>ERZ869925.80-NODE-80-length-52926-cov-7.716801_pt1 | contig 52926 bp, 73 predicted proteins | sample MGYA00579311_ERZ869925 | MGnify/ENA primary metagenome ERZ869925 (study PRJEB32216, sample SAMN09231817) | wastewater metagenome | place: USA: Maryland | collected 2016-07-30 | study: EMG produced TPA metagenomics assembly of the PRJNA472060 data set (Reclaimed water...
ATCGGCTCGCGCCCGTCGGCGTCCTTCTCGACGACGATCACCTCCGCACGCGGCGCCTCGACCTCGGCGACGGGCGGCGTGTCGATCGTGGGCACCGGCACGGACTCAGGCTCGCGCGGCGCCTCAAACACGGCCGTCCTGCCGCGCGGCTTCTTCGTCGCAGCCTTCTTCGAGGGCTTCGCCGCGGGGGCCTTCGGGGCCTTCTTGGGGGCGGGGGTCCGCTTCGTGGCGGACTTCTTCGAGGGCCTCTTCGCGTCGGACTTCGGGGACTTGGACTTGGTCACGGAATGCTCCACAGGGCACGTGTTGCAGCCGCATTCGCGCGTGCCAGCGCGGTGCGTGGTGGAGGCCCTCGGAATCGAACCGAGTCCGCGTGCGTGATCAGCGACCGCGTGTCCCTGACAGGCCCCCGCGTGCGCCCCGTAGGGCGCGGAGGCTCAGGCCAGCTTTCCGCCGTGTCGGTGCGGGCGCGTGGCGTTGTAGGCCATCTTCCGCTCGACCTCGCGCTCCAGGTCGATGCCGAACGCCTCAGCGGTGTCCATCACGCGAATGAAGATGTCGGCCAACTCCGTCGGGATGCCCTCGGGCTTCCCGTTCTTCTCGTAGACCTCGGCCGGAGCGTGCCCCGTGCGATACTCCTCCCACGCCTCGGTCACCTCAGAATGCAGGTTCATCAGGTACTTCCCGAGGTCTTCGACCGTCGTGGGCTTGCTGTGGAACCCGCGCGCCGACGCGGCGGCGAAGGCCCTGTGCTGCCAGCGGCCGAGCCCCGTGCGCTGGGAGATCGGGAGCTTCGCGACGAGGTCTTCGTGCGTGCGAAAGACGGGGATGCCCCGCACTTCGGCGAACGTCACTTCGAGGTCTGCACCCTCCGACTCGCCATCGATGCGCAGCACCGCGTCGCACTGCGACACCCACTCCAGATCGTGCTCAAGCCACTCCGTCCAGGTGTGCGGGTGCTGGGCCTGCCAGAGCTCGTTGAGGTGGGGAATGAACACCACGTAGCCCGCGGCGTGCAGCCGCTCGCCCGCCTCGATGCCGCGCCGCAGGTTCTCCGCGCGGTCACCCTTCTTAATGGGCCCCGCGACGTAGACGCGCGTCTGACGAAGGCCGTTCGGAGTCCTGAAATTCTCCAAGTCCATGGTCGTTCCTTGCTGGCGCGGCGGTGATTCGCGCGCTCGCGCAGACGCCCGAGGGGTGAGCCCCAGGCCCCCGCGTGAGCGCGGAATCAGGCGGCGATCCCGCGCTTCTTCGCGACGCCCGCGAGCAGCGCGTCAGCGTCGCCGCAGCCGCGTGAGAGCAGCTCGGCCCGCACCGCGTCGAGCGCTTCGTCGCCCCGGCCGAGCGCCACGAGTTCGTCGCGGCGGTTGAAGTAGCTGTTGGCGACGGTGGCGAGTTCGGCCGTGCGCTGCTTTTCGCTCGCGCCCACCACGCGCAGCTTCGACGCGAGGCGGGTCACGAGCTCGGCGAGCGCCTGAGCGCCGTCGCCCGCGGAGCCCTCGGCCGCGCCACCCTGGCTGTTGGCGGCAGAGCCGTTGCTCGCGCGCGCCGCACCCCCGTTGGTTCCGTCGGGCGACGGGTTGGTGAGCGTCGCGACCGCGTCCATCAGCAGCTTGCCTGCGGCCTTCGTCGCCTGGGCGTCGCTCGGGTCCGACTGCATCACGGTGCGCGAAAGGATCTTCACCAGCACGCCGAGTTCGTCCTTCGTCGCCTCGGTGCGGACGATCACCCACCAGCGCGCGGCAGCGTCGAGACCGCCCGAGTGCTTGAGCACGTCGTCGCAACGCTGCGCGAGCTTCGTCCCGGCCTCGCCGTCGACCAGCAGCGCGCGGATCTCCGAGACGTTCGCGCGGAGCCCGAGGGCGCGGATGCGGTCCGCGGCCATCCCGTACGCACCATCCATGTGCTCCGCGGGCTCGCGCCCCTCTTTGCGCAGGTCGGTCGCGAGGTCAATGTAGTGCTCCCGCACCGCCTCAACGGACTGGCACAGGGGTGCGTGCTCGCGGTAGTAGGCGAGCGCCGCCGAGGGTTCGGGGAGTCCCTTCGCGTCCTGCCTCGCGCCGCCCGTGACCGTCTCGACCTCCATCTCATCGAGGATCGCGAGGCCGAGAATCGCGAACGTTGCACGCCGCTTCGCCTTCGTCTCGGTCTTCATCAGCACGTTGAAGACACCGCACGCGTCGGCCACGTCGCAGGTGGCGGTGGACTGCTCGACGCGTCCGTTCGGCATCGTCGCCTCGCAGACCGCGATGACCATCTTCTTTCCGAGGATGTCGGTCACCTCGGGGCCGCGGATCAGCTTGCGGTTGATGCGGTGCACCGCGGCCAACTGGTCGGCGCAGGAGCGGTTCGCGTAGAGCGTGAGCTTCCCCTGCATCTTGATGAAGTCGAAGGGCTTGGTGAACGGGTTGAGTCGCAGCCCGCGGCAGAGCGAGACCACGAGCTTTCCGCGCTCGCCCTCCGTCATGCGCGAGTAGTCGCCCGTCGCCACGATGGCCTCGACCACCTTGTCTGTGTCGATCTCAAGTTCCGCGGACTGTTCGGCCCGCACCATCTCGTTGCTCATCGTCGTCTCCCTGCGCCCGCAGGCGCTGTGTGTTTTCGAGTGCCAGCACTCGTGAGACCCGCGGGGCTTGGGTGACGCGTCTCGCTCGCGTCGTCCGCAGGTCTCACCAGGGCTGGACGCCCTGCCGCGTCAGCCTCGGCGCCGTCGCGCGGCGAACCAGCGGCCCCGGCGCGACACGGCCCGCGCGCCCAGCAGGACCGCAATCACCACGTCGAGCGAGTAGGGCGTGAGCAGCTCGGTCGCCTCGTGCCAGGCAGCGGTGGCGATCATCGCGCACCTCGCGCGGCCAGCAGCGCGCCCTCGACCGCGCGCCACCGGCACGCATTCAGCGCCGTGTGCTGCACGCCGTCGGACGTGGTGAGCGCCGCGAGGTACACCGCGCCGTCGAACACCAGCCCCGGCCGCGTGGCGCCGAGACAACGCGCGCCGAGGTCGAGCGCCTCGTGCGCGTGCTGGGTGTCGGCCTGCGTGCGACGGCACGACGGACACGCCGTGACGGTGAGGGTGTCGAGGCGCAGCACGGCCCATCCCTCGCGACGCGCGCCGGCGGCGCTCATGTGCCATCGCGCACAGAGAACGCGGTCGCAGCGCACCGGGTCGGCGGCGAACACGAGCGGGGTCACAGCGCGCACCCGTTGTGCCCGTGAGCCTCATCAAACGCAGCGAGGGCTCGAGCCTCGGCGGCGCAACGCTCGCGCGCGACGGCGGTGTGAGCGCCGGCGGGGAGGTAGCACGACGGACACGGTGCGTTCGCCTCGCGCGCCTCGGCGGCGTCGAGCTCCGCGGACATCTCCGAGAGGTCTTCGTCGCGATCGACGTGCGGCCCGCGCGTGATGTGCGCGTCCAGGTCGGCGCGGGAGCGCGCGGAGTCGCTGTAGCGCTCGATCATGTGGCCCTCGCGATCAGAAGCGCCGTCTCGACCGCGCTGACCATACCCACGCTCGGCGCCTCGATACCGCTCTGCCCGTTGGACAGCCGCGCGACCCAGCGCTCGCCATCGTGGGTGAGCGAGGACTCGGGCCATCCTGCGAGGCGTCCGCGCGCGGCGAGTTCGTCGGACGCGAGGCGCCGAGCTGTCTCTTGTGAGGGGCTCACGCGGCCCTCGCGGCGAGTTCGTTCGAGGTCTCCGTCACCCACCGCGACACCGAGAGGCCGCAGGCCTTCGCCAGCACCTTCGCCGCCCCCGTCACGTCGTCGCGGCGGATGAGCTCCAGCACGCGCTCGACGTCGCCCTCGGCGCCGCGCTTGTAGCGGAGCGGCCCCGCGTCCGCGACGAGGTCCGCGTACGCATCGGGCGCGAGCGCTCCGCGGCGCAGGCTGTCGACCGCGCGCGACATGCAGCGGTGGCCGGCCTGACGGAGCGTATCGGCGACGTCGCGCAGGACCATGTCCCGCAACGCCTCGACGCTCAGGTCGTGGGCGATGCAGTGGCAACGCAGGTAGATGAGCGTGTCCGCAGGCGCGCATCGGCTTTCGTGCTCACCCTCGCCCGAGCAGTAGTTGCACTCCGGGTCGGCGAGGTCGCGGTAGGCGACCATGCGGGGCGTGCTCACGCCGACACCCGTGCAGTGCGAGCGACCGCGGCCGACAGCGAGCAGAGCCACGCGGCGTTGTGCGTGTGGGCGGCGGCGACGTGCGGGGCGTCGATCGCGGCGAGGGACGCAGCGGCGGCGAACTCGCGCTCGGCCGAGCGGCGGTGACCGAGCGCTTCAAGCGCTTCGGCGCGGAGCATGTGGTGAGCGAAGGACTGCATGGTGAGCCTCGGCCGAACCGTCGCCGTTGGGGCGCCGTCGTTCGGTGAGGTCACACTATAGCGATTGAGAGGCTAGCGCAACTACAAAACACACTTTAGCGATAGAAAGGTTCCGGACCGAGGATTCGGCTGAAATCAAGCTGTAGCGAGCGGTAGTACCGTTCCAGGCAGAGCCGCAGGAACCACGAGGGAGCGTGCGGCTGGTGCTCCTCAAGAGTCGCGAGCGGGTGAGGCCCGCGGGCGATCGGAGCGAGCGACGCGCGCGGGGTGACGAACTCGACGGTCAAAAGCCACGCATCGGCCTCCGTCGCGTCGTTGTCGCCCCGGCGGCACCACCACCCGTGCGCGCGCTCGTGCTGGACAACGAGAGCTTGTTCCGCTGCCTCGGGCAACACCGGAATCAGCAGGTCATCGCCCTCGTTCGCGCCGCAGCGGAGGGGCGTGCTGGGTGTCGTCCACACGCGAAAGCCCTCGGCCCGCGCGAGCTTCTTCGGAGCCGTGAAGGGCGGGAGCCCGTGCTCCGCGAACGCCTGACGCACGACGACGGCGCGGGTCTGTGCGTCGTACATGGGACTCTCGACGCTCGCGCCCTCGAAGTCACCTTTGAGGATTCTGGTGACTCGCGTTCTGTGCGTCATGCCCACGGTTCAAAGCCTTACGACGCGCGGACGGAGCGCGGCAACGGAGCGCGCCGCACCACGGTCAGGTTATGTCACTTGCCTTCGGTGTCGTCATCTTCGTCGAGCGTCGCCTGGAACCATGCATCAGCCATCTTGCGCACGAATTCGACAGTGACGACCGATGGCGGATTGGAGCTCCGTGTGGCCGCAGCCTTCGCGAAAGACGCGGCGGGGATGGTCTTCCCGTACTTCCGCACCGCCTCCGACTGTGCCTCCGCCCAGCCAGGAAGAGCGCCGAGGGTGCCGGGCTCTGGCTCTGGCTCGTGCCCCTCGCGGCCCATGAGCTCGTCGATCGGGCGCTTCGTGTAATCCGCCAGCGCTTCGAGGAGCTTTCGTCCTGCGCCTCGGGTTCCTCCAAGGAACTCTTGCACGTAGGAGGGCGACACGCCGATCGCGACCGCGGCTCTGGACTTCTTCCCGCCGAACTCGTCCCGCACGAGATCGTTCAGAAGCGCTCGCAGGAACTCGTTGCGGTCGGGATCGAGACTTTTTTCGCTCACGAGTTGCACGTTAGACCTCTGCTCTATCGCTAAGGTGTGACGTTCTCGCACGAGACACTTGCGCGACTCTCACAATCGCTATAGTGTGTCTCGCATGAACGGACCCGAGTTGTTGAAGTCCTGGCGCGAGGCCCAGGGCATCTCGCAGGAAAAGGCCGGAGCGATGGTCGAGGTCCACCAGAACACCTGGTGCGACTGGGAGAGAGGCAAGAAGACGCCTCACACAACTACTGTCCTGCGGTTGCACGCCCTGACGGGCGGTGCGTGCCCCGTCGAGGCGTGGTCGGAGAGCGCCGAGGTAGCGGAGACGTACAGACGCTCGATCGGTCTGCCCGCTGGCGACGGGATAACCCTCGACACCTCCCCTGAGTTCGTCGACGTGCGCCCTTCGGTGACGCCGTGATGAGCGCCGCCATCGAAGCCCTCGCACAGCGCTTCCCGCGGTGCGTCTACATCATCCGCGCCGTCGAGAGCGGACTCGTGAAGGTGGGTAGCACCACCAACCTCCCGTTGCGCCTCCGCACGCTCGCGAGCGTGCGTCGCGACGCGCTCGAAGTGCTGGCCGTGATGCCCGGCGGACAGCCGCAGGAGACCTACATCCACTTCAAGCTCCGCAACTATCGCGTTCCGGGCGAGGGCCGCGAGTGGTTCTACGACCGTCCCGAGGTCCACGCGATGTACGCGCAGCTGCCCGCGGACCAGCGTCCTTTGGGTCTTTATCAGCCCCGTTCGCGATCCCCTCTGCACCCCCACCACGGCCTGACCGACGCCGAGCGAACGGCCATTCGACGTGCCCGCTATGCCAACGGCACCAATCGCGGGCGGTGCGTGTGCTCCGTCTGCAAGAGCGCCCCTCGCCCCGCCCCCTCGCTTGGAGCGCTGTAGATGTTGCACCACGGCATCTTCACAGCCGACACCGAGGAGGAATTCGCGGAGGCGATGGGCGAACTTCGACGCGCGGCCGTCCTCCTCGGCGGCGCCGCGGGCCGAACGCTCGAGCGCATGGCCGACCAGCTCGAAGGGCTGGACGTACGCCCCGTCGCCAGCGCGCCCTCGCCGACGGACCTCACCACCTTCGTGCGCGGAGCCTCGTAGATGGCTCGCACCTACGCCCTCGGCGGATTGCGCCGCGTCTCTCGTACGACCCGACAGGGACGCCCGTTGTGCTCCTGCGCAACCCCCGTCGGAGCGAGGCTCTACAGCTACATCGGCTGTCCGAAGTGCCACGGCACCGGCGGTGACGGCGCGCCCACGAACGCCGCGGTCGGCCCCGAGGCCACGAGCTCGCTGACGGGCGGAGGCTGAGCGATGGACCGCCCCTCCCAGCGGCCGACGCTGCCGTGCTCCGCGGCGCGTCCGCAACGTGTCAGTGACCGACTCGTGCTCTCGCTCGACGACGGGCGGCTCACCGTGGGCGACAGCCCGGCGCGCCTGCGCGATCTGGCGGCAATCCTGCGTGCGAGCGGAAGCGTCCGCGGCGCGCTCCTGGCTGATGAGCTCACCGAGGGCTTGCAGGAGGACGGCGGCGATTCCGAGGGCGCGTCGGACAAGGGGCAGGTGCGTCATGGCCGCTGATGGTGGCGACGCGCGGCGCCGCGCAACAGGTGACAGAAACGCGATTTCGTCACCCATCGCGCTCGACGAAGTGACCTCGGAGCGGCTCTGTGCTGAGGGGCTTCACGAGGCGATCGACGGAGAGCACCGAGACGGCGACGGGGGCTCGACCTACCGCGGCCTCGAGAAGCGCAGCGGCATCCCGCACCAGAAGATCCACGCGATGGCGACCCCGCTCTCGGGGCTGGTCGCCAAGTCCTCGGTGCCCGCGCGCCTCGCGATCCGCTGGCACGAGATCATGGCCGCGAAGCTCCGCGCGCTGCTCGCGCCGTCGTCGCACGACCTGCGCGACAGCGCGCTCGACGCCTCGCAGTCCGCGGGCAACCTCGCAGGCCGCGTGCGCGAAGCGCTTCGCGACGGTCACTACGACCTGCGCGAGATCGCCGCTATCGAGGCCGACGCGTACGCGGGCAAGGGGCACTTCTGCGCCGTGCTGGCCGAGTGCGCGCGCCTGCGGGCGAAGGCCGGTGCACCGTGATCGCCGTCGGTGTGATCGTGTTGCTCTGCCTCCTCGGCATGCTGCGGCTGTGCGTTTCGAGCGACCGCGCGCGCGACGCCGCGGACCTCGCGTTGGAAGACGCCGTGCTGGAGGCCGACCGGCTTCGCACAGAGCTGCGCGCGCGTGACGAAGAGGTTGAGCTCCTGCGCGCGGCCGTCGTCGCGAGCGAGGGACGACGCCGAGCGGCGATTCTGCACGCGCGCCGCACCCGCAACGCCCTCACAGTGACGCAAGAGCAGCTCGTTGCGCAGTCGCAGGCCGCCCACGCGGCGCGCTGCCAGCGGGACGCCGCGCGCTCGGAGGCGGCGCGGGCGCGGCACGAGCAGGTGGTGCTCCCGCGGGAGTGCGCGCGGGCGCGCGGAAGCGAGATGCCGTCGTGAGCGAGCAGCTCGGCCTCTTGGACTACGTCGAGCCGCTGCGACTGCGCATCACGCGCGCGGACAACCGCCTGCGCGTGCTCGCTACGAGTGCCGATCGCGAGGCGTCGATCGACGCCATTGTTGACGCGATCAACGCTCTCGACCACGCGGGCTTCGACGCGCTGCGCTCCACCGAACGGGGCATGTCGTGGCCCACCGAACTGGCAGGGCGCATCGAGTGGCAGCACCTGCTGCGCAGCACGGGCGAGGCCGAACGCGCGGAAGCGTTCGTGTGCGCGTGGTGGACCGCGCGGGGCGGAGCGGCGTGATGCACGCGTCCTTCTGCCAGCGCTGGACCCGGCGCCGTTGCTCGTGGCGCCCCGCGGGCGAGGCCTTCAACCCGCGTCACTACGAGGTCGCGCCCATCGCCGACGACACGACGGCGCGCACCTTCATTGAGACGCACCACGGAGGCGGCCGTGCATGAGCCGTGGGCCGAGAAGTTCTGGGAGCGCGTTCGCAAGAGCGCCGACCCGAACGCGTGCTGGGAGTGGACTGGAAGCACTCTGCCTCGCGGGTACGGTCGCTTCTACCCGCGCTTCAAGGTCGGCCTCTACGCGCACCGCATCTCGTGGGAGATGGCCAACGGCCGCGAGATCCCGTCGGGGCTTGTGGTCATGCACGCCTGCGACAACCCGCGCTGCGTGAACCCTTCGCACCTCAGCGTCGGTACGCCCACCGACAACATGCAGGACTGCGCTGCGAAGGGTCGGACAGCTCACAACAGCCTGCCAGGTGAGCGCCACCCGAACGCGAAGCTGACTGACGCGCAGGTCACGGAGATTCGCCAGCGACGTGCCTGTGGCGAGCGCCGGGCGACCGTTGCCGCGACCTTCGGCGTTTCCGAGGGACTCATCAAAGCAATCGTCGCGCGCCGCGCATGGAGGCACCTGCCGTGATGCGCGTCCCGAACCACGTCCACCCCGCCGCTGACCCGCAGCGCCCGCAAGGCGCTGCGGGTGTCGCGGCCCTACCCCACCTTCGGAGGCTCCCCATGTTCCCGCTGAGCGAGGACGCAGAACGCGTGCTCGGACTGATCTTCATTGCCTGGATTCTCGGTGTGTTCGGACCGACGGAGGGGCGGCGATGAAGATCCATCGCGACTTCGGTCCCGGTGGCGCCCTTGTAATGCGTCGCCCCGCTACACCCCCCGCGCCCGCGCGCCGTGACCCACCGCGCGCCACGCACCTGCCGCCGCACATCGCGCCGTCATCCGCTGAACTGTTGCGTCGAGTCGTTCGCGCACCGAACGCGCGACCTTGCACGCTCATGTGGTGCGTGCGACCCGCGGTCGGGGGTGGTGATTTCTGCGCGTCCTGCGCGCTGTGCATGGAGGCATGCGATGGCTGCTGACACCGAGATGCCCCCGGGCATGATCGAGCAGCTCGCGCTCTGCGAGAGCGAGCGCCTCGTGGTTGACGCGAAGCCACCGCGCGCCCGCACTGCTCGCGCGAAAGTCCCCACTGAAACCGAGGTCAAGAAGCTCGAAGCGTGGGGATGGACCCCTGGCAAACGCAAAGGCTACTGGACCGACCCACACAAAAAGACGTGGAGCAAGCGGTGGGACGATGCGCTCGCGATCATCGCAAAGAACGAGGCAGGCGGAGACCTCCCTGGCGACGTGGCTCCGCCCGAACCCGCCGCCGAGCCCTCGGCCGCGCCGGAAGTACTCGACGCGATCTCTCCGATTCCGGCGCCGAAGGACGCATACACCGCGGCCGATGGTGGTCTCTTCGTCGCGCGGTCCGCGGAACCTCCTGCGCGCGCGCCACTGCCCCTCGACACGTTCGCGGCGACGCAGTCCGAGCCCGCGGTCGACACGTCGGACTACGAGCGGTTCATCGCTGCGAAGCGTGCCGTCGCGCCCGAGCGTGGATTTGAACCTGGAACGATCTCCGAGAGCCTCTTTCCGTTCCAGCGGGACATCGTCCGATGGGCGCTGCGCAAGGGCTGCGCGGCCATCTTCGCCGCCTTCGGCCTCGGCAAGACGTGGATGCAACTCGAGGCCGGGCGCCAGGTCTGCGCGCACACGGGCGGGCGCTTTTTGATCGTGGCCCCGCTCGGGGTGCGCGGGGAGTTCAAGCGCGACGCAGAGGCGATGGGGCTCACGATCACCTTCATCCGCCGCATCGACGAGGCCGGGCCGACGGGCCTGTACCTCACCAACTACGAAACGGTCCGCGACGGGAAGCTCGACCCGCGGCTCTTCGACGGCGCCTCGCTCGACGAGGCCTCGTGTCTGCGTGCGTTCGGGGGCAGCAAAACCTTTCGCGAGTTCATGGCCCTGTTCGCGGGCGACGATCGTCGCGCCGAGCACGGCCCGACGCACACCGCGGGCGTGCGCTACCGCTTCGTCGCCACCGCGACGCCCTCGCCCAACGACATCATCGAGCTGCTCGCCTACGCCGCATTCCTTGGGGTGATGGATGTGTCGGCGGCGAAGACGCGATGGTTTGACCGAGATTCCGAACAGGCCGACAACCTCACCCTGCGTCCGTCGAAGGCGCGCGAGTTCTGGCTGTGGGTCGCTTCGTGGGCGCTCTTCGTGACGAAGCCGAGCGACCTCGGCTACTCCGACGAGGGCTACGCGCTGCCCGAGATGCAGGTCATCTGGCACGAGGTGCCGAGCGATCACGCGCACGCAGGTGTGGAGAAGAGCGGTCAGGGGCGCCTCCTGCGTGACACATCCCTCGGCGTGGTGGATGCCTCGCGTGAGAAGCGCGAGAGCCTCGGCGCGCGCATCGCGAAGATGCTCGAGCTCCGCGCCCTCGACCCGGCGGCACATCGCATCCTCTGGCACGACCTGGAGGCCGAACGCGAGGCGATCGAGGCCGCCTGCCCGGAGGTCCGCTCCGTGTACGGCACCCAGGATCTGGACGAGCGCGAGACGACCATCGTCGACTTCTCGGAGGGGCGCGCCGCCGAGCTCGCCACCAAGCCGGTGCTGTGCGGCAGCGGGTGCAACTTTCAGCGCCACTGCGCGTGGGCGATCTATCTCGGCATCGGATTCAAGTTCAACGACTTCGCGCAATCGCTTCACCGGCTTCAGCGTTTTCAACAGCCCAAGCAGGTTCGCGTCGACATCATCTACACCGAAGCCGAGCGGAGCGTGCGCGAGACGCTCCTGGCGAAGTGGCAGGAGCACAACGCGCTCGTCGCGCAGATGACTGCGATCGTCCGTGAATACGGCCTCTCGCGCTGTGCGATGCATGAAGAGCTTGCCGACGCGACGACCGTCGAGCGCTTCGAGGTAGTCACTCAACACTGCACGCTCGTCAACAATGACAGCGTCCTCGAAACGCAGAGGATGGCGCCGAACTCCGTCAAGCTCATCGTCACCTCCGTCCCGTTCGGCAATCAATACAAGTATTCGTCCAGCCTCTATGACATGGGCCACACCGAGGATGCGGCGCACTTCTTTCGGCAGATGGATTACCTTTCACCGGGCCTCTATCGCGTGCTCGAACCCGGACGCGTGCTCGCGGTGCACGTCAAAGACCGGATCGTGCCGGGCGGGCTGACGGGCCTGGGGTTTCAGACGCTCTACCCGTTTCATCTCGATTGCGTCACGCACTACCAGAAGCACGGCTTCGCGCTCATCGGGATCATCACGGTGGTGACCGATGTCGTGAGGGAGAACAACCAGACCTATCGGTTGGCGTACACCGAACAGTGCAAAGACGGCTCGCGTCAGGGCGTCGGTGTACCCGAATACATCCTGCTGTTTCGCAAGCCTCAGACCGATCACAGCAAGGGCTATGCGGACGCGCCCGTGGTCAAAGACAAGGGCGTCTACAAGCTGTCGCGTTGGCAGATCGACGCGGCCGGGTTCTGGTCTTCGAGCGGCAACCGCCTCCTGTCGTCAGACGACTTTCGCGGGCTGACGCACGCGCAGATCTTCAAGCTCTTTCGGCGTCACAACCTCGCGCATACATACGATTACGAGCATCACGTCGCGCTCAACGAAGCGCTCGAAGCGCGTGGCGCGCTCCCCGTGGACTTCTCGCTGCTTCAGCCGCAGAGCAAGAGCGAGCATGTCTGGTCGGATGTGACCCGCATGCGGACACTCAATTGCAATCAGGCGATTGAAGGCAAAGACCAGCACCTTTGCCCGCTGCAATTCGACATCGTTGACCGGCTCATCACACGCTTTTCGATGAAGGGAGAGACCGTTCTCGATCCCTTTGGAGGGCTGATGACGGTTCCGGTACGCGCGACGGCGCTCGGGCGCCGGGGCTACGGCATCGAGCTTTCGCCGGTGTACTTCGCCGACGGCGTCGCCCACGTCCGCGCGACCGAACAGAAGCTGGCGGTGCCCGCGCTCTTCGACCTCGACGCTTCCGGCGTTGATGACGAGGAGCCTCTCGAACTCCCGGCCGCGAGCGGAGGGTGATGTGGACCGCTCCGCCCCGGCCCGATGGTGCGCCGAGCTCGCGCGCGCCGACGCTGACACCCTCGCGGCCGTCTTTCGCGACGTCGCCGACCGGATGCGCCCGCGCACGCCCGGCCTGCTCAAGATCGGCGCGCGGCGCGAGCACCACGCGGCCGAGGGCGGCGAGCGGTGGTTTCTGCACGTCGGCTGCGTGTTCGACGGCGAGGCCTCGGCGGGCGAGCAGCTCATCGAGGTGACGCACGGGCCGCTCGCCCGCGAGATCCAGCGGTCCGCGGAGCTGTGGACCGGTGCGTGGGCGACGATCCACCGGCACGCGCGGGGCGACGCGGCGCTTCGAAGCTACCACCGGCCGCCCGAAGGCCTCGTGCTCCCGCCACCCCCGGCGCGCGCCGTCGCCGCCGTCCCGGCCGCCTCGAGGAGTACTTCGCCCGAGCGCTCGAAGGCTCCCGCGCCGCCCATCCCGCCGCCCGCACCCCCGGCCGCCCCCGACGCCCAGCGGAGCCTGTTCGGATGACGCTCGAACCCTGCACCCACCACGGGCACGCCAGCGCGGCGCAGTCCCGTCTCTGCGACGCGGTTCGCAAGGCCCGGCCGATCGTGCGCCCGTGGTCGCGCGACGGTCGACACGCGGCCCTGCTCAGCGCCGTGGTGCGGACCGACAGCATGTACACGATCGGCGCCCTCACCGCACCGCACGAGACGCCGCCCGACCGGCCGAACGCGAGGCTCATCGCGCTCGTACGGAAGGCGCTCGCGACGCGCCTCGTGCGCTTCGAGCACGTCAAGGGACACAGCGGCGTCGCGGGCAACGAGCGCGCGGACAAGCTGGCCGGACTCGCACGATTGCGCGTGCCCGCAACCATCACCACCGCGGCGGAGGCCGCTTCGTAATGGCCTACGACTGGCGAGACGCCCTTCGTCGCAAGCTCCCGCACGACCTGTCCAGCGGGTTCCCGCGGCTGCCGCTCCTGTGCAGGCTCTTCTTCCTGTCGCTCCTCGACGAGTGCGACGAGAGCGGACGCATCCGCATTGGCGCAGGCGCGCCCGCCGATGCGCTCGCGGCGATGCTCGGGGCGCAGGTCGGTGAGCGTCGGCTCCTGCGCCTCTACGTGCCCGCGCTGATCGAGGGCGGGTTCCTCCGCCACGAGGGCGCCTTCGTGAGCTTGAAACCAGCCCGCGCCGTCGAGACCCCGACCGAACCCACCGAACCCCCGGCGCAGCCCGCGGTTGGGACGTCACGAGTCGAGAACGAACCCGAAACGAACTCGCAACGAACTGAACGAACTTCGAACGAACTTTACGAACCCGCGACGAGCGGCTGCGTAAGTGTTGGAAAAGACACGGCTTCGGCTACGAAGCCTGCGGAGCAAAGTGAGGGTGCGGTTCCCTTTCCCCCGCCCTCTTCCCTCTCCGCCTCACACTCCACCTCTCCTATCTCCCTACCCTCTTTCCCTCCCTGCCAACCGCGCGAGGGTGGGCAAGGCGCGCTCCCGGGCATGGACTCAGCGTCGAACCCGCCCGAGCCCTCGAAGCCCAAGCGCTCGAAGGGCTCGAAGCCCGCACCGCCTCCCGACCCGGTGCCCCTCGACGGCGTCGCCGCGCGGGTCTACCGCGCCCTGCTCGCCGACCCGGTGCTTGCGCCGATCACCGCAGGTCCCGGCGACTTCGCCCAGCGGATCACGCTCGACGGCGCCTACCCAGGCGTCGATGTGCTTGCCGAGGTGCTGCGCGCCGGAGAGCACGCGGGCCGCACGCCGGGAGTGTACGTCGATGGCCGACGCTTTCTCGCGAACTGGCTGCGCAAGTCCGCGACCGACGCCGCGCAGCGCCCGAGGCCTGTCGTCGGCGCCGCTGCCCAAACCACCCCCGCGCAACGCCCCGCCGACCCGCGCCGCGGCATCCAGCCGCCCGCCCCTGCCAGCGCCTACGACCACGTCGCCCTCGCCAAGCTGCTGGGCGTGAAGTGGCCCGGGTACTCCCCGGGCACCGAGACGCGAGAGCAGGCCTTTCAACGCATCTGCGGGATCTCGCTCGACGAGGCCCGCGCTCGATTCGCCAACGTTTCAACGTCCGCCCCGAGGAGCCCATGACCACCGAACACGACATCAATCTCGGCGCGCCCGAGACCGAGGAAGAAGAGCTCGTGCGTCTCAACCAGCGGCTGCTGGAGAGGCGCCGCGAGATCAACCCGCACGCCGCGCAGTACTTGCCGCCGCCCTCGACCGCGCCTCAGCTCTCGGCATTCGGCGCCCCCGGAGACCTGGCAGCGCCCCTTCAGAGCGTTATGCGGGGCGCTGTGCGCCAGTACGAGGCCGCGCAGTCCAACCCCCTCGTGATCGAGCGTCGCGAGCGACTGAAGGCGATGGAGCGGGCGCGCGTCGTGCGCGAGCTGCACGCGCTCGCCGACGATCGCGGTGTGCCCGCGCACCCCGCCATTCGCCGCGTCGTCACCGCCGAGAACGCGCCGATCGTGGAGGCGATGGAGATTGTCGAAGAGGCGCTGCGGTGGCAGCAGGCGCAGCGGCGCGCGGGCGAGCGTCCGCCGCCCGTCACGATCGTGCTGACGGGCCCTCCGGGGTGCGGCAAAACGACAACGCTTTCGCGTCACGTAGCGCGCTGGCCGACGCCCGCCCGCTACGTGCTCGCGCGGGAGATCGCGGTGCTGCCAGAGAACGACTGGGGCGACAACAAGCTCGAACGCAGGCGCCTCGCCTCGGTGTCATTGCTGGGCATCGATGAGGCCGGGCTCGAAGAGAGTGACCGTGCGGGCGCGCGCCTCGGCGCATTGCTCGCCGAGCGGCGCGACGGGCCGCACGTCACGCTGATCGCCACCAACCTCGGCGCCGACGAGTTCTTCGGCCGCTACGTGAACGCCCGGCTGATCTCGCGCCTCGACGTGGAGCAGGGGCGACGCGGGTGCGCGTGGTGGCGCGACCTGACGCCGGTGGACTACCGCGACCCCGAGACGGCCGCCGCGTTGGAGGCGGGACGATGAGCGACTTCGACTTTCGCGCGCAGCTCGACCCGATGCGCGGCCTGCTCGGTGGAGGCGCGCGGCGCCCGATTCGTCCCATGCCTGCCCCGGCCACTTCGAAGAGTACTCCGCCCGCGCCCTCTCCACCGGCCGAGACGGTGAGGCGCCCCGCGCTCGCTCCTGCGGTGCCCGCACCAAAGCCTCGGCCCACGCCAGCGCTCGCGACAGAGGGTACCCTCGGGCGCCTCAACCACCGCGAGAAGATCCTGGTCGGCGCGCTCTCACTCGGTGCGGGAGCGTTCGAGGTCGAAGAACTCGTCATCGCGTGCTGGCGCCGTTGGCCCGAGAGCTTCGGGCTGCGCGGATACACCGCCTCGCACCCGAACAACGCCACGATCTTGTGCAAGCTCTGCGGCGCCGAGGGTCTCGTAGATCGTGGGCTGATTGAGCGCCTCACCCCATCCCGGTACCAGCTCACGCGTTCGGGTCGTCGTCGCGCCACCGAGCTCGCGCCCCTCCCGCCCGCGGCGTGCCCCGTGCCGACGGAGGGGCTGTGACGGTGCTCGCTCCGAGGCTCCCGGCCAATCGCGGATGGTGCGACCCGAAGCGCCTTCCGCGCGGCCCGAACGGTCGCGCGCTCTGCCGCCAGTGCAAGACGGAGGTGCCGAAGGGCTGCCGCACGTTCTGCTCTGACCTGTGCGTGAAGGCGTGGCGCCTTGCGCGCGACCCGGGCTACCAGCGGCAACGCGTCGAGGAGCGCGACCGTGGCGTTTGTGCGTTGTGCTCGCTCGACACGCACGCCTTCCGCCGCCTCGTGGTGCTGCCGATCCTGCATGCCGTCGCCTACTCCGACACCCGCGCGCACGCCCTCGGGGCCATCGTGGGACCGTCTCGGTTCCCGGGGTTCAAGGTCCGTCCCGAGGTTCGACGCGCGGGCGCCCTACTGCGTTCACTGCTGATGGCGGGCTGGCCGCGCAACATCACGGAGCGCCTGACGCTTTGGGACATGGACCACATCGTCCCGGTGGCCGAGGGCGGCGGGTCGTGCGGGATGGAGAACCTCCGCACGCTCTGCATGCGCTGCCACCGCGCGCAGACCGCCGCGCTCGCGCGACGTCGAAGCCGAGGCGCGCGATGACCGTCCTGCGCCTCGATATTCCCGGGCTGCGTATCGTGAGCGAAGCCAACGAACGCGGCCGGTGGTTCGCTGGCGCCAAACGCAGCGCCGACCAGCGTGCGCTCGTGGGCGCCCTGCTCTCGCGCCATCGCCCGCTGCCAGTGCCCGCGATCGTGCGTATGGTGCGCGTCGCCCCCGCGCGCCTCGACGCCGACAACCTCGGGCGCGCGTTCAAGGCGGTGCAGGACGAGGTCGCGTCGTGGCTCGGCGTGGATGACGGAAACCCCGTTGTCGAATGGCACGTCGGGCAGCAGAAGGGCGCGCCGAAAGAGTACGGCGTGCGGCTCCACGTGCGCGCCGTCTCGCCCACGCTGCCGCACGTCCGCATGCGCGAGGTCGCGCTCGAAACGCAGCTCGACGCGACGCTCGACGCGCCCACGCTCGCCCGCATCGCAGAAGCCCTCGGCGCGCTCGCGCGCGGCAAGGGAACGCACGTGAATTTCAACATCGGCGAGGCGCGGTTCGCGTTCCGCCGCGCAGAAGGAGAACGAAGGCCATGAGCTGCACGTGCAGGCTCTGTGATTCGAATGGAATCTCGCTCCGATGCGCCTGCGAGGCGTGCGCGAACTGCGGCGCCTGCGCGCGACTCTCGGTGCTTGCAGTGCAGCACGTGCGCTGTCGCGCGCACGGCGCGCAGCCGACGGCCAGCGCGCGCGACTGCCCGCGCTGCGCCGAGCTCGGGCGGCCGTGCCGCGCGCATCTGCCGTCGCAGTCGCCGAAGCCCGCTGCGACGGCGACGCCTCCGGCGGAGTCCGCCCGCGCGGCGACCTTGCCGTCGCAGTCGCCGATGTTCCACGCGCCGCCCGACGAGAAGGTGTTGCAGCACGCCCTGCGCGGCCTCGTGGTCACCCTCGAATCGGTCGAACGGTTCGAGCGCACCGCGCGCTACGGCAACGGGCTGCGCGGCTGGCTCTCCGACGCCGACGGCTCGCACCGCGAGGATGAAGTCACGCGCGCCCGAGAGGATGAATCGCTCGCCGAGCTGCTCCAGGTCGAGAGCGAGGATGACGTGCGATGGCCGATGGCGGCGGCCGCTCGCGACCGGTTCCTGAACGCGTTGATGGCCACCGAGCTCGAAGGCGATCGCCCGGAGCGGGATCCCAACTGGGAGAAGGCCCGCGAGATCCAGCGGCGCCTGCGCGAGCTCGAGTCCGACGCGGGTACCGCGATCCCGGCCGCCGTGCTGCGGATGCTCGTGGCGACCGCGACCGCGCAGAGCGTGCTGGAAGAGATCTGCGACCGCGTGGGGCAGGCCTTCGCGTCGCCCGCGCTGCGCGACCGTTGGGCCGCTGACGCCGCGCCGAAGGTGTCGGCGGCGAAGACGCCAGGGAGGCCGAAGAAGGATCGCGCGCGCGCCACGCCGACGATCGGGCGCCTGGCGCTCGGGCGCGAGCTGGTCATGTGGGCGCTCGCGGTGTGGGAGGGAAAGCCGTTCGACCCGCCCGCGTGGGTGCCCGAAGAGTACCGACCGAAGCCTGAAGAGAAGGTGGCGTGATGGCGTCGCGAAACCGTCAGCGGCGCGAGGCTCCTGTTCGTCGTGCCAAAGAGCGTGCGTTCAACGAAGAGACGTTCCAGTACCGCACTCAGAAGTGGCTTTGGTACGGGCGACTCTGGCGCCGTCTTTTTCGAGCCGATGCGAGTTGGGATGAAGCGACCGATGGGCCTCGGTTCGAGGCTGCGGCAGCGGTTCTTGCGGGAGGGCAATGATGGGCATGGGAGGCAAACTCACGGAGGCCACCGTGTGGGTGAACGGTGTGGAACTCGGTGGCACTCGACGGCTGGTGCGATCAACGCCCGCGTTCCCACCGACGCCAGAGGCGCCAGATCTCGAACGCGCAGAGGCGGAGGTCAACCAGCAGCTTCGCGGTCGAATCTCTGGCCCCGAAGCCAGCACGCTGATTTCCAAACTGACCGCACAACTGGCTGTTGCTGGTGTGGTTGAGCGCTCGCGTGGGTACGATGAAAACGCGCGGCGCTTCGCAAGAGACCAACGAGAGCAGGTTTACGCGGTGATGCGAGAGATGATCCGTCGACAGGCGTTCTCCTCGGACGTGCCGATGTCTGAGACTCGTGGCGTGACGCGGGCGTGGGATGCCCCGTTCACCGCCGAGGATATCGTGCGTGCAGAACGCGAGATCCGTTTGGCAATTCACGGTAAACCGTCGTTCTCCGAAGTGCTCGCCGCGGAAACGCTTCGTCACACCGATAGTTGCCATGCGGTGTGGCTGACTCACCGCCCGAGACTGAGAAGCGCGCCCAAACGGTGGGCGCCCGCGCGCGAGTGCATGGCCTGCGGCGCGACCGCTCCGAGGATCTTCTGCACCATCTGCACGAACATCATCAGCATGAGCGGTGTCGGACGTTCGTTGTTGCTCCAGCGGGCGCGTGAGCGTGTGATGAGCGACGCCCGATCGCAGGAAGGACTTGGAACTCCAGCGACAACCGGACCGATGACAACGCGCACGACGACGTAGACACATGTTTTCGCGTGCACCTCGACCTCGGCGCCGAACGCTCGCGCGCAACCACGCCCACCCTCTCGCGCCTCCAACAACGAGCGTCCCTTGACCGGGATGTTTCGGACAGAAAAGCTCCAATCTCAGACGGCGGAACTACGCCCAGTGCGTGTGGCGCCGTCGCAATGCGGGTGGAGGGTGGAGTCATCCTCCTGGGCTCATAACCCGGGCAACTCCGTGCGACTCGGAGACTCCGCAACTGGTCCACTGGACCATCTCAGTCCCACTGAACGGGAAGGGGCTTTGCCCCATCGCGGCGCCTCAGCGCGATAGCTCGAATGCCCGGAGTGCGCGGTGGGTTGTGGCTCACCGTGCGAGGCGGATCACAAACGAGCCTGGGGCAGTTTTCTCCTCCGCGAAAGCGTTGTGGCCTCATAACTTGATGATTAGTTATGAGGCCATGCCATTACGCGATCCCGAGGCTCGAAAGGCCTACCAGCGCGACTATCAGCATCGCCGATACCACAACGAAGAAGCCTTCCGAACGGCCCATCAGGAACGCACTCGACGTTGCGACGCAAACGCCAAACAGACCACACGCGAATTGATCGAAGCGTTTCGTCAAGCGGGCTGTGCGTTGTGTGGCGAACGAGAGTTGTGCTGTCTCACCGCACACCATCTCGATCCTGAGACGAAGGACTTCAATGTTGGCGAGGCGACGAGCCGCAAGCTGACTCGCGAGCGCGTCGTTAGCGAATTGGCGAAGTGCATTTGCCTGTGCGCGAACTGTCACGCGAAGGTTCATGCGGGCCGCGTTTTGATTCCAGCGCACATCGTGTCTGGAGTCGTCGCTCCTGCCGCTACGCCATCTGACTCGTAAACCCGCATGCGCACTCTCACCTCGCAACAACTCGCGGCGCGCATGGCGTGCTGTGATCGCACCGCCCGTCGGACGCTCGAAGCGTGGGCCGCGGTATGGGATGCGCACGGCGAGCGGCTGTTCGCGGCGCTCGTCGAGGGGCGCCAGCTTCCCGCGCTGCCGACGTGCCCGCGCCCTCGACGCGTGCGGGGCTACGCCGGGCCGAACGGCGGCCGCCCGCGGTACGAGGTCGAGACGGCGGACTTCGAGCGCTGGGTGTTTGGGCTGTCCTCTGCGATCGCGGCGTGATTCCTCCGGGCAGCGTGAAGTGTGTCCGCCTCGTGCAAACCGCCTCGTCGCAAAGCTGGCCCGACGCCGCCGACCCCGGATCTTCTCGCGCGGGTGATCGTCGATGCGGAGACCCTCGGCGACCGCTACTCCGCCAAACACAACAAGGTCAGCGAGCGGACGGTCCGCAACTACCGGGCGCAGTACTCCGCAGACCCGAAGGTTGCCGAACTCTGCCGCCTCCTGCGCGTGCGGATCAACGAGGGCTGGATCGAGAGCGGGCGCGCCGCACGACTGCGATTGATCGAGCGTCAGCTTGAGGTCGCGGAGGGCAAGAACGTGGCGTTGAAGGATCTGACCAACGCGCTGCGCCGCACGCACGAGGTCGTGATGTCCCACGAGATCGTCAACGGCGACCCGACCGATGCTGAACGTCACCTCGCTGGTCAATCAGAAGATCCGCGAGAAGCTGAAGGCACGCGCCGCACAGGCCGTGGCGGCGAAGACCCGTCCGATTCCGGCTGAGGCGCTCGCTCACCCGAGCGTGATGGGGCGCGAGGTCTTCGGCCTCAACGTCTGGTCCAAGCAAGACGAGATCCTTTCGGCCGCGCGCTGGTACGAGCGCGTCAGCGTCCGCAGCGGTCATAAGATCTCGAAGAGCACCTCGGCCGCCGTGCTGGCGTGGTGGTTCACGGCCGACCCGATCGAACGCCCGAAGGCTCGCGCGATCGTCTCGGCGCCGACCGGCCGCCAGGTCAAGGAGATCATCTGGCGCGAGGTCGTGGACCTGCACATCCGCGCCACCAAGCGCGGCTATCGGCTCCCCAAGCCTGCGAAGGCGCCCGGTACAGGCGTCGCGTGGGGCGACGGGCGGCAGATCGTTGGCTTCACGATCGACGAGGGGCAACCCGAGGCCATCGCAGGGTTCAGCGGGGAGCACCTGCTGTTCATCCTCGACGAGGCGTCGGGCATCGACGACCGGGTCTTCGAAGCCCTCGACGGGAACGCGGCAGCCGGCGCGCGCTTCTTCCTCATCTCCAACCCGACGCGCACGTCGGGCGCCTTCTACGACTCGCACCAACCGGGTTCGGAGTACTTCCCGATGCACGTCAGTTCGGAGGACTCGCCCAACATCACCGGGGAGGCGACGGTTCCGGGGCTCGCGACGACCGCATGGCGCGACAAGATGGTCGCCAAGTACGGGGCGGACTCGCTGTTCGTCGCCGTGCGCATCAAGGGCGAGTTTCCCACCGCGGCCGACGACGAGATCTGCGGCGCCGCGCTCGTGCGGGCTGCGATGCAGCGCGAGGGCGACGACGAGGGCGACGACGAGGGCGACCTCTCCCTCGGTCTCGACGTGGCGGGCTTCGGTGGCGACGAGAACATCCTGGCGCCGCGGCGCGGTCAGCGCGTGTTGCCGCTCGTGCGAATCGAGCCCGGCGAGAGCCTCGAGGTCGCCGCGCGGGCGCTCCGAGCGATCCGCAAGATCCGGCGCGGGCTGTACGAGCGACCGAAGCTCAAGATCGATGCGAACGGCGTCGGCTTCGGCGTCTGGAGCGCGCTGGTCAGCGACGGCTTCGACTTCGACGACGAACACTTCGAGCCGCGCCTCGAGGTCGAGGCGATCGCGGTCAACACCGGCGAGAGCGCCAACGAGTCGGACACCTTCGCGAACCTGCGCGCCGAGCTGCACTTCGGGCTTCGAGACTTCCTCCGGGCGGGCGGGTCTCTGCCGAGCGATGCGCTCCTCGACGAAGAGCTCAGAGCCCCGAAGTACAGCCTCGACAAGAACAACCGCATCCTCGTGGAGCCCAAGCTCAAGATTCGCGCCCGGCTTGGTCGCAGCCCCGATCGCGGCGACGCGGTGATGCTCGCGGTGTTCGAAGCCGAAGGCTGGGGCGAGCCAGCGGAAGCCTCCGACGGCCCGCTCATTCAGACCACCTGGTAACCCCTTCGTGTCAGCCCTCGAACGCATCACCACGCTCGTCGACGTCGCCGTCGACTATGCGATCGAACGCTTGCGTTCGCCGCGTGGCAAGCGCGTCGAGGAGATCGCGACGCCCGCCCCATGGTCCGACCGGGACGTGCGCATCCTCGGAAACGGCGCCACGCCGGAGGCCATCACGAGCGCGATCACGCGTCGCAATGAGGGGTATCTGCGCGACTGGGCGGACCTCGCCGACAGCGCGCGTCGCACGTTTCCGACGATCCACTCCGAGCTCTCCACGCGCGAGCAGGCGCTCCAGGAGACGGAGTTCGATGTGCTTCCGGGCGAGGGCTCCAACGGTCGCGCCGCCCGTCGCGCTGCCGACGCGTGCCGCGACCTCATGGCCGCGTGGCAGGCGCGCGATGAGGGTGCTGGAGACGGTAGCTCCTGGGAGCGCTGGTGCGCAGAGTTCGTGGCCGCGGCCTTCTACCCCCTCGCCGCACACGACGTGCTCTGGCGGCGCGACGCCGGGCGCATGGTTCCGCTCGCGCTTGATCGCATCGCCGAGCGCCGACTCTCCTACGCCTGCGACCGCTTCGATCCGAACCCATGGCAGCCGCGCATCTGGGACGACGGCGATCCGACCAGCCCCTTCTTCAAGCTGTATGGCGTGCCGCTCTCGGCCTTCCACCGGGACCGCCTGCTTGTGCACCGCCGCCGCGTCGTCGGAGGTCACCTCGCGAGCGAAGGTCTCTTCGCCGTGCTGGTGTGGTTCTGGCTGTTCAACACGACCTCGTGGCGTGACCTGATGCGCCTGCAGGAGATGCTCGGGTGCCCGCCGGTGATCGGCTACTTCAGCGCGGGCGGCGCGAAGGAGGACGGCAACAAGACGAAGTTGAACGGCGAGCGCTACGCCACCAGCACGGAGGTCGCGAAGGGCGCGGCCGTCGTGCAGGCCATGACCGGGGCGCTGCGCGCGATGCTCCCGGACACGATCCGCCTCGAGACGCTCAAGTACGAGCTTCCAGCGGGCACGCCCATTCAACTGATCACGACGGAGCGGCTCGAAAAGGCCGTGGCTCGCGTGATCAACGGAACCGACGGCGTGAGCTCGATCGTGCCCGGCTCGCGCGCCTCGCAGCAGGTGGCATTCGAGCAGGCGATGACGCCCTACCGTGCCGACGCCCGCTACGCCGCGCGCATGGCCTCGGTGCTCTTCGCGCGCTTCGTCCGCGCCAACCCCGATCGCTTCGGCGCCGCGTGCCCGCTGCCTCTGTGCGTCGCACGCACCGACCCGCCCGAGACCCCGGGCGCCATCGCCGCGCTGCTCGCACAGGCCAAGACGCTCGGGCTCAAGATCCCGGAGGCCTGGGCGCACGAGAAGCTCCAGATCCCCGTGGGCAAGGCGACGGAGCCCACGCTCGGAGACGGCGCCCAATCGCCGCCCGTCGGTGCGACGGAGAAGGCTTCGACGCCCGTTGAGACCTCGCGCGCGATCCGTCCCGGTGGTGAGTTCGCCCGCGACGCGCACCAGGGCGTGATCGTCTGTCTCGTTCCGCCGCGCGACCTCGCCCGCGCGATGGCGGTGCCCGGCGGCGAGGCGCCGCAGGATCTGCACATCACGCTCGCGCACCTCGGCGGCGCCGACGCGCTCGACGCCATCGACCGACGCGACCTGCGCGCCGCCGTCGCCATGTTCTCGGCGACCGCGCACGCGGTGCGGGGAGAGTTCTCGGGAACGGGGCGCTTCTCCGGCGACGGGATGGACGCACTCTACGCGAGCCTCGACGCGCCTGAGCTCGGGGCGTTCCGCGAGTCGCTGTTCCTCTACCTCGCCGCGCAGCGTCTTCCCGTGAGCACTGAACATGGGTTCACGCCGCACATGACCCTCGCCTACCTCGCGCCCGACGCCGCGGCGCCCGTTGAACGCCTCGACCCGACGCCAGTCGTGCTCCGCCAGGTCGCGATCTGGTGGGCGGGCGAGCGCGAAGTCTTTGACCTGAACTGAAAGCTCCGGGACGATGCTCAGAACCACCCCGCTGGCGTACGGCCTCGCCGTCGCGCTCTCGCTCATGCCGTCCGACGCGGAGGGAGGCCCGTGGACGATGCTCGCCTACGAGGTCGAGCTCAAAGGCTATCGCCTCGCCGACGGCTCGCACGCGCGCATCACCGAGCGCGACATCGACGAGATGATCGCCAACTTCAGCGCGTACCCGAAGGTGCCGCTCGTCATCGAGCACGCGGACACGCGCGAGGCGGTGGCGAAGGTGCACCCGGAGTGGGCCACGCCGCAGGGCCACATCGTGGCGCTGCGCAAGGGCTCCATGACGCGTGTGGTGAATGGCGCAGTGCGTGTCGTCGCGACGCTCGAAGGCCGCATCGAAGCCTCGCCCGAGGTCCGGCTGTCCATCACGGGCGACGCGGTGCGCGGCGTGCCGCCCACGTGGCCGTTCTGCTCCATCACCCCTGCAAGCGGACGGGACGAAGAGAGCGGACAGGATCTCGGCGCCGTCCTCTGGAGCGTCTCGCTCACCTCACATCCCCGACTCGCTGACCTGCCGCGCCTCGCGGCTGCACAGGAACCGTCGGCGCTTGCCGCGGCCCATCCACCGGAGAAGACCATGACGTTTCTCGAACTGGCCGCGACGCTGAAGCTGATCGCGGTCGCTACTGAAGAGGCCGCGCAGAGCGCAGTCCTCGACCTTGCTCGCGACGGCGCCGCCGTGCGCGAGACTCTCACGCTCGCGGCCGACAAGCCTGTCGCCCCTGCGATCGCGGACCTCGTCGCCGCTCGTGCCGAACTCGGGCAGATCAAGCCCAAGTACGAGGCGCTTCAGACGGTGGAAGCTGCGCGCAGCAAGGCCGAACGCGAGCGCTACGTGGGTGACCTGTGCCTTGCGCGCGGCTGGGATGCGGACGTGAAGAGCGCGATGGAGTTCAGCGCGCACGCGGACTTCCCGGGCTTTCAGAAGAAGTACCCCGCGCCCTCGCGCGAGGAGCTCGCGCAGCGCGCGCAGGACGCCGCTCGCACCGGCGCACTTCCGACGACCGCCGACGGCGAGAAGCCCGCGGAACTGGCGGTCACGAACGACGCCGAGGCGCTGCGCGTGAACATCGTGGCCCTGCGCGAGCTCGCGCAGCGCGCCGGGGTGGAGATGACCACCGTCGAAGCGCTCGCGCTCACCCGTGGCGGCGTCACGCCCGCCGCGTACGCCAAGGAACTGGGCCTCTCGGCCTGATCGTCCACCACCCTCACCACGACTCGACCGGAGACCCTCCATGAACCTCGGACAGAAGCTCTCGCCCGGCGCGACGGGCATCAACATCAACGCCTCCACCATCACCAAGCACCGCCTGGTGGGCTACGGAACGCCGACCAGCACGAACCGTCAGCCGATCAACGGCCTGAACGTCGTCGGCGTCGGCGCCATCGCAGGGGCGTTGCAAGACGACGTGCCTACGGGCGAGGCCTGCACCTACTTCGCGAAGGAAGGCGACGAGGTCGTGCTGGAGTCGGACGGAACCGGCACGATCGCCTACGGCCAGCGCGTGTGCGCCGTCGCGGGCGGCTCGCTCGCGGCCTCGGGCCGCATCGCTGCTCTGCCCGGCTCGCCCGTCGCGGGCACCAACTACGAGATCGTCGGCACGTCGATCACGCCCGAGACCGTGGCCGCCGCCCCCGCAGGCAACAAGGTCCGCGTGCGCTGGTGCCGGTACACCTACCAGGGCTGATCGCCCTGACCATCCAAGAACCGTCAGGGAGACACGAACATGCTCATCCGCGATTCGGCGCAAAAGATCCGCGCCAACCAGCCCCTCGAGACCGGCCTCTCGCCCTGGGTGGCCGAGCGCCTCACGAGCTACGGCATCGACCCGCACGAGCGCGCCGCGCAGATCCGTGCGCGTCACGCCTCGTTCACCGCGCAGCACCGCCAGACGCCTGGCGAGCGCGTCGCGGCGGTCCGGGCGCGCCTCGGGAACCTGAAGCTCAAGGAGCTCGGCCTCTCGCCCAACGACGTCGTCGTGCGCGAGCTCATTCAGCAGGCCGCACTCGACACCTACAACGACGATCTGATCGCCGGGCGCATCTGCCCGGAGGCCTTCGTCGACGTGCGCGAGGGCGAGTACAAGCTGCGCGACAACAGCACCGAGCGACAGGAGCTCGACGACCTCATCGGCCCCAAGTCCGAGGCGCAGGAGCTGCCGCAGGAGATCACGGCCGGAACCTTCAAGGTCAACTCCCGGGCGCGCAAGGACTACGTGCTGCGCGCCGTCGCGAACATCGCCCCCGACATCGAGTCGCGGATGATCATCGCGATGCGCATCCGCCAGCACATGCTCTTGCAGCATGAGATTCGCGTCGCCACCACGCTCATGGCGGCGGCCTCGTACGACGCGTCGTGCGTGAAGACCGTGGCCTCGGGCGCGGAGTGGAACGGCGGCGCCAGCGCCGATCCGATCGACGACATGCAGGACATCATCGCCGCGGCGCGCGCCCCCCTCACGCACGGCGTGATGAGCCTCGAAGTCTGGCAGGCCGCGCAGAACAACGACGAGTTGAAGGCGATCCTGGCGAGCCAGATCAACAACAAGGGGCTCCTCGACCCGATGACCTTCGCGCTCTACTTCGGGCTCGACGAGGTTCACATCAACCGCGGGCAGAAGGTGGCCTCGGGCGCCACCTCGCTGACGCGCATCTACGGCACCGCCTCGATCGCGCTGGTGCACGTGTCCAGCGACCCCGAGGCGCGCACCTTCCTGCGCAACTTCGTGCTGCGCCAGGGCTCCAACGGCCTCGTGTCGACGCAGTGGTACGAACCGAAGATGGGCGAGCTCGGCGCCGACTACGAGCAGCTCGCGTGGGCGCAGATCCACAAGGTGATCGACGCCTACTACGGCGGCCTGATCGTCGACGTGAGGCAGTGAACATGAGCCAGCAACCCAACAACCCGAGCCGCACCCCGCCGGTCGGTCCGCGCGTCGGCGCGTCGGCGCCCGACGCCAAGGCCGATCCGGTGCCCGCGGATCTGAGCAACGGCGCGCCGCCGCCCCCGCGTTCGCGCGAGGTCGAGATCGACCGCCTGACCACTGTCCTGCGCGAGCGCGAGGTGGAGCTGACCGAGGCGAGGAGCGTGCTCGCCCAGGAGCGCGCCCGCATCGACGCCCTCACCGAGCGCAACCGAGACCTCGAGGCCCGTGCCGCCGCGCTCGACGGACAGCTTCGCGCGGATCGGCAGGAGTTCAACCAGCGCTGGGAGGCTCGCGAGGAGCACCTCAAGCGCTACGTCGCCGAGCTCTCCGCACGCCACGCGGAGGAATCCGTCGAGGTCGATCGTCGCCCCCGCGCGGCCTCCCTCCTGACCGTCTTCGTCGACGGCAGGAAGATCAAGCTCCAGCCCGGGGACCTCATCCCCGAAGGCGTTGATCTCTCGGCGTACCCGCGCAGCGCTGTGAAGGTGAGCTCATGAGCTCCTGGATGTTCTTCGTGCTCCGCGGCCTGCTCGCTGACGGCTCCGTGCTGAGGCGTTCGGGCAACAAGCTCGTGAGCGCCACCCCCTCCGAGATCGTGGCGGCCGCGACGCCTGCGGGCAACCTCGTTCCCTCCACCACCGCGAGCTACGACCTTGGGGTCACCGGCACTCGCTGGCGCTCGGCGTACCTGTCGACGTTGCTCGACGTGCCGCGCATCAACATGGCGCCCATGGCGGCATCGAGCGGCGCGCGCACGGCGCTCACGTTCACCGGCGCCGCCGACACCGGCATCACGGCGTCGACGGAGCAGAGCGACGTCTATCTGAACCTCACCCGCACGGTGACGTGGGCGACGGGCGCTCTGACCGATCAGCGCTTCGTGCGCCTCGGTCAGCCCACCCTCGCCTTCGCGGACGCGTCGACGGTCACCAACGCCTCGGTGCTCTACATCGCAGGGGCGCCCGTCGCGGGCACCAACGCGACGATCACCAACAGCTACGCGATCTTCGTCGACGCCGGGCGCTCGCGCTTCGACGGGCCCGTCGTGCAGAACGACTACCCGGTCAAGCAGGTCACCGGCACCGCCATCGCCCCCGTCACCACCATCAACACCCCGATGGGGATCACGGTCGTCGGCAACGGGGCGACCAGCGTCTCGGTGACGTGCGCGGCGTGCACGACGACCTCGCACATCGTGGCGGTGATCCGCAACGCGACGACCAACAACGTGAGCATCCGCGCGGTGATCCCCGGCAACGGGAGCTTCGTGGTGCACGTGACCGGCGACCCCGGCGCGTCGACCGCCATCATCGGCGTGCAGATCACCCAGCCCGGAAGCGGCGTCTGAGTCGTGGCCCTCGCGTCCGCCGCCGATCTTCAAGCGCGTCTCTCGACGCAGGCGTACGCGCGCCTGTTCGCGAAGAACGGCGGCGCCACGGCGGACACGGCGTTTCGCGACATGTGCCTTGCTGAGGCTCAGAGCGAAGCGCTCACCATCTGCGCGGCCGCGTTCCCTGACGGACTCGAGGTCTCGGGCGGCACCGTCGACATCGTCATCGTAGGCTGGGTCTGCGACATCGCCTGCGAGAAGGCGGCGGGGCGTCAACCCGCTGCGACGGAGATGGGCGGGTACTTCCTGGCGGGCCAGCGCGCCCGCCAGGGGCTGCGTGACATGTCGAAAGACCGTGAGCGCAGACCTGTCACCGCGGGCACGGGTCCCGCGGTGACAACGACGATGGGTGGTGTCGTTGACGGTCAAGACGACGGCACCTGGGGCGCCATCGCCAGCGGCAATTCGTGGAGCGGGTTCTGACATGCGTGCCGTCATCGAAGGCTTCGATGAGGCGCTCGACGGGCTGCTCGCGGGGCTTGACCAGGAGATGTCCGAGGCGGTCTCCAACGCGTCGAAGATCGTCGCCGACGAGGCCGCCGCGGTGCACCCGTACGAGAACCGAACGGGCGACCTCGAGAAGTTCACGGTGCCCGGCGTCACGTCGGGGTCGTTCTCCGCCGACAACCTCTCGGGCGAAGCGATCGGCGACACGCCGTACGGCAAGTTCGTCGACGAAGGCACCACACGCATGAAAGCCCGCCCGTTCCTGAAGCCCGCCGCAGACCGTCGCGAGGCGGAGACGGCGCAGGCAATTGAGCACGGTGCTGAGCGCGCGGCGCAACGTGCGGGGTGGGGCAGATGAAGCGCTCGAGGATTCCCAAAGCGACCGCTGTGATTATCGGCCCCGACGGCGTGAAGCCACTTGTGTTCGAGGTGCTTTCGGTCGAGTCCATCGGACACGGAGAGTGCGTCGACCTTCTCGGATCTGACTCTCCGCGGCGCGAGAACATCCCCGACGATGCTCCGGCACTCCGGCGCCCCAACTGACCCATGTCCGCCACCCTCGCCACCATCGACGCGGCGCTCTTCGCGGCCCTCTCGCCGCTGCTCACGACCGACCCCGCGGGCATCACCGACGCGCGGCCTTTCGCCTGCGTCGCGCGCTTCGTGGGCGATCTCACGGCCGACACGCTCCAACAGCTCGGTGCGCAGTACCCAGCGTGCCTCCTGCGCTTCGACGGCGAGAGCGACACGCGCGACATCGATGTCGTCTCGGGCGACAGCGAAGAGAAGGGCGCGGCGCAGTGGAGCGTCTTCATCGTCGTTTCGGACCCTCGCACGCCCGACGACATCATTGTGGGCGCCTCGGGGGTGCCCGGCGCGCTGACCCTCGCGGGCCAGGTGCTTGGTGCCTGCAACGCGCTCCACATCGCGGGCCTCTGGAACAACCGACGCGTGCGCTACGTCGACGCGCGCCCCGCGCTCGTGCGTCAGGCCGCGGTCTACGTGCTCGCGCTGCGCTTCGAGGCGCTCCGCGAGGTTGAGCAGGCCGTTCTCACTTCGACGAGCGTTCCGCTGACCAGCATCCGCGGAAACGTGAACCTGACAGGCACTTCCGACCCGGCGCCCAACCCGGTCGAGATCTTCGACGCCGACACCGACTCCTGACCTTCACCCTGCGCCGCTGGCGCGAGGAACCAACACCATGACTCAGATCCGCATTCGTGCGGTGGGAGACCATCTCCTGCCGCTCGTCGATGCCTCGGGTGCGACCTTGCGCGGTCGCTTCGCCGGGCGCGACAAGACCGGGGCGCCGTTGCCTGACGGCGAGCTCGTCGCCGAAACGTCCTACTACGTGCGCGCGGTCGCTCGCGGCGACGTGGAGCGCGTCGAGGAGCCGATGGTGCGGGTCGAGGGCAAGGCGCCGTCGGCGCCCATCCCCCCGCTCGAGACGGTCGTGCTCGAACCGCCTGCGGGCGGATTCTCCGCCGAACAGCGCGCGAAGATTGAGGCGTACGCCGCCTCGCTCATCTCGCCTACGGCGTCGGATGAGTCCGCCGAGGGGGTGATCTCGTGAGCGGGGTCATCGTCCAGGGGCTTTCGAACAGCCGCAAGACGCCCGGCGTGTTCTTGAGCGTGTTGCTCGGCGGCTCCCCCACGAGCGCGGGCGCGGCGGCGAAGAAGATCCTGTTGCTCGGCAACAAGATCACGTCGGCCATCACCGCCGCGTCGCCGTCGTTCACCGTCGCCGCGGGCACGCAGGCCAACGCCGCGCCGGTGTTCCTCGCGTCGGCCGACGACGCCGCCACGTACTTTGGTCGCGGTAGCGAAATCCACCGCATGGCGAAGCGTGTGTACGCGCAGTACCCCGACGCGCTGGTCTATGGCTGCGCCTCGGCGGAGTCGGGCGGTTCGCGCGCGACGGGAGTGCTCACGTTCGCCACTACGGCGACGGCGGCATTCACCGTTCGCATCACCATCGGCGACTTTCCCATCGACGTGCCCGTGGCCTCGGGTGACACGCCCACGGTCATCGCCACGGCGTGCGCGACCGCGATCCTGCAGTACCCCGACCTTCCCGTCACCGCGCAGTTCAGCGCGGGCGTGCTCACGACCAGCGCGAAGCACCCGGGGCCGCGTGGAAACGACCTCGTCGTGCGCGGGCAGTTCATCAACGCCGCGGGCGTCCCGACCGAGATCACCGAGTCGAGCACCACGAGCCCCGGCGCCACGACGGGCATCTGGTCGAGCACGGCCACCGTCGAGAGCACCATCCACCTGGCGGGCGGCACGACGGCCGACACCGTCACCACGGCGCTCGCGGCCTTGGCGGCGACGAAGTACGACCGTATCGTCAGCTCGTACCGCGACGCGACCGCCGTCGACGCGATCGCCGCGCAGGTCGACAGCATGGAGGGCGTCACGACGCAGCTCCGTCAGCAGTTCATCTACGGCTTTCAGGGCACCTACGGCGCCGCCGTGACGCTCGCTACGGGCCGCAACGACTCGTTGGGCCAGTGCGTCTGGCAGTACAACTCGCCGACGCCGCCCGAGGAGTTCGCCGCGCAGGTCGCCGCCGCGCGTTTGATCGGCGACGGGATCGTCGGGGGCGTGCGCTTCGGCGAGACCTCGCGTCCGAACGCCAACCTCGACGGGTGCATGCTCGCCACCACACTCGTGTCGCCGTTCGCAGGCGAACAGCCGACCAGCACCGAGATCGAGGGAGCGCTCAACAACGGCATCACGCCGCTCGCGCCGAGCTCGTCCCGCGACGGCTACGCGTCGATCGTGCGCAGCATCACCACGCGCTCGCTCGACGGCTCGGGCGCGCAGAACTACAGCGTCATCGACACGGCGACGCCGACGGTCTGCCAGTACGTCGCCGACGACCTCCAAAGCGACCTCGCGACCGTGTTCGCGGGCGTCAACCTCCAGAGCGACAGCAGCGACGGCTCGCCGCCCGAGGCCGCCAACACCGTTACACCGTCCATCGTGCGCGCGCGCATCGCCTACAAGCTGGGTCTCTACGAAGAGCAGGGCATCACGCGCGACGCGACCGCGAACATGTCGCTTCTGGCGGTGATCGAAAACCCGTCGGTCGCCGGTCGCCTCGACTGCGAAATCCCCGTCGAGCCCGCGTCGGCGCTGCACATCATCGGCGGCAATGTCCGTCAGGTCGGAGGCTGAGCGATGGCAAGGTATTCAGGTCCGGGCTTTGTCTCCTATCAAGGCCGCCCCGTGCTTCAGGCGAAGAGCGTTGATGTTCAGATCCAGTCTGGAAACAACGACGTGGACACGTTGATTCTCGGCCGCGCGGGGCACTCCAAGGGCTCCAAGAAGGTCCAGATTCAAGTGGACAACGCAATCCCGCAGGCCGGGCCGGAGATCGACTGGGAGGGGCTTGCGGAGGCCCAGGAAGAGATCCCGCTGTCCTTCACGGTGGCTGGCAAGACGCGTAACTGCGTTGGTGACATTCGCGACGTGACGGTGAAGAGCTCCACCGATGCCGCGAACATCATCTCCTACACCTTCCATGGTCGCACCGTTTCGAGGGTGTGATGGGGCACGAGGACTTCGTCAAAGACACTCGCTCGCACCTCGCGAAGCTGCTCGATTCCAAGCCCAAGCCGTTCAAGCGTCTTGAAGGTTTTGAGGGTGGCGGCGGGCGCTTCAGGGGCGTCCCGCTCGCGGTGATCCCGTTGTCGGGAGAGGCGATGGAGTTGGCGACCGTCGAGGCGGTCAAGCACCTGACCGCCATCGGTCACATTCGCGAAGATCTCTATACGGAAATCGGTGAGGGCGTTTTCTCGTGGGAGATCAAGGCGCAACTCTTGGCGCGGTCCCTTCAGTACATCGGCGCGAAAGACGAACTCTCGCCGTTCGCGTTCGACGCCTCGGAGATTCGCTCGCTGGAGACCGACGAAGTCTCCGCGCTCTACGAACACTTTCTCATCTACCAGGATGAGCGCAGCCCCATCAGCAAGGCGCGTTCGTGGGCGCAGGTGGAGGATGAGCTCGAAGCGATGGGAAAAGGCTGGACGGACGGGACTTCGTTGAATCGCTACGATGCGAATTCGCTGCGCTTCATGTTGCGAGAACTGGCCGTCCAGCACTGGAAGCAGACGAAGCTACCCTCTTCGGATATCTCGCCTTCGCCCGACACCGCCGAACCATCCTCGCCGACCTGATTCAGCCGCCTGACGATTCGCCATGACTGCGCGCGCTGTACTACGTCTCGACCTCGAGGGCGCCGCCGACATCGTGCGAGCCTTTGGGACGATCCAAGGCGCCGTGCGTTCGGGGCAGGCGGCGATGAACGCCGAGACCCGCCGAGGGACTCAGGAGCGCACGCGTGCGGTCACGGCGGAGGGTCGTGCGGTCGCCGCCGTGGCCCAGGCGTCGGTGCGCGAGCGAGCCCGCGCTGAGCGAGATGCGTCGCGTGTTGTCGCGGCCGAAGCGCGCAAGCGCGAGCAGTCGGCGAGGGCCAGCGCGAAGGAGCGCGAGAAGGCCGAGAAGCTCGTTACGAAGACCACCGAGGCCGAGGCGAAGAAGCGCGTCAAGGCTGAGGGTGCGTGGGCGAAAGAGGTGGATTCAATCCACAAGAACCTCGCCAACGCGCGCGAGCGGGCCGAGCGTCAGGCGACGCGTACGGCGGAACAAGAATCGAAGCGCCGCACGCGTGTTGCGGAGACCGAGCGTGCAACGATCGGCCGCGGGCTCATGCACGTTGGTCGCGCTGGAATGCAGTACGCGACGCAGATGCACGGCGAGATTCAGGACTCGCGGCATCGCCGTGCGGATTCCGAGCACACGATCAACGCGGCGCTCTATCAGGCCAACATCGGCGTCGACGAGGCCGCCGGAATGCGCCAGCAGATCTATGCGCGTGCGGCCCACCTGGGAGTTGATTCGGGCGAGTTCGCCGAGTCGCTGTTGCGCGCCCAGACGCGCTTTTCGATTCTTACCAGCAGGGATCCGCGCGAGCGCCAGCGCGGGCTCGCAGAGCAGCTCGACCTCGCCGAGTTCGCCCAGAACACCTATCAGGACCCGGCCGAGGTGATGGAGGCCGCGGGCATGTTGCGCCAACAAGGTCTTTCGCAGACCGAGCGACGCTCCGTGCTGACGCAGATGACGGGTATGGCGCACTACGGCTCCGTCAACCTTCACACGATGATCTCCCAAGGCCTTGGCCCGCTGATGCAGAACATCGCGGCGCGCACCAACGCGAACATGACCCCCGAGCAACGCGCCGCCGCGGTGCGCGACACCACGCTTGAAACGATGGCCGTTGGCGAGATCGGCGCGGCGGGCGGCATGACGCCGCGCCTGGCGCTGAACGCGCTCTCGAAGTTCCGGCTCGGTTTCCAGAGCGCGCGTGACGCCGAACACATGCACGCGAGCCTCACATCACGCGTTGGTGCTGCGCAGGCCAACGAAATGGTGGAGCGCTACCGCGATGCGCGAGGGCACCAGGCCTATCGCTTTCGGTCAAACAACACGGTTGAAAACCTGACCACGCTCAACCGTCTGATGGGTGGCGATACCGCCGCCGGGCTGAACATGCTCCGAGCTGGAGGACACGGAACTCCGACCGTGTTCACCGCCGACATGCGAAGGCTGTACAGCACTCTGAATTCGCAGAATGCTGCCGGACAGACGACCCAGAGCCGCGTCGAGGAGATGCTTGCTGCAGGGCGCGAGTTCGGTCAGCACGACATTGATCGCGGTCGCGTGATGGTGCAAGGCGAGCAACACACCGCCATTACACGCGCGCAGGAGGAACACGACACCACGCTGACCGACAACACCAGCGCGCTCGTTGGTCTTTCGAACAGCATTCGCGACTGGTCCGTGCGCAATCCGTGGGCTTCGGGTGCGGGGAGCGCCGTTTCTTCGCTGGCGGGCGCCGCCGCACCTTCGTTGCTGATGGCGACCGGAGCCCCAGGGGCGCTTTCCCGGGCTCTTCCAGCGCTGGCAGGTGCGGTCCCGGTGGCCGCGGGAGCGGGCGCAGGCGCCACGATGGGTGTCGGCGTTGGTGGTTTTCTCGCGGGCCTCGGGATCGGGGAAGGCATCAACCGACTTGCTTACAGCGATCGAGATCGCGCTCAATCGAGTACGGGCGGTGACACGTCAATTCTTTCGGGCACCACGTGGAGCGGTGCGGCACAGGGTATTACCGACCTGTTCACTGGTGGCATTGGGGGCGGTGGCCGGAACGTGGGTCACGGTCCTCCGCCCCCACCGACCGCTGCCGCGATCGGTGCCCACGTCGCGCGAGCGCTTCGCGAAAACCCGCCAACCGCAGTCGTGAGCCCGCACGACGCAGCTCATGCAGCTTCCGCCAACGCCTCCGGCCGCAATCCAACGCCCCCCGAACGCCGCTGAGTCATGGCCGACGAATTCTCCACACGCCTCGCAGACGCGGCCTATGCAGGGATTCGTTTCCCTGTGGAGACGGCGGAAACCGAGTCGGGTCATGACTCCGCGGAGCACACGGCGTATCGGCGACGCGGCGCAGACATCGAGCCCACGGGCCTTCGCGCGAAGCGCGGAACGCTGGTGGTTCCGATGGTCAACACGCCCGCGCTCGTGGCGCGCTACGGGACGCTGTTTCCTGGCCTCAATCGCACGCTGACGGCGCTCTTCGAGGAGCTCCCCATCGGCGAACTAACACACCCGATTCACGGCGTGTTTCAGGCGCACATCAAGTCCTGGAAAGAGACGGCGTCGTCGGCGTCGCGCAGCGGAGTCGCGCTGCACATCGAGTGGGTTGAACACAACGCGACCGCGCTCGAAGACCTCGGCCCCGACGGCTCTGCGCCGAGCGATGCGACGACCAACACCGCGGCCCTCGCGACCGTGGCCGACGAGAAGATGGCGGCCATCCCAGCGAGCGGATACACGCCCGTCAAGCCGGTGATCGATGCGCAGCTTGACGCGCTCGACCTGCCAGACCTCGCCTTCGCCGAAGTCGCTGCGTGCTTCCGGCTGATGCTCGCGGTGATTGAGTTCGACCTCGCGCTGGCGTCGCTCGCCACCGCCGCCGCGCACGACGCGCGCTCCGCGCTCGAAGACCTTCGCGCCGCCGTGCTCGCCATGCAGGCCCGGACGCAGCCGGGGCTTTCGTCAGTGCGGCGCTACACCGTGCCGACGACACAGGCGCTCTGGCAGGTCGCGCAGGCGGTCTACGGCGACGCCTCGAAAGACGGCCTGCTGATGGCCGCCAACGCCATCCCTGACGCGCTCTTCGTGCCGGCTGGCACGGTGCTCACCGTCCTTCCCGACACGAGCGTTTGACGTGGCTGAGGAACACGATGTCGCCCTCTTTACGGGCACCGAGGGACTGAAGCTCGAGGCGTGGGACCGCTACGACCTGACGCTCGACATGATGGGGCCGGGCTCCCCCTGGACGGTGTCGCTCTGGCACTCCGAGGAGCGACGGAGCGCGTGGAACACCCTGCGCGCTGGGCTGAAACTCCTCGACCGCATGTTTTGGAGCATCGACGGCGCGACGCAGATCAACGGGCGCCTGGAGACGTACGACACGAAGGGGAGCCGTGCGGGCGCGGTGATGATCCTCTCGGGCCGAGACATGTCCGGCGCCGCGATCGACTGCGACGCCGACCCGACGTTGCGACTGAAAGGGCTCCCCCTCGACGCCGCGCTGACGGCCCTCTTCGCACCGCTAGGCATCCCGGTGCGCATCGGCGCCAACGTCGACGCCGCGCGCCAGGTGCAGAGCGGCACGCGCCGGGGGCCGCGCAACGGCGGTACCTCGCGCCGTCGCCATGCCGTTGACCAGTCGCACCCTCAGCCTGGCGAGAAGGTCTGGCAGCTCGCCGAGACGATGGTGCGGCGCCTCGGATACATGATCTGGTGCGCGCCAGACGCCGAAGAGGGGCTCGCGATCGTGGTCGACGTGCCCGCGTTCAACCAGCCCGCGCAGTACCAGTTCACGCGGCGTCGACAGGGCGACCGGCAGTGGGTGGGGAACATCCTCGAGGGCGGCGAGAGCCTCAACGCGCGCGACATGCCGACGGGGATCAACGTGTACACGCATGCGCCCCGCGGCGACGCCACGAGCGCCCGGCAGGCGACGTTGGTGCCGAACGCGGCCATCGTCGAACGCGCCATCAACAGGGGCTTTCTGATCGATCCGCTCCCCGAGCAACCGCGCCACGTGCACGCGCCCCGAGCTCGCACGCTTGACGCTGCGGGGCAGGAGGGCGCGCGATTGATGAGCGACTCGATGGCGAAGTTCCGCACGTCGCCCTACACCGTCCAAGGGCACGGACAGCGCAACAGCACGGGCGAGATGCGCCTGTACGCGGTCAACAGCATGGCGCACGTCTACGACGAGTTGTGCACCGACCCGGAGGGCCGACCGCTCGACGAAGACATGCTCATCACGCAGGTGCACTTCTCGGGTTCGCGCAGCGACGGCCAATTCACGCAGGTCACGTTGATCCCCAAAGACTCCATCCTGCTCGTCCCCTCCGCCGAGTGATGCCGATGCTCGAATTCATGAAAGTGACGCTCGCGAGCTGGGCCACGCGTACCAGCACGCTGGTCGGACAGCTCCGCGGCGTTGGCGAAGAAGGCGACGACGATCACGCCGAGGCGCACGACGGCGTCGAGATCGCGCAGCCGATGGGCCTGCGCGCGAAGCCGGTGCAGCGCGCCTCGCTCGAGGGCGTCGTGGTCACGATCGGCGACGAGCGCTACGTGCTCTGCCTGATCGACAAGAGCCGCCAGACGGGTGCCGTCGAACCCGAGACGGGCGGGACGGTGCTCTACGGCTGTGCGGCGCCCGATGCGGTGGTCTACGTGCGCGCCTCGGGCGCCATTGAGATCACCACAAAGGCCGGGACAGACATCGTGCTCAACGGCGGGTCGTTGAAGGTGGCGCGTGCGACGGATCCTGTGACCTGCGGCACGCTCTCTTTCGCTCCGGGGACCAGCGGCGCGGTGCTCACCTACAACGGCGCGCCCGTCACCACCGCGGTCAACATCACCGGCACCATCAACACAGGAGCGGGCGCCCCGCACGTGAAGGCATGACGTACGCCGCCGCCCGCACGTTCGACCCGCAGACCGGCGACTGGCTCACGACCAACGACCCCGTGACGAGCGTGGCCGTGTTCGACCTGGCCGCATCGCCCGCACTGGAGTTGGTCAAGCGCATCCTTCGCACGCCGCGCGGAGCATGCCTCCTCGACCCAACACTGGGCGTCGACTGGACCAAGGTCGATCCGCTCGGCACCAACGCGGAAGCGACCGGGGAGGCTGTGATCCGCGCCGCGCTCGCGCCGCTAGTGACCCGTGGGGTGATCTCTGACCTGAAGGTCGTGGTCACGATCGACGCCGCCGCCGGTCGGCTGACGTACGCGGCTGACTTCGTCGACGTGCGATTGCGCCAACGCCAGAGCCTGACGGGCACCCGATGACGACCCTCACCGCCCGCACCCGCGAGGTCATCCGCGCCGCGCTGCTCGCACGTCTGAGCGCTCGGTTCGTCGCGGGCCTCGCGCCGCTCGACGTGCGGGAGCCCGGCGACGCGTGGCAGATGACCGACGCGCTCGCGGTGCTGCTCTCCGCGCTCGAAGCGCAGGCGGCGTCGGCGCCGTCGCAGATCCTCCCCGACCGCGCGACGGGCACATGGGCCGACGCACATGGGACGGCCGAAGGGCTCCCGCGGCAGACCGGCGAGCGCGACGCGGACTACCAGACGCGACTGCTCGCATGGTGGAGCTACCGGCTTCCGACGGGCTCCCCCGCCTCGCAGGTCGCGGTGTGCGAGGCGACCGACGACTGCGAAGAGGCGTACGCCTACCCCTGCATGGGCAGCGGTGCGGTGCGCGGGCTCTGCGACGTGCGGGTGATGGGTCCTGCGCAGGGTGGCAGCGCCACCAACACGCGGATCCTCGACAACGCGCAGCTCGCCAACGTGCGGGACTACATCGACGGCACCGTAGACGCGCACGGTCTCCCGGTTGTTGACGGCGAACAGCAGCGCCCCGTCTGCGCACAGATGAGCGCGACGGGCAACGTGCTGATCTACAGCCCGACGCCCGATCCGCGCGACGTGACGCTGAGCATCACCAACGCGCCGACGCACCCGTGGCCGTGGGTGGGCTCGCACGCGATCGTGGCATCCACGTCCGTGAGCTGGACGGTTAGCGGGGATCACTCCGACCTTGTCGATCTGCCGTGGCTTGTGCCCGTGGCAACGACGGTCGCGCGTGGCGGGTACGTGCGCGCGGTGCCGACGAGCGCGACGTACAACGGCGGAACCAACCGAACGAAATTCGATGTCGCTTCGGGCATCCTGCCGGGCGTTCCGCTCCTCACGACGGGCTACCCCGCCCCGCCGAACTTCGAGCAGGTCCGCGATGCGATCTTCGCCGTGTTCGACGCCCTCACCCCGGGCGACACCACACCGACCCCGTCGCGCTACCCGGCGCCGACCGGCGCGCGCCCCGCGAAGCTCTACCTCGGTGCGCTCTACGCCGCTGCTGCAGAGGCTGACGGCGTCTCGGACGTTACCATCACCGCGCCTGCCGCCACCGTCACCCCGGCCGCGTACGGGCTCATCACGCTCGGCACGCTGACGATCACGAGGACGCCGTGAGCATCGAAGGACGCGACCTCGCAACGATCCGATCGGGCATTCTGACGCTCTGGGCGGTGGGGATGAACAGCATCGGCAAGGTGCTCGACCAGTCGCCGGGGGCGTGGGCGTACGAGCTCGCCGACTCGCTGGTCGTTGACGTGCTGCGCATCGAAGGGAGCGCAGAGGCGCTCGGCCCCGAGATCGTTCCCTCGACGGCGACCACCGCAACGCTCGAGCGCCAGGCGACGATCCAGGATCAAGCGCGCCAGGAGGGCGAGGTCTGGCAGGGCACCGCAACGGTCACGGGCACCGACGGGACGGTCGACTGCACCGGCCGCACGCTGGTTCGTCGGGGCGTGGTCTACGCGATGGGCGCAGGCGCGTCAGCTGTGGTCGTCTCGGGCGGCACCGGGACGGTCAATCTCGTGGCCGACGCCGCGGGCGTCGATGACATCCCGATCGGCGCGACGATGACGTGGAGCTCGGCGCCGACGGGGCTCAATCCCACCGCGACGCTCGCCACCGTCACCAGCCCAGGCACCGCGGCCGAGACCGACGCAGACCTCGCGGAGCGCGTCGAGAGCTACCGGCGCGCGCGACCCGCAGGCGGAAACCCGTCGCACCTGATCGAGCTCGCCGAGGCGCACGGGCGGGTGGCCGTCGCGTACTGCTACCCGACACTCGTCCCCCGCGCGGGGTCGTACAACGACGCCGACCTCGACACGCCGGGGTGCGTCGTGCTGGTCGTTGCGGGCGCTGCGCAGGGCACCGGGGCGACGAATACGCGACAGCTCAGCGGTCCGAACCTCGCGCACGTCGCGGCGTACTTTGCAGGCACCGAGGATGCGAGCGATGCCGCCGCGACGACGGGGCGGTTGTACTCCTCGCAACTCTACCCGGCAGACTTCGGGGTAGAGAACGCGATCTACAGCGGTCAGAACGCCGATATCACCGTCACCGTTGACGAGAGCAATACCCCGTCGTGGACGGGCTCCATGTCCATCTTTTCGGGCACGACGACGAGCGTTGTGGTCAATGGCGACCAAACCGCAAAGAACAACCTCGACGCCGCGATTCAGACCCTTGGCGGTGGTACGTCGGTGCGCGGTCGCGTCGAAGTGCGCAACCTCGGAGTTGGCGTCTACAACGGCGGAACTGGCAAAACCACGTTTACGGTTAGTGCACTCGGCGCCAACGCTTCTGGCAGCGTTGATCCGGTGCCTAGCGACTGGCTTTTGATCCGCAATGCGGTCTTTGATTACTTTGACCAACTAGGCCCAGGCGATGTGCCCGACGTGGCGATCGTTGCACCGCCGTCGAGCATCGCGCGTCGACGCCGGTTTCCACCCGAATCGTGGAGCGGGCCATCTTCGGTAACGCCTGCCGCGCTCATCAAGGCAGCAATGGGCGCATCGGGTGTGATTGATTGCTCTGTGACTACGCCATCGGTCGCAGTAACACCGAACCCGAAGACGTGGTTGACGCTAGATCAACTGCGCCTTCGGGTGACCTGATCCTAGAGAGAGTTCTCGAAGCTGCCGTCTCGGTACCCTTCGAGGCAACCGATGTGCAGTGCGCCCGGCCTTTGCAGGTCGTTCTCGTCTCGCGGATCAACAATTGTCACGGTTCGAGATCCTCGGTACAACAGTCCGTGTCTTGCTACGCATTGAATCCATGGCGGCGAAGGTCCTCCCGGCGTCAGAAAGCCGTCTCCCGCATCCGAACAGGCACTAACCGCTCGCGGGCCAAGGTTTTCGCAAGAATCCACAGCACCGACATCGATCGGCCCAAGTCGAATGGTGGTTGATTCAAGCGTAGCGGTTGTTCCGAATGTTACGACGCATTGGTGTAGCGCCTGTCGCGAACAAACCTCAAAGCCTATGCGCGACTTGTAGAGAGCAACGCCAGAGAGGCGCGCTTCTCGGTTTGGCGGTGCCGCCGCGTCTACCGGCGCTTCGACAATGTTGTTGTTGTTTGCCTTTTTGGCATAGATCACCACGCATAGCCCACTTGTGACAACACCCAAGGCCAGAAGCACGACGGCCCAATTGACCGCCCCCGGCTGTGGATTCTGGATCTGATTGTTCATTAGCTGCAGCGCCCCATAACGCAAGCACGTACGCCGCACGAAACACCGCAGGCACCACAGTTGGCCGATGTGTCGAGCCGCGCTTCACAGCCGTTGGCGTCGTTCCTGTCGCAATTCCCCGAACCTGCCAAGCACACGATGCCGCAATGGCCAAGGGCGCACACGGGCGTTGCGCCCGGCGACGGACACCGCATCCCGCACCCACCGCAGTGATTGAAGTTCGTTCGCGTGTCCGTCTCGCACCCGTTCCCAGCCATCCCGTCGCAGTCGGCGAACCCCATCGGGCAGGCGATCGCATCGGTCGTCGCATCACCGGCCTCGGTGGTCGCGTCGACGATGTCGCTCTCGGCCTCGCTCACCACGTCCGCAGCATCGCTGTTTGAGTCCATCGCCACGTCGGGCGCCGTGTCCTGCGTCATCACATCCGTCGCGACATCAACCCCGGGAACATCCACCACGGCGCCATCGGGGCACTCACACGCCCCGTACGCCCGCCCTGCCGAACACGTTTGCGCCCCGCTCCCTCCGCCCACGCAGGCGCACGCAACCGTAGCGCCTGGGGTGCAGTCGGGGAGTGTCTCTGAGGGGGTACAGGCAACGAGCAGCAGGGCGAGGAGTGAGGTCCGCATGGTCGGAGCCTACGCCGCGCGTCACCGAAATCGCTACTCCGCCCCGACCGCTCCCTGATCGGATCCACCACCATGGCAGACCTCCCTACCGCCAGCGGCCCCGGCCCGGACCTCGCGCGCCAGCTCGCGCGCCTCATCGGTCCCGCCGTCGCAGCGGGCGATACGACCGTCGCAGCGCAGGAGTACCTCGCGCTCGGCGGCGGGCTCGCCGCGGCCCGACGGACCACGCTCGATGCGATCGCCGAGGCCTTTCCCCAGACTGCCAGCGACACCCTGGCGCAGTGGGAGCGCATGCTGCGCGTGCCGATCCGTCCCGGCGCCACCGACGCTGACCGCCAGGTCGCCATCACCGCGCGCCTACGTGCTTCGGGCGGTTCGCCCCGGCGCATCAAGAGCGCCGCCGAGGCGCTCGCGCCCGCGGGTGTTGGGATCACCGAGTACACGTACACCCAGGTCGCCGCCAACCCGCGCCGCGTGTTCCGCTTCGCCGTCGCAGTCGGAGCGCTTTACGGCGACGAGGGGCTCCGCGCCGAGCTCGACGACGTGCTCCAGCGCGCCGCGCCCGCGCACACGACCTGGAACATCACGAGCGGCGCCTATCTGACGTTCGATTCCAACGACCACGGCTTCGACGTGGCGGCCTTCGTCTGACCGTCGCGCACCGGAAACACCATGAAACCAGTCATCACACCGACGCCAGTACCGGGCGACAACTACGGCGCCGCGGACTACGAAACGCTCGAAGCGCGAGCGGTTGGCCATCGACACGCCAGCAACAGCGAACTCGCGGCACAGCCCGCAGGCATCGACAGCGTCTCGTGGGTCGCGGCCGCAGGGCTTGCGAGCGCAACGCTTGTTTTGGTCGATAGCAACCACGACTGGCGCGACCGCTGGATCACGGGCTTCGCGACCGACCTTTCGGCGGCTGCGAGTAGGCCTGGAGGCGCGACGGACTACCTCAACCAGCCACCACCTACCCTCTTCGGCGGCTACACGCGCACGGGGGGCCTGTCGAACGCGACCACAGGTGCAGGGGTGACGAACGGCAACCCGCCTGTCTGGGCAACGGGAGCAGGCGGCACATCGACCGCCATCACAGTTGTAACGAACGTGCTGCTGTATGCCGACCCGTCGACGGGCGCGTTGTATCTCTTCAATAACACCTTCAATCCGGTGAACTACTGGCTTCGAATCACCGCGACTGCCGACCTCGGCCGCCACTGACCTTCTCTCGCTCCTGACCTCCCCCGCTACGCCCGGCCTCGCGCCGCGCGGAAAGGCCCCCCTGTGACCCTCTCCCTCGCACGCCTCCAGCGCATCGCGGCAACGCCGTTCGACAGCGCGACGCAGCGCGCTCGTTTCGTGGTCGACACGAGCGACGACAGCATGACCCTCCCCGCAGGCGTCTACACGCTCTCCAACGCCGGGGCGGTGGCGATGTATCTGTGCATCAACACCGCGGCGGCTGTGCCTGCTGACAAAGCCGCACTCGCTCCTGGCTTCGCGCTCGCCCCAGGCGCGGCGACGCAACTCGTGCTCGACGCATCAAGCGACTTGCACGCCATCGTCGCAACCGGCAGCGCGGATCTGCTGATCATGAAGCAGGCCGTCTGATGGGCACCTACAAGCCGGGAGGCGGTGGAGGGGGCGGCACCGTCACCATCGCGGGCATCAGCGACGCGGGCGCCACGGGCGCCGAGCTGCTCGCGACCGAGACCGCCGCCGAGGCGCAGTCGGCGCTCGGCGTGACCGCATCACCCGGCGCGCGCATCGAGCCGACGTTCGCGACGGGGCAAGGGTGGACGATCGTGGCGGGCACGGGCGGCACCGCGTCGCTCACCACCGCGAGCGGCTCCCCGGTGGGGCGCATCACGATGGCGACCTCGGCCGACATCCACGGCCTGACCGGGCCGCGCATCGAGCGCGCCATGCCCATCTGCGAGGTGTTCAAAATCACGGTGCGCCTGCGCTCGAAAACCATCACTGGCAACGGGTACGTCGGCCTGTACCTGCGCGACGCGGCGGGCAGTTCGGCGCACGTCATCTTCGCTCTTCCCAACGGATCGGTCGCCGGGATGACGCCCGCATGGTCGATCAGCGGCCCCGGCTCTGCTGGTGAGGTGACGTTCGACGCGACATGTTTTCTGGGGCTGCGCGGCCTGCACGCGGCGCACATCCGGCGCGGCACCATCAACGGCTCGGGGGTGTGGACGGCGCGCGACATTCCCTCCCTCGTTTACACGCCGTCGCACGTCGGGATCTGCGGCCTCGCCGACGCCAGCGGCCCCGCGAGCGGATCATACGACCTCGACCAGTTCGTGCTCGAAACCCTCGGCTGACACCTACGCGCGCCCCGTGCGCGGGGCGCTGGAGACCTCCCCTTGCTCATCCTCACAATCCTCACGTCGGCGGCGGGCGGCGGCGTGGTCATCAAGCTCGTCGAGCGGGTGATGACCCGCCCGGACCGCGAGGTCGACGAAGCCCGGAAGTTGCGCGTCGAGCTGCGCGCCGAGGTCGACCGGCTCACCGGGCGCGTGCAGGCGCTCGAAGGCCGCGTCGAGACGCTCACCACCGAGCGCGACACGCACCGCCACAAGGCCATCGTCAGCGACGGCGAGGCGACGCTCCTGCGCGCCCAGGTCGCCGCGCTCGAAGCCGAGGTCACCGACCTGCGCGCCGAGCGCGACCAGCTTTGTAGCGAGAACGAGCGGCTGCACGTGCGCCTCTCCGGCCCGCACAGCACCCCGCACACCTGACCTCTCCCCGCATCCCCCGAGTCCTTTTCGCGCGGCCGTCGCCGCGTAGGAGTGCACACGTCCATGATCGACATCGCTCACGCCTTGCCGCTGCTCTGGCAGCTCCTCGCCCTCGCGCTCGTCGCGGCCGTCGGCGCCGTGCTCGCCGCCATCCGCACGCGCGTCCACGCCCAGCTCGCCGCCGCCGCGCTGTCGTACCTCACAACCACCGCGGCCACGCTCGTCGCAGGCGCTGCCGACGAAGTGCGGCAGCTCAAAGACCCGACGAAGCCGGGCACCTGGGACGCCGCCGCCCAGCAACGGATCCTCGCGCGCGTCGTGCGCGACCTGTGGGCCATCGGCGGGCGCTCGATCGAGCAGCTCCGCGCGATCCAGCGGCTCGATCAGGACAGCGTGCAACGCCTGCTCGTGCAGCTCTCGGAGGCCCAGGTCGAGGCGCTCCGGCAGCGCTCGGTGATGACCGCTGCGATGCAGGAGCCGCACGCGATCTTCGACCCGACGGCGACGATGAACACCCCGCGCTCGTCGCTCGTGCCGCCCGCCATCGCCCCGCGCGGACAGAGCGGTTTCGCGCCGGTCTCCGCGCTCGTCGTCGTGAGCGTGCTCGGCGCCGTGCTCTCGCTCGGCGTGCTGCTCTGCGGGTGCCCTGTCGTGCGCGAGGGCGTCATGCGCGTGACGCCCGGCGTGCCCGATCCCTCGGGCTGCGTCGCCGACACCTACCGCTGCAACGGGGCCGTCCCGGAGGCCTGCTCGGCGACGCACCGCTGGTGGCCGACGATCGCGCGCGACCCGAGCGGCGCGCAGCGGGTGTGCCCCGCGGGGTGTGCTCTCTCCGACGCTGGCGTCGCGTATTGCGCTGCGGCGGACGGAGGAACGTCGTGAGCACCGTGGAAACGTCGGCGGGTTTTCGGAACCTCGGACTGAAAGGACCTCGCACGATGAAAGATATCCCCCTCGATCTTGCTCTGCGCGTCGGACGGCGCCTCGCGCGCGACGCCAGCGCAGGTCTCGTGCTCCCCGGTGATCCGCGCCGCGAAGCCGTGCTGCTGGGACTTGCCTCGGTGCACAAGCTCACCGGCTCAGGGTGGGATCTGGACTATGCCCGCGAGCACGTGTGCGTGACGCTCCCCGGCGTCGGCAGCGCGTCGGCGAAGCTCCTGTCGACCATCCCCTACGTTGGCTCGATCTTCGCGCACGCCGTCGAAGGCCTCGACCGGCCGACGATGTTTCTCTCGCCCGGAGCGCTGCGTGACAGCGCCGTGCTCGCGGGCATTGTCCAGCACGAGCTCGGTCACGTAGGCGACATCCGGCGCGGCGGGCTGATGTGGTGTCTCGCGTACGGGGCCGTCGGCGAGGTGCGCGCGGGCGCGGAGGCGCCCTGCTACGGCGCCGACATCGCCCACCGCTGCACGTTCGGTGGCGTCTCGCCCGACGTGGCCGAGGCCGACGCGATCGACGCGCTCTTCAACTACGGACTCGACGCCAACGGTCTCGCGCTCGCGCGCGTCATCATCCGCTCGGCGGGTGAGACGGCGCGGCACCGGGGCGACCCGGGCGGCGTGGTCGCGGAGACGCTCGCGGCGCTTGCTGCGGAAGGGTGGTCGCCGTGATCGTTCTCGGGGGCCGACAGATTGCGACGCCGGGACTTGAAACGATCTCGTGGTTGGAGGATCGCAAGATCCCGCGCGCCACGGACTTCAACGACCGCACGAAGCCCATCGCGTGCGTGCTGTTGCACACGGTGCACGGCAAGCGCGGTGCGCTCAAGCCGGGCTCGAAAAGCTCCGTGCGCGCCGAGGCGTACGCGAAGTATCAGGCCGCGACCGAGCGCGACGTGAGCTGGGATTACACCGTCGACACCGACGGGACGATCATCGCCAGCAACGACCCGCTTACCCGCTACACCTGGCACGCCGGGCCGCCGGTCGTGAACAGCCAGTCGATCGGCATCGAGGCGGTGCAGGACGACGACGGCGCGCAGTACTCCGACGGCATCGCCGCGGAAGTGCGGTTCGTCGAACTGCTCTGCGAGAAGCTCAACCTCCCGCGGCGCACGCCCGTGGACGCCAACGGCGCGCCGTTCCAGGGGCTGCTGGACGATCAGGTGTTCCGCGGCGTGTACGGCCACCGGAACATCTGGAAGCTCAAAGACGGCCATCGCGTGACCATGAAAGGTCTCGGCGATCCCGATGACCACGTCTTTCACGCGCTGCTCCGGGCGGGCTTCCAGGGCGTGCTCATCGACGCACACGGCCGCCCCGTCGAACCGTCGACACCTGCGCCCCCTCCGTCGTGGGCAGACCTCTCGCAGGAGATCACCGACACGAGCGATCTCGTCGTCGCGCCGGAGGTGTTCATCCGCTCCCGGCTCGCCGAGCTCGCCCGCCTCGGGGTGACGGGCGAGAGAGCCTTCGAAGCCACCGCGCACACGGTCACCGAGAGCGCCTCGGGGCGCCGCGCGATCGGCGACAACTGCGGCGGGATCAAACTCCGTCAGGACGACGACGCGGAGCACCGACGGAAGTTCGGCATCGGCCTGCGTTGGTGGCGCTACCGCGGCCACGTCGCAGCCGGCGACGCCGCGTGGGTGTTCTACCGGGCGTTCGAGGATCGCTCCGAATTCTGGCGATTCGCGCTCAAGCGCTACATGCCGCAACAGCCGATGGCGGGCGAGCGCTACGCCGCCGCAGGTGCGGCGTTCTGGGGCTCTGACCCGTCGCGCTGGATGGTGGAGCTCATCCTCGCGGGCTACCGCGGCGCTGTGCGCGAGCGCGAGATGCGGGAGCTCATCGACCACGGCGGCGACGTCGAGACGCACCCGTCGATCGTCGCGCATCGCAGCGTCGTCGCGCGCGTGAGAGCGGTCGCGTCGTGACCGGCCGTGGCTGTCTCGTTGCCCTCGGTGTGCTGCTTGCTGTCGCGGCGATGCTGCTCTTTCTCGCGACCCAGCTTTCGGGCTGCTGAACCTCGCAGGAATCGACCGGGCCGCGTCGATTCCTCTTCCGGTTTCAGCGGCTCACAACGATTGGAGATGATGATGAACGTTCGAGCGAAATTCCGCGTGCAGTCCGTCGAAGGCCAGACCGTGAAGCTCTCGGCCGCGATCGACGACGCCAACAAGAGCTGGTCGCAGTACACGCCCTGGGGCGAGCTCACGATGGCGATCACCAACCCTGCTGCGCTGGAGCAGTTCAAGGTGGGCGAGTTCGTCTACCTCGACTTCTCGGCCGCGCCCGCCACCGCCTGACACCGCCCCTCGCAGCCTCCCGCGTCCGCGGGCTCCGAGCTGCTCCCGCCCGCGTTCTGCGAGGCGGCCATCTCCTGACATATTCCTGACATTCTGGTAGGCTCGTCGCCTCGACGGCTCTCGCGAAAGCGACCAACGCCCCCGGAGCGCGAGCCACATCCGGGACGCGTGCGACTCGCAACGCTCACCCCGGAGGACGATATGTGACCCGCCGACCTACTTGCATCGTTGCTGCGACCTCGGGAGTCGGCCGTCATGTAGCCGCCCGAATCAGACCCTCACCGGGATACCGCAGCCGCCGCACGTTCCCGCGGCCCCGGTCGATCCGAGCGCTTGACGCTCACTCCCCCGACAGCCATCCGTCCGCGCGTGCTCGCATGAGCGTTCGGTGCGCGATCCCCAGCGTCGCCGCTGCCACTCGTGTCGGCGCAGCGGCGACCACGGCCGTCACGTCCCGCCGCAGTCGTGCGTAGAGCATGGCGGCAGCCTCCCGCGTGTCGTCCGCCACCCACGACGGCGCGCCCGCGACCAGCGTCCGCAGCGTGGCGCCGAGCGTGCCCCACGACTCGACTTGACGGCTCATCGCGCACCGCGCAGGGGCGTCGGCGCGGGAACCGGCGTCCAGTCGACCGCCCCGCCGTGGGTGTAGCCCCACTGCCCGGCGCGGCGCTCGTACGACGCCTCCTGCTCCATGTGCATGTCGCAGAGCGTGTACGCGCGGTCGCCCTCAACGCAGACGTTCTCGCGCGCGGTGTTGTTGAAGTTCGGCAGGTCGTGCGTCGGTTGGCGCGAGAGCACCGTCAGCGGCGCCGTCACCTCGACCCACCCGGGTCCGCTGTGCGACAGCTCCCAGGCGTCGAAGTCGTGCGGCATGTCGGTCCACAGGCTGAGCCCGGCGCTGACCTCCGTGAGCCGCTCCGTCAGATCGTCGATGGCGCTCTCCGCGTCCTCCAACGACTCGCTCGTGATCGACACCCGCAGCGCGACACCGCCCACGAAGAGCACCGCGATGCCATCCGCCGCCTGAATCCAACCGTTTCGCTCGCTCATGGTCGTCGTGCTCCTGCCGTCAGCCGCCATGCTCACAGCCCGCAGACCCGACGCGCGGACTCGCTCGGCGCGCTGTAGAGGGCGAACAGTTCGAGCCATCGGGACGGCGTGAGCGTCTCGCCGACGAGCGCTGCAGCCTCGATCACCGCGTCGGAGTCGCCCTTGGGCCAGTCGATCGGCGCCCACGGCTCACCGTCAGGGCACGTGCTGGCCGCTTCGGCGCCGCAGGTCTCGGCGACGGCGGCGACGTACGCGGGGCCGAACGCAGCGGCGTCGGCATCGGTGGGCTGCGCGACGGCGAGGTTGCTGTGTGCCAGCTCGCGGGCGTTGCGGATCATCTGGGGGGCGATGCGGTCGAGAGTCGTGAGGGTCAGCATGGTGGGGCTCCTGTTTCGCGGCGCGTTCTGCGTCGGCGAGAGGGAGTGTGATGACTCTAGTGTCACCACGCAAGGCCCTTTCGTTGGGGCGCGGTCGATTGCTGCGAAAGGTCTACGGGATAGGCGCTTCTGCACTACCCCTTCGCAGGCTTCTTCGGCGCGCCCTTCGCCGGGGCCTTCGCCCGCTCGATCTTGGCGATGATCCCCCGCGCCATCTTCGCGGCGCCCTTGGGGCCCTCGTCGCGCACGAGCGCGAGCACAAGCCCGGGCTCCGCTCGACCGAGGCGACGCAGCTCCGACGCTGGTTCGAGCCATGCCGTCAGCAGCCCCGGCACCTCGCGCGGTGTGAGCGATGGCGGCAGGTCTCCCATGGACAAGAGGCTCACCACGAGCTCGGCGTCGTCCTCGGTGTACCTGTCGTCGCTCGTGGCCACGAGCTGCTCAAGCGCTTGCTCGAACACGGCCGCCATGTCGACGGGCTCGCGCGCCGACGGAGCGCCGGCGCTGTGCTCGGCCGCCATCACCGGCCCGTCGTCGCTGTAGACCTCGTCGCGGCCGCCGCCGTCGTTCGCCGCCGCGTCGTTGGCGCCCACCAGCAGCGCCTCGATCTCGCAGCCGAGCGACGCCGCGAGCTTGCGGATCGGCGCGTCGGTCACGTCGATGACCTCACCGTGCCAGAGTTGCGCGATCTCGTGGGGAGTGAGGAAAGGTCTCCGAGAACGGTTCCCAACCCCCGAGCAAGCAACGCTGAGACGTTTTCCACGAACACGTATCGGGGTCGTAGCTCGCCAACGATTCGCCGATATTCACGCCACAACCCGCTCCGTTCTCCCGCGAGTCCTGCGCCCTTTCCGGCATAGCTGAGATCCTGGCAAGGGAATCCACCACAGATGACATCGACGGGTGCGAGGTTGTGACTTCCGACGGTGCACACATCATCGTGTCGAACAGCGTCAGGCCAGTGCTTTGCGAGGACTTCACGGCAGAAGGATTCCCTTTCGACTTGCCAGAGGACCTGTCCGCCCGTGGCGAATTCAAGCCCCAATCCGAGGCCGTCAACGCCGGAGAACAGGGAGCCGATGGTGGGCGGAGCGTCCATCACGCACCGCCCATCAGACAGTTGCCCGCGAGCTGCACGGCGGCGCCGGTGCACGCGCCAGCGGCTCCCGTGAGAATGAGCTGCGCGAAGCCCGTCGCGCCCGGCACGAGCGACCAGAGAGCGACAGCGCCGAGGGTCCAGCACGCGAGGGTTTCGCCGTGCGCACGAAGTCTCGCGCGCGCCCTCACGCCGACCTCCGGGCGTGGATGGCTGCGATCACGTCGTCTTCGGCAGCGCGCAACGCGGGCTCGTCGGCCTCGCTGCGCATCCGCGCGCCCGCCGTGTGCGACAACATCGACGCGAGCGAGCGCACGCGCGACAGGCGCCCGGAGGGGGAGCGTTCGTGTGCCTGATACTCCAGCGCAGCGCGCAGCTCCTCGGCCTCCGTCATGTTCGGGTGCAGGTGCGTCGCACGCACGGGCGCGTGGCGCCGCCGCTCGGCCTCGTGCACCGCGACGCGCGTACCCTCTTCGCGCGCCCGGCCGAGCGTCAGTGCGCGCCCCTCTTCGCTCGAAACGCGACGTTCGACGGCGCTCATTCGGAGCCCCCGACGCTGTCGCTGTCGTCGAACGTAAACGGCGCCTCGCGCACGTCGTCGACGTCGGAGAACATCCAGCGATAGTGCGCGGCCTGGATCATCCCGCGCCGCTGGCGCAACTCTGCGGTCGTGAGGGCACGGCGCGTCCCCTCACTGGGCGTCTCGGTCTGCGACTCGTCGTTCACTGCGCGGCCGCCGTCTCTTCGGCCTGCGCGCCGACGTCGAGAACGTCCTCCGCGAAGAACACCACGAGCTCATCGGCCGTGGCGCGCACGATCGACACGAGATCCTCGGGCACGTCGGCGCAGAAGTACCCGTCGACCGGCGCCCACTTGATCGAGGCTCCATCCTCGGGTTCGGCCAGGCGCGCGCGGCCCTCGTCGTCGAGGTCGTTCCATTGCGGCCCCGAGATGCGCAGGCGCGTGGTGTTGTTGGGCGGCGCAGGGAGCGTCGGCGCCGTCGGCGCGACGGGGGGCGCGTCGAGGTCGAGGTCGACCGCGTCCGTCTCGAAGGTGACCTCCGCCGCCGTCGGCTCCGTCGGCGCGTCGTTGTTCGCGGCGAGCTCGTCGCGGAGCGGCTGCATCTCCGCCGGGACCTCGCGCATCTTCGTGGTGTTGGTGCCCGCGGTGCGGCTTCCTGGGAATTCGGTCTGCCGCGAGTCCTCCTGGCAGAGGTCGCGTCCGTCCTCTGCGATCACCGCGCGGGCGAGCGTCGCGCCGGTCTCGGCATCGGACACGTCCACCCACTCGATGCCGTCCGCGCTCTGCCAGCTCCGCGCGATGGCGTCGGGGATCTTGCGCGCCTTCTGCGCCCGCCCAGCGTCCATGCGCAGTGGGGCTTCGGCCTGGGGCCGTACGCCCTTGAGCGGCGGTTGCCACGCGTCAACGATCAACCGATCGCCGAGCGCGAAGGTGATCTCGGGCTGGCCCGTGTCGTGGCGGATCACCGCCCGACCGTCTCTGTACACGCGCACCATCGCGCTCGGGGGGAGCCCTTCGAGCAGCTTCAGGAAGCGCACCGAGTCCTTGCGTGGCACGGCCGCGTTGAGCTCCCACACCGCCTTCGGCGGGAGGAAGTAGGTGAACGATGCCCCCTCGTCGTGGCCGCTCACCACCGGCGCGCCGTCGGCGGTGTGCGTGTAGTAGACGAGCCCGTCCTCCTTCGGCACGACCGCGTGCGCGTATTTGAGTGCCGCGGTCATCGTGGGGCGCGGGATCGGCTCGCGCCCGTCGGCGTCCTTCTCGACGACGATCACCTCCGCACGCGGCGGTTCAGCCTCGGGCGTCGGTGGCGTGTCGATCGTGGGCACCGGCGCGGGTTCCGGCTCGCGCGGCGCCTCGTAGGTGGCCGTCCTGCCGCGCGGTTTCGACTTCGCCGCGGGCTTCTTCAAGGTGGCCTTCGGCGCCTTCTTGGGCGTCGCAGGCTTCTTCGACGGAACCTTCTTGTCAGAGACCTTCTTCGTGGACTTCTTCGACGGGGACTTCGCGGACTTGGTCACGGGAGACTCCAGGTGGTGCGATTGCAGCCACGAGGACGCGCACCAGCGTCGTCGTGTGGTGGAGGCTCCCGGAGTCGAACCGGAACGCGTGCGTGATCAGCGACCGCGTGTCCCTGACAGG
>ERZ869925.81-NODE-81-length-52697-cov-26.260400_pt1 | contig 52697 bp, 80 predicted proteins | sample MGYA00579311_ERZ869925 | MGnify/ENA primary metagenome ERZ869925 (study PRJEB32216, sample SAMN09231817) | wastewater metagenome | place: USA: Maryland | collected 2016-07-30 | study: EMG produced TPA metagenomics assembly of the PRJNA472060 data set (Reclaimed...
GGCGGCGTGGTCGGCGGCGGCGGCGGCGGAGTCGGCGGCGTGGTCGTCGGCGGCGGAGTGGTCGGCGGCGTGGTCGGCGGCGGCGGCGTCGGAGTCGGCGGGGGAGTCGGCGGGGGCGCGGTCGGCGGCGGCGGCGGCGCGGTCGGCGTCGGAGTCGGCGGGGGAGTCGGCGGGGGCGCGGTCGGCGGCGCGGTCGGCGGCCTTCGAGAAGTTCGCGGCCAAGGCGATCGAGCTTTTTGCCTCATCGCCAGTCGCCGCCGTTTGCACTGAATGCCCGGACGCTGCGGCGAAGTCGATCCTGCACCTCAAGAGCACGCGGCTTGTGCGCGTGTAGTTGAAGCAACCACCTCCCCCGTAAAGGATTGAAGCCATGCCCACGTTAATTGCGGATCGCATCGCCGCCGCCCGTTTGGCGAAGCGATCCGAGCCTGCGATTATCCGCGACGCGGACGCCATCGCGCGTTATGCGGAAGTGCGGCACGGCGTGGCAAAGCGAGTGCGGCCCTGGGATTCGCCGCTTCCATTTATGAGCTGCCCCGAGGTGTGGATCAAGAGTCGTCTGTGTGAAGCCGACGCCTTCCCGCCCGGCTGTCCGATGGAGGGCGACGAACTGCCGTTCATGGTCCTCATGGGCAAGCTGCAAGTGTCCGGTTACGCCCGCAGCAAGATGTTTACGACCACCGAAGTCGTGTTTCCAATCAACCTCGTTTCTGGCAAGGTCGCCGGCTTTGATTCGTTTCTCGGCGTCGGCCTTCACCACACCCGTTAGGAGCAATCGTCATGGTCCGCGCAAAGTTCCGGCTGCAAAGCATTACGAGCAGCGCGAGTTACTCTGGACAGCAATTTGTTTTCAACGCCATCGGCGACTACGGCATTCCCGAGAACGAGCGGTATCACCGATACACGCCGAGTGGCGAGTTGAAAATCACCGTCGACAACCCGCCGGCCCAAGAGCAGTTCTCGCTCGGCAAGGATTACTACCTCGACTTCACGCCCTGCCCGGCGACTTAGCATTACCGCGGGGAACGCCCCTCAACGCAGGCGTGGCAGCCGGAGAGACGGCATTTTTTAGCACCCACCCCCGCCTCTAGTACGCGGCGGGGTGAGCAAACAGGAGAGAGAAAATGACAGACGCCGAAGTGGTCCAAGTGTACGCGGACAACCAACTCCAATGTGACATCCTCTGGGAAGAACTAGAGGAGCAGCGGGACAAGGACGAGCCGGGCGTGACGATGCGTGAAGTCGTCGTGGCTTTCTGCCGGCGATACCACTTGCCAATTGATTGACGCCCCTCCGCCTCCGGGAGAGGGGAAGACAAGGAGAAAGACGATGAAGCCTGAATGGAAAGACACGACAAGCTACAGCCGCGACGAGCCTGCATCGGAGCGCTCACCGAGGGAGTTTAGCATTCGAGGCAAGCGGCTGACTGTGACAATCTACAAGTACCATCTCGGCCACCGAAAATATACCGACGAGTGGTACTTCTCGTGCCGCAGGTTAAGCATGAACGAAGGAAAACTTGGCGTTACCGATGTTGAGCAGGCCAAGCTAAAAGCCCTCAAGATCGTCCTGGACGTGGCAAACGCTGTTCGGGATGACATTGGCTCTTTTTTGACCGCCTGACCCCCGCCCCTCTCCCCGGAGTGAACGATGGACGCTGAACCGGCGATCGACTTTACCTGCCGAGTCTGCGGCGTCGAGTGTGCGATAGCCCCCGACCCTCCCGAGCGAGCGGTCTGCCCCGAACATTGCGAGGACCACCGATATGAGTACGACCCCTGGCGGCGCGGAAAGTTCTGCGTCGAGTGCGACAACGAACAGCCCGACGACTTCTACTGCGGTGATGAAGTCATATGAGATCGGCAAGCAGTGGTCCGCAGGGTTCGCCGCCTCGCTGCTCCCGTCGGCTCGGCTGCTGAGCGAATCGGACCACTGGCTCGCGGGCTGGGACGCCGGCTACGCATTCCGCAAAGCGAAGAACGAGCGGCTGAACGAGTATATGGTGAGCATAGGAGAGAAGCCGTTCGGCGTTGTGAAGTTGTGCGAAGCCGCTCCCCCCTCCCCGGAGTGAACGATGCGATGTCCGACGCCCTGCGACGTGTGCGGCGAGCTTGAAGAACTCGACCGCCTTACGTTTAACACCGACCACTGTAATTGCAAAGACGGGTGTACGCACGGCGTCTGCTTGGAGTGCATGAATGAACTTTGCGACGAGCCCCACGTTGACGAAGACGACGCCTGACCCCCGCCCCCTCCCCGGAGTGAACGATGGACGCTGAACGTGTGCCTGAGGAAGTCGCCGTGTCCGTGAAGATACTCACGGACGACGTTGAACCGGATAACGAAGCGACAGTTGGGGCAATGGCGATTGTCGCCGCGTGGGCCACTCCGCGACTTGCTGACGGCCGCCTCGTGCTTTCGGAGAGGTGGCGTGCCATCGAGCAAGCCGCCAAAGAACTCGTCGCCATGTACGGCTTCACCGACAAGGCCGCGAGAGACGCTGCCGTCGACAAGTTGGCGGATGCAGTTGGGCAATCCTACCCGGCCCCTGCCTCGACTCAAGAGGAGGAGGGGAAGTGAACATGCGCATGAGCAAAGAGGAATGGGAATTCGAGTCACAGATGATCGACGCCGAGAACGCTGAAATGGACCGCCAGTACGCGGACGAGCAATGGCGTCGGATTGAATACGAACGCTTCATTGAAGAGTGCCACCCGGAACTGTCCCTCACACCCAGGGTGAAGCTATGAGCGACCAGCCCCCCACGACGTTGGTGACCTGCCCCACGATCAAGACGCCTTTCCAATGGAAAGGCGCGTACCTCGTTGACGCCGACGGGACAACGATTCTCAGGCCCGACCAGAAAGACAGCGACACGGGCTGGGGCACGACCTGGACGATCGCGGGCCAAAGGGAAGCCGTCGCCAACGCTTTGAACTCCGCTGCCTCCGCCTCCGCCGAGTGCGAGCGGCTCAGGGAGCGGGTGGGGGAGCTGGAGAAAGCGATCCGGGGGGCGTTGAACATCAAGGCTCTTTGGTGCGCACCAGTCAATTCGCCCATCGAGCACCAAGACGAGGCGATCGCTCTCTGCCGAATGGAGCGAGACTTTGAAGCCGCCCTCTCCCCCTCCGAGGTGAAGCATGAAACCTGACCTGCAAGCAGCCGCGGAGACTGTCGCGCTGCTCGTCAGGCGCCAGTGCGCGGGGGGCTACTCCGTCTTCGGGTCGGACCTTTTCCGGTTCATCGAAGCGGCGGTGGTCCTGTCGGATAGCGTGCTGGAAGGCGCCGCCCTCTCAGACCAAGAGGCGGAGCCGAGGCCGCGCATCGTTTACGCCACGATGACCGAACGCCTCGACGGTGGAAGAGGGCGCGTCGTGAAGGGCTGGTGGCTGCTCCACGACGATGGGGAAGCGACAAGCCTGCAACCCGGCCACCTGACCTGCCTGCAAGACGAGCTGGAGATTCACCCGACGCCGGACACGAGGAAGGCTTAATACGCCGAGTCCCGGTATGACCACCCGCTCCCAGCTCCGCAAGCTGGTGGAGGCGCTGACAAACAAGGAGGGGGCGTAGATGTTCTGGTCCCAATACCTAGCGTTTAACTGCGACAGTTGCGGCGGGCGTTTCTATATCGACAACGGCGACCCGACCGACTTGACCGCGGAAGACACCCAAGGCGCGAAGTGTCCGTGGTGCGGCGCCTTTGAGGATTTGTGCGACGACCCCGACTGCGACCACGGCGACGAAGAAAGTTGCGACGTTGGCTTGAAGTCGCTGCCAGAGTACGGACCCCGAGGCTGACGCCGAACTGACGGACCGACCCCGACCACCGAGGAACCAAGGAAAGGAAAACGACGAATGAGCAAGCCAGAGTACAAGGTTGAGACGGATGCGGACGGAATCGCGCGCCTCTCTTTTGTGGACCTAGATGGCGATATTTTCACGCTTGAGGATTGCCCCACGGAAGGCGCGGTGAAGCTCGGCGGTTTTGTCGGCTGGGCGCTGCTCTCGCGCGACATGGCCCGCACCCTCGGCACGCTCCTGCTTCGCTCCGCCGCCACCGGGACCATCGCGTCAGTCGAAGAGGACGCGGACGAAGCGCCGTGATTCTCGCGCCATGCAACTACGGAGGCAACGGATGCCAAAAAACAGAGAGCGCGCCCGCGCCAGCAACCGTCGGCAGCGAGCGAAACTCAACGACGCCGCCCGCAGCATCAACGCGGCGTACATCGCCCAGCACGCCCGCAAGTGCCCGACCTGCGGAGCCCGCGTCCTGCTTCCCTGCCGTGAATGCGGTGTCGAGGAGGCCAAGCGAGCCGGCGCCGTCAAGGAGGCGGACGACGAGCCGGCCGACGACTGCGAGTACATGCCGACCCCGGACGAACTCAAGGCGGGGATGGCGCGGGCGCGCGCCGAGCACCTTGCGTACAAGCTAGCTCAGCCCTACAAGCCAGAACTTCGGGAGGGGAACCCGCGCGAGATCGAGCCGGCGTGGGAGGGCGTGGACGACGAAACCGACAACTGTGCCTAAAATAAACGGGCGCACGGGAGACTCGCACGGATGCCAAAGCCGAAGCCGTTCACGATGATGATTGCGGGCAAACGCTACCGAATGCGCTACGTCCATCGTCTCGGAAAAGGCGGCAAGGGAATTGACGGCGATGCGGTCGGCCCGCACTACAAGGGCAAGGAAATCCGCTGTCGTCTCGGCCAGACCCCCCAGGACGAACTCGAGACATGGATTCACGAAGTGATTCACGTCTCCAATTGGACGCACAACGAGCCACACGTCCGCCGCACCGCACGCAATATCTCCAATGAACTGTGGCGGATCGGCTATCGCAAGTTCGAGAATCCCAAGGCTGGGACGCGGGGGCTGAGTCAATTGCAGGCCGCAATCCGCGACGCATTCCGCGACGCGAACGGGACGCTCGATAAAGACCACGTCAGCCAGACCGCCGAGGATATCGCCAAAGTGCTCTGGCGTGTTGGATACCGCAAAGTCGCCCCGGAGGACGCCGCATAGTGGCTAAGTCAAAACTGGATATCGCCGGCAGGCTGTCGAAAGTCATCCAGCCGCCCAAGACAAGGCACTGGCTCGACAAGTTTCAGTTGGCCTACCCCGACGAGGCCGCGGAACTTATCGACCTAGTGAACAAGCACCAGTCGCACGACCCGACGATTCGCGCTAAGCTCCGAAACGACACGCGACTCTCGGAATTCGTGAACGGCATCCTGAAAGACTACGGAGTCGTCGTTAAGACTTCCACCGTCCAAAAGTGGCTCATTGACAGGCGGGGCGATGGGTAAAGTAGCTGACAAGATCGCCGCGGCGCCGGACGACCCGGACGCAGAGCTAAAGAGCCTCGACGCCGATGCGCGGGTGGCGCTGCTCCGCAAGGAGAACAAGAAGCTCCGCGACCGCCTGCGTCAGCGTGACGAGGGTTGGGACATCGTTGAAGCCGCGCTCAAGGAGGCGTACAGCGAACCGCTCGACATCCGAATCGAGAAGCCACGAACGCAAAGCAAGAAGCTCAAGCACGAGGAGGCGGTCCTGCACTGGACGGACCTGCACTTCGGGAAGGAAACCCGGACTTACAACAGCACCGTCGCGGCCGAACGGCTCCGCGAATGCGTCCAGGCCGTTCACGAGATCACCGAACTCCGCCGCAGTTTCGCGCGCATCACCCGCTGCACAATCCAGATGGGGGGAGACTTCGGCGAAGGAGAAGGGGAGATTTTCCCCGGCCAGGCCCACGAGATCGACCAGGACTTGATCGAACAGTTCATCAAGTTCGGTCCCGAGCAAGTATCGGCCGCCATCCTGTCGCTCTTGCAGACGTTCGACGAACTCCAAGTCAACGGCGTGCCGGGCAACCACGGGAGGCAGGGACGCTTCGCCGCTAAGCGTAACAACGCCGACAGCGTGATGTACGAAGTCGTGCGGCACATCGTGAACGCCGCGGCCGGCAAGGATGCGAAGCGAATCACATGGAACCTGCCGCTCGACCGCCCGCGTGGAAACGAATGGTACGCCATCAGCGAAGTCTGCGGTCGGTGGCGCGTGCTCTTGGTTCACGGGGACCAGATCAAAGGCCAGCTCGGCTTCCCCTGGTACGGCGTGGGCAAAAAGGTGGGCGGCTGGATTCAGGCGCTCGGCGGGTTCGACTTCATGTTCATGGGCCACTTCCACACGCACGCGGCGTTCGACCTGAACCGGGTGACGGTGATGGCGACGGGTTCGCAGGAATCGGACAACTCCTACGCCGCGGAGAACATGGCGGCGAGCGGGGCTCCGAAGCAAAGGCTTTGCTTTATGAACCACAATCGCGGATTGATCGCCGACCATGCAATTCACTTGGGGGGCGACGCATGACACCCTCTGAAGTCCGCCGCCAACTCGAAGAGGCGCACGCGGCGCTCCAGTCCTCAACGAAGTCTCCCCAGGACGCGGCAATCGACCACGCGGTGGCGATAGCTAAACTCCGTCAGGCGTGCCCGCACGAAAACACGGAAGCCGAGACGTCCCAAGTCGGCGCGGCCACGTTCTGCGCGGACTGCGGGGCGTTGGTGGCGTTGGTGGGCGAGTATTTTTAGGAGGCTTAGGCATGGCTGCCAGCACGATGCGAGAGATCTACCTGCCGTGGGGCGTGCCCGTGGAAGTGGGCGACCGGTGGGTCACGCTCTTAGATTGCGGAATGGAAGGGGGCCGCGTGCGAGTCCAGACGGAAGAGGAAACGCAAGTCGAGCGAGAGTCGTCGCGCCGCCGCGGGCGTCTAATTGACAGAAGACCCCGAACGCCTGATAATAGGGGCACGTAGCAACACGTAAAAAAATTCCGTATGGGGTTCGCCCCCTGGCTCTAAGCCGACCGTTTCTCGCATCCGCGGGAGCCGGTCGGCTTTTTTTGTGCGCAATTTCCGAGCGTCCGGCGGCTGCGGCTGGGTGAGGAGTTCGCCGGGCGCTCGACCTAAACCAATGAGCGATTCCGAGAAAGTCAAACGGTTCATCGCCACGCTGATCCTCAAGATCGGCGCCTGCCTGTTCCTTCGATCCTTGTGAGGTGAAAGATGCCGTATCCCGAGGGTATCCCGACCGTGGCCGTCGCCGCCGTCGTGCGGATCATCCGCGAAGGCACGATCCGTGCCGAGTCCGCCCTATTCGTCGAGTCGCTCTACGACCTCGTGGGCGCGTTGCTCGCCATCATCTTCGGCGATTCGCAGCCCACGTTTGGCGCGTCGCCCGATGGCTCGCTTGACGAACTGGCGTCGCTTCTGGCGTCCGTCGAAGAGGACGGCCTGCCCACGGAAGGTACTTTCGGCGCCGACGAGAAGGCAATCGACCCGGCCACGATCCTGCTGATTATCCAGCTCGTGAGCAAGCTGATTGAGATGTGGAAGAAACGCAAATAGCAAAAAGTTACCCCCGCGCCGCTGTGAACGGCCGGGGGCATGTCCCAAACCTAGTTGGAGGTTCGAGCAATGGAAATTGTAGCAGAAGAGTGGCGCACCGTTGAAGGTTACGAGGGCTGCTACGAAGTCAGCAACCAGGGTCGTGTTCGGAGCATAGACAAGGTTGTTCGGACAAACGGCGGGAGGTTCGCAACCAAGCGTGGGAAAATTCGCCGCAGCGTGATGGGCAAAGCGGGTTACTACTTGGTGACTCTTTGTGACGCCTGCAAAACAAAAACATTCTTGGTCCATCGACTGGTCGCAACAGCATTCGTCCCCGCTTGTGCCGACAGGCCGCACGTCAACCACATAAACGGAATCAAGACCGACAACCGCCCAGAAAACCTGGAATGGGTCACGCCCAAAGAAAACAAGAGGCACGCCAGCGAGCTTGGCTTGACGCCAAGTGGCGAGCGGCAGGGCAACGCCAAGCTGACATGGGACAGGGTTAAAGAAATCCGCCGCATTTACATCGAGACCGGCGCTAAGCAGCGAGACCTTGCCAAGCAATTCGGGATCAGCCAACCGACGGTCGCTCAAGTCGTGCAATGGAAAACCTGGAAACTTCCCGCATGACCCGCTTCCTCCTCTCACGCCTGCTGTTTGTCGCGGTCCTGTTCGGGCCAGCGACCTACTGCGCATCGTTCCCGGTTGAGCACAATCCGGACACTAATCCGGACATCGTGTCCGGATACGCCCCCGCGCCGACGCCGAATGTTGGAATCCCCACCGAGGCCCCCTGCTCGATCACCGGCCCCGCCGAAGCCCTCCCCGGCCGGCAGTTCGTGCTGGCCTTCACGTTCCCGAAAGACGCCCAAGTCGAGATCGTTTTCAGTAAGGAAAAGCTCGACGCCTTCCTTACGCCCGACCAATCGGCGGGCGCGTTCGTCGCTCCCGAAGAAGGCGACTACGACTTTGCGGTCATCGCCAAAACCACCGTCACGCATGAGCTAGTCAAGCTGCCGGACGGGACGATCGCCAACCTTGAGCTGGTCACGCGCCGCACGAAAACCGAATGCGCGACGCTGACGGTTCGGGTGGGAAAGCCAAAGCCCCCCGTGCCTCTCATCGAGCTGGCCGGCGAAGACGCCGCGGACCTCGCTGAAATCTACCGAGCGTCACTGAACGGCCTCCCCTTGGCCGACTCGTTCGCCGACTACGCGGGGGCGCTCGCTCGATTGCTTGGCGACCTCTCGAAGAATCCCGCCGTCCCGGTCATCGACGCGCGGCTAAGCAAGGCGGCCGAGTCGCAGGACTGGAAAGCGGCGGTCGCCGCGGCGGTCGCAGGGGCGGTGAAGGAGTTGGGGCCGGCCCCCGAGCCCAAGCCGCCAGGCCCGAATCCGATTCCCGTGGCCGGCTGGCACGTTCTGCTTGTGGCCGAAACCGACGCCCCGCAGTCAATCAGCGAAGGCCAGCGCGAGGTTCTGTTCTCCACCGCCATCCGCGACTTTGTGAAGTCCAAGGGGGGCGACTGGCGCAAGTACGACCCAGACACGACGCCCCTGATTCCGTGGGCTAAGGACGCCATGACTCGCCCGCGTGCCTCTGTGCCGTGGTGGGTCTACAGCAACGGAAAGGTAGGGGGCGAAGGCCCGTTGCCTGAATCCGAGGCGAAGGCCCTGGAAATCCTCAAAGGCTTGGGAGGCTAACCGTGGCGTTTGAATCCGACCTCACCGGCCAGCTCATCATCGACGACTCGTTTCGCTCTGGCGAAGACGGGGAGGGGAGCAAGGGATGGATTCCCCGCGACTACGCCGCCGTGCCGCTCGGCTCGATGCCGTTCGCCGGCCGCGTTCCGATGCCGCTCATTCCCCGGAGAGAATGGTCGGATCTCATCGAGGCGATGGAGCGAAGCAAGACGCGGGTGAGCGACCTCTGCACGCAAGCCGGGCTGCCCCCGAAGAACCAACAGCAAACCAACTACTGCTGGATTAACGCCCCGACCTACCTCACGGAAGTCTGCGGCGTGATTCAGGGCGACCCGACCGTGATTCTCTCGCCGGCCAGCGTCGGGGCGAAGATCAAGAACTACCGCAACCAAGGCGGATGGGGCGCCGAGGGCTTGCAATACATCGTCGAGCACGGCGTCTGCTCCGTGGACTTCTGGCCCGCCAATGCCATCGAGCGGAAGTACGACAACCCCGAATCGCAAGCCGACCGCGCGAAGCACAAAGTGGAGGAATGGTTTGACCTGGAGCCCCGCAACTTCGACGAGTTGATGACGTGCCTGCTTTACCGAATCCCAGTCGCCATCGGTTTGAACTGGTGGTCGCATGAAGTGAGCGCCATCGACCCCGTGGTTATCAGCCCCGGCAAGTATGGCGTGCGGATTCGCAATTCTTGGGGGGAATCCTACGGCGACCGTGGCTATGCCGTGCTGACGGAGAGCAAGGCGACTCCGGACGATGCCGTGGCCCCTCGCGTGTCAACACCGGGGGCCGCATGAACCGCACCGAATTCAGAATGGACGCTCGCCAGCAACGCGAAGCCGAGGACCGTTGGGCTGTAGGGGACGGCGAGTGGCCCGAAGACCGCCCCAGATTGCCGGCCGTTTGCGTCTTTACCCAGGCGCTCATGATTATTCTCGTGGGACTTATTGTTGGATGCGTTCTTCAGGCCGTCGCCCACTCCGCCCCTCCCAGCCCCTCCGAAATCGCCGCTTACGTGGCGATGGTCCACGCACAAAAACACTCCGCGCCCGCACTCGTCGTGCAACACGTTGGGAAGAGCGCGGAGTCAGGGCAGCCGGAAACGCCTCAGCCGGCTGTCCGCCCTTCCATCAAGTGGGTCACGCCCGAAGAGGCCCGCAAGTCGCCGAAGCCCAACTGGTGGCACGTCACGTCGCCCGACATTCAGTCGTGCCCCGCGTGCCTGAAGTGCGAAGCCGCCTTCAGCGATCCGCGGATGATCGCTTGGTCGGAAGAATTCGACTGCATCCGCACGACAGTCGGCGACCGCTACCCGGCTGATGTCATTACTAGCAACGACGAAAAGTACAAGTATCGCTGGGGCGGCTACCCCGGCAGCGTTTTGCTTTACACGTCTCGCCTGATGAAAGGCAAGGCGTTGGTCACGCCCTCTGACAAGTGAAAGGCAGGTGGTCAATTCTCCGCGCCAACGCGCGGCGTTCCGATCATCCCAACCACCCCAAGGAGAACCCTATGATCCGCAAACCGTTCACCATCGCCCTCATCATCCTCGCCATGTTCGCCTGCCTGTCGGCGCTCTCCAGCGTGAGCCGAGCCGACTGCCCCTGTTCCTCGGAGTGTGGCTGCGGCTGCGTCCAGGGGGGCGAGTGCTCGTGCTCAACGGCCGCGAAAGTGTGTAGCGAGGGAGGGCTGAAGAAGGACCGCTTTATCGTGCGGCTCGTTCGTGCGCCGCGCGCCGTTGTCGTTCACGCCTTGATTCGGCGGCAGGAGCGCGTCGAGCGGCGTCGGCACGGGCACGGCGTGTTCGGCTGGAATCCGCGGTTTCGGCCGCAGCGTTAACCCCCGCGCGAGGCGACCGGTGAATGAGCATCGACTTGACGCCAGAGCAGACGCAGGCGTTAGGCGTGGCCCTCGCCTCGTGGATGTCCTGCGCTCTGATGTATCTCTGGGTCGTCGCCAAAGACGAAACGAAGCGAATCAATTCTCGGTCGATCTTCACGTCCATTCTCGGCGGCGGGTTCGGCTCGTTCACGGTGATGCTGGCCTACGACTACATCCACGGGAAGGACTCGCCGTGGGTCGCAATCAGCCTGTCCGGTTTGATTGGCGCGGGCGTCATCGGTTCGGAGACAGTGAAGGCGGCCGTGGTGCGATTCTTCAACTCGTTCACTTCGGGCAACGGCAATGACAAAGACCCTAGCTAAGGTGCGGAACGCATGGGACGCGCCGATTTTCCATCACCGAGAAAGCGAGCGACGATTCGGACGCATCGCTTTGGCGGTGACCGTGTTCACGATCCTCAGCGTGTTCTGTTTTTTCCATCCGCCCAAGATGGCAAGCGAACAGCCGGCGCAAACCCAAGCCGTTAACCAATGACCGACTGCCACCTCACGCCCGAAGCCCAGCACGCCTGGGACACGCTGCGCCCCGACCAGCAAGCGAGCGTCGAGAGCCGCGTGCGCTCGATCATCAACGGTTGCAAGCGCTCGACCGCGGCAGACGTGCGGGCGTGCGCCGTCGCGGCGTGCCTGCGCATCCTGACCCACTCTTACCCGACGCTCAACGAATCGGCTATCGAGGGCATTGTGCACGGGATGTGGGAGAGGACGGATCATGGCTAAGGACGTTGACTGCGACCCGACGACGACGAACATCGGCGCCTGGCAGGCCGAGAAGTTCGACCTGGCGAAGTGCCTGCCGATCGGGATTTGGGACCAGCTCACCGATGCGCCGAATCTCGTGGCGAATCGTCGGGTGCGGCGGATCAATCCCGACGCGGCGGGGACCGTCGCCGGGCGCGCCGACCTGACGATCTTCCCTTCGTGGCGGGCGCGGTTCGACGCCGCCCGCGGCGACATTCCCGCGTTCGTCGAGTGGCTGCGGCCGGGGTGGATCTCGACCGAGAAGGCGATTCCCGTCACCGAGAAGCGGCCGGTGATTCAGTTTTGGGCGCCGAGCGGAGGCTACGGAGACTACCGCGCCACGAACATGGATTTCTTCTCGGGCGTGGAGGCGAAGGCGGAGGGCCTCGACCATCTCGTGGACGGGTTCCACGAGGGCTGCCGGCGGATGAACACGCTGGGCGTGCAGATCATCAAGCACGACGGCTCGCCCGGCATCGACCGACGCTACGACAACCACACGCTGACCGCCTACAAGACGCAGCACGCCCTCAACGTCGCATCCCGCGCCGCGATCGGACTCGACGCCATCGTCGCGACGGAACGGACGGCGACGCCCGGCATCAACGAAAAGACGGGGGACGACTACTCCAAGAAGGGGCAGGGCGTGCTCATGGAAGGCGTGCCCGACCCGAGCGACCCCAAGCAAGCTCCGTGGCTCGGCAAGCCGTGGCCTATTGCTTGCGTCTGGAGCAACGCGAAGCCGCGACTATTCGAGCAAGCGGAGTGGGCCAAGGGGCGGTGGCCCGCGGCGGGCACGCCTCAGTTCGACGCGAACATGGGCGCCGAGCGCTGGTACGTCTGGTGCCTGGAGTTCGACTTCTCGCCGACGACGGGCGGGCCGCAGAACTACTACGACAAGGCGTGGGGCGACCAGGGGCTCGCGGCGCGGATCGTCTCCGACTGGGCGCAGCGGATTGCGGCGGTGCGGGCGAAGTGCCCCCGCTCGATCTGCCTCATCCCCAACGGCATTCCGCAACTTTGCATGAAGCACGGCATCCCGGCCTCTGCATTTGCGGGGGGCTGATGTCCGTCACCTACGTCAAACTTTCGCAAATCGACAGCCTTGCGGGCTACGCGGGGCTGTTCCTGTTGAACGAGGCGATCAGCGACTCCCCAGACGTTGCCGTTACAAGTCCAGTCACTTGGAAGGTTGCGACCGCCCCGGCCGGAAGGTTTTCGGCAGCGGGGATTGCCGCCGATAGCACGACTCCGACATCACGCAGCAACTCGCCATGCGCGACACTGATTTCACCGTCCCTTGCGCTCGTGGGCCACGTCCCTGGGACTGGCAACTACGTGTGGCTGCGGTCGAACAACGCCGAGGAATCGCGGAACAGGTCGGCCTATCCGGGGTCGGAGGGGAACGGGTATTGGTCGCTTCAACCCACCGAGCTTGCCGTAATTCAACTCGCCACGCCAGTGACGACGATCACGCCAGCGCCGATTGCCCTTCCGTCGCTGATTCGGCAGGTGACGACGCTCATGGCGATCGAGGCGGATCGGCATATCAGCCTCCACACCAACCAGCCCCAATACGCCTTCCAGCCGTACTTGACATGGACCTCGGGCGCGGACGTTCTCGAAAGCGGCGACAGCACGAAGCCGATTGGCTTCACGGTGAGCAATCAGTTTGTCGTTGCTGGGCTCGTGATTACCCCGACGGCTGCGAACAACCCCGGCTACTACGCCAGCACGATCAACTCGATTGCGGCCAGCATCGGGGAGACGGTGACTTTCTACGGATGCGGCGCGGATGGCGGGGCAATTGGTTCGTCGCTGCAATCCTCGCTCTGTCCCTCGCTTGCGGGAACGGTGTGATGGCCTACACGATCAACCGCTTCGACATGCAGGACAACGCGACGACTACCGTCGTCGATGGGACGGGCGTTAGCGGGGCCGGTCCCGTGGCAGACGCGACGCTAGTGCCGGGCGGAAGCCATACCACGGCTGATATCAGCGTGACCGGCCCCGGCGTGCTCCCCCGCGCCCTGAAACTATCGGCCGCGTCGAATGACGTGATTACCGGCCTTGGCCTGCGGGGCGAGGACTCCGACGGCTGCGGGCTGGCGTTTTGGTTTAAGTCGTCAAGCACGAGCAATTGCGTCCTATTCCGATCCGACTCGGGCGGCGGCATCGACAGTGTAAAAATTGCCGGCGGGAAAATGGTGATTACCGACGACAACCCCGGGTCGGTCACGCTCGACCTCCCGGGCGTCACGCTCACCAACTGGAACCACTTCGGGTTTATCACCTACCTGAACCCAGGCGGCGGTGACGACATGTTCCTTGAATTTTACATCAATGGAGCTATCTCTGGCACGGCGCAGAACGTGACCAGTTTCGAGTCGGCCGTCTCCTGGCGCATGGATCAAGCCGGTAAGACGAGTAATGGCGCCGACGTTTCGCTCGCTGGCGTCGCGTTCAACCAGCGGGTCGACATTGCCTGGGACGCTTCCACGATCGCGGCCCTGTATGCCTATCGCGGATCGCCAGGAAGCGAATCCGCTCTCTCTCCTTCCCTTCAAGCGACTCTTTCGCCCTCCCTTGCGGGGGCGGTGTAAAGGAAACCAAGCATGCTCACAACCCCCCAGCTCCAAGCCCTGAAAGCGGCCATCGCGGCCGACCAAGCTCTCGCGGCCAAGCCGAACAACCCGGACGGCAACACGGAAATCGCGGCGGCGTTCAATACCAACGCCGCGCCGGAATACTACGTCTGGAAATCAAGCGTCGGCATCGACGAGATCATGCAGAACGGTTTCGACTGGACCCGCGTTGACAATCTCACCGTGGGCAAGGCCCGCATCTGGGAGTGGATGACGGCGGTGGGGACGGTCAAGCCGAACCAGGCCAACGTGCGAGCGGGCGTGCTCGCGGTGTTCACCACGGCGGGCGACCTCGCGAATCGGAATGCGGTATTTGGCCACTGTCAGCGACTCGCCACCCGTGCCGAGAAGTTGTTCGCCAGCGGCTCGGGCGTAACCTCCACGGACCAGGGCGTCGGCCCTTCGACGATGACGTTTGAGGGAAATCTTTCCTACCAGGACATCGAGCAGGCGCGGGCCTCTTAATCATGGCAGACATCAAGTTCGTTTACGGCGCGTCATCGAACCTCACGGTGACCAACCTGCATAGCCTTCCGTCCTCGTCGACCCATGTCACGGGCTGGGAGTCCGGCGAGATTGATAACTCGTCCGGCAAGTATCTCGACTACTTGGTGAGCGCGAAGATTACGGTCGCGGCAGCGTCGCTCTCGGCGGGCGAAATCCGCCTCTGGTGCGTCCCACGCCTCGACGACTCGAACTACCCCGGCGGCTTCGACGGGACGGAAAGCACGGAGACGACGCCTCTCGACGACGAGAACGGAACCAACGCCGGGGCGGTGCTGCTCAAGTCGGTCGCCACGGACACGACCAACTCGCAGGTCTACTACTTCGCAGCGGTTTCTGTTGCCGCAGCATTCGGCGGGGTGTGCCCCGAGAAGTTCGTGCTGTTCATCACGCAGAGTACGGCGCAGAACCTCGCCGCGAGCGGGAATCAAGTATCAACAAAATCCGTCCACCTCTCAGTCGCCTAAATGAAGTCTCTCGGTCCAGGCCGTTCTCTGAATCTCGGCAGCCCCGTGAATTGGGCTGACCCGCTGAATCGCGGTTTGGTCGCGTGGTGGCTGGCCCTTCCAAACTACAAGGGCTTGCAGTGGCGGAACCTCACGAGCAGCGGACTCTATCACGGCACGCTCACCAACGGGCCGGTGTGGCAAGGCTCTAAGGGGAGGCCAGGGGGTTTCGGGTCGCTCAAGTTCGACGCTACCGACGACCTAGTGGATTGCGGTCAGGCAATTGGCAACGGCGTCACGACAAATTTCACAACAGGAGCTTGGATTCGCCCAAGTTCCCTCGCGTCGCAACAAAACGTTGTTCAGCGTCGAGCATCGGGACCAGGATGGGCATTCGATCTTCTCACCTCGGGGGTGATGCGATTCACCGTCGTAGGCGTGGCAAATTACGACACGACTGCCACTGTTCCCACGAATTCTTGGACGCGAGTCGACGCCGTGTATACCTCAGGCGCCGGCCTTATCTACATCAACGGCGTCCAGGCTCTTTCCGTTGCTATGGGCTCTATCACCAATACAACGGGCGAATCATATGTCATCGGCAAGCGCCAGTATTCTGGAACAAGCGATAGGGTTTTCAACGGCAACATCGATGATGTTTCCTTTTTCAATCGCGCCCTCTCCGCCTCGGATATTTACCAACGATATGCTGCCTCCAAGGCCGGCTACCCGACCCAGCTCAACTGGAACAGGCGGGCGTATGGGTATGTGGCGGCGCTTGGCGGCACAGTTTTTAACCCACTCACCGGACGCGGAGGGGCGGCGGCTCAACCCGTAGCGGCATAAAGACATGACAGCACTCGGCGATTTCGATACCTCAGCCGTCGTCTACGGAAAGTTCACGACGTTCCGCCCCTCGACCGGCGCCGCCTACACGTTGGCCGGCACGCCTGCGCTGTCGGTCTACAAGGACAACTCGACGACACAAAGCACTACGGGCGTCACGCTCACGGCGGACTTCGACAGCGTCACGGGCCTCAACCACTTCGCCATCGACACGTCAGCCGATGGCACGTTCTATTCGGCTGGTTCGTTCTTCGACATCGTCATCACCACGGGCACAGTTGACTCGGTGAGCGTCGTCGGGGCGGTGGTGGGGAGCTTTACGATTCGGAAGACCGCCGCCTACAACGTGGTCGGAAGCGGCACCTACGGCAACGCGGCGCTCAAGACGCTCATCGACGCCGTTGATGATTTCGTGGACACGGAAGTCGCGGCCATTAAAGCTAAGACGGATAACCTGCCGTCAGACCCCGCCGACGCGTCCGATATCGCTGCGTCGTTCTCGACGGTCAACAGCACGCTTTCAACGATCGCAGGATACATCGACACAGAGGTGGCGGCCATTAAGGCGAAAACCGACAACCTCCCGGCAGCCCCCGCAGCAACGTCGGATTGCCTTACCGCGGCAGGCGTGCGAACGGCGGTTGGCTTGGCGTCAGCCAACTTGGACACGCAGCTTTCCACCATCGACGACTTCTTGGATACCGAGATTGCGGCGATCAAGGCCAAGACGGACTCGCTCACGTTCTCGGTCGCCGGATACCTTGACGCCAACACCAAGAAGATCAACGACGTGACGATCACCGGCGGCGGAACCCTGGGGAATGAGTTCGAGCCATGACCGCCACGCTCGCCCGCTGGCTCAAGAAGCTCAACCCGTGGAGCAAACGCGCCGCGTCGGTCCCGCCCCCGGTCGAGACGTTCGCCGAACCTGAGATTCAGTTCGAGGAACTGTCGGAACCAGAGTTCGAGTTCGGCGATCCGATGCTGTTCGGCTCGTCGGGAGCTGGGGTCTGGGGCGCGAACGTGTGGGGCGCCAACGTCTGGGGCGCGAACGTGTGGGGATCAGGCGCCGTCGCGGCGAGCGGCGACAGGGGGGTGATTGCCCCGGCATTGAAACCAACTCTCAGGCCCGTTCTCGGCGGGTGTCTCTAAGGAACAGAACCATGCAAATGACGGCGATCTCGACCGACAAAACATCCACCGACGGCATTCGGATCATCTCCGACTGCGAATTGCGGCTGGAGTTCTACTACGCCACGGGGACTGGAACCGTGACGGTGCAGGTGCGCCAGGGCGTCGGAAGCGCCTGGCACGACGCGAAGTACGCCACGGCGGCGGACCCGCTGACGGGGACGACGGTGGCCGTCACGGGGACGGCGAAGATCAACCTCGAGGCGAGTGCGGGCGAGGAGTATCGGCTGGTGAGCACCAGCACCTCGGGGGCCAGCATCAAACCGAGCTTCAGCGGTCGGGGCGCCTACTACATTCCGACCCTTGCATGATCCCTTCCCCCGGCCGGGGCGCGTTACGCGAGACGGGCGATCCTTAGTCCGACGACCCGTTTTGTGCTCCACGCGGGGCAGACCCGGCCGGGGTGTTTTGTTTTGCAGCGAGTTCTTGAAAGAGCGCGATGCGTGCAGGCCCGTCGGGCAGCGCCGCCATGCGCCGGAAGTCCGCCATCTGAAAGACGTAGGGGCGGTACTGCTTGGAGTACATGAGCTTCACCGCCAGAGACGCCCCGCCAACGTCGCTCACGACCTTCTGGAAGGGGTTCTTCTCGCCCAGGAGAATCGAGCCGTCCACGAATTTGCGCCAGTCCTGAAGCGTCTGGCGGCGTTTGGCTTCGGCCGACTCGTAGAGCGTGCGGGCGGAGTCCGGGGCGAACGAGCCGCGGGCCAAGAACGTCGCCCGAATCGACTTCTCCGAATCCTTGATCCGCTGACTGAACTCGCGGTTGCGGAAGAAGTCGGCCTGGGCCCGGTCGAGCGTTTCTTTCTTCACGCCCCCGGCGACCGACAGCACTTCGTTTCCCAGGTCGAACGCCCGGCCGCTCTTGGACGTTTCACCCTTCACCGCCGAGACGATGCGCCGAGCGCTGGTCAATGTTCCCGGTTCGAGCTTCGTCATTAGGTAGCCCATGATCTGGACGTTCTGCTCGAAGGGCGACAGGCCCGGATCGTAGATGGGGCGGTCGTTCTCGTCGGTCCCGCGGAGCACGGAGACAATGGCGCCGTAGGCCAAGTCCTCGCTCAAGAACGGTTCGGCCAACTCTTGGGCCGCCTCCCCCGGTTTGCCACGACTGAGGGCGATGAGCGGGTTGGTAATCACCGAGAAGGGGTCGTTGTAGCCGGCGTCGAAATACTCGAACTTGCCCGTCTCCTTGTCCTTAGACGTGGGGACAATGGGAGAGTTCTTCTGCCACGGGGCGAGCCGCTGCCGCATTGCCTCGTATTCATCATCGGAGAGGCCCAGAAGGCTCTTGGCGGCGAGCGCAGCGCCGTACCCCCCTGCGAACACGGCAAGCTGACCGGCGACTCTCTTGGCCCCCTGGCGTTGCAGGACGGGGTTACCGCTGGCGAGTTCCTGTTTGGCGATCCTGAGTCGGTTGCCGGTCGTGCGGAACATCTCCGCATTGAACATGGCGAACGGCCCGAGCGGAACGTAGCGACTCCAATACTTCGCCGCCTTGCTTGCTTCGGAGTAGGTCGGCGTGATGGCGCGGACGGTGCGCGCGGCCTGCGTCTCCAGGTCCGCCAGGGGCGCGCCGGGGTTGGCTTCCTGAAGCACCCGCAGTTCGTTCTTGTAGGTGTGAATCTTCCAGACCGTGTCCATCGACTGATAGAGATTGGCCGCTCCACGGGTGAACCGCTTGAAGTGGTTGCGGGAGTCGATGCCGGCGACATAGTCCGCCAGACTTGCCGACACGTCCTTAGCGATATCCTTCAGCGCCTCGGCGTTCACCCCTTCGACGACCCCCAGTTCGTGAAGCCGTACCAGCTCCGCCTTTGTGGCCGCGTCTCCTTTGTTCAGGAAGTCGATGGTGGTCAGCTTGCCGGACGAGAGAAGATCCTTGGGATTCCATGCCCCGTTGGCGATGGCGATGGGGAGGTTGCCGGTGAAGTTACGGACGGTCGCCTGAAGGGAGCCGACTGTCTTGGACGCCTTGGCGTAGCCGCTGAGTCCCGAGAGAAACCGCAGCCCCTTCCCCGGCGTCGCCACGGTGTAGATGTCGTTGATGGCGGAAGCTAGCTCCGGCTCCATCAACACGCCCTTGAGTTCCTGAAGCTGAGGGAGCTGGTCGTTGACCTGCTTGATATGCCCCGGCTTCGGCTGGTCCACGGGGGAGAAGAATCCGTCTTGCAGTCCGCGGGCCTTCAGTTGCCCGACGAACTCCCGATTCGCCACGAGGTTCGCCATGTTGGCGACGGTCGTTTGGTAGTTCTCCCAGGCGTCTTTCTTCTCGCCGTAGAGGGCCCGCACGGCCCCCGACAAGTCCTTGCGCTTTTTCAGCGTGTTCACATAGGACTGCGAGCGCGGCGAAAACGTCGCCAGGTCCGCAACGTCCGTCGTGTTGCGGGATAGGAGGATCTGGGCCAGCTGATTGATCTCGTCGTCCGTCGCGTTGGGCGACGTCTGCCGCACTTCCGCGGCGAACCCCTGCATGATCGTCTGGTCAGCCAGCGCCTTCTGCGCCCACCCGTCCGGGTTGTCGAACTTCTTATAGGTGCGGGTGATGTACTGGCCGAGGTTCTTCTGAATCGAGAGTTGCAGTTCCGCCCCCGCGCCGGGGATGTTTGCTACGGCTTGCGACAGCGCGTCAACGTGGTCGCGCATCTTCTGGAGCGCCAGCGCCGTCTCGGTCGGAAGCGACGACATGAGCGACTGGTCCTTGAGCGCCGCGTCTAGTTGCTGCCCAATCGTATCGGGAATCTGCTTCACGCCCGAGAGGCCGAAGTCCTTGCGGACAGCACGCTCCAGCGCCGTGGAGTTCTGTCGCAGCTCGGCGAGGTTCTTTCGGATCGTCGAGTCGCGGCCGTAGAGGAGGGACTGCGTGGCTTCGTTCTTCTCTCCGCCTGAGAGGAAGTTGCGGGTGAGGAATCGCTTGGCTCGCGTCCCGAACGAGGCGGCGTTGCCGGCGATGGCGTTGAGTTGGAGGACGGACTTGGGGACGATGGCGGCGGCGCTAGAGGGAATCGTGGACGAGCTTGCCGCGGGCAGGGGTTGCGGCGATGGCTGCTGGGGGCTAGCGGCTGGCGTGAGGGGCTGCCCCAGCGCCGCGAGCATCGAGTTCTGATTCTCCAGCGACACATCCCCCGCCTCGTACATCTTGCGGATCGTCTCCGCGTACCGAGCCTTGAGCCCGGCGGACATTTCCTCGCGCGCCTTCTTGCTCGGAACAATCCCCTCGATCCCCAGCTTCTTCGCGTTCTGGCGGGAGGGGTTCTCGACAAAACCCTGAACCGACTTCACCCCTTCCACGAGTCCCATCGTGAGAAGCGTCTGCGCCGCAATGTCAACGGCTTGCTGCTTGTAGTCGGTGTTGGGGTTGAGCGGGGCGTTGAGGAGAGATTGGGAAAGGCCCGTCAGTTCCTCCTCGGAGAGTTCGGCGCCCGTCTGGACGAGGAGGTTCTGTACGCCCTTCCATCCGCCGCTGCGCAGAATCTCTTTCTCGACGCCACCGAGGCCCACGAGTTGGAAAAGTCCGGTGATGCCGACTTCGAGGGCGGCATTCCCGCGTCCGTAGTAGGCGGCCTCTTCGTCGCTCATGCCTTTGCGCTTCGCCTCGGCGTAGTTCTGGCTGTAGGAATCCCCGCCGATCATCGTGAGGATGCCGGCTAGTCCGGCGGGGGCTGAGTAGCCGAGCTTCGTGAGGCTCTCGACGGTTCCCGTGCCGATGCGTTGCAGCCACCCGGTGTTCTCTTGCGCGACCGCTGTGCGCAGAGAATCCATCTGGTTCTCTGTTTGGTTGGCCCCAGCACTGTCGCCCAAGAGCCGCTGACCGCCAGCCTTGATCGTCGCCCCGAGCCCCGCCGCGGCCTGAAGCGTTGAACGGTGAAACCAGTCGGTGCGCCCTTGGTCGGCAAGTTCCTTGCGGTATCCGGCGACCTGTGGGTCGAATTGCTGCTGGGCGCGATAAAACTTCTGGTTGATCTGCCGGCGAGCGGCGGGTGGCAGTTTGGCGTAGGCGTTCATGTCCACCGTGGGCTCGCCGAAACTACCGACGCCAATTTCGGGGAGGGGTTGCGGCCCGTCAATCGGCACGCCCCCGAAGCGGCTGGGCTTGGGTTGGTCAAGCACAATCCCGCCGAAGCGGCTCTTGGACGCTGCGGGTTCGTCGAGAACGATTCCACCAAAGCGGCTGGGCATTACGGCTTCCGTTCACGCTGGCCGGTTTGCGCGTCGATGTAGATGGCGCCAGAGGGGAGGGCGTCGTATTCCGCTTGGGTGTTGATGGAAGGGGTAGCGCCCGTCCCCGAACTGTTGGGCGCAATCCCCGGCGGCAAGAAATCTTCCAGCTTAGGTTCGGGGCCGAGATCGACCTTGATGGCGGGTTTCCCGTCCGTCCCATTGCCGATCGGCGCCGACGCCTGCGCCCGCTTGAGCATGGCTTGCTGATAGGCGAGCTGGGCCTTTTGCTGAATCTCCATTTCATGGATGCGCTGGGTTTGCTCCAACTGTTGCTGCATCCGGGCATTATCAGCCGCAATGTCATTCCGCTGCGCCTCCGCCTTCAGCGCCATCTCGTGATTCTTCTTCTCGATCTCCGCTTGCCCCTTCATGTCGTTCTGCTCAGAGAACAGCCGCGTTGATTCCGACATGGCTTTCGTGTAGAGGGCGTTGATGAGCTTCGGATCGCCGCCCGTAGCACGGAAGGCTTCGGCAGAGATGAGCGGCTCGCCCGTGACGGGGTTGCGAGGTGCGGAGTCGATGAACGCCTGGACCTGCGCCTGCTCTTGCGTCTGCTCGTGCTCGGCCGCCAATTGCGCGGGGAAGCCCCACGGCATTTGAAACTGTTCTTCCCACTGAGGGACGGCGGCGGAGTATTGGTCCTGAGTGATGAGTCCCTTCTGCCGCGCTTCGAGAATTGCTTTCTGTTGCGACTGGGCCATCTCAAATTGCTGCTGCTGCTGTTGCTTGGCGAGTCCGCCGTACTGTCCATAGAGAGAGCGGGCGGTCTGTTCCCTCTGCGCCTGCGCTTGCGCCGCGATCTGCTGGGCGTAGATGTTCTGCCGGTTCGCCTCCAGTTCCGCTTGCTGTTGGTTCTGGAGGTAATCGTTCAGCATCGCCAGATCGCGCTGGCGGGTTTGCACGTTGAACTGCTGGCCCTGCTGGGCGAGCTGCGAGCGCTGGAGGAAGTCCTGGTTGCCCGCCTGCTGCGTGCGGAAGCCCGTGTTGATGTTGAACTGACGCTGCTGCTCGGCAAGCCCCTGCTGGCGGAGTAACAGTTCGCGGTCGAACTGGTCCTGTTGGGCCGCGCCGATTCCCTGCCCGCCAGCGTAAGCGGCCTGGCCGGCGACTTCGAGGTTCGGGTCGTAAACGACGTTGATCGCCATTAGTAAAGCCGCATCTGGGCGTAGGGGTTATAGGAGCCGCCCTCTGCGTAGGGGCTGCCGTTTTGGTAGGGCTGCCGCGTGTAGAGCGCCTGAGGCTGGTCCCGTTGGTTCTGCATCGCGTCCCACTGTTGTTGGGGAACCCACCACGGACGTTGGTACTGCGGTCGCTTCGGTGGTCCAATCGGACGCGGACCCATCTGGCTCGGAGCGTCCGAAGGGAGCGCCCCGTACCGAGGCGGCACGGGCGGCTGGTACTGCGGCGCCTGGAGGTGGGACACGCCAGCACCGCCCATTTGCATTTGACCGAAGGGCGTTTGGCCGAAGCCCTGAACGGCGCTCCCGCCTTGCTGACCGTAGGGGTTGAAGCCCGGCCGAAGCCCCTGCATCGTGAGCTGGGACTTGGGAGGGTGGTACGCGGGCGGGGAGTAGTAGTCGGCGTAGTTCATTGGTAACTCGCGGGAATGTAGGGTGGATAGGGCGTGTGCCCGTATGCTTTTCTCAGCGTATTGCCGTATCCATAGACGTTGCTGTCCGGCGAATACTCCACGCCGTTCGTTTCAAGGCGGGCCGCCGCTGGACCCAAGGAAGGCGGGATAAACTTCTTTACCTGCGCCTGCGCACCGCGGAAGTTGCCGCCCATGAGCGGGCTGCCAATGTTGTCGTACCGCCCGTGGTCGGCCAACTGTCGCTTTTGGATACGAGCGGCCAACGCTGGGTCCATCGGCTGTTGCTGCGGCTGTCCGCCGTAACCACCCGCGTCGTAGCCCCCTTGCTGCGGCTGATAATTCCCGCCTCCGCCAAACCACCCCTGCGCCGCCTCGTAGGGATTGCCGTTCAGGAAGATGGCGCCCTGCTGCCCGCCCCCGTAGCCCATGTACCCGTTCGCCGGATAGTACGGAATCTGCGGCGCTTGTTGCGGCTGTTGCTGGTAGGGCGACGGTTGTGCTTGGCGGGCGGCCTGCGCCTCTTGGAACGCCTTGAGTTGCCCCAATTGCTGTGAGAGTTGGAACAGCGGACCCGTGTCGGGCGCCACGTCGTTGCGGCGCTCGATGAAGCCCACGAGGTTGTTCGTGTCCTGGCTGTCGTACTGAGAAGCTCGCGCGTCCCTTCGTTCGCTCACGTCCTGCTGCAAGAGGCCGAGGTCGCGGGCCGATCGCTCTTTGAACGACGGGAGGATTGTGGAGCTGCTGAGTCCGCGGGAAGCGAGGTCGGCGGCAATTCCTCCCAACGTCTGCTTGGCAGCCTCGGCGTTCAGTTGCTCTTGCACCTTCCCCCAATTGCTCACGCGATCCTGGTTGCGGGTCCGCAGTCCCGAGAGTTCCCCCTTCCCTTCGTCGTAGCGGGCGAGGTTGGCCTTGTTCGCTTCGTCGACTTTCTTCTGGTAATCGGCGGAGAGTTTCTTGAACATCCCTTCGGGACTGTTTGCTTCAAGCTCCTTCAACCGCTTCGCCTTCTGGAAGGGCGTCTCGACGAGGCTTTTATCGAGCGTGGTCGTGCCACCTCCACCCCCCGACGATTCGACGTAGGGGTTCCCTCCCATGCTGTCGATGAACGCTTGCACGTCGTGGTCGCTGGGCGCGACGCCCGACTTGACGGTGTACCCTCCCATGCCGCCACGGCTCGTACCGCGCCCGCCATACGGACCCCATTGGCTTGCGCCGAGGGGGTCGATGACGTTCGGCACGTTGAGCCAGTCGTTCGACCGCCCCAACTCCATCAGGTGATGTTTGGCCGCGTTGAAGTATTCCTGAGCCTGTGCTTGGCTACCCATGTTTTCGACTCCACAACAGATTCAGGGCGAACTGCACTTTCGCTCCGAACTCTTGACCGATCCTGTTCATTGCCTCTTTACGCTCCGCACACTTGCAGTTGGGGGCGTCTCTCAGGATGCCCATGATGTACGCGACTCGTTCCTCAGTAATGCCGAACGTCTTGAGCACCGCTTCGGCGGCGTTGCCCCAGTTCCAAATGCTCCGCGGTTCTTTCTCCCCGCAGACGTGTTCGATCCGGTCGTCTCGGTGTCCTTCGTAGGTCCAGTCACACGCTCGGCAGCCCCACTGGACGTTGCCCGAGGGGAGGGTCGTGAGGATGTACGCGGCCGGACGATGGGCGTTCTGCGCGAGGAGGTTCCTAAGTTGTTTGCGAAGGCGTTCATGTTTCTCTGTTGCGCTCATGCCACGCTGATCTGTAGTGTCGCCGACGAAGACGCAGTACACCCGCCGCTAAGGGTTGTCGTTGACGCGATCAGCCGCGTCGAAATCAAATCGCTGAGGGTAAACGGAAACGTCAGAAACGCGATGGCGTTCCATCCCGAAATAGCGGCAAACCCCGTGTCGGGGCTACGGTAGTAAGCCTCAATTCCAATTCCGCCAGCGCCGTCTATGCATGTCATTGAAACTCCGCCCCAGTTTCCTCCTGGTGAACAGGGAAAGCCATCGGGCGTGCCCCAGGAAATCGTGTCCCCAGAATCGAAAAACAGGCTGGTGGTGACGGGATCATTCGGGCACGCCGGAGAGCAAGCCCCGCTACCGGACCCGCTGAGCGACCCCGACGTAACCTCAACAATCCAATCAATCGCGCTTAGCTCCGTCACGAGAGCCTGGAAGTCACTACAGTCTTCAAGCGTGTCGCAGCAGCAGTCTTGGTTCCGTGTTCGCCCGCCGCCGCTCCCTCGGATTCTCTTGTCGCCTCGTCGGATACGGGTCATGGGCACTCCGTATCGTCATCCTGCCACTCGGGGTCGCCCCCATCGTCATGTCCAATCGACTGGTCTGCGTTGGCGTCCCAGCCGGGGAGCAACTTCAGGAACTCCGCAGGCGTGACCCACTGGGGATAGTTGTCGCCAATGTGCACCAAAACCTCATCGGCGCTCGACGTGAAGCCAGTGATCGACTTCCACTGCACCTGGATTTTCTTGGGACTGCTCGAATCGAACCCCAGGAAAGTCGCCGTGTCGATGTTGGCCTTGAGAGGCGTTCCGCTCGTGATGCCGTCGCCGGTCGTCACCGAAATGGCGCCCGCTCCAGAAACCACAATCGGCGCCGTGCCCGTATATCCCGCGGCGAAGTCAAGCGAGATTTCAAACGTGTCCGTCGAGGGATTGGCGACGACGATGACGCCGTCCACGCCCAGGATCGTCAGCGTATCCGTCGTACTATCCGCCACGCAGGCGTTGGTTCCATCGGAGACGGTTTCAAAAAGGTTCTGCGTCCCCGCCCCGCCCGTGCAGGCAATCGTGATCGTGTCCGTCGTGGCGTTGGTCGTGATCGCAATGTTGGCGCCGGCTACAAGGGTGAGCGTGTCGGGCGCCGCGTCTGCGACAACGTCCGACTGTCCCGAGACGGCAATCGTTCCGAAGGCGTTGGGCGCCGCACCCCCTCCCGCCGTCGTGAGGTTCAGCACTTCCGTCCCATCGCAGTTGATGAGCACGATGTCGCTGCCGTTGAGCCCGAGCGTGGGAATGCACGTCGGCTCGTCCGGCAGGACGTTGCTGACGTTCGCCGCCCATTCGATAAGCGATTCGAGCGGGTTGCAGGCGTTCGGGTCGAAGGCGTAGGGATTCTCAGGCACTTACCCTCCTCGGGCCGGCGCCCTGCCAGAGAGTCGTGTAGACTTCCTCCACCTGGAACTTCGCGTTGTTCGTTCCCGCGAGGTAGACGTAAGCGGCCGACCCCGCGATCTGCGGATGCTGGCGGTAATTGAGTCCCGTCACCGCCATGCTCCCGCCCGTCCAGGCCGGAGTATCGGCCACGTAAGCGGCGTAGGCTTGCGTGGGGGAGTCGCCCACGAACACCTTGGGGGTGACGGCGCCCGACGATTCCCCGAGCGTTACCACGAGGTCGAGCATCTTCCCCATCCGGTCGCCGCCGCCGAGGGCCACGGGTCCGACAAGGTAGTAGCTTGAGATCGTTTCGCTGGAGGCGGTGTCGAACTGACTCACCGCGCCCGCCGCCGTGATCGCCAGCAGCGCGCTCTTGGTCGTCGTCGCCGCGCTCTTGAGCGGCACGCCGAGCCGTAGCGTCGTGCTGAAGCTCATCGGCCAGAAACCGCCCCCCTCCGCCTGGAGGTCGTAGACCCAGTGCTGATCCGTTCCCGAAGGTTTGTCGTAGTAGAGGTGGAGTTTGCGGAACCGCTGGTCGTAGGCGAGCGAGACGTAGGTGCTCGACGTGCCGGGGTCAATTTCACGGAGATCCAAGGGGAGGGATTCCGCCGACACGCTTTGCGGCGCTCCCCCGCAGCCGGCCGGCATCATGTAGAGTCCGTCCCGCGTCCACATCCACAGGTTCCCCGCCGAGTCGTGGGCGAGCGCCGATTGCATCAGCGCCCCGACTTCGGGGGAGAGGAGCGCCAATCGACCCGTGCGGGGGTTGCCCCGAATCACGTAGGTCGAGTCGGTGCAGCAGATAATCAAGCAGCCTTCGGTGTGACGCTTGATCGCGGTGATGATGCCGGGGACCGTGATGGCGACGGCCGCCGAGGGAGACGTGTCGGCGTAGTCCCAGTCGGTCGGGTCGCCGGTCGCGGAGAAGTAAATGATGTTGCCGTGATCGGTGTCGCCCGCGAGAACTAGCCGGTCCTCGTGGACTTCAACGAGCCCGCACTTTGTCGGGGCCGTTCCACCCCCAGCGTTCGAGAGGGCCGTCCCTGAACCGCTTCCCGAGGCGAGGCTGCGGTAGAGCGTGGCTTCCGTACCGCGAGCGAAGTAGAGATTGTTGCGGTAGCAAGCGACGGAACAGAAGTCGCTGGAAGCCGAGTCGGTAATAAGCTCCACCGCGCTCGATGACGCACTCTCGATGGTCCAGGCGCCGTTGGAACAGGCGACCGCCACTCCCCGATGGAAGCCGCTGGAGTCGTAGGCAATCTCGCACCAGTTCCGAGGAACGCCAATCGAGGGGGTGGCGCTGGTCAGTCCCGGTCGCGTCGCCCCGCGCTCGCGCCCCGTCGTGCCGTCCGTCGGCCAGATGTTATTGGCGTCGGGAGTAGACGCGAACCCTTGTTTCTGGTAAGCATATCTTCTAACGACGCCGCCGATCGGAAACGTCAGCGGGATGACAACATTTCTTGATCGCGGCATTCTCAGTACCCCCCACAATCGGAGGCAAGATGCGACCAAAAATGCGCAAGGAAATGGCTGGTCTTACGTTCGGCAATCTTTCGGTGATTGAGTTTGCCGGAAACCGAGGAAGGACTGCACTCTGGCTGTGTCGTTGCTCGTGTGGCAAGGTTGTTGTAAAGTCCGGCCGCGACATTCGGGGCGGGCGCACCGTCGGATGCGGCAGCGGGGCGTGCCGCGGAATCCGTCCCGAACTGGTTGGACAGAGATTTGGAGAACTGACCGTTGTTGAATACATGGGCCACAAAAACGGGGCTGCTCAGTGGCGATGTCTTTGCGATTGCGGCACTGAGTGCATCCGTTCTGGCGGTTGTCTGCGGCAGGGCTCGTCCCTTAGCTGCGGATGCCGGGTGAGGCGAGCGGTCACGACCCACGGCAAGACCAGCACAAAAGCCCACCGCGCCTGGCTTGGTGCAAAGGCCCGATGCTGTCGCGTCACTTCTACCAACTACTCCGACTACGGCGGTCGCGGAATTAAGGTGTGCCGACGATGGCTGAATTCGTTTGAGAACTTCTACGCCGACATGGGTGATCCGCCGTCTCCATCGCATACCCTTGAACGCAAGGACAACAACGGAAACTACGAACCCAAGAACTGCATTTGGGCTGACCGCCTTACGCAAAGACTCAATAACCGAAACGTCCGCCTTATCGAGTTCCGCGGAGTAACCAAGTGCCTGTCTTATTGGGCTCAGGAAATCGGCATGACCCGCGGTTCGCTCAAAAAACGGCTGGCGCGCATGACCGTAGCCGAGGCGCTGACGACCCCAAAGCGACGGTAAGTGCAGCGGGATGGCTCGATTCTGTGGCACACGGACTACCTACTAGGAAGTGAGGATGCGGCGAGAGCAAGCGAGCCAAGCGTCTTTCATCACGAGCGTGTCGGTCGTGTGGGCGGCGGGGGTAATCATTACCGTGAGTACCGTCGTGCCGCTGTAGTCGCCGCCAGAGAGGTCGAACGCCACCGTTTTGTTGGCGTAGGTGGTCGTCTGGTTGGTCGTCGTAGCGGCCCCGGCGCCGAGGTCGGTGCCGGATGGCGTGAAGGCGTTGACGGTGAATCCGACGGCATTGGTCGTGCCCCCCGACTTGATCGTGCAGTTGAACGACATCGTCGACCCAAGGGCCATCTGCGCGTCGAACGGAATCGGCACGCTCGCAAGGAGCACGTCGTTGTTGCTTGATGCCCAAGTGATAATCTGCGTCGGGTCCGTCGCTCCGTTGACCGGCGTGAGCGTCGGCGTCGTGTTGGACGAGAGCACGCCGCCGCCCGCCGCCGTGTTGCCGACGGCCCCCGAGGCGACTTCGCGCCACTGCTGAATCGAAATCGGAATCTTCATCTGCGTCGTCACGGCGTTGGTATAGAGCGACTGGGCGTTCGTCCCGCCGTTGCCGAAGATTCCCCCGGTCACTGCCCATGTCGAACTCGTCTTGGCGACAAGCTCGCACACGTCCCCGGTGACGAGGGTGATGATCGCCGAGCCCGACTGGGTCGTGATTACCGCCGTGCCGTCGGCGATCAGCGTCACCCGCGTATTGATCGGCATATTCTCAAGTTTCCACGTCCCGGTTCCGACCGGAACGCTGACGTTGCTCGTGCCGTAGAACTTGATGAGGTCGCCGGTCGTTTGCGGACGCGGGAGGCGGGTCGCGCCGCTGGAGTTGGCCATTCCGACGGTTTGAGGATATACGTTTGCGTCCATTGTCTATTCCTAAGTGACGTTGAATGTGAGCGTGGCGTTGCGACGTGCGGCGTCGCGGTCAAAATAACTGCCGTTACGTTCGTAACCGTCCGAGTACGCCCCGAAGCCCAGCGTCTCCGCACGGTTCATCTGACGGTCGATCTGGATGGCGCCCCGCAGGCTCTCCTGAAACGCGCCGTGTTTGCTGAAGTCCTGATAGAGCGTTTGCAGCGCCACATCGACGCACGCGGCAACCAGCGTGTCGTGGAGATACGCAGGCACGTAGGCGTAGACGTTCGTCGCATCGATGATTGCCGGAATCACCGAGTACCGATACCAGAGCGGGTAGTCCTGGTCCGGCAGGCAGTCGAAGATCGCGTTCCAGCGCAGGTCGGTCGAAGTCGTGGGAGCCACGGGCACGATCGCCGCATAGGCCGGCGGCCCGCTGACGTTGCTCGACTGGTCGGCGTTGCGGATCATCGACTCGTTGACCAGCGAAATCTTCGGCCCCCAGTCCTGGTCCCGCCGGTAGCTGAACCCCTGCGGCGTCGCCATCCCGCCGAAGTCGTCGGGCAAGGCGTACTCCCGGCAGATGAGCTGGTAGCTCGTCCCCGCGGAGATCGTCGCGCTCGGCGCTGCGTCGAGCGTCAGGCTCGTGCCGCTCCCCCTCGACGCCACCGTCAGCCACTCGTCGTTGACGAACAGTTCCCCCGCCGCCGCCCAAGTCGGCCACGTTCCACCAGACAGGGTGACCGTCGTGCTCGTCACCCCAACAGTCCCCGTCGAATACGGGGCCCGGAGGGTCAATTGAGCGAGGGTCGGCTTCAGAAAACTCCACGAATACGCTCCCTCGGGAAGTCGCGGCCAATAGACCGCGTGCTGCCCGCGCTTCAGAATGTCGGCGACATCCTGGCTTTGAATCGTCGACCACGCCGGCGAAGTCGGGTCGCGCGGAACGCCGATTTCTCGGCCGATCGCGCGACGCAACTCCGCGTAGGTGAAGGCCGCCGTGTTCGCTGCCATTAAGCGACCTGCAACTTCTTGTCAGCTTTGGACTCACGCGCCGCCGCCTCTTTCGCGGCCTTGGCCTCCTCGGCTTCCCGCTTCGCCCTGGCCTCGGCCGCAGCCTTGGCTTCCGCCTCCGCTTGAGCCTTGGCCTTGGCGACGAGGGTTTGCCCGCGAGCTTCCTGCTGAACCACAAGTCGATGGATCGTCGACATGTCCATTGGCCCCTGCCCGAACCGAGTCCAAACCTCGCGCTCGGCTTGGTACTCGTCGATCAACTTCTGTTCGGTCAGGTCCGCGCCAAAAGACATGAAGCGCGATTGGTCCATCGTCGAAATGGGGATCATGCAAACTCCGATTACTGGAACTTGTAGCCGACGGCCATATACGGCACGTTCAACTTCGACCGCACCGAGCCGCCGGCCTGGAAGACGATCGACGGGCAAATCACGGCGCCGGTCGGCAGCGTCGAGGACGCCAGATCGCTCGCCTTGCGCGTCCCGTCCACGCTCCAGACCTGGCTTCCGCCGGGCTCGAACGCGAAGCCCAGCCGCGTCAGCTCGGCGCCGCTGGTCGTGGTCGCCGCATCCACCAGCGTCTTGGGGCTGGTCGTCGCGGCCGTCGGAACGGCGTTGTTGCCGGAACACATGTAAACCGTGGCGCTCGTTTCGGCCTTGAAGCCGATCTTGTAGCCGGTCGTGAGGATATTCGACCCGAAGATCGTGGTATCCACGTCCGAGAAACCGACGAAGAACTGAGGTCCGGTCGAGATCGTGGCCGTGCTGACCATGATGTCGAAGTAGCACTTGATGCCCGACGTGGCATAGATGCCCGCCGGCTTGAACTGGATGTTGTGGCCGTAGCCCGCGGAGGGCGTGGCCTCCAAGTCCACTTCAAGCTGCGACGTGAATCCGGTGCGCGTCGAAGTGCCGTCGATGCGGTTGGTGGTGCCTTGCGACACTTCCGTCACCGTCGCCCACGGATTCGACGTGCTGCTCGAGATGTCCGTCCACTCGTCCCAGCGGTAGAGCTTGAAGTACCCGTAGCTGGGGTCGGTCTGCGCTTGCACGAAGTCGAAGTCCTTCCAGACTTCGCCCTGCAAGCCGCGGGTGTAAATGTTGTTGGCCGTCACGGCTGCGCCGAGTGACGGGTCAATCACGCGAGTTGCCATTACAAAAACTCCTTCGGAGCTTGTGAGTGAAAATTAGGAGGTGTACCGACGCAGAACGCCGTTGCCGCGGGGGTTGTCGCAGACGCGGTTGTAGATCGCGTCGAACGGATTGGCGTAGGTGTTGTGAGAGCTGTCCTGCGCGGTGGGCGGGCCTTCCAGCATCCAGAAGCCTTCCGCCGCGTAGATCGTCCACGTCGACTTGTCGAGGCAGTACACCGGGTCGTTCGCGTCGTAGGCGGTGTTCGCCGTGACGCCGTCCTGGAGATACTGGCTCGTCAGGGTGTCGCTCCAGTTCCAGGTGATTCCCCGGAACGTCTGCGAGCCTGCCGGCACCTTGCCGCGGTACTTGCCCATGTCGGCGCCAATGTCCGTGTTGGACGACGTGGCGAGGGTCTGGTACTCGGCGAACGGCGCGTAAGTCGACGTGATCTCGTAGTCGAGCGTCGGCATACTTTCGAGCGACTCCGCCCTCGGAGCCACCCACTGCATCTTGTCGATCATCTCCGACAACTGCATGCAGAAGTCGGTGTGGCTGACCGACGCATACGTGCCGGTGTAGTTCTTCGTCTGCGGATAGGTCGTGCGGCTGTTGCCGGTGACCGCGCTGTAGCCGGACGGGTGACCGCCGTTCGGGCCGACCGCACGGGTCGTGCTCTGAACGATGAAGTAGTTCACCGAGTTCGGCTTGACGGCGCCCGAAGTGCCGACGTTCGGAGCCGTCGGCAGCGTCCACTTGTAACGCTGCTGGCGGGCGAACCACTGGTTGTACATGTTCTGCCGCTGGAGCTTGAAGTGATCGACGATCTGAAGCGCCGATGCTCCGCGGGGGTAGCCGGGCTCGCGGCGATCCACGATCCAGCCCGACTTGTACATGTAGAAATAGCTCACCCCGTCGAGACCGAGGTTCTCGCGGGTGTAGCTGTCCGGTTGGTAGAACGCATCGTCCTGACCGTTGTCGTACCCGCCGACCATGAGCGGAAACCGGAAGTCCTTGGCGTCTTTCGACACCATCTTGACTCGGTTGTTGAACTCTTCGGCGATTTCCCACTTGCGGTAATCGCGGGTCAGGTCGACGACCTTGTCCTTGACGAAATTGCGGTGGAAGAACAGGGCGACGTCGCCGATGTCCTGCCCGTAAAGATGTGCCATTGCCTATGTCCTATTTAGTTGGTTCCGTTGAGAAGGGCGGTCCGATCAATGCGGCCCGTCCTGTATTCATCGAGACGCGCGAGCAAATCAGCCTCGCTCGCCTTGGGGGGCGCGCCGCTTTTGGGCGCCCGTCCGCCGAGCACGCGCGTCGGCTGCGTCGCCTTCGCCTTTGCGGCTTCGGCCTTTCGCTGGGCTACGTCGGGACGCGAGTGGGCCACGTAGAGTTCCGTGGCGCTGGCGATCTTTTCCTTCGGGGTCTGGTGGTTTACTCCCAGTCCGCCGGTCAACCGCTCCCACACTTCCGCACGCGCTTGTCGCTGGGCCGCGTTCATGCTGGCCGAGTTGCCGAACACGTCGCTCTCGTAAGAGTCGAGCGTGGCGTCAATCGGTTCCTGAACGGCACGCCATTGCGACTGCTTCTTCTCCTCGATCTGAGACGTGGCGAATTTGAGAAGCGCCTGGTTCGTTTCCCTGACTTCCGCCAGTTGCTTGACCAGTTTGTTGTGCTTCTCGACGACCGCGCGCGTTTGTTTCGCCACGGGGTCGTCCGCGCCAAATTCCTCTTCGGGGAGAACGAAGTCGACGGCCAAGTCCTCGGCTTCCGGCTCGTCTTTCGACGGGGCGGACTGAGGCTGGGCGGTCTGCGCTTCCCGAACGTGCTCAATGGCTTCCGTGAGCTGCGCAGAGTTCTGCGCCATGTTCACGATCCAATCGGGCACGCCCGACATCCTGGCAATCTGCTTCATCTCGGCAGACGGCCCTTCGGGGACAGGGGCTTTCGCCTCTTCCACGGCAACTTCTTGCTCAACGGAACCTTCATCGTCGGCAAGTGTTTCGGTCGGCTCCTCGGCCGGCTTTTCGCCAGCGAGGAGCGCATCGAGTTCGGCAAGCGCCGCCGACTCGTCGTTCACGGGAGCCGGCGTTTCCGCGGCTTCAGTCACCGTGTCGAGTTCGGGCGCGTCGCCTTCGTTGGTTTCAGCTTCCACCAAAATCTCCATATCCGGCGTTGTTGTCTTGTTTGTTGAGCATCTTCAGAAGCTCGTTGGCGCCCGTCCGGCTTTCGACGCGGGGGCGTCCGTTGTCGTCGTACTTGATGAGGTGAGAAAGGCCCCGGCGCTGGACTTCAGCGCGGTACTCCGCCACCTGCTTGGGCGGAACCTTGAGCTGTTCCGGCGTCCACGGGTCGGAGCTGGAAATCGGTTTCTTGCGGTCCCAAATCTGGTCGGCCATTACGCGGCCTCCGTGCGTGCGTTGGATTGCGGGGCGCTCATTCCTTGGAGCGCCGCCTGGTCGGGGTTCCCGCCTCGGGGAGTCGCGGCGCGGTGGACGTACTCTTTCGGCCCGCCCGGTTCGGGGGTCGAGCCGGCGTCCTGCATCGCCACGACGGGCTGATTCGTCTTGAAGATTCGCTTGAGCGCGGGGGTATTCGTGAGGTCCGCCAGCTCCTCGAAGTATTCGGGGAGGTCGGGTTGAATCCCGAACTGCGCGAGGTAGGGAAGGGCAGGCATCCACTTCGCCATCTGCGCGTCGAGGAACGCGGCGGTTTCGCTCGGCGAGCGGTACGGCATCGAGTAGGGGTCGATGTCGACCACGTAGTGATCGAAGTTGCCGTCGCGCGAACCCTCCTTGCCGGCCGGCTCCCAGGCGTCCTGCACGTTGAAGTTCGTGCCGGGAATCTGGTAGTGGCCGGGGATGCGGAGATTCGCGTCCTGCCAGAGAAGACGCGCCAGCCCCGAGGCGACCTTACGCACGAAGGCGACGTAGCGGCCCTGGTAGAACGCCTGCACGTTGCTGACGTTCGCTCCGATCATCCGCTCTTGGCTGGCGGTGTCGGCGCTCTGCCCGGCTCCCGTCTGGAAGTCGACGTTGCCGTTCGCCTTCGACCATTGATCGCGGGCGTTCAGGAAGAAGGTGAAAAGGTTCTGGTCCTGACCATCCAAGCGGAGCGTACCGGCCTCTTGGGGGTTCGTGAGCGGGATGTACTCTCCATCCTTAGCGTCACGAAGCAGTTGCACATCTTCGCTGTTCCCAAACCCAATCAGCTTCATGCGCCGGGCTTGATCCTCAAGTTTGCGATAGGTCGTGTTGACCAGCTGTTGGAGGAGTTTGCCGTTCTGGCCCGGCGAACTCGGGAAGAAGTGCCCCGGCGTCGGCCCCATGTTGAGGAAATAGAACGGTCCGCACTCCGCTCCCGTCCACTTCTGACGTTGGATCGGCTTGGTGAGTCGCAGGTTGAATTTGTTGTCGCAGACGAACGTCCAGACGGCGTTGCGCGAGCGAATGAACACGTCGCACAAGGTGAGCGTTTCTTCGATGGGAAGCTCGTAGTCCCGAACTTCCTCGTCGTCCGACTGGTTGTTCGGACCAATGCGCTCGAACTCTTTCTTGGCCCACGGCTTGAAGCGCGGACTGGCGAGCGCCGCGTCGTAGCTCACGTCGTACTTGTTGCCGATGAACGCCGCCTCCTCGGGGCAATCCGCGTTCACGTCGCGCACGAGGTTCTTGAGCGCAATGCTCTCGACGAACGGGTATCCGTGCTCGGAGCGATAGTCGGACGCCAGATTGACGACCGTGGAATCGGCCTGCGCGACCTTGGCGACGCCAAGCGTGAAGAAACTGCGGCGCACGATGTCCTGAAGGATTTCCTCCAGGTACATTTGCTCGGCGTACCGGTCGAGCGCCCGCCCCATTTTCGTGGCGAAGGCGCGGTACTGCTCGTAGCGGCTCGTGCAGGAGAACCGCGGCCGATTGGCCGCAAGGTTCATGGTGAAGGCTTCGGCCGCCTGCCGAGTCAGATTGATGATCTGCTTCTCGCGCTCGCCGCCGTCAAGGCCGAGCGTGTCTTTGAAGCCGGGGTAGGTCGTCCGCCCCGCGTAGTCCTTGAGAAGATCGCAGTCCGCAGTGCGGTACGCCTCGTCCTGGCGATAGTGCGCAGGGAGAGCCCGAGCGAGACGCGCGGAGAGGCGGCTGAGAGAGTCGGAAAGGACGGCGGGCAACGAGTGCCTTCGACCCCGCGTGCCAGTCCGTAGCCGCGGTCGATACCCCAATCCTAAGAATCTTGACCCAGCTTGTCAACTAGAGGCAACTTCGGGGTATCCGGAAGTGCAACTTCGGGGGATCAGGAAGTTCCGCTTCGGGGTATCCGGCGCTCAATCTGCGCTCAATTACTGCGCACCGCCAGAATTTTTTTACCCGCGGTTTTCCCGGCGATTATGCCACTTCGGATGCGCACCATGCGCACCGAACGGAAATATCTGCGCGCAATTCCTGCGCGCAGATGGCGGTCACCAGACGCAGCTCGTGGAAAGGTCGCGCTCCTCGCGGTCGCGTTTGCTTTTCCAGAAACGGCCGGCGCTGGAGTTGCGCGGAGCCTCCCAGAGATTCGGGTCGCGCTTGCTTTTGCGCTCCATCTCCTTGAGCATCCGCCGATCTTGCAACCCGAGCACGCACATCGACGCCGCGATAGCACGGTCGCCGTGATTTACGCCGGCAAGCGACTCGTCGGGGGCGTTTTTCGCCTTGGGGTGCTCCACGTCCCCCTTCCCGAACACGTACTCCCCGCACTCGCGCAGCAAATCCTTAGATCTCGGCACAAGCTGGCGGTTGTTGAGCGCCGAAATGAGGGGCTGGAGGGCTTTTGAGGTCTTGGAGTTGTGGAACCCGGGGCGGCGAGTGCGTTTGGCCGCCCTGTCCTCGGCGTCTTTCATGTAGTAGACGTTCGGGTAGTTGAGACGCATGATTTCGCGGGTAAATTGCGTTCCCGTGGGGCCGTTTTTCTCCCAAACCAGGAAGGGAGCGGGCCTTCCGCGCCCCAGCCAGTAGCACAAGGCGACCGTCAAACGCGCCAGTTCCTCGGGACTGATGTCGTTGTCGGCGAATTCCCCGACTTGCTCCCCCCTGCCGTTCCAAATTTCGATGACGGAGTTGCTCGACCCGTCGCCCCCCGTCCCCGCCCCCACGTCGTCCCCCACGCAGTAGTCGTCGGCGGGTAAAAGCCCCTGCGCATCGAGGTCGCACCACAGGCGGAACGGCCCCCCCTCGGCGTTTTGCCACTGCATCTCTTCAATCGCGGTCGGGTCGCTGTCGGGGAAGTCGAAGTTCCCGATCCGCACCGGTTCGCGGACGAATTGGCGGGCGTGGGAGAGGGAGGATTCGGTGAACGGTCGTCCCTTCGCGCCTCCGGGGTCGCGGTCGAGTTCCCGCGCAATCTCGATCATGTTGTTGCCGGCCCGGTCGCACTCCGCGTCGTACCAAGGGGAGCGGACACGTCCGTCGAGGCGGAATTTGTAGCTCGGCTCGTGAACGAATTCGCGGTCGATGAGCTTCAACCGCCCCTTATCCGTCGTGTAGAGGCCCTGATTCTGCGAGGGGTTGTCGCGCCAATCGAGCGGGAGAGAGAGCCAGTTGTCCTGTCGGGTCACAAGCTCGTAGAAGTAATCCTCTTTGCCGTTGAACGTGCTGAAGACGTTCCGGCAGTTCGTGACGGCGCGCAGATTCTCGATCAACTCTCGGGCTTCCGCCATAAACGCGGCTTCGTCGAACCCGACCCGCTTGCGCCGTCCGCCCTTGCCGGCCGTTCCCGTGGCGGCCCAGCACTGGATGTAGTTATTCTTGGCCGGGTTGTGCCAGGTGTGCTCCGAGAGCTTGCGATTCTTCCCCCCAATGACCAAACCTGGAACCTGCATCCAGTGGGGCAGGTTGGCGTGCATGAAGTCGATCTTCCAGCCGAGCGAGTCCGGATTGTCCGGGTTGTCGGCCGTGTTCTCGTCGAGGGAAACGAGCCCCTGGAAGACGTTGTTGAGGAACAAAAACTCGCGCAGGTAATCGGCCACCAAAAGCCACGACTCGCCCTGCGCTCGGCTCTTGTCCCCCTTGATGTCGCGTTTGCCCGAGTAGTGGGCCATCGCGGCGAGCCAGGGATCTTGATGCGCCCAGGTGAGGAAGGGAATCTTCCCGTCGGCCCGCGGTTCCACGATCCAGAGGAACGTGTTGGCGAAGAAAAGCGTGTCGGCGGCGCACGCTTCAATGATCTTCTTGCGGAACGCAAGGTCGTCGTGGCAGCGCTTCCGCACCTTCAGCCGCCAGGCGAGGTGCTTGTCGGGGCGCTTTTCGACAAGATGGTAGTACGGCAGCGCCGCGACCAGGGGATGGGTCGTGCCGTCGTAGCGAATCTCTTCGCCGATCGGCCAGCGAACGAGCGACATTCAGAAGGCGGGGGTAGTTAGTCCGCTTTCATCATAACGCCAAGTTCCTCTTCGAGATCGCAAATCGCCTGCGTCTCGGGGTCCGCCTCCCCCTTCGCCGCCTCTTTCGCCGCCGCCTTGCGCTTCCGTTCTTCCAGCAGAACGCGCCCGACTTCATCGAACATCTTCTGCCGGGACGCCTTATCGCTCTTGCAGTGGTGGTAGAGATTCACCGCCGCCTGATTCGGGGCGTGATTCTTCTCCTCATAGGCCCGCGCCGCCGACTCCGACGCTAGCTCGGAACCCTCCACGGCCGCCAATCCAGGGTGGAGAACCACCCATCTCAGGTGATCGGGGAGAATGTCCAGTTCCCTCGTCTCGTGAAGGACGTTCGGGGCCGGCTCCTCCCGATCCATCCGCGCCACGACGAACCGTCGGGTGATCGCCTTGGCGACGCGCCGGTGCTCCGTCGCCCCGTAGTGCTGCCAGATGCGGTCGGCCTGCTCCGCCATCCACCGCTGCCCGGCGTCAAGCAGCCCCCGCTTCTTCAGCGTCGAAACCAACCCCCCCCACGGCCCGCAGTACACGTCGTCGTAGGTCAACTCCTGCTCGGTCAACCACTCCGTGAGCTGCGAGGGGCGCTCTTCGAGAATCCGGTCGACTTCAAGTGCTAGTTCGATGTCGCGCGGCACATTTCCTCCGATGAATCACATAGCCGGGATAGTCCTCCCGGTCGTAGTCCTCAAACCCACGGAACCGGATGTGCCCGAAGCCTACCGTGTTCGTCCTGATAACGTCGTTGACGCTGCCCTCGGTCAGATAGATCGTCGACACAACCCGGCCGTCTTCGTACTCAGGCGTCACCATCCTAATTCCCCATGTAATACCGCATCCAAGCGTCCCGCCGCGACTGACGAATCTCCCACCCCGCGTCAAACCCCGAGTAACCGACCGGCGGACCATAAGCCGGATACAGAGGGTAATACGGCCGACGATACGCCCCCCCAGAATAAATATACCCGCCCATGTAAGGCGCAGGCTGGTACGTCCGATACCCGCCCGCTATCGGGTCGTACATCGTGATCTGCGCGGAAACGCTCGAGGCTACGAGAAGGGTCAGGGAGAGGAGGAGGGGGCGCATGAGAGGCTCCTTAGCGATACGAATTGGTAGTTCCCGTGAAAACTCCAGCCAAACTGCGTTGCGTCCTCAGCATATCACGGACCTCTTCGGCAGTCTCTTCCACCCAAAAGACTTCGCCCGACATCACCACGTCAGCCCCTTGGACGTAGGGAGGGGCGTCATTCGGCCGCACATAGTGGTCCCGAACGCCAAGGATGTTTGATGTCACGAAGGACGTGGTTTGTTGAGGGTAGCAGTGCTGAATGGTGAGGGGGGTGAACATGGAAACTCCTGGGTAGGTGAAGGGGGACTAATCGAAATGGAACCGCGAGCGAGGCCGGTGGGGGCGATTCCAAAATCCTGCTACGCGAGGCCTGGGGCCCCCCTCCACCCGTGACGTGCGGCTTGCCGGCGGTCCTGAGACTGGAGCTAAGCCCCTACGCCTCATGCACTTGCGTCTTCACTTGCCTGTTGCGGGTGACCGCAGTATGGGGTGGGGTGGCATGGGGTGTGGTGCGGATATCAACCCAACATGAGGCCGAATGGGCGGATTTACGCAACACTATTCCCCCTCCCTCATCACCGATCAAGCACACTGCCTGCGCACATCACGCCTCGCGCTCCCTCACGACATTGCCGCCGCACATGGGACACCGGAGACCTCCGGCTTTCAGCAGTTCGCCGACGCTTGGCGTCATCCGGTGTGCGCAGCGGGTGCAGACGCACGGCGGGTGTTGGGCTCGATACTTCTGTCGCCGCTTGGCTGCTTGTCTGTGCTTTAGACTCAAGGCGCACCCTGGCTTATAGCTTTAGAAGGATACAGTCAGGCCCGGTCGGCTGCTTTTGCCTGATATTCCACGCTCCCTGGTGTGGGAGCGCTCGCGGGTGCCGTCTGCGATGGGTGACGGGTTCCGCGAACACCGTGCGGGCGAGCTGGCCGATCTTCTGTTTCGCATCATGGCGTGTGCGCTGGCAGTCGGCGCTCCAGCCCCCGCATTGTATCGCCGATTGCCGGATCAGAAAACCGAACAGAATACGAGCGCTTGATTGCGCTCGTATTTAGCGTTTGGTCGCGTGGCGGGCTTCTTAGTTCATCGCTCATTTTTTCCGCCCCCTTGTTGGCCGCAATTCCAGCTTGAAGTATTCCGCCAGCTTATCGAGTGTCGTGCCCTTGGCGTCGCCCCCGTCGGCGAATCGCATCAGCGCCGCCTGGTCGATCTTCGTTGCTTTGTGGATTGCGTACCGAGTCTGCGCGTCGCCGTTCACCAATGCCCGCAATTGTTCGGTAATTGTCATGCGGCAAGTATAGGCCGCGTCGCGTGTTGCGTCAATCTTGGGAATTCTTGATATTTTGTGCTTGACGCAAAGCAAGTAGCCGATAAGATAACACCATGCGAGTCGACTACCGGCGAGCGACAATGCGAAGGAGACTGGGACCATGACCGCCAACTCAACAGAACGCCGCGAATTTTCTTTTGACGGCAAGGGCATCAACGGGCCGGACGAGTACCGCAGCCGCATAGCCACATTCGCCAATGCCGAAATGGCCGACAAATACGGGAAGCGATTCGAGGACGCGCTTTGTCCGCCTGCGACCGATTACAACGGGTGGACGAACTACGAAACGTGGGCCGTCAATCTGTGGCTGACGAACGACCAAGAATCCGACTCATACTGGCGCGCTCGCGTCGCTGAACTTGCCGCCACGCTGCCCGTGACCGAGGACATGCTGCCGTACCATGTTGGCGACGCGCTGAAGGAAGAATTCGAGGAAGCCTCGCCGCTCAACGATTCCTGCACCGTGTGGGCCGACCTGCTCAACGCCGCATTGTCGGAAGTGAACTGGAGTGAAATCGCCAAGCACTTCCTGGACGACGCAAACGAGGTCTAGGCTCCTTCGCCTGGCGCCCGCCCCCGCTGGCTCGTAGTCGGCGGGGGCGGGCTGTTTTATTAACCGAGGACAGCATGACCACAGAAGAACAAGTCGAGCGATGGCTAGCGGCGCGCGTAACCCAAGCGTCTCACACCCCAGGCCCGTGGGGGCCGATGACTGACGGGGCGCTCTACCGCAAGCCGTGGGAACCGTGGAAGGCGATGATGGAAGCCGCCCCCGGCCTTACGATTGGTTCAGCACACAACACCGAGCCGGTTTGCCGCGTCTCTGGCTATCTCCAGCCGTGCGTTGCAAATGCGAAGCTAATCGCGGCAGCTCCGCTCTTGTACGAGGCGTGCGCCGCACTCCTGGCGCTCGTCGAATTCATGCAGAAGCAGCACCCAGAAGTCTACGACCGCAGCGCGATGATTCCCACAGACGATCCAATCGCCAAAGCACAGGCCGCAATTACTGCGGTTCTGTCCTAGTTCTAACCGCCGAAGTACGGCAGGGGGAGATAACGTGGCACATACAGCGGGGCCGTGGTCCTACGAGAAATGCACGCTGGGGCATCCAAGCAACTCGCGCAATCCAATTGTGGAATTTAATGGCGGGCACATTGCAAGGCTTTTTAGTCCTGATTCAACGCTCACTGGGCTTACATCGCTCGCACCGCCAATTGAAGAGGTAGAGGCTAACGCCCGACTCATCGCGTGCGCGCCAGAACTGTTATCGGCATGCGAAAAGGCAATGGAACTGGTCGAGAGCGAGTGCATGGGCGCGAACGGCTGGGTCGGTCCTGGCAAGGAGCTTGGACCGCTTCTGCAAACGCTGATTTCCAAAGCGAAGCAATGACCCCCGCCGTTCTCTACCGCCGCGTCAGCTCCCTCCGTCAGTCTGACGAGGGACAGTCGCTCGACGACCAGGACCGCGAGCTGCGAGCCTATTGCGCCATGCAACGATGGGAGATTATCGGCAACTTCGAGGATGCGATCAGCGGCACCAGGAAGAACGCCGAGAAGCGCGTCGGGCTCGAGACTGCCGTGGCCCTCGCCTGCGAACACAAGGCCGCGCTGGTGGTCTACGATCTTGACCGCCTCGCACGCTCCCAGACGTTCGGAATGCGAATGGTCGAACGACTGCAAGACGCCGGGGCGCATCTCGTCATCAAGAGCCTCGGGATTGACACAACGACCCCGACCGGGGAATTGATGCTGGGGATTATGTTTGCGCTCGCTCAGTGGGGTTCGCGCAACATCGGGGCCGCCGTCTCACGCGCTAACCGCGGCTCAATTGCCCGCGTCGGCTACCGCACGCAAGGCCGGCAGCCCTTCGGGTGGAAGTGGGACGATCGGGCGCGTGAACGTGTGCCCGATCCCCTCGCGCAGTCCACGCTGGCGTTTATTCACGACGCGCGCAAGGGCCGCGAGCCCCTGTCCTACGCCGCAATTGCCTCGCAGCTTAACGAGCTAATGCGCCCCGCGCCCAAGGGGGGACTGTGGCATCAACGCTCGGTGCAGCGCGTGCACCTGGCGGCGCTGAAGCTGTGGCGGCGGACGGCGACCTAAAGCTCAGGCGGCATCGGCAGCGTGTGGCCGCCGAGTTTGGCGTCGTAGAACTTATCGAAAACGCTCGCGTTACTGTGGCCCAAGTGCTTGTGCCCGGCTCCCGGCTGCTGGGCCTCGACGTAGCTCCCGCTGGCGCGCCTTAAGAATTTGAAGCTGCCCCGGTTGACCCCTGCCGCCTTGACGAGCTTGCGGAAGTGGCGGCCGAAGAATGAGGGGTCGAGCGTCCAGCGGCACGGCTGGGGCAAGCCTATCGCGTCCAAGGCCGCTATCGTACTGGCGCGCAGCCTTGCCCGGACGACGTTCCCCGTCTTGCCTTGGACCTGGCTGAACGTCCCGTCAGGCCGCACGGCGTCGCGCCTGAATCTCCAAACGTCGCCTCGCCTGATTCCTGAATCCCAGGCCAGCGAGATCGCCCCGAGCCAATAGCGGGCCTTGCCCACGCCGTTGGGGTAGCTCCCTCGCAAGAGCCTCGCCGCGCCGAGGATCGCCCGCACTTCCTCCAGCGTGTAGCACTCGACCAACAGCTCGGGGGTCTCGGGGCGGAAGATTCGGCGGGCGATGGGGTACGGCACGAGGTTTCTGTCGGCGGCGTAGTTCCAGAGCGACAGAAAATCCGTGCGGTAGCTTCGCACCGTGACGGGGCTGCGGTCGAGCTGCCGCAGGAATCCGTTGACCTGATCGTAGGAGAGCACCGCTTCAATGTCGTTCGCGCCCGCGAACGCTTCTAGCTTCGCCACTCGGCGAGCGACGTTCACTCGGTAGCCGTTCGTCACGCTTCGGGCCGCGAAGTAGTGAGTGACGAACTCCGAAAGCGTAATCATGGCGAATCCCCGCGGTTCGCCCTCCGTGGCCGTCGCACCAATCAAGGGCCAGCAACTCTAGTCCAAAACAGGGCTTTGCGTGCGCGGAATAATCCGCACAAGCGGACCTTGAGGGCCGCTTTATTCGCAATGCAGAGGTCGAGGGTTCGACTCCCTTCCGCTCCACTAATTCGCAGGCAGGTTTTTGGCTGGTTTTTTAGGCGGGCTAAGAACCGAGGGTAATTGGCCGGCATTGGCTTTGCAAGAAAAAACCGCCCCCGCTGGGATCGGATCAAAGGCCTTGATTATCGCGCACCGCGATATTATTATGGGGAGTATGACCGTGGCACAGATTGAAACCCGTGAATATCTCACCTGCCGGCAGGCCGGTCAGGCCCTGAATCTGGCCGCCGACACGGTTCGCCGCTATCTCCTCAACGCCAAGGAGAATAAAACGCCAGCGCTCCAAGGGCTTCAGGTTGGCCGGGATTGGCTTATCCATAAAACGGAAGTCAATCGGTACAAAAAAGAGCGACGCAACCGCGGCCGCTCCCCTTCTACCTAGCCGCCAAAAGCCGCCCGTAAATCGAGGCGGCTATTTTTTTATCTAAAATATCCGCTACCGCGATATTATGGCCTTGCAAATACCCGCCAACGCGATATTATCGCCTAACACAAAGGCAACCCGCGCGTCACGGAGTCACGGCAAGGAGCCCAGACACGGAGGCGGCAGTGAGGCGGAGCCTCGCGGGTGTTTAACCGGAGAACCCATGAACCCATCCACCGTCGCAGCCCGCGGCGTCCTCGACCAGATCGAGGCGGGCTTCCAAGAAAAGATCGACCGAATGCCGTTCGGGAATCTCGTGGCGTTCACCGAGGCCTTGCGCGTCGCGCCGCGCGAATGCCTGAAGGCGGCGACCGAGGACGACGTGCTGTGCGAGACGTTCTCAGCGATCGTTCGGCTGGCATTCCACCAGCAGATGCAGCGTCGGCTTGAGGAACAGGAGGCTTTGCGATGAGCGAAAAACTGGACTGGTCGAAAGGCGGACTCAAGACGCGGGGAGGCGTCGATGCGGTCATTGTCGGTGAGGCCAAAGGGTATTTGATCGGCTATCTCAATTACGGCCATAGCGAAGTTCCGCATCCGATGCGGTGGCGCCTTGACGGAAAAGTTGACGGCGCACCCAGCAGCGCTGGCGACCTCGTCCCGCTCCCCCCTCCGCCGCGAAAGCTGGAGGGGTGGGTCAACGTGTACGTCGGCAACACGCCCGCCTGTTGGATTCGTGAATCAAAAGAAGCGGCCGACAATTTTTCGCGGACGGCGCCCGAGCGCATCGCCTGCCTCGACCTCTCCAAATTCAACATCACCTTCACCCCCGGGGAAGGGCTCTAGCCCACGGAGAAACAATGCCCACGCACACACTCCCCGCCCCGCGCGTGACGAAAGGGGCCTGCGAGACGCACGACGACGAGGGCGACGGCCTGAACTGCTTCCGCGGCCTTCGCATCGCGCTGCCCATCGGGGCGCTCATGTGGTACGGCCAGTACAAGGCGGCCGTCTGGTTTTATTCCGCGGCTGCTGCTGCGTTGTGGGGAGCGAAGTGATGGTCCCGAAGGGGAGGCGAACAAAACACACGATGGCGATGCCCGCGGCCTGAACGGCGGGCGAAGTTTTAGAGGTTTGTGCAATGGCTCTCAGAGCAAAGCATCCGAAGGCGGCAAAGCCGAAGAAGCCGAAGATTTTGGTTTACGGAAAGCCGGGCGTCGGAAAGACGTGGGGGGCGCTCGACTTCCCGTCCGTTTATTACATCGACACGGAAGGGGGAGCCTCCCTCGCTCACTACACCGACAAGCTCTTGGCGTCGGGCGGGAGTTACATGGGGCCAGAGGACGGGGCGAACGACTTCGCCGTGGTGCTCGATCAAGTGATTCAGTTGGCGACGACGAAGCACAACTACCGCACGCTCGTCATCGACAGCTTCACCAAGGCTTTTGCCACCGCCATCGCGGTTGAACTCGACGTGATGGAAAAGGCGAAGCGGGATCTGACCAAGACGTTCGGAGCCGAGAAGAAGCCGGCAATCTCCAAGACAAAACAGATGATTGCTTGGTTTGACCGCCTTGACATGAACGTGATTCTGATTTGCCACGAGAAGGCGTTGTGGAAGGACGGCGACCAGATCGGGGACACGTTCGACGGCTGGGACAAGCTCGAATACGAACTCGACCTCACGATGCAGATTCTCAAGCAAGGGACGGCCCGCAAGGCGAAGGTCGGCAAGTGCCGCCTGGCACAGTTCCGCGAGGGGGAAGTCATCGAGTGGGGCTACAAGCCCTTCGCTGAGCGGTACGGCATCGAAGTCATCGAAGCCGAATCCGAGCCCGTGGAACCCGCGACCGCCGAGCAGATCGCCACGGTCATGCAGCTCGCCGAACTCGTGAAGCTCGACGAAGAAATCCAAACGAAGTGGTTCGACGCGGCCGGCGTCACGTCGTGGGGCCAGATGGACCGCGACCGGATGCAGAAGTGCATCGACCACCTTACCTCCAAGCTCCCCAAGGCTGCGGCCGTCGCATAAGGAACCCATCGGACCATGCAATTTACCCCTCAATCGGAAACCGAGATTCGCTCCGAAATGATGCTCCCCGACGGCGAATACGACTTTGAAGTGGAGGGCGCCGAGGAAACCATCTCGAAGAACAGCGGCAACGAGATGATCGTCCTGAACCTGCGGGTTTTCGACCCCAAGGGCGGATCGTGCCTCGTGCGCGACTGGCTCGTCTCGTCGGACAAGCCCCTCTGCAAGCTCAAGGTGCGGAACTTCTGTGAGGCGGTTGGCATTCTCGACTCCTACGAATCGGGAACGCTCGACGCGGTGACGTGCAATGGGGCGGCGGGGCGGCTGGTGCTCGGTCACCAAGACAGCCCGAGCTACGGGCCCCAGAACTCCGTGGTCGATTACTGCAAGCCGAGCCGTCCGGTGACGGAGCCGCAACCGCCTCTGGGCGTGCCGGCCTCGCAGGCGAAAGCGGCGAGAGCCGCTGCGGAGGTTCGCGGGGAAGACCCGGACATCCCATTCTGATGAAACGCTCCCGCCTCAAGCCCGTCTCCGACAAGCGCCGGAAGCTACTCATGGAGGTAACGCATGTCCGCGACCAGTACCGCGCCACTCACCCCTGGTGCGAGGCGTGCCTTAGACGGCGCACGGATGACCTCCACGAAATTACTCGTGGAGCAGGCCGCGAGGCGTCATTGGGAGAGCCGCGAGTCATCCTCGCATTGTGCCGAGAGTGCCATGACGCTTTCGACGACCCAGAAGTCTGGCCGGTGGCTCGGCAGGCTGCGCTCAAGGTTTCGACGGCGCCGACGGACTTCGGAGTCGACCTGACGATTTTCGACAAGTTGCGGGGGAGGGCGCCGGGGGCGCTCGACCCGACGGAAGTGTTCTCGTGGCTAAAAGTCGCCGCACCGTGACCGACTGACGAACTAACCCGCCGAGGTCAGCCCGCGAACGACGACGGTGCTGATGGCATGTCACTCACGGGACTAATGCCGTGGAGTCGTGGCTTCTCCGGTGGAGAGTAACCGGACCTTTTACTCGGCACCTACTTACTTGACGCATCAAAGGAGGTTTTGAAATGAGCGACGCACGGCCAGTTTGTGAACTCTGCGGCGAGCCAATGCCGCCAGGCGAGGAGATGTTCAAGATTCACGGCTTCAGCGGCAACTGCCCGAAGCCGCCGGTGACCAAGCCCGTTGCTGACGAACACGTGGCGTGGTGCCGTTACAACGGGCGCACCATAGTGACGTGCGACAGTGACGCGGAGGGGGCATTCCACGTCTACCGCCATGCCGATTCCCCCGACAAAACTTGACGCATCAAAGGAGACGAAATGATTGACTTAGAAGCAAGGTTCCATATACCATCCCATTCCGATGCGTCAAGTATATAAGTGCCTTGATTTTGGGCAGGAGCGCTATCCGCTCTGGCGCCCTACGATTGGTCGACTGCTACCTGAGCCCTACGCTAATCGGTACCGTTTTCAACTTCAGGGGCTGTTGAGCGTTTCGGGAGAGGGTGATTCGCCTCAGAATGCCATCTCCACTTTCAAAGAGGCGTTCCATGCTCGCTTTCAAGAGCTCATTGCGAAGCGGCCTTTCGAAATGAATGTTCACGAGAGAGCGTCCTGGGATGAGATTCGGCGTCTCGTGAATGTTGAGCTTTATCGAAGTCGTCAACCCGTGCTCCTGAGGCAGTTCGGCGAGGTAGTATCGGTGCGAACGGGGCATAGAGCGGTGAGGTGGGAAGGGACTGGACGAGAGACTGTAGATCTCGCTAAGTTCCCCGGCGAGTTTGCTTCGTATTGCGTCGGGCAACCTTTCGAGGCCTACGTCGAACGCGATCAGTTGGGCATGGGGATGCGGCAGGTTTTCTATGTCAAACGGACTCCGCAACCAACGCATCACACGGCCGCCGACAATGACGAATTCGCTCGAAGTCTAGACTCAAATAAAGGTCTTCCGGTTGCTGAACTTGATTGACCGGACGCTTTGAATGAGGCTGACCGCGGATGGAAGTCTATTTTCTGGATGTCGGCCCTCCCTCGCACGGTGCGAGGGGGGACGATGGATGCTTAGGACAACGGATTGCACGAGTCACGGATGCACGCCTTGGAATGGATTGCCGAGCACGGGCGGTTTCGCCGCTGCATGACCTGCTTCGACTTGCGCCGAGTTCTCGGGCGCGAGAAGGGTCGGTGTACGTGGTGCGATGCCCCGCTGAAGCATAAGAACGGGCGGTACTGCAGCCAAGCATGCCGCGACGAGACTTACGTGCGGTGCGTTCCCCAGGTTGCCCGCGGGCAAGTCCGAAGAAGGGACGATGGGGTGTGTGCCGCATGCGGGATAAACACGAAGAAGATTTACGACTTCCTTCAGGCCACGAAGAGGCTGATTCTGTCCCGTCGTAAGCACGGCGACCACATTGGCAGCGCGTCGTTTGCCCGCGCCTGGAGCCGCTCGGAGGGGTTTGGCGGCAACCTTACCGAGCTGTGGGAGATGGACCACATTGTTCCCGTCATCGAAGGCGGCGGCATGTGCGGCATCGACAATCTCCGCACGCTCTGCATCCGCTGCCACAAGAAAGAAACAAAGACGCTAGCGGGCCGCCGCGCCGCTGAACGTCGTGCGGCGAAAGACGCGGCCGCCCAGCCACTCTTCCGGGAGGCCGACGCATGACCTCCCAGCGCGACCTCTTCGACTGGGGCGTTGCCGAGCCGCTGGCGAAGCCTGCGCCCAAGCCCGCGCCCACCGGCCAACAGCTCAAGGACGAGGGCATTGCCAAAGCCGCCGCCTGCCGCGACACGCTGCTAGGAATCGCCCGTGGCTACGCCTACGACATCGCCTGCTCGCGCCCCGACCACACCTGCCACATGCAGTTGGTGAACGAAGCGATGGCGGCAGACGGCTACGGGGGGCTGTCGAACGCGGCGGGCGCTGTCTTTCGGAACAACCCGCAAGTCTGGGAAGCGACGGGCCGGACGCACACGGACACGCGCCCGCAGGCGCACAACAACAAGCTCGATATTTGGCGGCTGAGATTTCCCCCTGGAAAGGAGCACGCATGACCACGTTCACGACCCACCGAATCCTGACCCTCCGGGCCCAGGGGCTCACCATCCCCGAAGTGGCGAAGCTCACCGGCGTCGCCGAGCCAGGCGTGCGGCTGTGCCTCAAGCGGGAGTCGAACCGCAAGCACCGCGCGAAGCACGGGAACCCGTCGGCTCGGGCGTGCGAGGCGAGGGAGGCGGCGCTGGGGATGATTCGGGATGGTTACGACCGCCGGGTGGTGGAAGCGTGTTTTGGAGCATTGTGAACATGAAGGCAGGCACGCTGGACAGCATGAAGTTTAAGCGGCTCAAGCGGCGGCTGAAGCTGACCGACCGGGGGGCTGCTGGCCTCTTGGAAGTCCTCTGGCAGCGGTCGTGCAAGGACTGTCCACGAGGCGACGTCGGCCAGTTCACGAACGAAGAGATTGCCGTCATGGCGGACTACGAAGGCGACGCCGACGAACTCGTGAGAACGCTGGTCGAGTGTCGGTGGCTCGACGAGTCGGACGAGCACCGCCTGCTCATCCACGACTGGCACGAGCACGCCCCGAACTACGTGAAGGGAATCGTCGCCCGCAAGGGTGGGTTCTTAACTCTGGGTACGCCACTCAAGGTTGACGACCATGCAGTAAGCGACACCAGTAGCGCACCACCAAGCCTAGCCAAGCCTAGCCAAGTCCTTCCTCCCCCAACCCCCTCCCCGGGGCGAAGCGGTGACGAACGCTTGCGACCCGATTGGGAGGAGGTGGAGGCGGATTTGAGGCGGCTCGGAGTCAGCCAGGCCGCGGAGGCTTGTCTGGTTGCCCAGCGTAACGGCTGCGCTGCGGACGACGCAATCGACGTTGTGGCCCACTACCGCTGCCGACAGCCCGCGTGGGGGCCGGGAGCATTGTACCACCGAATCCTAGCAATGTTCCCGGGGCAGGATTGCTCGGAAGGATGGCCCGACCCTTCACCGGAGTCGGTGAAGGCGGCATCGCGTGATGCGAGTTTCCGGAAGCACGAGCGAGTTTCGCAGACAACCGCCGAAGTGAACGCCGCGATTGAGCGCGACCGCCTTGAGAGGGAGCGCCTCGAACAAGAGTGGGGCGCGAAGCTGGACGGGATGCCGAAACAAAAAATCCGCGAGTTGATTTCCGAGAGATTCCCCGAGGCTGCGGCGCTGCTCCTGAAACGACTGCCGACCCGCGGCCACCCGACCGGCTCGCTCAGGGCGGATTTGTTGGCCGAACTTGCGAAAGTGCCGAAGGCACACGATTTACTTTTGGAGGCCCCCGAGTGGTGAAGTCAGACAGCCAAGGGCGTTATCGTCCGAGCCAGAGCGCACCGACCCCACGAGATGGTCAGTGCGGAAAGATGGGGAAGTGCGTCACCGCCCTTCGCCGTCGCTCCCGGCCAGCACTTAGTTTTTCCTCGCCGCTGGCTTTCACCCGCGAGGTCGGCGCCCATGAGCCCGCCGCCGTTCGTCGTCACTTCGCGCCGGGGGCAACCGAAATCTTTGGACGACTGTTGCGGACTGTGCAGAAGCCTTGGTCGCGTCGGCGGTCGTCACACTCGCCGTTGGCATCCGGGCCATGCCTTTATTGTACAGGCGTGCGCTGTGTAAATGTACACGCCATAGCCTTTGATATTTAACCCCGCGTCCGTCCCCTACGGGGCGTAACGACTGAGTGACCAGTTATCGGATTCCGTGACCACGATTGCGGCGCAGGGCCGCGGGAGGAAAGGGAGCGATGGGAGCGACGATTGACGACCTGGTAAGAGAGGTGCGCAGGTTAGCGACTGAGAAGCCGGAGAACGTGTACCTCGGCAGGTTCAGCTACGTCAGCGGCGAATGCAGCGACGGTAGCGTGGGGTGCATTGTTGGGCAGGCGTTCCGAGCGATTGGAATTGACCCGGCGAAGTACGACTCATTCTGCGGGCAAGGAATTGCTGCCAACGCCGGCAGGGCGGCGGCGGACGCTTTCGCTATCTCCGACATCGACATCAGGTGCAGCAAGGCGCACTGGCTTCGGAGTGTTCAAGGATCTCAGGACCGCGGCGATACTTGGAGTGCTGCCGTTGCGTTTGCAGACTCCCGTAACCCCCCCCGCTCCCTTCCCGGAGAGTGAGAAGCCGTGAGCATCCTGGCAGAAGAAACGGGCCTAGCCTTCACCGTCTACGGGCGCCCACAGCAGCGCGGGAGCAAGCGCCCGTTCAAGAGCGGGGCCGCGACGCTGATGGTTGACGCGAACGACAAGAGCAAGCCCTGGATGGCGGCAGTCTCGCACGCGGGCGGGGAGGCGATGCAGGGCCGTGAGTTGATGCTGGGGCCGCTTGCAATCGGCGTGAAGTTTCACTTCAAGCGCCCGAAGTCACACTTCGGCACGGGCCGCAACGCATCCGTCCTCAAAGCATCCTCCCCGTACTTCAAAGAAAGCGAGCCGGACACCGACAAGCTCATGCGAGCGATCGGCGACGCTCTTACCGGAGTCGTCTATCGGGATGACGCACAGTTGGCGAACGTCACGCTCTCCAAGGTTTACACGAGCGAACAAGAGCGCGCCGAGATTTTTATTTCCCGCCTCTAACCCCCGAGCCCCCCCTCTCAGGAGCGAACGAAGTGAGCGCGACGACCTTCCCGCGATGCCGAGAGCGGGGCTTGCTCTACGCCACCGAAGGCGGGGAGCGGCTTTCTCTTGGGCCGCTCTGGGCGAGCTTCACGCCGAGCGAACGAGTGGCGTGGGACCGATACGCGGGCTCGGCGTCGCAAGACGAATTCGGGATCGTGCCGACGGGGGTCGAAGAATTTTTCAGTCGTCAGAAACAACACGTCCAACAAACCCTATTCCCCTAGCTCCCCCCACTCGCGGCTACGCCGCGAAGGAGTGATGAGATGCCGCGATACCGAACGAAGCCGTGCGAGATCGACGCCGTGAAGTGGGACATGGACACGAAGCCGAGCGACCTGCCCGGATGGCTCTTAAAGCCGCTGGGCCTAAACCCGGAGCGGTTCGACCCAGCGACGGGCAACCTCACCATCCGCACGCTCGACGTCGACATGCTCTGCAAGCCGGGCGACTACATCGTTCGCGGACCCGAAGGCGAACTATACCCGGTCAAGCCGAGCATCTTTGAGCGGAAGTACGAACTAGTTGAATAACCCCCGAGGCCCGCGAAGCGGGACGTGAGTAACCTAAACCAAACCGAAAGGACCGCCAACATGGTCGCATGGCACGCAGAACCCGAGTTGAAAATCCAAGCCCTCGCCCAGCTCCGCGAACACCAGCGGATGGACCAGATCGTACAAGGCACGTACTGGAAGGACGGCAAAGGCTGTCACCTCGGCTGCCTCACGCATTGCAACGTCGACTCGCATGAGGCGACGGAGCGATTGTTCGGCCTGCCGCTTCGCGTCGCTTACTTCTTGGAGGCCGTGTTTGAGGGCCTGCCGAAAGACAAGGCGGTGCGATGGGTCACGGAGTCGGTCGAAGCCATTCCCGTGGGCGCCGACCTTTCGCGCTGGCATCACCGCTTCGGGCATTGGCTACTCGCGGAGAGCGGGCTGCTGACGATCACGGACATCAACCGCGACGCGATTGCGGGCGTGGCGGAACTGCACCGACGCGCGGCTGCCGGAGAGCCGCTTTGCGAAGCGGCGGAGTCGGCGGCGTGGTCGTCGGCGGCGTGGTCGGCGGCGGCGGCGGCGG
>ERZ869925.83-NODE-83-length-52466-cov-280.822423_pt1 | contig 52466 bp, 73 predicted proteins | sample MGYA00579311_ERZ869925 | MGnify/ENA primary metagenome ERZ869925 (study PRJEB32216, sample SAMN09231817) | wastewater metagenome | place: USA: Maryland | collected 2016-07-30 | study: EMG produced TPA metagenomics assembly of the PRJNA472060 data set (Reclaimed...
TCACGCTAGCCCTTGGCAACTCCCGTTGTGAATACAGCGTGTTTGCCAGTGTCCTGGGGCTGATGCCAAGGCGCAATGCAAGTCCCTGGTTGTCCCATCCCGTTACGGCACGGATAGCAAGCAGGCGGGACTGCAATGGGGTTTTGATCTTGGATTTCATTGTGTCTCCACCGGGTTAGGGCCGACTCCACGGATTGCAACGGCGAGAAGTCCTGCCATCATTGTTTCACCGTGTTTGATGTCGGCAATGGTCTGGTTGATGTGCTTCTTTCGCCATTCGTCTCGGTCTCGGGTCATCTCAGCGAGAGCTTCCCGCAGGTCGTCAACCTCATAGCACAGGTTGACAATTGTTCGTTCTAATGTTGTCGAGGATTTCATTGTGTCTCGTTTCCTTTCTCGAAAGCTTCTAGGTCTTTCCATGCCGGGTTTGCTGGCATAAAATTGTGGTTCGGTTCGATCACGTAGCCCTTCACAACTGGGCAGTGTCGCACCCAAAGGAGAGGAGTGCCGTTGCTCCTATGCTCCCAAGGCTTGGAAAACTGGTTGGCGTACTTCTGAGCCTGATAGCTCGCGTCCATCGCGGACCCTTGACCGATTGGGAATGTTCTCTTGGATCTCATAGCGCGGTTCCTTTCGCCTTGGCAATAGCTGCTTCCGCTTGTTCGATTATATTAGAGGCGTCAATGTAGGTATGGGCTCGCATCAGCCCAACAACACGCTGCAACGACACCAACAACTCCCTAGCTGTGTCAACTGTCTCGAAAGGCCTTCCACAGTACGGGCATGTTGGCGTGAAGGTCGCTCGCCCCGTAGCCGTTCCAGACTCGTCAACAGGCACCGCAAGGTTTCCGCACGTTTCTAGCTTTGTTTGCATCGCTTTTCCTTTGTTTTAGTGACTACCGACCACGCTCGCCGACACTTGCCGGGAGCGGGATCAGGAGTCGGAACTACTTCTTGAGGAAGAACTTGATCAGCATATAAACCAGCATGGCAATCCATGCGATTACAGCACCCGCTACGGCTTCCGGAGGAACAACCCAGTCGGCAGGCAGATAATTGTAACGCTTCAGGAGTGCGATTTGTTCGGCTAGCGTTGTCGGGATTGTAAACGATGCAATCATGGTCTCTTTTGTTGTTGGTTTCCCTTTCCTGGCATGGCCAGTCCACAACCTCCCGGCAAAGAGAGGCTGGGAACCGGGCAAACAGTCAGATGATGACTAAGGCAACGCGAACGTTGGTCCCTGTCTCAGCGAAAGGCACGCCAAGCGATTCGTAGCTTCCCCCATTGTCCCCTATCCACTCGATAAAATCCGGGTTGCGTCTGTCCGCGCAAAGAGCAACAAGCCTCCCTCCGGGCTTGAGTAAACCAAACGCGTGGCGGATATGCTTCTCGTCAGATCCTCTTTCAAATGGAGGATTCATAATAATTCGGTCAAACCGTCCTAGGCTATCTTCGCCTAGGGTTAAAAAGTCCTCGCAAAGAACTTTTTCCGCGCATGCATATTGGGCCCTAAGTCTCATCGCAAGCTCGGAGTTTCGTTCTACCATCAGCAAAGAGCCAAAGCTTGCCGCTGTTGCTTCCGCATTAAACAGCGGGTCCACTAGGCGCCCAGTTCCAGCCGATGGCTCCAAAACCCGGTCACCGGGCTTTGAACCCAATTCGTTAGCCATTCTTTCGGCAAGCTCCTTAGGAGTCGGGAACAACTGCGTGGCGGATACAACTTGAACCCCTGCCTTTAAAGCCTCCTTCATAGCGGCAAGATCTGGGTTGCTTGGAACATCCCGGCTCCGGTTTGGCGTCGCTGGCGATTCATCTAGAACCCGGAAACCGCAACCGCAAGCCGTTTCAACAATACGACCTTGGGAGCGGAATTCGTCCACTTGAGCCTTGGACATAATGCCTGCCAATTTGTCGAATGGCACCGTTTTCGAGAAAACTCTGCCGCCTGGATTGTAAGTGAATCGCAGAGAAATTGTCAGGCGGTTTACCTTAATAATAAACGCCCAACCTTCCCTTGGCGCCCAAAGAGACCGAACCGCTCCTCCCACTTCAGGCTTAACTTGGTCAGTCACCAAGCCACCAGAGTCTTCTAGCATGGCTTGTTCGTACTCAATGCGGCGTGTAAGGTGAGCAATCCACCGTTCCGCATGAGCTTTCGGCCTTTCAAATGCCGCAATTGATTTGTCTCGAATTTCCGCTAGCGTCATGGTTGGGCAAGCCTTGTACATCTCACCCTCAGGGCGAAGTATATCCCAAGCGGACCAAGCAGAGAATTCGCCGGGAGCTATGCCAATTGAAATCCCCGAACTACAGCCAAGAATTGCGTAAATCGTTTCCCTTTCCGATTCGTCAAATGTTGGCTTAAACGTCTCTCCGGTTTTCTTTTTGAACGCCGTTTCACCACGCCAAAAACGCAACCCACGCTCAGAATCAGCTAGTGATCTTTCGCACTTCCGTTTCTCCGCTTGAAGAGTCTTGATTCTGCGTGAACGAACATCGGGGTTTTCTTTGCGCTCCGCGTGTCGCAATGCAGACTCGGCACGTTGTTTCCAGTAGTCCGCACACTCCCACATTTTAACGGCCTTGCTCATGCCGTTCTGGATTCGTTCCGCGTCCTTTCGTGCTCGGCGTTCGGAATGGTGGCCAACAAGGATAGGTTGCCCAAGCGGGATTCCATCCGCGATGCGTGAAACCGCTGCGTGTGCGCTCTCAGCGTCCTCTTTACGGCTGTTTCCATACCCGGAAAACCTCTCGGCCCGTTCGGTGGCACGCTCCGCTAGGGTTTTGCTTTCGTCTCCAATCTCGTCAGCTAGTTCTAATGTAATGTCTTCACGGTTCGGCGTCCAAACGGCAAAAAAGCATTCCTGCTTAGGCGCCCATCCAAAACCCGCAGCCTTTACCCGCGCGTATGTTTCCGGGTCCAATCGTTGAGATGCGTACAGCCTAAGCTTGTCGTCTTCAGGTGAATATGTGGCGTCAATTGTCATAGCTCGTTTCCTTTTTCTTGGTTGTTGGGGGTTAAAGCAGTGGCCCGTTGAATGTCTCGTTGTCCGGCAATTCGCCGAACCGTTCCCGATAGTCCGATTCCAGCAAGTAAATCAAATCACGAGTTGAAACCTCTCCGCTTGGTTCGAAACCTCGCCCGATAGCCTTCATTTTCTGACCGTAGTTGTGAAATGCTCTCAATTGAGCAATCGCGTTAAATAGGAGCTTTTCCATGTTAGTACCCTCCCGACATCATGCGTTCATCGAAAGCAGCATCAGCGTTCTCTTGACTCCACTTCGCCCAACACGCCGCGCACTTGCAACCATGCGTCCGATTGTATCCGATCACTTGCCCCTTCGTGATCGCATGCCCGCAATTACCCGTACTGTCGAAACGTGCGGAAATCTCGCGGTAGTTGTCGAATTGGTCCGCCCGTCGCAAGCGGCACATCACAGTGCCCGTAATCTCGTCTTGGTCTTGCATATCGTTTCCTTTTCTCCGGATGTCCCGGCCACACTCCCAGACCCTTGCCCGAGAGTGGGACCGTAACACTGCGGGTTAAGCTGACTTTACGAACCGTTCGGCCGTTTCCTTGTCTTCATACTGCGCCAGCCGTTCCTTGGTTGTCGCCAGCCATGCCGGAAACTCCGGATTAACCTCTAGGAATGCAGCCAAACGCTTTTGGAAGGCGAGCAAGGGTTTCAACGCTATGCCCATGATCCGCGTCATCTCAACTGCATGAGCTTCACCCTCGCTCCGATTGTCTTGATGGGCTAACTCATGGATCACAATGCCAGGCAATTGCGCTAAAAGCTCGCCAGCCGTCATTTCAAGCGCGAAAGGGGCGTGATATACCCGACCCTCAGAATGACCGCAGCGGCAAGCCTGAAACCCTCCACCGAACGCCAAACCAGCAAACACCGTGTTCGGGAAGTCCTCGCCCATTGCTTCGGCACACTCCGCGTAAGCTTTGGAAATGATCCGAGCGAATTGTCCGAGCCTGTAATCCGAAACAAGCTCGCAAACGATTGCACCGGGGACCTTACCCGTCATGTCGATGAATTCAAACCTTGAACCGGCAAGCTTTCGGCTCCCTTCCTTAACTTGCATCAAGAGGCGAGTCTCATGCCGTTTACTTTCCTCCGCCAAGCCCTTAACCCACTCTGTCAACTTGGACTTCGCTTCGCCCTTCAAACCATCACGGGAAAGCGTGTAAGGGTACGCGGGATCATCTGGGGTAACGGTAGGCGTTACTTCAACCGACAATCCCTCGGGCATTCTCGCGTCAAGGTAAAAGTAAGACGTGAATTGCTTGAGCCCATGCGACGTAACCGCAACGCATGAAGCCTTGGTAAGCGGCTTTCCCGTATCGTAGAACAGAGCCAAACTCGCACCCAGAACCGTTTCCCGCTTCTGAGGCTCTGCCAGTCCTGGGCATTCCTCGATTACAAGGGAGAGCTTGGACCGTGAATTCCCGTCCTCCATTCCAATGGGGTCGGAAAGCGCAACGTTCAACGGACTACGAACCCACCGCAGAATTTCCCGTGCCTCCATTTCAGCCGAGCAAGCGTTCTCGAATGCTGCCCAATAGGTAGTCCCGCTTGCCATACCATCATCGGCTGGCGAAATCGTCATTTCCAACCCTCCCGGCAAGGTTTGCGTGCCCATTCCCAGAGAAACGTCAAACTCGCCAGCGTTGGCGTATTCCAACCATTCCCCGCGCTTGCCAGTGACAATCGTCTGAATGCCATCCTTGACAGTCCGGAGCTTAAAAGAGTCAACCGAGCCTAACAGCGTAATCTTGGCCAAGCCAAACGAGCCCCGAGTCTTATCCCCTTCCTTGCCAGACGAAAACCCGCGAAGATAATGCACGATCACATCTTCCGGCGACATGCCCGGCCCATAGTCCCGGCAATAGTAGACATTGCCAGCAGAGCCGATCACAACCTTGCGCTCTCCGCCGCTGTCAATCGCGTCTAGAGCGTTCTGGACCGATTCCTTGGCAATGGTAGCTGGCGAAGGCTTGTCATACATCTGACTACCCGTCAAAGCCAGTCCTCGCCTTACGTCGCATCCGTTTGTTCGAATTGTCGTCATAGCCTGTTTCTTTCCCCCTCTCGTTTACTCGAAATCAACCGCTTCAGTCCCGTCGTCATGGTACAACTTCGCCTTAGCCCTTTGCCCGTCGTCGTTGGGAAACTCGGAGGCGGTCTTAGCATCCCAAACCAGCCCAGCCCATAGTACGTGGGCGCCAATGTCAGCTTGCAAACACGCAACGATTTCATCACGTCGGTTACGCGTTGTCCGTTGAGTTCCGTCAGAATATTTGATAATCATAGCCTGTTCTCTCTTGGTTTACTGCGATGCCGAAAGGGATGCCCAGCTACGGGCACCACGCTCGGAAACGTCAGATTGAAAACACTGTCTTGCCACTACGAACAAACTTGTTCATGCCGCGCTTGTTGTAGTCAGCGTGCACGTGGGTTTTGCTGTCATCCCCTACGTATCCCCAGACAATCCGAAAGGGGAAATAAGACTTCATGCGTCGCAACTCGGATTCCAAGCCGGACGGGCATTGCGTTGTGATTGTTTCAGTGTTCGCCTTCATCTGTCCTTAGTAAATCACTCTGCTGGGGTGGAGTCAAGAGGGTTATTTCGCTGCCCCGATCACGCCGCCGCTTCCGATGATCCCATCGGTCGGGTTTTCAACTTGTTTCGCTGTATAGGTTTCCCCGCATCCAGCGCACTGCCAAAACCCGCGAGTAATGATGTGGAGGGAGTGATTGCCGCTGTGAGACAAGCCGCAACGGGCGGTTGTGGTTTCGGTTTGGGTGGATTTTGGGTTGTGCTTCATGGCGTTTCGCTTTCGACGATGCCCACCATGCTCCCACAATCACCCCGTTTCAAGCTCTAAAACACTCTCCCAGCGTCACAATCTACCCTTTACCGTTATTCATTGGACTGTCAGCTTGAAATAAACCCCTGACACTTTATCCTGACAACTGTCAAATGACTGACAAGAAACGCGCCAATTGGGTGGAAATACGTCAGAAATACGAAGATGGCATGACGGTTGACGCAATCTCTGACAGGTACGCCGTCAGCCCAGATGCCGTCTATCAGCGCAAGTCTCGCGGAAAGTGGAAAGCCCCTTACGTCCGCCAAGCCACGAAAGCCACGACTGTAGCGGTCAAAGCTGAGATTGCCCGCGCCGTCAAAGTCGCCTCCCCTGCCATCCAAGACGCCGTCAACAAGTGGACTGCAAAAGCTCATGAGGTTGCCGGGAAACTCGTCTCCAGAGTGTCAGACAAAGTGGACGTTACCGAGGACCCTGAGGATTTGCAGCGTCTCGCCGGTACGCTTGAACGGGCTGACACCGTGGGCAGACGTGCCCTAGGACTCGATAAGGACGCGCCTAGTGGACCAGCCGTGGTGAATATCGCAATCGGTCTAGCCTATCGCCCCAGTGCTGCGAGCGGTGGACTGGTAATGGACTATGCCCAAGCACAGGACGCGCAAGTCGTTGACGTTGAGCCTGCCAGTGATCCGGTCAATTGACTACTAAGCAATCGTCAGCCTTCCTTCGCCCCATTACGCGCCCCCAGCCACGGGTAAGGAATCCCTTATTTCCTGGCCGATACCATCACGCCTACCGGGCACCCCCTTTTGCGCGGTTCCCTGTACCGGTAGAGCGCCGCTTGAATTTTGGAAATCCTGTAGGCTTTTTATACCCATTGGCGTCACGTGGTAGTTTTCTCACCATCGGCTGGTATTTTTACTGTTGAGTGAAAGTGGGAGTTCCTATTGGCCTGTGGGCGCTGAGATGTGGGGTTAAGGGATTTTCGTGAGCTTTTAAGGGGTAGGGGCTGGATATATTTCGGGTGTAGTCTGTAGGCTTTTGTGGTGATGAACGTTTCAGGGGAGAATATGGTTCCCCGAATCGCCGACTGTCGGGGAAGGGGTGGCCCCCTTGCGCTGGCGCTCCAGGGGGTTATAGGGGGAACAACGCCATTTTACAAAGAGAAGTTTCTCCGTCAACGATAAAGTTAACCGCTGGCGTATTGCGTAACGTTAACAGTTTGGGAATAAAGCTGTTGAGTGGTAAAAAAATCGTTAGTGTTGTCTGCGCTTGGGTGATATAGGGAATGGCACTGATATGAGCCAACACGCGAGAGAGAACCCGGATGAGCCTGTGAACCACGATAGGTTTGCTGGGCATAGGAGATTGGAAGGGCCAATTGTAGCCAGGGTGGATGTTGCAGCGAGCGATCCGTCTGCAAATCTGCTTCTTAGCCGTGCGGTGAAGTGGATACGGAGGATTGAGGAGAGGGTTAAAGACATGCCTCCTATGTTTTTGGATTGCAGTAATCCCAAGCCACTGCGGGAGGAAATCGAGGCATATTTGAAATCGCGTAATCATTTCTGAGCAACCAATTTCGTGAGGCCAAGAAAATGGTATTATGAAACCGACGTGGCAGGGGGATGGGGTGGATTTGTATTTGGGTGATTGTTTGGATGTATTGCCGTATTTGGTGGGTGTAGATGCGGTGGTGACGGACCCGCCGTATGGGATTTCCTACGACCCAAGCAAAAGCTCGCAGCAAGGTATTCAGCCATTTGCAATGGTGCTTGGCGATGACAAGCACTTTGACCCGTCTCCGCTGATGAAATATCCAGATGTGATACTGTGGGGTTGCAATAACTTTTGCGACCGCATTCCACCACATCAAGGTCAATGGTATTTCTGGGATAAAGTAACGGCGAACGCGCTCAATGTGCGAATCGCGGAAGGGGAATACGCATGGCATAAACGAGGCACAAAGCCACGCGCATTTCGTCATCTTTGGAGTGGCGCTTATCGCGCAAGCGAATCTGGCGAACTTTCGGTACATCCAACGCAAAAGCCAGTTGCCTTGATGCAGTGGTGCCTAGATTCCGCAAAGCTTGAAGCAGGCGCGACCGTCCTCGACCCATTCATGGGCAGCGGCACAACCGGCATTGCCTGCATCCGCACGGGTCGCCGGTTCATCGGAATCGAGAAAGATCCGGTTCACTTCGAGACGGCGCGGAGTCGCATTGAGCGGGAGTTGGCGCAGGGGCGGTTTGAGTTTGGGTGTTAAACCCACTTTATCCCGTTATCGTTGTAGCAGTTAAAGCTGAAAAAATAGTTTGCCGTGTTGGGTGGTGGGGTGGTAGTGGGTTTATAGCAGACGAAAGGAAACGAGATGAAACAAGAAACTCTGTCACTTCCTGGGGTTGGTGTAAGCCGAATCAGCAAGTTCCTTCGTATCGTTTCGGACGCCAGCAACCCTATGGAGCGAGGCGTGATGAGCAACGATGGAAAGCTGATTGGCGTGATCGTATATTACAAGCCTTGGAAGGAGTGGGTGTTGTATCCGCAGCCCAAGACGGTGTGGAGCAAGGAGTGTCTGTTTGTGATTGGTGGATATTTGGAGAGCCTATGAAATACGAAATGGAAACAGTGCGTGAGATTTGGCCTGAGGACGGTAACGGTGACAGGATCGAGGTTGGTTTGGACAGGGACGGGTTGGGTCAGATGGAGATACGGGCTATGGAGCCTAACCACACGATTTCTGGGAGGATCATTTTGGAACCTGAACAGGCGTTGCTCGTGGCGTATGCTCTCCAGGGGTTGGCGTCTGAGATATTGTCCAAGGGGAAGGAAGGTGGGGCATGAAACCGAAACGAGAGAAGCTGGATGGGTGGAAAGAGGTGAAGGAGCGGTGGGTGCAGGGGGCAATGAGCAAGCCTAGCCCGATGGTTTTAAAGTGGCTGAAGTAGCAGTATGCCTACCATGTATTCTGGGCTAGGTCAGGACCTTCGGAAATGGTTTCTGGGGTGCCAACCCGACACAACAACGCAAGGATTTGGAGGCTATCCGCGACTGGCTGCGTGAGATGGTGAAAGGAATGGAATGAAACTAGACCCAACGCTAAAGGCTGATTGGAAAATGGATGAGCCAGGATGGTGGCTGTCAAGCAAGCCTAAGCTTGGAGTCAATAAAGAGCGTGGTGGGAAATGGCATTCGTATATCACCGCTCAAGAGAACCCAGGCACCACCCCCGGATTCCGCACCATGCGCGAGGCTATGATTAATGCGGAGAAGAGGTATGCGGCTAGTGGAGAGAAAGGGACGCCATGAGCACCGAACTATGTTTTGGTCTGGAAGACCAAGAACGCCTTTGTGGCTCTCCAGAAGAGGTCTTAGAGCAGTGGGTGATTGACAGCGATAGCTCCACATTCGAAGAGGCTGCGGCTTTCGTGGAGTGGCCTATGCGCTTCTTTGTGTTCAAACCCATGAACCACTGGCAAAGCAGGATTCATCTCGCGGAAGGCTATCTTGAGCGAATTCTGGAGGATTTGGACGAAGAGTTTGGAGATCCGGAAGGTGATTCGACAAAACCAACGGATGGGATGAATCGTGCCGCTCTCGCTTTCGTGGATTCCGTGCTCAAAGAATACACGCCTTACAACTACGAGAAGACTGGGGATGTGGTGGAGATTACGCGGGAGGAAGCAAGGGTGGAGTGGGAAGAGTATGTTTCGGTTCTGAAGGAATTGCCATGAGCACTGAGCTAAAGCCGTGTCCGTTTTGTGGGTCTTCTGATGTGAGAATCGACAAGGAGACAGTGGGACCCTTTGGGGAGCTTTTTTACTGTGCCGTTTTTTGTAACGACTGCGATTCGGTTGCTGCCTACGGCGTGTTCAACGATGAGGTAAAGGCAATCGAGGCTTGGAACAGGAGGGTACACAATGACACTACCCAAAGAACCACCTGAAGGCTGCCATGAGATACCGGGTTACATCGTGGAGATTTTTAAGGGCTCTGCGTGGCTAACTTTGGGTCTTGGCGTGACTGAGGTGTGGAGTGAACGCGGCGTTTGGGCTACACAAGATGAGGCAAACGCAGCGATGGCTGCGTTGTTTAAGGAATTGGCAGAATGAACCTGAAGAAGAAAGGAAACTGTAATGGAAACAACCAGAGCAGAGTTAGCGTACAAAGTTGTTCAGTCGATAGTGTCGAGAGGTGGTTTTGATGGCGTGTGGGATTCTATTGGAAAAGACATTCGTGCGGAGATTTACATGGAGGTGGTGTTGATATTGGAAAAACACATGCCTGCAAAGAAAGAGAACGAAACATGACCGAACAAAAGAACAAAGAAACCTACGAAGACGTGGTGAAGGTGCTGATTGAGCGAGGGTGGAAACGCGGGAATCAGTGTCGTTTGTTATACGACAAAGAGTATTGGTATCGGCGGTATGTCGGTGTGCCACGGTGTGCGTGTAATGACGACAAGGAAGGAATGCAGGTTTTAATTTACGTCAGCGAGCACGACGGTCGTGTGTCGTATGAGATCGAGTTGACTGGCCAAAAGGCTGACGGTGCTTGGGTGAAGCTTCTAGCCTATGCGTGGGAAGGCGGTTTGTTGGATGTGATGGACTCGCAGATTTCACAACTGTTGGATGGGTGGACGGTGTTTGCGAAAGGGAATCCGGTATGAGCAATTCAAACCAACACAAAACCCGACCATCTGTCCGTGAAGCAATTTTGATATGTGTTCGACGCCGAGGAATCGAAGTTGGAGATGGTGCCATGATTACGCCATCCGAGTATGGTTTCTGGGTTGGATCTGAGTATGTCGCAAAGTCTGAAGTTTCAAGGGTTTGTTCGGACGCCATGCTTGCCGAACGCGAGAAAGGAGCGAAATGACAACCACCCCACGAACCGACAGCGCCGAGCCTTACGGTCCACCCTACAGCGAAGTCCAAGAAATCCACGTGCCTAAAGCGTTTGCGCGGCAACTGGAGACAGAACTACGTGTTGCAACTGCCGATCTGTACCTCTGGAAACAGATGGCCGAAACGCTTGTAAAACACGTTCCGGGCGTAAGTGACCAAGACTGCAAAGTGATTGCGGCTTACGAAAGCCTGAAGGAGAAAACGAAATGAGCGACACGCCACGAACGGACGCCGTTAGAAAAGCAAACATCGGACACCCGTTGCGAATGACACGGATGATTTACCACGCGGAGACATTGGAACGCGAGTTGAACCAGTCCAAGCTTGACCGACTGGCCGCACAGGTTGAGGCGGACACGTGGGGCAATTGCGCCGAGTTGCTTGCTCATGCCCTGCGGTGCGCTAACAACTCCTACGCGGGAAGCCCTGAAGGACAAAAGCAAATCGACGATGCGTTGCGCGTGTTTGAGAATCTGAAAGGAACAAAGTGAACAACGACGCTCTTTTTGCTAGCTTGGAGCGACTGGTGAAAGAGAAAGGTTCGCTGAGCGTTGCGTATGAACCCGGTGGCGGTGGAATGGGCTATTACTGGTCGGCAACAATCAACCATAAATGGCCGTTCTGCGGAGGTTCAACACTGGCGTATGCGTTGGAATCTGTTGTGCATGAACACCAGCGTCTTGAACGCGAGGAGCTACAGAAACGGATCAACGCGATAGACGAGTCGGCGGCATTGTGAAATAGAACACGCTATGAAATGGAAAGACACAACGAGTTACAGCAGAGACGAGAAGCGGGTTCCGAGGGCTTGGACACTGGCGCTGGATGGATTGAGCATCACCGTTGTCAAAGGCCACATTTACCACCCTCACACTTGGATCGTCCACTGCTACGAACTTGGCATCGACACCGTTCCTATGATCGGCGCCAAAACACCCGAAGACGCACAACGCATGGCTGTGGCTATGGTCCGTGCAAAGGTCAACAAGTGGCACAAGGCGCTGAAAGGATTGAAATGACAAACTACACAGACAGGCCAGCAGGCGAAGAGCAGCCGATGACGGACAAGGAACTGCGTGGTCGACTTGCAGATATCCAAGGCAAACTTGCCGAAGTCAAGAGCGAGGCAAGCGACAAAGGCCACTTCTTGATTCTTATAATCTTGTTCATACTCCTGATGCGGTCTTTCAAGCCATAACGTAAAAACTGCTTGCGTTAGCTGGCCAAGCTGTGCCACAAACGCGGCGTCGCAGGGTGAGATCTGTGACAAGACGGAATTAGCATGGAACCAACAATAGAATCCCCTGGAGAGCAGTGGCGACCGGGCAACCGGCAGCGTTCCATGCACGCTGAAACTCACCGCTACTGTTCTCCAGGGTTTTTGTTTTGAGAGTATGAGCGAGAACACTAAAATCGAATGGGCCGACCACTCTTGGAGTCCTTGGCGCGGATGCACAAAAGTTTCCCCAGGATGCGCTAACTGCTACGCCGAAACACTCAGTAAACGAAATCCAGCCGTGCTTGGCGAGTGGGGCAAAGGCAAGCCTAGGGTGCTAGCGAAGAATTGGGGAGATCCGGTGAAATGGAACAAACGGGAAGGCGGCAAGATGGTGTATGCATCCGAATTCGCTGCGTCAACGAATCCCCGCGTCTTCCCATCGCTCTGTGACTGGCTTGATGACGAGGTTCCCGTGGAATGGCTAGCGAGGTTTTTGGTGTTGATCAACGACACACCTTCACTTGATTGGCTTCTATTGACAAAGAGACCGGAAAATTTCCGCAGCCGCATGGAGGCCATACTGTCTTCTAATCCTACCGACCCAAAAAATACAGCGGCACACTCATTAGCGGCTGGATGGATAGGAGGATACTACCCTAGAAACGTTTGGTTTGGTGTTTCCGTTGAAGACCAGACAAGGGCCAACGAGCGGGTTCCGTTGCTTCTTCAAGTTCCAGCAAAAATCCGATGGTTGAGCATGGAGCCTTTGCTTGGTCATGTTGACTTGGAAATGCTCAATGACGGCTCCTGGTACGACGGAGAAGGCGCCAACAAGTATGACGCGCTGCGTGGCATCGCTTATTGGCTCCAACACGGAAGCTATGACCACGGCTTAGGCGGAGGGCCTAAGCTCGACTGGCTTGTTGTCGGAGGCGAATCCGGACATGGGGCAAGAAATTGTGACGTGAAGTGGATTGAAGCAATTCTAGAACAATCCGGAACTGCAAAAACTCCTGTTTTCATAAAGCAGCTTGGTTCTCGTCCGTTTCGTTCGTGGGACAACCCTCCAGGCAACACGATTCCTGTAATCGCGGCGACCATTGGCGAGGGTTGGACTCTGGAGCATACCAAGGGCGGAGATCCGTTGGAATGGCCAAGCCACCTTCGTGTGCGTCAGTATCCAACACCGTAAGCATGAACCCTCCGGCCTTCCAGCTTTACGCATCGGACTTCTTGGCTGCCACCTCTGAAATGACGGCTGAGGAGGTTGGCGTCTACTTCCGCCTGCTTCTTCACCAATGGATCAAAGGCGGCATACCGGATGACGATAATCGTCTCATGGCTATGGCTGGGCAATGCCAAGCCTCCAGTTTGGCATACGCCAAAACCAAGTTTGGCAAATGCGAGGACGGTGCCTTGCGCCAGGGTAGAATGGAGAGGGAGAGGGAGAAACAACGTGTCTTTCGGGAGAAGCAGGCTGTAAACGGGGCAAAACGATGGGCTGGCAATCCCAAGCCTGATGCGGTGGCAATGCCAAGCCTCATGCCAAACGCATGCTCTCCGTCTCCGTCTCCGTCTCCGTCTCCGTCTCCGTCTTTGCCTCTGACTCTGCCTCCAAAAGACAAAGAGGGGCGTCGCCCTTTGTCACTGGATGAAGTGAAGGCGCACTTTGTTGAAATCTCCCTGCCTGAGTCTTTAGCTGAAGAGTTTTGGCACTTCTACGAAGCCAATGGCTGGGTTCAAGGAAAAGGTAAACCACTCAAGAAATGGCAGTCCGCAGCGCAAACTTGGAAAAAGAACTACAATGGAAATACTAAGCCAAATGGCAGCGGTTCTGGCCGCTCTTCCGTCGCCGACACCCGCAACAGCTTCATCGGTGGACAAGACACATGGGAAGCGACTTCCGGAAAGCGTGCCCTTGAGGAGGGCAAAGGTTTTGGGCTTGAATGAGGATCACCACCCGAAGGTCAAGCAACTCGCGATTTCCTGTGACATCTTCCTCATTTCATGCCTCACCGACAACCGGGCTTGCGGTACGTGGTTCATTGTGGAGGGGAACACGGGTTGCGGAAAGAGCCACTGTGCCAAACGCATCAGGACGTTTTACAACGGGTCCAAGATCGAATTCTGGACAGGCGGAAGGGGACACATCCCGAACGCTCTCTGGGGCTACTGGCCTGAAGTTGTGGGGTGGAAGGATGAAGACTTTGACGACTTCGTTTCCGAGGCGTGCGGTGCTAAGCTTGTTATCCTTGACGACATTGGGGCTGAGGAGGAGAAGTACCGCTCTGGCGCTCCTGCTGCCCGACTGTCGAGAGTTTTAGAGCGGTGCGATGGGAAGTGGCTGTTTGCCACCACGAACGTTCCAGCGGACAAGTGGAAGGACAGATGGGACCAACGTGCGAGTGATCGGCTGTTGGCAGGAAACAGATTGAGCCTTTTTGAAGTTCCGAGCTACAGGGGGAAGAAATGAGGACAACACTGGTTAAGCCGTTCAAAGAATCGCGCAATGGGGACTCGGTGGGTTTGGAAATTCAGCTTCCGAAAGGAAGACTTCGTGTCGGGTGGTTTATCAGTCCAAATCCAACACTTACATATTTTGCACCACCTCGCCGAGCGTCGATGACTTGGGATTGCCCGATGGTGTCTTGGCAAATGCGATTCTGGCGTCTGGCTGTGGCGTACAGGGTAACCGCATTTTAAGCATCCCCGATGGAGATCAATGAGCACAATCAAACCAAATTACGAAACCGCGAAGTGCAAACACTGCGGTAAGGAGTTTCAGCGAAACGCCAAAGCCAGCCGAAAGGCTCAGTGCTGCCGGTCTGTGAAATGCACCAAGCTTGCAAAGCTGCTACGGAGTCCAGGCAAGCCGGTTGGTTTTGAATCAGTCCCCAACTCACCTAGCAAATACAGAGCAATGATTGATTACCACGGGAACTACCAAGCATAAAACTGCCAATGAAACTAAAACTACAAGAAGCACTGGAAGACGGGTTTATCTGGCGGGAGAAAATGGAGCGGCTTGGATTAGTCCGAATGCCGACAGCGCAAACCGTGGAAGCACCAAGGATGGGGCGTCCTCCGATGCGCGACATCAGCGATGAAGAGCGCCAGCGCATTGCCGCAATGAACGCGAGGGCAAGCGCTAAGCTGGAAGAAAGGCGGAAAAGGCTGATGCCCGATCTTGTTAAGATTGTGGCTTATCATGATCAGCCTTGGATCAAGATGAAAGACGTATCCAAGAAAATGGGAATCAATAGCCAGCTATGTATGGAAGTGGCTAGAGACTGTGCGGCGGCTGGGACTATTACAATGGTCAGGTATCATGAAGCCACACGGTTGGCTATGGTAGCGAATCAGGATAAGCCATTGCCGGAAGAACCTGAATGGGTCCAGCGTAAGGCTGAGATGAAAAAGGCAAACAAGCTGAAGCAGCGCGAGCGTGAGGGATAAGCCGATAACAAACATTGAAACGGAGCAACAATTATGATACTTACCAAGTTTGTTGTGCTCGTTGGTATATCCACGTGTGTTTTAACGTTAGTGTTCCTGCTCGGATGCGTGTTGCATGTCACGTGCGCCATCATCGCTGTGTGCGAGTCCATCGTGAAAGTCAACGAGGCTCAAGTTGCTGCGATGGATTTTCAAGAATGGGAAGTTGTGGGAGAAGACGATGACGGCGAAGGCGACGGTGAGGAGTGGAAAAAAGACAAAACGTGATTGACTCCGTGAGCCGCCGAGTGCTACATGACACGCAGAGTATGAGAATCCAAGCAGGTCAGGCTTCAACAATTTTGCCCACCGTCGAGAGCGGTTCATCGTTTGTAATCCGCTCTAGGCAGTCCCCACACCACACCAGTACGAAAACCGCGTTGTTGTCCGCGAGAGTCGTAGGGCTGGCTGTTTCGGTTTCTGTTCCTTCCCGATTAGCCTCTAAGCTGGTGGACGGTGGGCTTTCTTTTTCGCTGGGTAGCTCAATGGTAGAGCAGGCGCTTTATAAGAGTCAGGTTGCATGTTCGAATCCTGCCCTAGCGACATGCTGTCGTCCAAGTAGCCCAATGGAAGAGGCAACGAACTTAAAATTCGTTAAGGCAAGACAATGAAAAACAGCGCAGAGTGGTGGCAAATCGGATGGGAACGATTATGGGTATGTGTCAACGACTTATCCGACTTAGCACTTTCGCGCAAGGTCTGGAAACGGCTCGGAAAGGCCATGGATCGCAGAATGTCTGAAGAATTCAAGAAGCGCATAAAACCATGAAACTCCCAATCCTACTCGGTCTTTTCATACTTGGTTCATCCTTTGCTGCCGAGGCACCCAAGCAATCGGCGTCGATGTCCGCCGCGCACAACATCCGTGGACAGGTGGGAGTCATGGTAGCGGAAGTGGAGGACACGCTTGGACGTGACGGAGCCGTGCTAGTGGCTCTGGTGTCACTGGAAAGCGACGTTGCAGCCGTAGCAAAGACCGTCTCGCAACTGACTGACAGAGCGAGGCAGTTGGCAGAAAATCAACGCTTGCGGGTCGATGCCATGACCGCAAAACACACGGCGCTTGTTGAGGAGCTTGAGGTGATTGACCGGATTGTTTCCAAGCTGGAAGCGGATGTGGCAAAATGAAAACCGAAGAACATCACGGCTGCATATACTGCGGTCGGTTATTCATCCGAAAAATAGGATCTACACGCCGAACGTGCGGCGCGGAAGGGTGCCGAAAGCTTCTGATTGGCCGGTCGCCGAGCGTGGAACCAATTTGCCGACGACTGGAAAATGGTCAGTCGCCCAACGCTCCTGCTCAGCCACGGCGCGAAGGAGGCAGTCATGGAAGCTGACGCGAAAGAGGGGTTGGCAGGACGCCCTGGTTCGGCGGTGCTATGGTTTACGGTTCAACGTCGCAACTTTGGCCACTGGGATGTCTGCGGAGACGCTGGCCGCATGTTTGCAATCCGAGGAGAGCCTGGGGATGTCGTGATCAGGGACGAGCGCAAGGGGGCACTGGGTATCCGACCTGGATTTCCAACGGTTGAAGCGGCGATGGCGTGGGTAGTTGGAAAGCTCATGACCGAGTCGCCGAACGCCTCGCCGTCTGCGACGACGGAGGACTCGCGATGAGCGCCAAGCCACGCGCAACCCGTCGTTCGCAGCACGCTCTTGTTCGGCTGTCGGGCACATCTCTGCAATGCCTGCGACGCAGCCTTGAACTGATAGAGCGCATCACCCCCGGGAACTGCTCGCACCACAAGGGCAACATCAGGGTGATGCTGAAAGCGGTGCTGGATGATGTCGAGTCGCCGAACATCGGAATGAACGAATCACCGTCGCACCAACCGAGTATGACCTCCGAACAACTGGACAGATTCCAAGATTGGCTCAACAGAGAAGCTGTCGAAGCGAACAACAAAAGCGGCGCCTACTTCAATGGCCGAGCGTGCGCGTTCAACGACGCATTCGAGTGCCTCACCATTTTTCGCATGAAGGCCAGCCAAACGCCGGAATCCACGGAGTCGGACAAGTCGCCGAACGCATCGGGATCTGCCACCGCTGGAGCGGATGGCGCGGAGAACACAAACAAAGGCTGACCGCTCCAGCGGTTGGCAGGACCACCTGGTTAGACGCGTATGATAAAGATCCGGAAATCTCAAACAGCAGACACCCGCACATGCGATTTCGCCAGCACCGACAAGGCCACGCTGCTGGCATCAAGTCGGCAGCACATCGGCGACGTGGTGAAGGCAATGGCTTTCTTCAGTGGCAAACTCGTGGAAGCCGCCGGAGAACACGACTACGACAAGCTCACCGCCATCGATTGGTTCCATGCCGACTTTGTGACCGGCTTCAGGCAAACCGGATGGTGGGACAATCATCGTAGAATCCATCGGCACCACATCGACAAAGCCGATGGCGTGCCTGACGACGTCAACCTGCTGGATGTCCTTGAACACGTCGCGGACTGCGTCATGGCCGGCATGGCTCGCAGCGGGAGTGTCTACGAGCTGAAGCTGTCAGATGAGCTGCTGCAACGCGCATTCCGGAACACCGTCGAGCTACTCAAGGCGCAAGTCTCGATCCAAGCGTCTAACGCCTCGCCGTCAGCCACCCCGAACCCGGAGGCCGAGCATGGAACGTGACGCGAAAGAGGGGTTGGCAGGACGCCCTGGTTCGGCGCTCCCGATCAGCGACACGATCATCCTGACGCGAGCTGACTACGACCTGTGTCTTGGTTCCGGCGAACTCAAGCCGTGCCCATTCTGCGGGGACCGTCACCCGATGAGCTTTGGAGAAAAGACACCAAACGGAAAGGCGGTGTGCTGGAAAGTGCAATGCACCCGCATGGAAAGATCTGCTCCGGACTGCTGTGCATCGGTTTGGCACACAGACCGAGACCAAGCGACCGCCCGAACGGAGGCAGTGAAGAAGTGGAACCGCAGGCCGTCGCCGAACAGCGGAATGAACGACGCCCAGTCGCAATATCCGGTAGGAAGCGCGGAGCACAAGGCGTAGGAGTCGCAATAATATGCGTCTACCATTTCGATGCAGTGCTACAACCATTGCCAAGCGCAAAAACAGTGGCACAGGAAAGTTTAGGGTATGCGAGTTGAAGTTGGGTCACAAGGGCGACCATGAGACTGTGTATTGCGGCAAGAAATTCCATTGGGTGAACACGCACGAATCAAAATGAAAAGAATTATTCTCATAGTTTTGTGTCAAAGTGTAATTGGACTTTTGGGAGTGTTTGTTGGTATGCGAATTGGCGCTCCGATATTGCCGAAGCCAAACCACATCTGGGTTGGGTTTGATCCAGTCAACCGTTCATCCTATTCAATTAACAACGGAAATCATCTTACGATTCATGGCTTGACGTTCGTATGCACCAACACGGATCGTGGAACGCGGTTCTGGAAAGTCATGTTCGAAGAAACAACAAAATGAAAACGAACGCTATTATGGCTATCCTAGCGTTGGCTCTGACCGGCTGCGGAACGTACCGTCACCAGCGACCAGTCACGATTTCCACGGCGGGAACCAATCAAGTGGTTGCTTTCGAATCAACAAGCATTAGCCTGTTCCTCCAGAAACTTTCTGCTGCCAAGATCAACACCAAGATCAAGGACGGAGCCTATTCGCGTGGTGTGATTGTTGGCGGCGTTGGAACTGTTGGCGACTCCGAGATGGTGCAAGCAATCTCTGAAGGCGTGGCTAACGGGATCAAGAAATCGCAGACGGGCGGTGTTGGTGTGCCAAACCTTAACACTGATAGTCCGTCCAACTGAAATTTTCCAAACCCATTAGTGGCAACGAAGGTCTGTGTCCTAATCTTCCGCACGGGCCAATGTGTTTGGATGCGTCACTTGTCCGTTCGACGCGATAAAAGAACGGTCACTATTTTATGCCAGAAGCAACCAAGAAACACATGAACGAACTGCAACAAAACATTGAACACTCAATCTTCGTCGGAGCTTGGAACGCTGTCGCTTCCGATGTCCACGATACTGCCAAGTCTAAAGGTTGGTGGGATGAGCCGAGATCAGACGGAGATTGCATTGCTCTAGCCCACTCTGAACTGTCCGAGGCTTTGGAAGGATTGCGACATGACAACCCGCCTGATGACAAGATTCCGGAGTTTACCGCCGCAGAAGCAGAGTTGGCTGACACAGTAATCCGAATCATGGATCATGCTAAGAAGCGTGGCTGGCGTGTTGGAGAAGCCGTGATTGCCAAGGCAGCGTTCAACAAGACTCGTCCGGTCAAGCACGGCGGCAAGAAGTTCTGAGCCCCCATGAAAACCATAACCCGTACCGAACGCGGATGGGCGGCGCATTTGTGTGTCTGCCGAGACTGCCTTTTCAGACGGAACACTCTCCTTGAATGCGGAGAGGTGCGAGTCATTGTTAGCACCGTTGGAAACTACATCCCGCAGCGCACAAACAAGCTGGAGACCATAGGGTGTGGGAGGCATTACGAGACGTTTGTGTTTAACGCCATTCGTGATGGTTTGTATTGGGATGTATCTGGAAGTGAGATTGACTCTGATGGCATGCTAGGTGGAGAGTTGGACTCTGATCTTAAGGCAGACGCCATGCACGAACGAATGGTCGATAATGTCACGAAATCACTTTCTGAGACCGGGGAATACGAACGCATTAAAGGTATTTGTGGTGACAATCTAAATGGCCAAGGTCTTTAAGCACTTTGGAATCGAGTTCAGGTTCCCGGATGCGGTTACCAGTTTCACAGAACTGGACGCCAAGAAACTGTGCTTTCTGTACCCGATCTGGGCTTCCAAACATGGAGGCCCAACCCACTATCGTAAGGAGGATTGGTTCTGGGAGATCGTCTACACGCTCTGGGGCAAGGGCGCCAAGAAACAGTTTGTCTGTCATCCGTGGGCGGAAACGATGGCGGAAGCTGCCAGCCACTATCGCTACGTTGGGCTGAGTGGTTGCGCGTCTTCAGGCAAGTCCGACTTCTCCGCTGTATGGGGAATCGTAAACTGGCTTGCTGCCCCGATGGAGACGAAAGTCTTTGCGTCTTCCACCACTAAGGAGGAAGCCAAGGGTCGTATCTGGGGTAAGATCCGGGACTATTGGGACGGCGCCGCGTTCAAGCTCCCCGGCACGTTCCTGAACAGCGTCTCGAAAATCATCACGTCAGATGGGGTGATCAAGGGCTCTGACACCAGCGGCATTCAGCTTGTAGCTGGGGCAAGGTCCAAGGAACGGGAAGCGGTTGGCAGTCTGATTGGCTTCAAAGCCCCAAGGGTCGTCTTTCTGGCTGACGAGCTAGCCGAGTTGGCCCCCGGCATTCTGGAGGCGTGCTGGGGCAACCTTGGCCCTGGAAACCCTGATACAGAGGGGCAGGACAAAAGCGATACCGTGTTCGGGTTCCAGATGTTGGCTTCGTCCAACTTCAGGGGATACATGGACCCGTTCGGCGTATTCACTGAACCCAAGGACGGGTGGCGGTCAGTCAACATCGACACGGAACGGTGGGAGACCAAGCGCGGAATCTGCATACGATTCGACGGGCTCAAGTCCCCAAACCTCAGTCTTGCAGAGGATAAGTGGCCGATCTACGGGCACAAGAACCTCAAGGAGCACGAAGCCATTGGACGAAACACAGTCCAGTTTTGGCGTATGTGCCGATCTTTTCCGGCCCCAGAGGGAGTATCGGATGTTATCTATTCCGAACAGGAACTCCTGCAAGGTGGCGCGTTCGAAAACCCACGATGGTCCGAGCGTCCCATCATCAAGCTCGCCGCCCTAGACCCAGCCTTCACAAGCGGCGGAGATAGGTCCGTGCTGATCTTCGGTTCGCTTGGCTACGATACCCTTGGGAAGCGCATCCTTCGCCGGGACGAGACGCTGTTTCTCAAGGAAGACGTTACCGATAAAGCACCATACGATAAACAGGTTGCTCTCCAGTTTAAGAACGAGTGCCAGCGCCGAGGCATACCAACCGACCATGCTGCTCACGATGCCACGGGGTCAGGTATCAGCTTTGGTACGCTCCTAGCTGAGCTTTGGCCGGGGGACGTGCTGCCAATCAAGTTCGGTGGTTCAGCCTCGGAAATGCCCGTCCAGAGCGGCGACAAGATCATCCCTGCCCACGAAGCATACGTGAACCGGGTTTCGGAAATCTGGTATCAGGGTAAGGAGTACGTGCGTTCCGGCCAGATCATGGGCATCGACCGGGATCTTGCCGAGGAGATGACAGCCCGCCATTACGAAGTCCAGAAGGGCAAAGAAACGCGAGTCTTGGTTGAGTCCAAGAAAGACATGAAGCTGCGCCTGTCACGGTCACCTGACATCGCAGACGCCTTCATGATCCTGATAAACCTAGCCATCGTCCGCTTTGGATTCTCTGTGGCAGGTAGCAGTATGCAGAACGTTAACGTTAGCGAATCGTCGCCTTCTAAACTTGCTGAGAAGAACGATGCCGTTTACGATGAAGGTGCAGTCACGGTTGGCGCGGAAGCCGATTACTACGAGTTCTCATGATCGAACCAGTCAACCCAAACGAAGTCCCCCCAGGCGGTTGGCGGTGGACCCATCCTGAGACGGGTTACACAATGCACGGGAACTCTTGGGCTGGGCTTCTCGATTTGGCTAGGTCGTACCTTGCGAACAATAACTTCCCGATTCCTCGCGATCTAGACCAGATCATCCTCCGGTGGATGGACGAAGAGATTCAGGCCAAAGCCTCCGCAATGGGGCTGCCTCCGGTCCACTTCATCCAAACAGAAGAACCGCCGACGCTGGCTCAAAAGGTACGAACGTTCACTTACGCCATGACCCAGTGGGCAAAGTCTGGTGCTCCTGTGGTTACTCAGGACCAGTACGAGACTAGGCTTGGAATCTGTCACGGCTGCCAATACTGGAGAGGTTCTGGAGCTTCCGGCTTGGGATCATGCGGGAAGTGCGGTTGCACCGGGCTAAAGCTTTACATGGCAACCACAGCATGCCCGATGCAAAAGTGGTCGGCAATACGTTAGTCTGAGGTTTGCTTGTCTATTTCGTCATTTTGGGCCTTGTGTGCCCGCACGACGGCTTCCTCCACGGTTTCAAAAACTTCGTACTCAACAGCAAATCCAGACGGCTTCCTTCCTCGTCCAGCGATTTCTCGTCCGAAGTGGGCGTGCTTGTCATAAAATCGCTCGTCAGGCATGATAAGGATTTCACCAACCTCAAACACAGGAACCCTAACTTCTAGGCCGTGTGTGATATTGGAATCCGTTGCTCCGATGGCTGTATTCCAAGTTCCGTCTTTATCCAAGAAGGCCAACGTGTCGTAACAGTTGTCCCTAGGATTTCCAATCGCGGTGATGACGAGAAACAACATGCTCTACTCCTTGTCTTAGAGGAAAGAAAACTGCCGGGTGTTTCAGAGGGTGAGAAACAGGCCAGACCCCTTGTGGGCTCTCCCCACACAGCATTTCCGCGGCAGTAAAATCAAACTGAAAGTGAAACCGATTTCTCTTTCACGCTTCCGAAGTCTTAACTGACGCTCCCCGTGTTTGCAACAGGAAACTGCTCTGATCCCGAATCACCCGGCTAAAAAAGGAGCGGCGAGCATGGGGCCGAACCACACCCGCCGCTATGACCAAGGCTCTGACTACTGTCACGTGTTACGAAGCGAACCCAACTACGACAACCGGATGTATGCACGAACCCCATTCCGCAGTCAAGCCTCTTTGAAAAACATCTTGGTTTAACTGCCAGCATCGTGTATGTGTCCACCTACCAGACAGATGATCACGACTTCTGACGAAACGCGGGAGCTTAAATCGCTCGGAGACAACGGGGCGCCACCCAAAACCCGCGTCACGGACCCAGCGCATGTCCGGGATATGTTCGCCCGTGCAGTGGAGGCGAACAAGCGTAGGGAGCGTTTGGACGCTCTGGTGAAGGGTATGGTAGACGGGAACCCACCATACGAACAGGCTAAGCTGACCGCAGCCGGACGAAGGCACCAAGCCAACTTCAACAACGGTGAAGCGGAGGCGTTCTTTGGAGTCGCACAGACAGCGTTCTATGACCTTTTCAGCGAGGTGGATAGGCTCACTAACTGCACCGTTGACGACACGGTAGCAGAAGCCAACAAGTTCACGGACATTATCTCTGAGGAGTTCGACTGGTTGCTGAAGCAGAACGACGGGCTGGATTACAACGTCCAGCTTGGAATCCATGACATGGTTCTCTACGGAACCGGCCCACACATCTGGGAACACCCGCTGGATTGGCGTTCCAAAGCCGTACCGCACAACATCGTCTTCCTTCCGAACCAATCCAAGAGCGACGTTACCCAGTGGGAGAAGTTGTTCATCCAGTGCGACTACCGGGTGGATGAGGCGTATGCGTGGATTGCAGATCCGGAAAGCGCAGAAAAGGCTGGGTATAACGTTAAAGCAATCCGAGAGGCTATCAAGAAGGCTGTCCCGGAAACAGTCAGCCGAAACTGGGGAAACAACTGGGCCAAGTACCAGTCATGGGTTCGAAACAACGACATTTACGCGGGCGACACATGCAAGATGGTCCGCACCGTCAAGATGTTTTTCAAGGAGTTCGCCAAGGATTCATACGATGAAGGCAAGATTTCCGAGGTGATCGTCTACTTGGACGACAACGAACCAGAGTTTTTGTTCCGGGACTTGGAGTGCTACGACAGTTGGAAACAAGTCATCTGCCCGTTCTTCTGGGATCGTGGCGATGGCACCGCCCATTCCGTCCGTGGCCTTGGCAAGAAGATGTTTGCCATGCTGTTGACCAAGATGCGTTTGCAAAACGCACAGGTGGACGCAGCCTTCGACAGCATCAAGCGGTCCTTCCGCATCCTTGGTAGTGCGTCCCAAACGCAGATGGCGAGCATCATCAACCAAGGGCAGAACCAGTTTGTGCCTGCTGTCTACGAAGAGATCCCGCAGCAGGGCATGAGCCGGATTGAGGGTTCCTTGGTTGTCGCACGGGATCTTGACAATACGCTCTCCCAGAACCTTGGGCAGTATCGGGCTAGGGCTGAGAAACCGGAGGGCAACCCGCGCACAGCTTTCGAGGTTGGAGCGGAGTTGAAGAAGCAGTCTGTGTTAGGGAAGACGCAGATTTCTCGATTCTACCAGCAGTTGGACGACTACTACGCCGAGACGTTCAGGCGGGCGACAAGCGACAAGATCCAGGCTTCGACCAAAAGCAAGTGGCTCAAGCTTGCGTTGGAATTCGTCAAGCGCGTGGAAGCCCGTGGAGTGCCCAAGGAGCTTCTGAAGACTTGCCGGGTGACTGCACGCAGGACAGTGGGCCAAGGCAGCGCCTACGAGCGTATGGTTGAGCTTGGGAACCTCTTCGCGCAGTTGTTCCAAGTGCTGCCCGAGGATGGGCGTACCAACCTCACGAACGATTTGATTGCCGTCTCAGCAGGACGGGAAGCCGTAAACCGCTACAACCCGGCCCCAGAACTTCGCATCAAGGAATCTCAGCAACGGTGGGAAGCGCAGATCGAAAACGATACCCTCAAGAACCGTGGTCAAGTCAGCCTAACCCCCTATCAAAATGACACTATTCACGCACAGGAGCATCTGGCATTTGGGTCACAAGCTGCCGGGAGCTTGCAGCAAGGAGCGAATCCGATGGAAATTCTGGGCATCCTCCAATCGGTCGGGTCGCACACCGCGCTACACCTTCAGCGCCTATCCGGAAATGAACTGAGGGTGTCCGAGTTTAAGATGCTGGATAAACAATGGAAACAACTTGCAAGCATCGCCGATGAGTTGGAAAGCCAGATCCAACAAGCCCAAGAACGTCAGGCGCAACAGGCAGAGACAGCCAAGAAAGCGCAAGCTGTCGAAGACGGCACCGATCCTGAAATCCGTCTCAAGGCTGCCGAGACGCAAGCCAAGCTGGAACTGAAGGCGCAGAAGCAAGCTGCTGACCTTGCGCTCAAGCAGAACAAGCAACAAGCGGACATCGCTCTCAAGACGCAGCAGACACGTGCAAACATCGCCATGCAGGATGCAACCACGGCAACGAAGATTCAGCTTGACGCTGCAAAGGCAAAGTCGGACGCTGAGAACGCATCGGCGAAAGCCAACTCAGGAGAGTAGCATGTAAACAGAAATTCAGAGAACGGAAACCCCACGTGAACTACAACAAGACGATTCTCGCCGGAAATCTGACTAGAGATCCGGAAGTCAAATTCACACCAAACGGAAAACCGATTTGCTCCTTTGGTATCGCAGTAAACAGGAAGTGGAAAGGCGCCGACGAGCAGGAAAAGGAGGAAGTGTTTTTCGGTGACTGCCAGTCCTTTGGAAAGACAGCCGAAGTCATCGGTCAGTATTTCAAGAAGGGCAACCCCATATTCGTGGAAGGTCGTCTGAAGACTGATCAATGGGACGACAAGGCAACTGGCGCCAAGCGAAGTGCTACACGGATTATCGTAGATGCGTTCCAGTTTGTGGAGGGCAAGAAGGGTGATCCGCACGCCGCAATCAAGAACGCCGTGGAAAGTGTAGGAAAGGACAAGCCTGCTGCGAAACCGAGCGACGACGAAAGCGATCCGCCGTTCTGACCTGTGGGAACTGTAATTATGATTGCGGGCATCATCATATTGGTATGGGCTTGCCTTCATGCCGACAGTGACGATTCAGACATTTATCCATAGTGATTACGATTGTTTATCTCACTTCGCGGCGTGATCCACATTACAATTGGTTTGTGGATTCGCTTACTCGGCAGGCGTCACAAGACTTTGCGTGGATCAAGTTGGTGGTGGTAGATTTCTTCGCGGAAGAACCGGGTAGGGACAAAGTGATTTATGCTCCGAATGGGCTTAAGGACTTTGTCCACTGCACGCCAAAACCATGTGTTTGGCAAGGGAAGTATCGGTTGACAAAGCGAGACCACTTTGCCGCAAGCAACGCTAGGAACACGGGGCTCTGTCACTGCAAGGATGGATACGTTGCGTTCGTTGACGATCTTAGTGTGTTACTGCCTTTTTGGTACTCGCGTGTCACGAAGGCGATTACCGAAGGATACATCGGGCTTGGGGCTTACAAGAAGGTGAAGAAGTTGGTGGTGGAGCAGGGTCGCGTTGTGAGCTTTGAAGAGTTTCCACCCGGCAACGATCCTCGCTTGCCTCACGCGCAGGAAGAACCTGTGCCAGCCAATGGGAGTATGCACTACGGGGCGTCTTTGATTGGCCCGGTGGAGGCTTACTTGAAGGTCAACGGGTTTGATGAAGACTGCGACTCGCTTGGGTCCGAGGACTACATCTGCGGTTTGATGCTAGTTAAAGCTGGGTACACGCTTAAGTACGACGGCAAGATGATGACGTATGAATCCGAAGAGGATCATCACATCGGAACGCCAATGCACCGATTCGATGTTGGCGTGTCTCCGAACGACAAGTCCCATGCCATTCTTGATTTTGTGCTGAAAGGCGGGAGGAACCGGGCGCCTAACTACTTCGGTGAAGGTGGTATTCGTGCGCTGCGTGAAAAGATTCTGGCTGGAGAACCGTTCCCGATTCAGCAGATTCCGCAGCATGAGTGGTACGCGGGCACCCCACTTAAGGACTTGTGAGAACGTTCCTGCTCACATATCCGGGTTCGCGTAGGCTGGATGAGACTCTTGATCATCTGACTGTGCAGGGTTATTTCCCGGAAGTATTCATGGGTTTTAACGGTCTGGATTGTGGTCTGGTCACAACTGTTAACAGTGAGTATTCAGGAACAAAGCTCTGGCCGAACCACATTGGATGCACTCTGACGCACTTGGCGTTCTACAAGTTTGCACACTCAATCGGAATAGATGAACCGTTTTTGCTGCTTGAAGACGATGTTAGGGTTTCTGTGAGTGACTTTGGGAATGGTGGTGTTGTGTGGAGTGCAATTACAGGGCTTTCGGATGATTGGGGAGTCATCAATCTTGGTGCTTCATTCACTCAAGACAAACCAAAGCAACACGTCGCTGGAAACGTGTGGAACGTTCAGTGGCCACTTTGCACCCACGCGATGGTTGTGAATCCGGCAATTATACCGACACTTGCCAAGTGGTCAGGTCCCATCAACGAACAAATTGATGTTTGGTACTGGCAGTTTTTCAAATCCGGAACCATCAAGCCTTACTGCATTCTTCCTCGTCTCGCAGAACAACACGAAACCCCATTACCCACATGATCCCGGCTCACCTGTTATCGAAACTGAATCAAATCACGAACCTGCATGGATGGTGTTCCATCGAAAAAGCCACCGCCATGGCAGAGCTTGTGTTGGAGACGAATCCAAAGCTGTGCGTTGAACTTGGTGTGTACGGTGGACGGTCTCTGATTGCCACTGGGTTTGCTCTTCAAGAAGCCAACGCTGACGGAGTTGTGTGGGGAATTGACCCGTACACAATCAACGCCGCACTGGAAGGCAACATCGGTGATGCGAACGTGGAGTGGTGGCGAAAGCTGGACATCCATGAAATCTGTCGGCACGCCTTGTCATCTATCACGGCGTTTGGACTCTGGAACCACATCCGGCTGATCATTGCTAAGTCTGAGCAAAGCCACATGCTGTTCCCGACCATCGACATTCTCCACATCGACTCCAACCACAGCGAGGAGAAGTCCACTCAAGACGTGCGGCTCTGGGCTCCTTTGGTAAAGCCCGGTGGCTACATCTGGTTTGATGACGCTGATTGGGCCACAACCCAGAACGCTCTTGGTGTCCTTCAGGAATACTACGCCGACCGTGTTAAGGACGTGGTGAGCCATGACTCTGGTGTTTGCCGACTATACAGGAAGCGATGAAGTGCTACGCTGCCAAGGCTTCAAATCTGGTGCCTTCCATCTGTGAGCAAACACAATGGAAAGCGGGGTTCTATAACTTCGGAAAGCTGGCACAGGAGAAACCGTTTCGACGGTTCTACAACCCAGGCGTAATCCTCCACGAAGGCTCGAAGTGGTTGGTCGTGCGTGTGTCCGAGGAAATCGACGGGAGTCCTTACGGAAGGAACCGGCTTCTTGCGCTTCGGCTAAACGAAGAGAACCAGCCCGCGAATGGATTTAACGTTAACTTTGGCGAGGCGTACACGGACCAACACTTTGAAGACCCGCGTATCATCCGTCTGGACAGCGGTCAACTGTTGTTGAGTTGCACAACGTTTTACCTTGAGGTAATCCGGATGATGAACACCACCATGCAACAGTGGCGTGGGGCTCACCAGTGCATCGTAACGCTGGACGACACATTTCAACCGCTTACTACGTTCGATCCTGTTTACGGCTACAACGGTGGGAGCGTTATGCAGAATGCTTCCGACGAAAAAGGCATCGCATTCTCGGAGAAGAACTGGGTTTGGTTCCAGCACAACGGGCTTCTGCATACCGTCTACATGACGGAACCGCATGAAGTTCTATCTTGGAACGATGACTTTTCTGCGGTAAAGGAGAAGTATGAAACCGATGGACCACCAGAAGGTTGGTTCAAGTATGGTCATCCCCGTGGAGGCACCCCGCCCGTCCGAGTGGGAGACGAGTATTGGTCCTTCTTCCACTCCAGCACGTCGTGGGACGAATGGAACAAGGTACATCCGGGTCACGCAAGACGGCGTTACCACATGGGGGCGTATGCATTCGAAGCTAAACCACCTTTCAGGATTACGCGCTTCAGTCGTCAACCCATCCTGACAGGGTCACAAAAAGATCCTTGGTCGGATGGTCTGCCACTAGTCGTTTTTCCGTGCGGCGCACTGTTCGAATCCTCCCAAACTTGGTACATAACTATGGGGATTAACGACTGTGCGTCCGCATGGATTTCTATTCCGCACGAAGAACTGCTACCGTTAACCCCACTCATCAATGAACCGCAAGCGACGAGCACCGAAGATCCCGTTACCACCGCCGAGCCTGAGACGCACGGTGGGGACGATACGCACACCGGAACAGTGGAGGAGCGACACGAATGTTGTGGAGTGGATGGTGAAGATGCTTGCCCAGCCTCAAGCACAGGAGATGCTGGCGATTCTGAGGGACATGGGACCACTCCAGCAGTCGCGCAACGCAAGCGGGGTCGCCGCATCGGAAGGGGCCGCCGCAAGTCTGTATTGGCAACAGGAGGGCTATGACAAGTTCTACGCGAACCTTGTTAGCCTTGCCGAACACGCCAATGCTATGGAAGATGTCGAGATAACGTTCAAAGATCCAAATGAGTGATACAATCCAAACCCCACCCGTAGCTGTCGCCACGCCTCCACCGGCACAGCCACCGTCACCGTTCAAAAGCATCATGGCGAGCGTCCATGCTGCACTTGGTAACCAGCCTGACCCGGTTCCTGCGACACCAGTGGTCCCGGCTCCAGTTGCTGAGAAACCAGCCACTCCAGCGGAGAAGCCCAAGGAACCGTCCAAGGTAGATGCTACCAAGCAGGAGACTCCAACTGAATCCGAGGAAGCCAAGCGCAAGCGTGACGCCAAGGGGAAGTTTGCTCCGGACGAGGGAAGCGAAACGCCAACCACTGATACCGAACAGCCCGTCGCCAAGCTTCGCAAGGCTTACGAACTGGCTCAAGCGGAGTTGAAGGCGTTGAAGGCGGCTGGCTCTGCTGTTCCAACCGAGGAATTCGAGTCCTTACGCAAGGAGGTTGAGCAATACAAGGACTTGATCCACAAGTATAAGCGGGAAGAACATCCCGAGTTTAAGTCCAAATACACCAAGCCTTTGGAGGATTCCATCCAAACGGCCAAGCGGCTGGTTCCTTCTGAGCATCACTCTCGCCTTGATTCCCTGTTGCGGCAACCGCAAAGCCCCGAGAGGTTGGACGCTTTAGAGGCTCTGCTGGCGGACATCCCGAGTTCCACAAGGCAAGCTGAGATTTTGCGAATCGCCGGCAAGACTGCGGATCTGGTGACGGATCGTGACGCCGAACTCGCAACAGCCAAGGAGTGGGTGAAGAACACGGAGGCTCGCACACGGGAGCAGCAACGACAGGAAACGGCAAAGCAACAGAAGTTCGCCCAAGAACTTTTCGAATCCACAATCCGGGATGCCGCCGAAGAAATCGAGTTCTTCAGGCCCAAGGACGGAGACGAAAAGCACAATGCCACTGTGACGCGCCGTGTGAACGCAGCTAAGGAATTGTTCATGGGTGAAAATACACCTGAACGGTTCGCTGCCGCAGCGTGCCTTGCGGTGTTCGGACGTGAAGCCGCACCGCTTATCGCCAATGCCCAAAAGGAAATCACGCGATTGCAAAGCGAGCTTGAAACCCTCCGCAATAACCGTCCGGGCGCACCATCGGCCACGGTCCCGGTGAAGGCAAAGATGACAGCTATGGAGGCAATTAAATCGGCTCTCAAGGGAGATGCGTAAAATCCGTTGACACGGTGGCGTCCAGTCGTCACCTTTAACGGTAGCTGTAAAGCGTGTCGCTAACGCAAGGCGTAGTGCCGGGGATTCGCCTCCCTGGATAGGCGAAGGTCTGGGTCGCCGCAGACAGAGAAGGTGGTTGCTCAAAGGATTCGTTGCTGTGTGGCAACGGCTAAAGTCCTAAAGAGCTAAAACACAACTGTCTGTAACTTTTAGGCACTATGGCTTGCGGATCAATCTTTGACGCATTTCGCGTCGCAACTGAGTATCTCTCCCCGGAACTCTATCGCCGGGCGGCTTTCAACAGCGCACTCATTTCGGCAATCCCTTCCGGGACTTACCCGAAACACGTCGGCACTTCTGTCAGCGTTCAAACCATTGAGCCCAACGAGCTTGGTGCTGAGCATACTGGCGGAACGGCGATTACCCAATCGGCAGGTGCCACTGGCGCAATCGAAAATGCGTGTTCGTATGCTTGGACGGATCTGAGCGTCGGCTTCACCGAGGAGACCTACGGCCCTAAGCAGTGGGGATACCGTGGTCCCATCTTCTGTAAGGACAGCAAGTATTTTGAGCACAACCCTGACGACTTTTTCGAGGGTTACCTGCGAACCATGTCCGATGCCGTAGCGCAGGACTTGGAGTCGTTCCTGTTCTATCACTATGCGCGAATGGTGCCGATCTACGTTGCTTCGGCAACTGGGTTCAACGCGCTGGGCACTGCTTCAACCACGCTGACGGCTTCTGCTGCGACTTCCGAACTAACCCAGCAAATGCTGGACAAGCTGACGGGGTTGCTCATTGCTGACCGTTCCATTCCTGAAACCGCCGATGGTAGCGGGCTCGTTTCGTGGGGTCCCAGTGGTCCGCTCTGGACGCTGCTCGCTGACCCAGAGGCTTCCGGACTGATCCTCCGTAACAACGCTGACTTCCGGAATGACCTTCGCTGGGCTGATTCTGGTCAGGGTGACGGTGCTCGTCTGCTTCATCGCATCGGCGTTCGTGAGAGCGTGAAGAACTACATGCACGCTCCTTGGATTCTGCCCCAGCGGTTCACGCATGACGGCACGAAGTACGTGCAGGTTCCTCGCTTCGTCTCGTCTGCCGCCACCAAGGGCACCAAGAGCACAGTCAACCCGAACTGGATCAACCCGAACGTCGCCATGTACGGGGCTGCCCTGATCCTTACTCCTTACGTGATGCGTAAGGAATGGGTTTCCCCGGATAACACTCTGGGAGGCAATTCGTTTGAGCCCCAGAGCTACATGGGCGAATGGACTTGGAAGACTGGTCCGGAAGCTCTGCAAGGATTGGCTGGGGATGCTTGCTACGATCCTCTCCACAAGTTTGGGCGTCACTTGGCTGAGTTCAAGGTTGCGCCTGCGATTGGTCCGAACAAGCGGTCTGGAGCGATCATCTTTTACCGACGCTGCCCGAACGCTGCGACTGTCGTTTCCTGCACCTAATTGAGTGCTGGCTTGGGGGCTGGGTGGCTTTTCTGTGGGGTTAAGCCATTCAGCCCCTTCGTAATTCACCAATCCCACATCACTCTTTCCTATGCCGAGGTGGCTTCCAAACGTCTGGGGGAATTGTTGCACGGAAACGGTTGTCGTTTCTGATGATGAAGGCGAGCCGTCTGGAGGAGAGTTTGATCTTAACAACCTTCTGATTTGGGCTGTTGGTGGCGCGTACCAGATGATTACGGCTGTCTATGACGATACAGGCGTTATCCAGTCTGGAACAATTCTTTGGCCGGATGGAAGCACAGGCGTCTACAACAGGACGTTCAAGGACGTTGGCTGCAACATGGTCAATGGGTATGTGCTAACACACGCATCTTCAGGTGCCACTGTTACGCAGCCTTTGATTACACGGGATGGGTTCTGCAATCCGATCAGCACTCCAGCATTGCAGGTCAGCGGCTACACGCCCGTTCCTGCCACGTCTATTACTGTGGTTGTGGCATTCGGTGAGTACGACACTTCGGCGGATGTTCGGCTTGCGATTATATCCGCTGAACTGATTAGCGTTGGGGCCGACGATTTTGGAACGTCAGGATGGTTCACGCGGGAGCCGACAAGCACAAGTGCTGACGACGGCTCTAATGTTTTGATTGACGCTGCGGGAATTCGTTTTCACAGGCGACACCATGTTTAGGATTACACTCTCAATCTTTTTGCTGTTGTCTGTTCCTGCTTTCTCGCAAAACAGGATTCGGCTTACTCTTCCGCTTGTGTCACAGTTGGGAACTCGTCCCCCGTTTACGAACGAGGTTGTTGAAGTTTTAGGATACTCTGCGCAAGGCGATTGGGGCTCTCCTAAACTGTTTCGATGGGACCCTACAAACACGCTGGCAACAAATGCGCTTAGGCTTAAAGCTTCATCCACTGTTGGAAGGTATATCCATGAGTGGGATGGCGATGTGCTGGCTTTCGGCGCGGACCGCAATGGTCTTCTGGACTCAACGGCAGCGTTTCAATCTGCAATTGATTCCGCATCGTCTGCCAGAAGCAATGGGACATTTACGCTAAGGATTCCTGGTGGAGTCTACCGAGTTTCAAATACATTGACAGTCGCAAGCCAAAGGATAGCGATTATCGGTGAGACGGCTAACGCGTCGGCGTTCAACAACTCGAAGATCCTGTTCACTGGCACAAACATGCCAATATTGAGCTTAAGCGGAACCAAGCTTGAGGTCAGGAACCTGGCATTGGAGTATGAAGTCATGCAGGGTCCACTAGCGACTAGCTCTGTGGGACTGCAAATCAATGCTGTGGTTGCCTCAATATTTGAGAACTTGTCTATCAGAAAAGCAGCCTATTGCATCAAGGACACCACGACGGATTTCCAGTTCCAGAATTCTTGGAGGGACATTTACTGTTATTCTTTTTCTCGCGCAGGTATTCGATTTGATCGGCAAAACACGGTTAGCAGTTTCGATAACATCTATGTCCAGAATGCGCTGGATGGACTAGAGACATCACTTGTTAATATCGCGTCCACAACCAACAATACCAACAATGTATCGTTTACTCTTAGCGCGCTGCCGACTCGTATAAATACTAACATGATGGTCCGGATTTCCGGTCTATCCCCATCCAGTCTGAATGGTCTTATATTCATCACGAACATTACAGGATTGGTGGTTTCAGGAAGGGACGAGACAGACCCTGGAACAATCACGGATGGGGTTGGCACACTGGAGGTTACCGCCAGGTATTGCGCTGAGTCGCCAGTCGATCTCGGATACGGGTGGGTAACTATTAAAGGACTCGATATCGAGCACTGCATCGTGGACGACGATTGCGCCTTGGCGTTGCGCTGTGAGCTTAACGAGTTAAGCGATGTGCATTTCGAGCAGGTATATGGGATTCAGAATCCATTTTCGTTCATTTCAGGTAATTCAGGTAGTGGTGTAAATATCGGTAGTATTTCGATGGCAAATCTCGGATTTAATCCAGGCTCAACAAACTATTTGATCTGGGCTGGGTTCCAATCTGCCCGTGGAGATAAAGGCACTCCATTCAGCCTTGGATATCTGCGGGCGAGAGATATTGCGAAATCTGGGGCAACGTGGTATCCGGCCCGGAAATCGGCATCTCAATATCCAGACCTTTTGCTGTTGGGTGGATATGACCTGGAGGGTGAAGTCAGGGCTTACGGCGACGCACGCTTCACAGACGAAAACCAAAATATGAGCCGCCCTGTCAGGTTTAAGGGCGGGTCCTTTACGGGTGGGCAACCTTACGATTCAACCAATGTGGCGCTACCAGACACAATGCTGGTTCTTCGTCCTGTTATCGCTCAGCACCCGACCAATGCTGCGAGTTGGACGGGAATTCATATCAGCCCGACCAATTCAGATTTATCGTTCGGCGCCAACGGAGGATATCCGTTTCGCTATTCATCAACTGGTCTAGATAGATTTTTGGTGCATGAGGATGGTAGAATGACCATTACAGCGGGGAACTCCAATTCGAGTGGACGCACAACGATATTCCGAGGTCACGACCAAGTTTATCCGAGCGGAAGGGTAAATTTGATATACGGGCAGACGAATGCCACAAGTCGCAACAATATTGGACCTAATTACCTCTACGTCACAGACAATGCTGGAGCCAATGCGCCTTTGTTCCTTCAACTTCTTGGATCGTATATCATTGTAGGCAACGGGACATCTGGATCTGGACTTAGGATTGGAAGCGCAGGCAATGCCCTAATTCAGAATATTCAATCCACCACGTTTGCGTGGAACCCCGGATCACTAGCCAATGGAGTTTCCGAGCAAGTTCTTTCAACCGGATTAGCCGCAGTATCGTCGAATGACCAAATCCTTGCGTCTCTGTCGTCAATAGGAACTAATCAATTTGTGATATCCGCTGTCGCAACGGGAAACGCCAATGAGGTTGCCGTGACATTGTTGAACGCATCTGGAGCTACCGTGGATCTCCCATCAGGCACACTCCGAATCACGGTAATTGATTTTTAACAGGCAGTGAATTCCGCTACCACCATGAACAGACAAATAACATCCAGCATCCTTGGATTACTGGTTTTTGTGTTTTCGTCTGTGTGCTCTTTGGCGCAGGTGTTCAACCCTGCCGGTCCAATCCCTCTTGTCCAGACTGTGCCTCTGACGAATGCCCTGTATGGGCGTGTCGGCATCACGAACATGATGTTGCTGGTTCGCGGTGACAACGTGATTGGAGATGGTGGAGGTGGCGTCTTTGCGTGGCTGCACGGTGACACCAACACGGCGGACAACGCCCGATACTTCGCGGCTACAAACGGCGGGAACTGGTACAAGATTTCGTATTGGTATGACGGCACGGGTGGAGGCGGTGGCGGTGGTGGGCTTGGGACGAACGCATTCGTAAACGGCGTGTTGTTCCAGCCGATCATGTTCACAAACAACCTGTCTTCGGACGTTGGTAGGCTGATGTGGTACACGAACGCCAACGGGCACGTGGTTGGTTATGCAACCAATGTCGCGTCTGCAACCACACCGTCCTATGTGGCTGCTGCTTCCAGCGGTCAGATAACCAACGCATACTTCCAAGCCACGTCGGACATCTTCTACAACGTTTCTGGGACCAACATTCAGGCGTATCTGGTGACGGAAGCGGTTGAGGATTTGATCGGTGCATCACTCGTAGCCGGTTCCAACATTGCGATTTCCTACGATGACGGTGGAACTGGAAAGACCACAATTTCCGGAATCTCTTCCGGGGCGACAAACGGGACTCCTGTCAGCGTGGACAGTGGCGGCACATTGGTCGCAGCAAACTTCACAGATACCACCGGGATCAACTTCGGCGTCTCAGGAACCAACGTGACGGCCAACCTGACTGACCGTGATTGGGGCGACATCACCACGTCTTCCAGCGGTACATCAGTGGCAATCAATGCCAACTCTGTAACCCTTGGAACAGACACCACTGGGAACTATATTGCGACCATAGCGGGCACTGCCAACGAGGTGGACGCATCCGGTTCTGGTTCTGAGACAGCAGGCGTTATCGTCAGTTTGCCGGCCACGATTGACCTTGGCGGGAAGACTTCGTTTGAGGTTCCAAACGCTGCTGCGCCTACGGTGGACGCATTCGGCGAGGTTGCTGGGGACAACGATGCTTGGGCAGCAGGGCGTGGCGCATTGCTGTTTTACGACGGCACGGCTGCAACACGGCTTGTGGGCGTTCTGGCATCTGATACGCCTTCCAACGGTCAGGTGCCAAAGTGGAACACGGGCGGCACCATCACGTGGGAAGACGACAGCACGGGCGTTGGGGGAAGCGGAACCATCGTAACGGTAGACGGTGGCGCAGACAACACGCGGGTCAATCTTGCTGACACAACCGGGATTGGTGTAACGCTGTCTGGCACCAACGCATCGTTCGCTTTGGTTGACCGGGACTTCGGCGCTGTCACGGTTTCATCTTCCGGAACGGCAATCGCGCTGGATGACGGCACGGTTACATCCAACAAGGTTGTAGCCGCCAACATCACCATAGACAAGCTGTCCGCTAGTGGCACTCCGCTGTCCACAAACTTCCTTGCTGGTGACTACGCATGGAAACAGGTCACCACCAACATGATTCCGGGATTGAATGCGATCCTTGCGACTATTGGAACGGGCGGCGGCAGCGGCACTGGCTCTGTTGTTACAGTCAATGGAGGATCTGACATGTCTCGCGCTAACATTACAACCAATGGATTTGGCTTGTTGGTTACGCAGTCTGGGACGAATATTTTGTTGTCGACAACAAATAACTATCCTGCGGGTTACTACGCCGGAGGATTTCTTCCGCTATTTGCTGGTGTTTCTAATGCGCTGACCGGCGACTTGTCAATGGATCAAAGCAGCGATGTGAGATTGTTCATGTCTGAGACTTCCCGCATGTTAACAGACGGCTATGAGGTTATGGGACTGCGAGCGTATAACGGTAAACTTGCGCTTCACTCATTTGCAACGAACGACTTGTCGGCGGCAGAAGAGTTCATGGTGATTGATCCGAGTGATCTTGTTGGGCCAACGGACATCATCACGTTTCCAAATAGTGGATTTAACAATAAGGTAGTGTTTGAGGCTGATGTTGAATTAAACGGGAATGTTATCGCCGGAACTCAGACACTTGGCACATCCAACACAACTGTTGCGACCACCGCATTTGTTTTGCAAAATGCAGGTGGCGACTCCGGCAGCGACACCAACTGGAACGGTAATCCGATTGCGAGTGGGACGATTACGAACCTTACCGTTCAGCTTTTTAACAGCAGGCGAACCTTCCTTCCAGCTTTTGGCGGATTTTATGCGGATGGTGTGTTCGGGCAAATTAACGCAGGATCAACTTTTTATCCTCTGGTTGGGTCAGCTATAGCTAGTGGGACCGCTGTCTATGACGTGTTCGCAAATGTTGTAGAAGATCCCTACCAACGTATTCTAATTTCAAGTAGCACCACAACCAATTCTGGATACGTTTACAGGCTCACAGATTCTGCCTATCTTTTGTCGGGTAATGAGTACGCTGTGACGCGGCTGTATATCGCACAAACAAACCTAAGTATTGTCAGGGCTGGTTTTGTAGATGTGTTTACTGGTGGTGCTTCCGGAGGCGCCGTAGACGGTGCATATCTAGAGTTATCCGGAGGTTTGATTTCAGGAGTTACAGCCAACAACAGCAGCCGAACAACCACGACGACGGCTTTCACTCCAACCATGAGCAATACTAACATGGTTGACTTGGAAGTGGTGATTGGAACCGGCGCAACGAATGTTGTCTTCAATGTCTACACGAACAAAGTAATTGCTTGGACGGATTCGCTAACCAACAACATTCCAACAGGGGCTGGCAGATATACTGCGGCGGGTGTGGTGGCCACATATTCAGGAACTCCGATGACAACAAACCTCATCTATCTTGGAGGATTTGGTGTAGACCGAAGCCTTAAGAACTAAAAATGAAAACCATTTTCCTGCTTGTTCTGACAATCGCGACAGCCTCGGCGGAAAACTTCGCCGTCCTCTTGGCTCGCGATGACCCGTCCTCACCGGCTGGTATGCCGACAAACTGGCCCGTCAAGGTCCAGCCAATCGGCGCTGCGACAAATCTTCCGGCGCGATATCCGCCACCGTGGAGGCTGGTCACGCAAGCGCAGGTTGACCAATGGAAGGCAACCCATGCCGCGGAGATGGCAGCCTATCAAGCCGCAAAGGAAGCCGCAGCCACACAACCAAAGCGAGACCGCGAAACGGCCATTCGCAAAGCCGTCGAGGACCTTATCCTGATCCGTGACTCATCCGGAACACTCACCGCCGCGCAGGTGAGCAACGCAGTGCGGGCAATATCTAAAGCACTCGTAGCATTCATTGAAGAAATCAGGCCATGAAACAACCATACCGTCTAACCGTAAATGACAAGAAATACATTCGTGTGGCCAAACATACGAAGATTGGCTCTGGCATCTCTGAAGGGCCATTCTACCGTTTGGTAGGAGATAAAGATAATAAGTGGCTTTACATGCCTGATCTGGCATTTGTCACAGGAGTTTCTAACACTGTAACCGCAATGCACCGAATTCAGCAAACAGCATGAAAACCAAATATCTAATCGCACTGTTGGCGGCTATCGGTTTTACCTCACAGGCTGCCGTATCGGCCCGTGTTGGGCTTGAGTGGACATATTCCGTTGGTGATACGGGAGACCATACATATCGAGTCTATCGCGGTGTTGCCAGTGGAACACCAACAGAACAATTCAACGCTGGCAGTACGAATCAATTTTGGATGGACGATCTTGTTCCCGGAACGCCGTATTTTTTCACGGTGACGGCATTGCGTGACGGGCTTGAAAGCTTGCCTTCAAATGAAGTCAACTACACCGCACCAACTGGCCAACCCGTGACGGTTGTTGTGAACGCAACGTTCCAACGTGACGCGAGCAAAGTTCTGGTTCAGTGGACCGCCAACCCAACCAACCAGTTAGTGTTCCAGTACGAGATTGGATATAAGCCAACTAACGTTGTGGACTATGCCAGCGTTATGGTGACGACAAACTCTGCTACCATTCCAGTTGATGCCACATCGACTTACAATTTCAGAGTCCGAGCCATTGGCCCCGCTGGCGTTGGGCCGTGGTTTGATCGTGTGGTGCCAGCCCTTCCGGGGCCTCCGATCTTTCTGTTGGTGCGAGCCAACGGAGGCGTTCAATACATCTACAAGCAATAATCTATCATCCTATGTCCAATACCCATAAAACTCAGATTGCATCATCGGTTGGCTTTTCGCTTTGGGCTTTGGCCATGTTTTCAACATCGCTGGTAGCGGTTTCTCAGGTCCCAGGAGTATCAGACATTGTCAAAGTGGCGGACATTGCTAGAGAAAAGGACATAGTTTGGCTTTCTATGGTTACGACTATTGTCGCCACACTGTATTCAGCGTGGCTGAACTGGAGGAAAGACAAGCAAACTGAGGCAATCACTTCAGCGTTGGTGGAGTCTGCAAAAGCTACACAGCAAATGGCAAATTCCGTTGAAGAATTGCGTGGTGATTTGAATGTGAAACGATAGAGTTCATGACAATAAAGTGAAACAGGATATGCCTAAAAAATGGAAACTCATTCATTTGCCAATCGAGGTGACGATTGTTTCGGAATGCAACATACGCATTGGTTGCGCCATTCAAACCAGCGGTGTTGTTTACGTGGACAAGAAAGGCGAAACGACGGTTAGAGGACTGGAAGAGTTCCGTAGAATGTTTATACCAGTGGAAGAAGACTAATGGAAAATTCACCCAGAACTGTTCGTGATGGGAACCTGAGTTTCGAGTCAGGTATGGATGGCGGACGTGCGCCTACGACTCTGGACGAAACCCAAGTCGCATATGCCACCAACACGACGTTCAGGGGTGGGTTCCCCAAGCCTCGTCCCAACATTGTTCAGCTTGATTACGGCCGCAGTAACTCAGACATCACGTTCTGGCAGTCCAACAGGTTCCAAGGGGCTGGAGGGTACACGGACGAAGACGGAAATGGTCATCTGTTCATGGCGATTGGCGGTCGGCTGTGGAGATTGCCGCTGGATCAATACGCTCCATCGCTGGCGGACATCACTACGGCTGCGTATCCGCACAATGCGTCGTCGGAACAGGCGTGGTTCGTGCAGGCGGACAAGTACCTAGTAGTTCAGGACGGTCGGTCTAGACCTTGGATTTGGGACGGGGTAAACTTGAGCGAGGCTGCCGTGAACCAGATTCCGATTGGTACGCGAATGGCGTATGGCATCGGGAGGCTGTGGGTTGCTCAGGGCAGGAACTATTACGGCGGGGATCTGATCAACTCCGATCCTTCTCGCGGTGTGGAAAGCATTCTGCATTTCACGGAGAACGACTATCTGAACGAAGGCGGGGCGTTCGCTGTGCCGTGGCAAACTGGGGAGATAACCGGATTCTCTTTCGCATCCAAGCAAGACACGGTGTCTGGCGAGGGGAGCCTGATGGTATTCACGAACAAGGGCGTGTTTGAGTTCGATGCCCCGGTGGACAGGACTACGTGGGCTGCTTTGCGCCAACCATTGCAGCGGTTCTCGTTGTTGAACTTTGGGGCAACGTCTCACGAATCCATCGTCCCTGTGAACGGGGACTTGTTCTATCGTTCTCAGGACGGAATCCGTTCGTTCTACTTCGCTCGCCGCGACTTTGGGGGATGGGGCAACACTCCGATTTCGCGTGAGGTTGAGGCGCATATCAAGAATGACGCCAGCAGATTGCTGAAGTTCGCGTCGGCTGCCAACTTCGACAACCGGATGCTGATGACGATTGAGCCTCAGTATTCCGAGCGTGGTTGTTATTTCAACCGGATGGCTGTCTTGGACTTCGACCTTATCTCTGGGATGCGTGGAAAGATCCCGCCTGCGTGGGATGGCATCTGGGAGCCGGACTTCCAAATCCTCCGGGTGTTGACGATTGAGTGCAAGAAAGGGCCACGGTGCATCATCATCGGGTCCAACGCAGATGACGGGCTTGGGGTGTACGAGCTTTTGAAGGACGGGGAAGGTTCCGAGACGTTCTCTTGGGGGACCGATTCCAAATCGTTCCAGTTTGGATTCCCGTTGGACTTAAAGCGGTTGAAGACGTTCGAATCGTGGTGGGATGGGCTTACGGTTGGAGGAAACATTGACGTGTGGTGGAAGCGCAATGGGGTTGGATGCTGGGCGCCGTGGGGTAGGTACGTGGCTACGGCTGGCGAGTGCGTTACGGCGCTAGAATGCACGCCGCCTATCCTTGGTGGACCAGTCGCAAAGAGCCGTGTTGGGCTTCCCATCGCACCGGATTTAGAGGATTCAACCAACTGCGTTCCACGCCGAGAGGGTTACGACTTTCAAATCCGCATTCGGACAACGGCCAAGGCGTCGCTTAAACGGTTGAGGATCTCGGCGGATGTCATTGACCAACCAGATACGCCGGAATACGATAACGCATGCGTTGAACTAGACGCCGACTGCCACACTTGCCAATAATCTATGCCAGACATCACCTATCCAATCGACTCGTCAGGTTTGGCGTCGGGTTACTGCCCTGCTGACTGGGCGGCATTGGCAACTGCTATCAATGCAACGCAATCCGTCACGATTCCGTCCGTGGCTGGATTCTTGGCTCAATCGACTGCCCCGGCTGACACTGGTGTAATCTGGATTGAGACTTCTGCTTCAATCCCTTACGTCAGGAGTGTTCGTCGGTACGAAGGTGGGGCATGGCGCATGGTTCCAGCCCCTCCAACCGGGGTTTATTTCGTGGACACTGGGGCTGCCAACATCCTCACGATCACAACCGGAGAAACGATCAACAACTCTGGGTTCCTTACTGGGCGCATCTTTGTAATCCGGGTCAACAACGCCAACACTGGGGCAGTAACGTTAACAGTAGACAGCTTGGGTGCTAAGGCAGTCTACAAGGCGAACACGGTTGCGCTGGCATCTGGAGAGCTTGCGGCTGGGCAGTTGATCATGGTTGGTTACGACGCCACGTCGGATGTCTTTGAGCTTCTGACGACGCTTGGCACGCCTCCAGCAGCTGCGGCTTCACGGTACGACGGAACTCCTGTTGCAATCACGACTGGAGACGGGGCTATTACCACTGTTTCCACGGGGCTTGCCTCCATTGGCAGCTACAACATCCGATTGGTTTGCCAAACTGGTGAGACTGGATATTCCGCTGGTGACGAGATTGATATTAGCGCCGTAGTCTGGGACGTTGGCGCTTCTGATTTCAATGTTGGATACGTGATTCAAGTGACTGGCGGGACAATCAACATCATCCAACCTAAAGACGGAGATGCAAACAACCTTGGAGTCTTGACCCACAAAACAACTGGCGATGCTGTAGACGATACATTCACTCCGGCGAATTGGAAGATTCGCGTCACGGCATACGTGTAACCTATGAGACTCACCGTCCTAGACGTTAAGAATAGCACGATTCCGAGGGCAATCGGATACGCCTCTTGCGACACTCGTCTGTTGGCGCTGCTGAACGACGCGCACCAGCGTTTGGTGATGGGTCCGGAGATGTGGTGGGAGTGCTATCAGCGGTACGAAGTCCGCGTTACCAGTGGTCAAATTACGTGGCCAAGGCAGGTGGCTCATATTGCGTCGCTAGCTGTCGATTGCCAACCGTTCAAGCCGCAGAACGAGTGGTTTGAATTCCTTGGTTCTGGCTATGGGATTCGAAGCTCTTGCGGTGGGTGCGATGATAGGATCATTGACCGTGGTACAGCGTGCATCTTTGAGGACATCAACACGTCTGGGAACCAGAAGAAGCTGAAGGTGTATTCGTCTGTTGCAGAGGACGCTGGGTTGACCATGACGGTGCTGGGATACGATGCGTCTGGAAACTGGATAAAGTCGCCTGTGGGTTCAACGTGGGTGGACGGGGAGATTATCGCGATTCCTCAATTGGCTGCGGCACCCGTCACGTCCGCAAACTACTTCTCTTCGGTGACGGACATTATCAAGCCGATAACCAAGTCAGAGATTTACCTGTATGAAAGGGACGATCTTGCAGGCACGCAACGGCGCATTGGGCTCTACGAAGCTGACGAGACGCGACCGCGCTACAGGCGGACTTTGGTTGCTGGTATTGGCACAGACTCAACAACGGAACGCACTATTACGTGCATGGTTAAGCGGGAAATCACGACACTGTATAATGACAACGATTTCCTGTTGATTGGAAACCTGCCTGCGCTCAAGGAGATGATGCACGGGGTTAAGAAACGGGATGATGGAAACCTGGGTGCATACGAAGAGCACAAGCGGGAGGCGTTTCAACTGTTGGACCGCGAGGCAGCACACTATCTCGGCAAAGGCGCTGGGATTCCAGTGAACGGAGAATTTGAGACTTGGGGTGCTGGTGAAATCATGTCCATGTCCTAAAGGAAACAATATCTTATGCCATTTCTAGCCGCATTCGGGGACATGCTTAAGGAGCAACCGGAAATCCCGGAGTTCAACCCGATCAACACGCAAGATGAAATTGTAAAGGCAGCCCAAGCCAACAAGGGTGCTCTCGGTTCGATTCAGGAACTCGCCAAGGAGTCGGACAAGTTTAGTCAGGAACAACTGATGGCACGGTTGCGGGAGATTGTTCCGGACGCTGACAAGCTGCTGAAGAACATCTCCAAGAACATCGACTCGCAGGTTCGTGGCGAGATTCCGGAGGACGTGTCGGCGGCAGTTTCACGGGACTCAGCATCGCGAGCTTTCGCTGGCGGGTACTCCGGTTCACAGCGTGCCGGTGCTCTTCGGACGCGGGATCTTGGTCTCACTTCGCTGGACATGACGCAGCGGGGTATGGACAATGCAACGCGCTGGTTGCAGGTTGCAAGGTCTACGCTTAGTGCGCCGCAGTTTGACGTTACGTCCATGTTCATCAGCCCAGAACAACAGATTAAGAACACGTGGATGAACACAGAAGCGTCCATGAACAACCAGTGGATGAAGAACCAGCAGGAGGCGGAAGGTTCTATGGGCACAATCTGGGGCAATGCTCTGAACCAAGCTGACTCGTTCATCCAGCAGATTGCCGTGTCTGCTGCTGGAAGCCTTGGTGGTGGTGGCGGCGGAATGGGTGGGGCTGGTGCTAAAGCTGGCGGGGCTGGCAGAACAAGCTACACGTTCGGGGGCTACTAACATGAGCATTCTATTCGACTCACCAATCCCTTACGAGTCCATTTCAGAAGGTCGCCGCAAGGAACAGGCGCTTGGCGGGCAGCTTGCCAAGAGCATGATGGATTCGTATTTCCGTGCAACCAGCCTGCGAGCGCAGCAGGAGCAATGGGCTGAAGAGGCTCCGTTGCGTGAGGCGAATCAAACCATGATGGCGGCTAGGGCTGAAGGTGAGAAGATTGATTCTCAGCTTAAGAGCCTTAAGTTGATCAACGAGACTCGCAAAAAGGAAAGCATTGCCGGATTGGCGGCGATCCAAGAAGAGGCTGCGATGTCTGGTTGGAATTGGATGTCTCGCGCTGGGTATCACGAATACATCTCGAAACACCCGGAGCTTTTTGGGAGTCCCGAAGCTGAGTCCGTGGAAAGGAACTTTGACAACGCGGAACAGGCACGGGCTAAAGAACGGCAATGGAAGGCTGAGACGGAGGCCCGTCTAACGATTGCACGGGAGCGAGAGGACACGCGGTTGATGCTTCAGGACGCCAAGGATTCAGGATCTTTTGAACCTCCAGTGTGGGAAGATCCCAAGACTGGAAAGCGGTTTGCCATTAGCGAAGGTGGGGCGCTTGTTCCGTTGACGGATGACGCTATGGGTGTGGCTGAACCCATTCCGGATGCTTCCGGGAAACCTGTTCCGGGATTGTATAGCTACAAGGGGCGTCCGTTGCGTGTTCCTGTTGACCCACTCGCATCCACTCCGTTCAACACGTCAGCCACAAACCCAACATCCGTTGGTGCTGCTGGTGCTTCTTCTGCAACCAAGGTGTACGATTACGATGCCAACGGCAGGCGCATCCAAAAGTAATCATGCCCAAGGTCGCCAATGTCCCCGGTCTAGGCACTCTCAGGTTTCCCGACGAAACCCCGGACGACGTTATTGACAGGACGGTAAAGAAGGAAGTTCTGGGGCTTCAGTTTCAGGAAGCCCAAGCCGAGATTGATAAGGCTGACCGATTCATCGGCGCTGTAGACACAGTTGCTCCCGTGGTGGGTGCTGTTTCGCTTGGTCGCGCTGGGGCTGTCCTGCGTGGTGTGGCAACCGACGCAATGGTTCCGCATGAACCGGGAACCGCTCCTGCTACGATGGCCGCTATCCGTGGTGAGCCAATACCGGAGGACATGCAGAAGAACGTTGAAGGCAGCATCTTCAAGTCTTCCGTGGCTGGGCTGGCTCAATCGCTGCCTGTGGTTGGGGCTACCATCTTGACGGCTGGGGCTGGTGTGCCTGCTGTTGCTGCCGCTGCTGTGCCAATGGCTGCGTCGGCGTTTGAGGCGTCGGGCGGTGATGTCGGTCAGACTGTGAAGGCTGGGGCTATCGGCGCGGCCTTGCCGGTCCTGGGGGCTGCTGGCATGAAGGCTGGCGGTGCTGTAGCCGGGGCTTTGGCGAATCGTGGTGGAACAGCACTTGCGAATCCAGCCGTGCAGCAAGCTATCGAAACTGGAGTTGGTCAGGTTCCGATTCAATCATTGCTGTTGGGTGATCTTGTTTCCAGTGACGAGTATCAGAACGCAACACCAGAGGAACGCAATCGACTCCTGAAGGTCCATTGGGCAAGCCAAGCGGCCTTCGGCATCCCGGACATCGCCCGTGGAATGAACCCAAGCCGTGTTCCTGAAGCTCGCAGGTTCGAATCCCCGTCCATAGACGCGGCAAGGATGCTTGCGGACGCTCCGATGGCTGATCCTATTGGCAGGATGCAGGAGATTGCAGTTCCGAGTCTGCCGTTGACCACGGAGGCAGTCTCGCGATTGGCGTCCAAGCCAACGGTCAAGATGCCGGGTGGCATTGTTCCGGCGACTCCGCTCACGGCTGATGCCATGCGTCAGAAGATGTCTGGTATTCAGACTGAATCTGGACGGAGCGACACGATGGATCAACTCCGGGTTGATTACGGGGAGTCGCAGCCCATCGACACGTCGGTTGTTGGCAAGCGAATCGACGAAGGTGGAGGGAAAGTTTCATTTTCGGCAGAGGCGCCAACGCTTCTGAGGAATGCACCAGAACAACCAACCCGCAAAGGGAGTGATAAACCACTTGAAGAAGTCCAATGGCAAAAAGAAGAAGTGTTAACAGGTGAAACAGGGGCTACGCAGACTGAAACGCCCCCCACCTACGAAATGGCGCTAATACCCGGTGGCAAGCAGGCTGCGGATGCTCTCAAGGAGGCCATTGGTTTTGCAACAGCCAAGGGCAAGGCTGAGGAAGCTGCCAATCCTTCAACCAAGGGCGAGAAGATGCGGAAGTTTTCTGCCCGTGTTGGCTCTGCAAAGAGCGTTCCTGAAGACGTTCGCAAGTCGGTGTTGAAGAACCCGCGTTCCACGTATGACCCGCAGGTTGTTCAAGACGAGGCCGTTGCTGCGTCTACGAAGTCTCCCATTGAACTCGCTGGAGACGTGACTAATCCGGACAGCAACACGTCTACTCTTTCTGGGCTTGAATTGGTGAAGCGGGCTTTCACGGCTGGCGACACCAAGGGCGGTGAGGAGATGTTGCTACAGCTTGCGGCCAAGGGGACGCAAATGGGCCAGCTTATCAACCAGTATAAACTGCTGGTGTCTGCTGTGCCTCAGCACATTACCACGATCACGGACAAGATGCTTCAGGCAAAGGGCTACGACCCGATGCCACCGGCTGAGAAGGAACGCATTACCGGGCTTTCCAAGACGGCAATCGACGCTGAGACCAACCGCAAGAAGGCTGACCAAGCTTACCTTGCGTCTCCCAGCAAGGAGACATGGGATGCTGTCGCTGACGCTTCCGCAAAGTCTGAACAGGCAACGCACGATCTGGATTACGCAATCGCACGGAAGGCACCAAAGAACTTTTCAGATACCATCGTCGCCATTGGTCAGGGCAATCTGATTACGCCGATCAGCCAAGTAGCAAACGTCGTCGGTAATGCTGGCAAGTTGTTCTACGAAGTTCCCGTAAACGCCGCAGCTTCCGTGTTGGATGCCGTGGAATCCGCCGTCACAGGCAAGCCTCGCAGTATCGTATGGACTCCTGTCGGTGGATCTGCCGCACGACTCTCGGCCCTCAAAGAGGCGGCTGGCGTATCCAAGGAGATCCTGTTGCGCGGATCAGACACAGCGCATATCGAGGCTGGTCAGTACGGAGGCACAAAGCTGAATGCCATCCGTGCGTGGCGTGATCTGTTCAGCATCTATCGCAAGCAAACCGATCTTCCGACCAAAGACGGCAAGGTGCCTCTCGCGGATTCGACCAAGCTGTTTATCGAGGGCACGTTTGGAATCCCGGCAGACGTGATGCTCCGTGGGCTTGGGGCAATGGACGCTGCTTTCAGGTTTCCCGAGCGAGCCCGGTTGGTCTACGAGGCTGCTATCCGTTCAGGAAGAACTCCAGAAGAGGCAATGCGGGCAACGAAGCGTCCAGAACTCTTCCTGTCCAAGAAGGATCTGAAACAGGTGGAGTTTGACGCCTCAAGGTCGGTCTACCAGCAGAACAACCTTGCGACTGAGGCTGTTGCTGGTGTGAACAACGTTCTTCGCAAGGTTCCAGGGCTGTATGTGTTGTCCAAGATCATGGTGCCTTTCCAAAAGACACCGATCAACGTTGCGGCAGAATTGATTTCCTACACCCCAGCCGGGTTGGCTAAGGCTGTCTATGCTGCCGCCAAAGGAAACCGGCGAGAGGCTAACCTATCCATCGCCAAGGTGATTGTTGGGACGATGGGCATAGCCGCTGCTGACTGGATGTTCAGCAAGGGTGTCATCTCTCCGCCTTTGGACGCGGAAGACGAGGCGCAGAAGACACGGCTTGGAGCCGAAGACGTTCTGCCTGCTGGACACATCAACATCACTGGTCTCAAGCGGGCCATAGCTGGAGAAGACGGAACACCCAAACCCGGTGACGACGTTCGCGACATGCGCCGCTTGGGGATGCTTGGCGGCATAGCCTACCTAACTTCCTACGCCCGTCGTCAGGTTGAGAAGAAGCGCACAGGCGAGACAAGCTTGGGATCTGAGATTGCTACCACTGCCCCGGCTGTATTGGCACAGTGGACGGTGAATCAGTCGTTCCTGCAAGGCGTGTCGCAGTTCGTTAAGTCGTTCACGTCTGCCGATGGTGGCGAGAAATGGTTGCAAAGCATGGTGGAAACGATTTCCGCATTCCCCATGCCCAACACAATCCCGGCGATTTCCAGGGCCATCCGAGAATCCAAGCCAGAGTTCCGGGATGACAACGCGATCCAGGCAATTGGCAACAAGCTCAACGAACGCGCCAACGCTCTTGGGTTCAACGTTGGGTTTGGCAAGAACACCAAGGATTTGCCGGTCAAGGTGGATCTTTGGGGGCGTCCCGTGGCGCAGACTCCAAAAGGAGCCAACCCGTGGGTCTATAACTTCTTCGACATCACCAAGTCCCGCGAGATTCCAGACGATGCCGTTGCGGTGACGCTCTACAATCTCTGGCGCAAGACTGGAGACTCAGCCGTATTCCCGTCACTGCCTGAGCGCATCCTAACCATCAAAGGGCAGCAGTCAGAGCCGTTGTCCTATGACCTATACCAGCAACTTGCAACACGGGTTGGGCAAGCTCGCAGGCAAAGGGTTGAACGGCTGATGGATCTTCCAGCATTCCACGCGCTTCCGGACGGCAAGAAGATCGAATACCTGAAGGACGAGGTTTATCAAAAGGGCCGAGACATTGGCATGACCCAATTCCTACGGGACTTGCAAGCCCAAGGCATTACGCTTGAGCGTCGCAAGACTCGCCGTGGGACGGAGTGATTGGCTTTTGGGCGCGCATAATTATCCTCACCATTCTCCGAATGATTTTTTCAAGTCGATCAGGGTCTTTATGATACCAGCACGTTATGCCGGGAGTTATGTCGCATGAACCGTCTCCCCATCGGTGATCTTGCTCGCACTCGCACCGCTCATTGATAATTTGCTTTGCAAGCGCCCGGCACGCCGCCTTCTTGGTGAAGAATCGCCGACCGTTTGCCCTGTAGACTTTTGCGGTTTCGACTTGAACTCCCAGCATATCAGTTATCCTTCGCCGCTTTAGCCATTGCCAACACGAATGCGATTCCGATAGCTGACGTGACGCCAAGCAATGCGCCAAGTCCGGCATATCCCAGCATCCACAACGCAAGAGACGCCGCGCCCCACGGGAAAAACCACATGAGGACGAAGATCAATAGTCGGTCTTTCATGGTTTGAATTCCTCCCAGCTCGCAGTTCCGTTTGACCGTCTGAACGAAAGCTTCGGCTCCCCCGGTCTTGGCTTGCCGTAGGTCGTCTGGATCAAGCTCACGGTGGAATCGCCGATCATTGCCGCCACATCGGCATCAGAATACCCATCCCGGCGCATTTTGGTGACGAAGTATGCCCGCAAACCGTGGCTGGTGCGCTTGGGAAGGCCCCTGGAGGCTGTTTCACGCGCCAGATGGGACGTGAGGGCATAGCGGGACACCGGACCGTCTCCGAGGCGATTAGGAAGCCAGAAGTCGCTTTCGGGGTATCGCTTTACCCCCCATCCCGCGAATTGCTCGTAAACCGACTCCAAGTCTTCGTGCATGATTGCCCATGGGTTTACTCCACCTTTCAAGCGAGCCAAATCAATGCGATTGCCCCAAGTGTATCCCGCCTCCCCCGGCGTTTCAGTCCACCGGAGAGCTAGGACTTCGCTTGTCCTACACCCCGTCATCGCCTCCAGCAGTAGTTGCCATCCCAAAACCTCAGTCTCAGGCTTGGAAAAGAATAGTTCCGCCCACCAGTTCAGTTCATCCCCATCCCTGGGCATCGCATCCCGACAATGGGATACTTCTGAGGCAGCTTGGAATCGTGGCCTATGCAGCAGGAAGTTGGTGTCCAGCCTGCCGGTTGCAACAGCGTAGTTCAGCACGTTGCTAAGGCATTGCAACTCCATGTCGATCATGCGGTGCCCCTTGCCGTTCGCAATCTGAGGCTTCCGCCAGTCCCGGTACTCATGCACCATCGCCAGCCGCACGGTATCGGCACGTTTGCTGCCCCACCACTTTGCGATCCACTCCAACCGCTTGGCTTGGAACTCGCAGAACTTCATGTCCCGTTCCTCCAGCCGCTTGCTCGGGCAGTGGTGCGCGAGGTAGCTGCTAACCAGTTCCAGAACCGTGGGAGGTGGTGGTGAGAGTGGATTCTTGCCGATGCCAAGGTCTGCCATTTTTACTGCCCTCATAACCTCCGAAGCCTCAACTTTCGCATCCCTCGCGGTGATGGACGCCAGCTTGCGCCATGTTCTTCGCCCTTGGTTCACCGGACGCACGTAGAAGGTGCCCGGTCCATCCTGATACACGCCATTTCCTAAGCCTGTCATAGTTTTCTGCCGCTGATCGAAACACGGGGCATCCTGAAACTCAAGAGGAAAAATGTTTGTGCGCGGCTGAAAACTCTTGAACCACACCCCGCTTCGTGCAAATCTTGAGCAGATGAAAGCCTGGATCACAAAGTACGCCCTTTCGTCCGGAGTTCTTGAAGTCGAAGCGCAAGAACCAACCCTGGACTATCCAAATATGATCAAGGTGGTTCCCACTGAAAACCCGCATCTTGGTTGGAGCTTTTCAGTGTATTTCCACGGCGAAGGCAGGGAATGGCATCGCTCCTTGGATTCGGCTCGCCAGAAGTTTGAGCAGATGAAACACAACAAGATTTCTTCCCTTCGAAAACAGTTAGCAAAACTAGAAAAACAGGAATTCAAATGCAAAACCAACCCTATCTGAAGCCGTACACCATCGTTAACCCCAGCGTTTCGGACCTTCGCCTTGCTACTCAGATCGTTCGCAAGTATCGCAACGGGAATGACACCGTAGCCGACGTTCTGATGTCGCACTCCACTGCGGTCTCGCTCGGTCTTGAACCTGATCCTAGAGATTACGCAGCGCATTCCGCAGATTCTCAGAGTGAGTAACTCATCCCAAGAAAAACACCCCACTATGTCAGAAGAACTATCAGAATTGGAAGTTGTCCCGCCGTCACACTCAGACTCAATCGAACGTGCTTCTATCGACGTTCAGGTTGCCACCGCTCGCAAGTACGGACGCTCACTGTCCCGCGTAAAGCAGGAGATGCTTTCCTTTGCCACGCTTGACGAGGAAACCGCACAGTCCTGTTTCTTTACCCTCCCCCGTGGTGGTAAGACAATCCAAGGTCCATCTGTTCGCCTCGCCGAGATTGCCGTCGCTTGCTACGAGCATCTGCGGGTTCAGGCTCGCATTGTGTCCACCGTAACTTCCGGTGAATCGCCTCATGTTATCGTTCAAGCTCAGGCTTACGACGCTCTGAAGAACTCTGCTATTTCAATCGAGAAGCGCCGTCGCATTGTGAAAAAGAAGTCCAAGGAAACCATCGACGATGACGACATCACGCTCGCCACGAATTCATGCACGGCAATTGCCTTTCGTGACGCCGTGTTCAAGATCGTTCCCAAGGCTCTGATTACGCCTGTGTACGAGGAAGCCAAGCGGGTTGCCATTGGTGACGTGAAGTCGCTTGGAGTCCGCCGCACGAAGGTTGTGGAGCGTCTGAAGGCCATGGGAGCCACAGAGCCCAACATCCTTCACGCGGTTGGTGCTCGTAAGGTGGAGGACATCACGTTGGAGCATCTGGAAACGCTGATCGGGCTTGGGACTTCGCTTAAGGACGGGGCTACCACAATTGAGGAAGCTTTTCCTGGCCCGAAGATTGAACCGGCGCAGTTTGTTGGGGTTGTGGACAAGATCGAAAAGCCACATTCAGCCAAGACTCTTACCATTACTCAGCCTCCCAACGCGCAGCTTGAACAATTCTCGGTGATTGAATGCAAAACCTACTTCGACGCCTTCGCTCAAATAGTCAAGGAAGCCTCGGCTTTCGAGTCCTTTGCCGATATGCCCGATGAACTCTGCGAGACGTTGCTCAAGGACAAGAAGGCGCTGAAACTCCGACTGGG
>ERZ869925.84-NODE-84-length-51489-cov-9.062313_pt1 | contig 51489 bp, 97 predicted proteins | sample MGYA00579311_ERZ869925 | MGnify/ENA primary metagenome ERZ869925 (study PRJEB32216, sample SAMN09231817) | wastewater metagenome | place: USA: Maryland | collected 2016-07-30 | study: EMG produced TPA metagenomics assembly of the PRJNA472060 data set (Reclaimed water...
GTAGCTAGAGGTATGCTAGGAGCGTTTCTAATCGCTTCAGGCGGACCAGATGCAAAGAGACTGATGGACGAACTGTATCTAGCAGAACGCCTCCAATCACGTACAGAAATATTGTCTCAAGAGATCCAATTAGAATTGTCCGCCCTTGACAGAAACGAGTCGCCAGTGTTAAACTACGCTTCCCAGAGTCTATTGGAGCAGTAAATGAGTGAGATAGATGAGCTTATAAACTTTATAAACTACTTGGAAAAGGGTAATAACGTTAAATATCATTTAATTCAAACCTCTTTTAACGATAAGTGGCGGACTCAAACCTACCATACTGATTTATTAGGCTTGCTTCAAAGCTTCAAGAAATGGCAGAAAGAGAAACACTACGGTGATAAATGATGATTGATACAGATATAAAGCAATTTGAAGAACTGAGAGAACGTATGGGCGATTCTATGCATAAGTGTGAGACGGATCAGCTTAGATACTATACAGAAGCCCTTTATCAAGAGTGTGAACCTTTAATAGCCGAGGTTAAGGCTATGAGGGCATATCTCCGCTTTATCAATGAATACAACAATTATATGGAATTCCGCCCTAGACTTACAGGCGAGTGGTATGGCAAAGAGAAAGAAAAGAGGTAAAGTCCCAGAGTGGGTAAAAAGAGAACGTGCCGCCAGAAGGCTCTTAGAAATAGAAGCTGGCGGAAAGAAAGATCATGGGAAGGTGCATCTCACCGATAAGAAAGATATAGCTGAGAAAGAATCCAATACAGTTCGCCTAGAGGCAATAGAAGAATGAAATATGATATAGAACTTTTAAAGAAAGTCCATAAACCTGGCGGAAATACAATACTTTCCCCTTTGTCTATTGACCTTTGTACTGCTATGGTAGCTTATGCTATTCCCGGCAACTATGCTTTGTCTGAATCTACAGCCTTAGGCAAATATAAGTGTTGCGAAGACTACAGGGATCTTATTGTCAGGTTGATTAATAAAAAAGGAAACCAACTCAAAATTGCAAATTCTTTGTGGGGCGGTTGGACTCATCCATATATTGAATCTTTCGTCTTTGAGGATAGTTTCTTTGCAGATATTTACCCTGAAGCCTCCGCTCAAGCAATCAACACCTGGGTAAATGAGAAAACCGAAGGTTTGATTCCTCATACCGTAGATTCAATTCCACCTAAATCTAATATTTTCATCAACGCCTTATACTTCAAGGGCGATTGGTTAAAACCCTTCTTTGAAGGCACTGCTCCCGCCCCATTTTATGGCTCAGGCGGAGAGTCTACTGTTTCAACGATGTTTCGTAAGTGTAGCTTTGGTTTTTATGAGGATGGAGATGTTCTCAATGTTAAATTAGACTATACTGGAGGTCAAAGAAGAAATTTTGCGTTTCTAATCTCTATGCCTAAGGCGAAACCTATAGATCAGTATATTAAAGAAAACCTAGAAGCAGAGGATTACAAGAAATGGGGGCACCAACCGCTTAAACTCTACTTGCCTAAATTCACCTTGGAATCGACTGTAGACATACAAGAAGCTCTAGGAGTAGAAATCAAAGGCGCTGTTTCTGCCAAATCTACAGCTAAGATGGAAGTAAATGAAGAAGGGACAGAGGCAGCGGCCTTGTCCAAAGTTATTGTAATGTGTTGTGGAATGGGTCCGCTTTCGACAATCGAAGTAAAGATTAATCGCCCGTTTATCTTCAGATTGATAGACCAAATGACAGATACAGTGATATTTAACGGAGCCATCAATAATCTGTAATGCCGAACTGTAGTAAATGCTTTCAACCTAATAGCTCCTATACTTTCGGTATGTGTGAGCTTTGTAAGAAAGAATATAAATCGGTATACAACGGGTTCTACAGAGCCGCCCACAAACAAGAGATAAAAGAAAAGGATAGGCTGTGGCGGGATAATAACCGTGAAAAAGTTCAAAAGGCTAATACAGACTACAAACGAAATCGATACATAAGGGATGAAGACTTCCGCCAACGCGCCAGAGAAGCACAAAGAGCGTACAGACAAAGACAAAAGGAACAGAACAGTGGGAGAAACTAAAACACTTACTTGTCTATTAGAGACAGAGCATGGCATTTGTTTCGTTACCGTCGACGCCCAAGCTACTGTTCAAGCTATTGCTAGACAATATTCTATTCCTATTCCAGGGGCGTGGGATATGCTAAGAAAGTACACATATTCTAAAGCCCAGCTTGCGATGGTATATCCCGCCAAATGTAAGATAGGCGATATGGAACTAGATGAGCCAATGTCATTCCCGCCCCAAGAATACCTTGTAGTAAATCCTACGCTTGTAGAGAAGTGCCGGGCGTTTGTAAAGAGTGGGGCGGAAACAATGCCGCCCGCCAAAGAAAGCTAGGTTTTAGATAGAATTAAGCCATAACTCCTTTCCCAGGTGAAAATTGTGGCTTTAGCAAGGTTCGTTCTTCTTACGTATTCTATAACAGGTAGTAGATTGACAGGTGCAACTGCGTACAATTTCTTGGCGGATGCAATAACAGCAGGCCAAGCAGGCGGAATCTCATCTAATGTTTGTTGAAGGTTTCTTACCTTTAACTCTAATGCTTGTACCTTAAGGGCTAGGCGTTTATTACTTTCAATAACGGCATTAACATCTATAACGCCCCGATTGTCCTCATTACAAGGGCTATCCTTGTATACATTTAGCATAAGATAAACCTCTTTAGCCAATGGCGTAGTTATCTCTTTCATTAAAAACTCCTCCCTTCTTCTAGAAGCCGTAGACAGGTACCGCATTTTACAGCATCGTCTGAGGGTGGTTTTGCACTACCTGTTCGCCTTAATCCACAAAGAGATCTTAGGTAGGGTTATTCCGTCATATTGTGTCCAATGGACAATTTTTCCTCTACTGAAATCAGTAGAAAAGCTGTCAGGTACGATAATCTCATCAATTTTATCCATTATTCATCTCCTGCCTGTAAATAAGGTAATTCCAGTGTTCGTCTTTCACCCAACAAACGTGGGACTTCTCACACTTGCTGGCGAATTGACTTCGTTTGCCACAAATAGAGCAATTGTCGAAGCACATTTGATCTAGCTCATCTCGAAAGAGAATAGCTCGTGCTTCTAGGTCGTTTAGTCCCGCCAATTCTGCCCTGGCAGCTATTGCTCTAAGCTTCTCAGGCGAATCTGGGCCGATTATGTGCCAAGTAAACCCGCCAACAATTAAACCCAATAGCGCTAATTCTAACATAAAGCCTCCTAGTGCCGCTTTGGCGGACAAATAAGGTACAGAAAAGCAGAGATGCAAATCCATACTAACCCCGCCACCCACGTAAATATCGCCGTAACATCGGATGTTGATTGTTTGTGTTTCATTTTAGTTGCTCCCAAGTGTAAAATTTGTCTGCTATGTAGTCATCACCACAGCAGGAGGCATGGGCGAGAAGAATGATATCTATATTAATACCAGCCTCTTTAATAGTTGCTTGAATACGTGGTGCTTTGTAGCAGCTGGCTATTTGATCAGCTAAATCAACCTTTGCTTTGCCTATCGCCAGTTCCTTGAATTGTTTCATTTGTTCTGTAGTTATCATGATGAGCCCTTCCTGAATGTCTCGGGCGAAAGTGTAAGCGTAAACACTCCGCTATCTAAACTGTAAACACCTCTTCGGCCGAATACCTTACATATGTAGTGTAAAGGAACCAGTACAGGAGTTGCTACAAGAAATAGTACAGCTGCACAGATCGTTAGTATTCGTATGGTTGTTTCATTCATGTTGTCTCCTTATCTGTCGATAATGCCGGTTTTAAGAATGGTGTTTTGATGGTATTTCGCAAAATGCGGTCCTCTTGAACCATATGTGTAATTCACGCCAACCTTGAATTTTATAGTTGGATGACCAATAAGCTGAATTACATGTTTAATCTGTATAGGCGCACAATCTCGCATCTCATACCACACTCGTAAGTGATCTTCCAGCAATTTCATTAGAATCGGATCAGTTATCGACTGCTCGGTTATTTTTGGCGCCTCTACAAAAGCCCTGAAGGTTATTGCTCCGCCAGAGGTAGTAGGGTCTATATGAACGTGAGGCATTAGATGATCCTCCTTTCTGAGTACCGGTTACGTATAAGGGCGTTGAATATGGCGCCTTTACTGCCTGCCTTATCCAATTCCGCCACAACTTCTGGCGGAACATCGCTGTAAGCATATCTCGCGCCGTTGGTAAAGTCAACCGTAAGGACTTTAGACTTCTCATCATAGCGAATAGAGACAAATGCCGAACTGCTAAAACTCAATACTTTCATTGTTTAAAATCTCCGTAATCTTCCACTGGATGACAATGTATTCCGCAGCAACCATGAATAGATTCGTAATAAGCTGCCTTCTCTCCTTTGGTTCTACGTATAAAATTAAGCTGATCAACATCAATGTGGCCGATGCCACAAGGGCATATACGCTCCATGATACCTCTATCAGTCCGCCAGTGGCTCGGAAAGCTTGACATACAGTTGTCGGAAGGATTGTGTATAACACATCCATATGTACGGCAGTCTTCACTTTCAGCGTGAACGTTAACGATAGTTTGACCTGTGCCGGTAATGAAGGAATTGTCTTTAGGGGCAACTCTCTTGTTTACCTTAACCCTATTTCTGTTATCTTCCATCAATACATCCTCAGTTCATAGGGTAGAGTTACAGGCTCAATAGACTTGATCTTTAAAGAATCTTCGTCTTTACGGGCGTAAGGTATGCTCCGCCACTCACGTTTAGTATACTTCTCTGAGATGTAATCTTCAACCTCTTGGGCGGAATTGGCTATGATTTCGATTGTGAGATGCCGCCATTCTCCGTGGCAGAACCAGTCTGCCTCATATCTGTTCATCCTGTAGCTCCTATGACTTGATTACAGGCTGTACAAGTTCATCGTAAGGTACATCTTCATCAGGCCATTTAATTATCCTTATAGTCATTAGAACCTCCAAGTCTTAGTAAAGCCGCCCCGAAGGGCGGGAAGGTTAGTCTTTAACTAGATCTCTAAGAGCCATCCAGTTTTCCCATCCTTTCTTATACTTCTCTAGTTCCGCTTGGGTGCTTTCTAGTGTTGCCGCCATCGGATTACTATCACTAGCCAGAGAATACACCCTCATACCTGTATTGTCAACCTGTAATAGGTATTGACCTTCAGGAAAGAATGATATACCTTCTCCCGCCAACGAAGTAGAGAGAAAACCTCCATCCTTCTTAATGTGGACTGAACCAGGCTCTAACAACGCTTCTAATGCATCTCTTTTACCAGGCGGTCTGCCTCGTTTCCCCCCCTCAATTCTAGGGCTACGCTGAGCTAGGTGTTCCTTAATACCTTTAGGTCCAGGAACGTAAGGAGGCATAATGCCTCTTTCTAGAGTTGAATAGAACTTAATCATCGCGTTAAGCTCTTTGCCTGAGCGAGGCTCAGAACCTCTTTCAAATCTCTCAATCTTAGAGCCTAAGATTTTTCTGTCGCAAGCGATGCCGATAGCAATCGCCGCCCTTTCTGTTGATATACCAAACTGCTTTCGCAAAGCTTGGAACTCTTCTAATGTGTGTTTCACCCTTCAACCCTCCCGTCCTTGTAAATGTTAAATCTAAAATCGTAGTTTTCTTTAGTGTGGTAGGCAACTACAAGACTGTATAAAAGCTCCTCATGGTCAAAGCGCTCAAGCCTCTTACCGTAAAAACGTTCAAACGCTAGTAGCTTTCTCATACCGTTGCTTTCTACACCATACCGCTTAATACATTCCAACATCTTAGGTTCAATGTAAGCCAGAAGAAGTTCTTCTAAGATTGGATCTCCTGTTAAACTGTCCACATTTACACCTCCATGATTAGTAAATTTGTTGGCGGACTAAATCGTTTAGCATTTATGGCCGAACCCGGTTAGTCTCCAGTATGGCCGCACTGCGAGGTTCCCCAGCTTTAATCAAGGGGTTACCAGAACCAACAAAATTGAACAAGGCAGGAATCGAACCTGCAACCTACAGCTTCCGCCGCTGGCTGTACCAATGCCGCCTACTTGTTCATCTTTCATATATCAGAACCTTGTATGGTCCTGATTTACGTACACTTTCTTGTTCTCCTGTTTTTATCATACCCGCCCTAGATACAAGACGGTTTGAGGCGTGGTTATCTTCTGCAACGATTGTTGCAATACTATACCCAGGCAAAAGACTCATTCTGTATTGTAAGACTAGGCTTCCTAATCCCTGTTTCCGCCAACCCTTTTGGGTAATGGTTATACTCTTTGTACATTCCTTACCTTCAAGAATTGAGGCAGACATTGCTCTAATCCGCCCGTGGGCGCAGTAGCACACAATTATAACATTCTCAGGTTTAGCAGCATAAGCTTCATACGTATCCATACGTATTCGGCCAGAGCCATTACTTTCTATAAATCTCAAATGCACATCTCTAATGTGGTTTTCTACTCTTAAGCGCATCTGACTACACCACCTTCGTTTATGACTAGAAGCACCTTATGCCCAGAGGTAGAGTATACCACCTCTAACTTAAATCGCTTCGGTGGATCTCCTTTAACTCTTTTTAAGCTTTTAAGCTCTCGAAATGTTAAATCTGCATTTATGTTGAAGTGGGTAATCAGCCACGCCATGCTTTGAGCATGTTCCGCCACCTTAGCTTCAACATGCTCCATTAATAGCTTAGCCAAAATAGGATCGATAATTGGTTCCTCTGTTATTGGCGGAGGTTCAACAATTGTTCTAGCTGGTATTCCTGATGGCATAGGTGCTCTGCTGCTTGATTCTCGATAGAAATCTTGATATTGATATAAGAATGGTTGAGGATCAGGTCGTGTTGCTACCCAAGGACCATAAGTAGGTGGAGGAGTTATTTCCTCTTCCCAATCCATGCTATATTCCACTGGCTCTAAGGCGGTATAATTTGTCCACACTTGCGGAGAAGATGGCATTGGTCTACGAATTCTAGGTTCGTGATTGCCAAGAGCATATCGTCCGCCAGGAATACGAAGAATCCTAAACAAAGGGCTTTGTCTTTGTAAATTTTCCCTTAGTTGTTGTTCTAATTGTCTTTGATATGCTTCAACCGCCCTAGTGAGGGCATCATCGTTTGTAGGCATTTAAACCCTCCTGTTTGTAGTAAAGGTGGGAATTTACCACCTAAAAAGCATGTATCCATTACCGTTTCTGTGAACAAGATACTCCGCACACCACCAATTTGTAAAGTAAATTTTTATACTGTGGGAATGTGATTTGAAATAGCTGTGTTCCGGTCTAAGTTTGTCGATTGAAATAATCTTTCGGAAGTTTAAGTCCAGAGGCTCTGGTTGTGTAGGTAAACGTTGACCTCGACTAAACCCCCTAGTAGCGCATCTGTTTGCAATCATCTTTTTAAAGTCAGGTTCAAATTTTTCCAAAAGTAACTTTGTTAATACAGAATCATCCGCCCAAGTCTTAGGGCGGATTCCTGTTTTAGATAATGTCATTTCGCCCTCCTATACTATTGAGCCATCATGTTGAATCAGTTTAATGATTATACAGGTACAATGTTCATCTGTGCATCTAGCCTCTACACGATAGCGATAGAGGTTGTGATTATAGACTCGTTCTGCAAGCTTACAAACAATTGCCCTACTACAAGTAAGAAAGGTAGGATGTTTGAATAAATGTTGAGTATGAGTAGATAAAAGATCTTTCAAAATATTGTCGGTAATTACCTCAACTCTAACTGTGTTACTCATATTTACCACCTGTAGATAGAGCCATCATGCCCTATCTTGAAAGTAACCGGTCTGAAATCGGGGTGATAGATAGCCTTTATCACGTATTTATGGCGGTTGCCATTTAATATTCGCAAGGAGGATATCTCAAAACAGGTTGGATCTATGGGCATGGCAACAACTGCGTAACCTCGCCCTTCAACATATTCATATTTTTTACAATGATATTCCGCCTGTTTTACAAGTCTTGTTCGAATATGCTCCAGCAATAAGGATTTAAGTAATACCCTATCTAACTTAGGAGCTTTCTTTACTCTTGTCTTTGTTGGCATTTGTTCACTCCTGTAGTAGTAAGATGGCATTTAGCCATAGACTTTTCCTTTATGGTCAATTTGAAACCAATAGGTAGCATGTTTGTCAGTTTTGTGAAATCGAACAGTAAATGTATAGCGCATCTTTGAATCTTTAGATATGCCTAACTCTTCTATAACTCTAAATCCAGTGTCTTTATAGTCTTGTCCGCGAGTTAGAGGAAGTAGATATTGGATTCTAGGTTCCACATGTTGGAGTAATAAGCGCTCCAAAATAGGATCTTCAGTACTCATGGCATCTCCTTATACTCTAATACTGGTAATTTCGCCCGTTTTACGGTTGATTATTGCCCTGAACCACCACACTCTTCGATAGTGGAAAGGATGATTACCTTCCTGCGGAGGTTCAGTAAAGATTGCTTTAATAGTATATTCGCCAGGTGCGGCATTGAATTCTTGTAAAGATACAGGCCAATCTTGCCCAACATGCATAGCATTTGCGTTGAGCGTAGCTCTGCCTTTTTCTCGGCAATATTCAAGCACCAACTCTCGGAGAATTGGATCGTCTGTCTTTGTAGCCACAATTAACCTCCTTAGCGGGCAGTAACACCATATTTCTTAATCCGTATCGTCCGCCAGTTTATATGCGTAGCATTGCCTTTACAATAGACATACAAATCACCGTGATAAGTGAAATTGCCTACTTTTTGCCAGATTTTAATGTAAGGGTAGTCATAATTCTCTTGCCGATTCACATCCGCCCAACATTTATCTATCTCAGGCTTAGCGCAAGTATTCAACAATTCAATAAGAATAGGATCTGTTATAATATCACCCATAAAGCCCTCCGTTTATAGTAATAGGGCGGAGTTAACTCCGCCCGGTTGTTATCCAGCGTATGCTTCTGATTCAGTTTCAGGAACAAAGCTAAGATTTCCATCAACCAATTCAACTTCTTCATTAGAAGCGTGAGTTGATGGATTTTGAGCAGTAACATATTCCGCCACCTTTTCTTCATACTCTGCAACGCTTGCAGTAGGTATGACTGCGGGTAGGTTAGATGTTATCAGTGTAGTTGTTGGCGGTTTCACAGGCGGAATAGCCGCCCGATTTGCTGCCTGTTTTGCTTTGAACTCTGCTTCGCGGTGAGCTTCCCACTCTTCCCAGCTTGCAAAGTCTTTGTAGTTAGCCACTTGCGGCAGGGTTGGAAGGGTTGAACCCTTTCCGCCCGCTTTATGAGGATAGTTGCCGTGAAATCGACTCCCAAACCCATAATCTTCTTCCCATTCATCCGCATAAGAGTAGGTATAACGAACTCTATTTAACGGATTATAGGATAGTTGGTATCCCTGACCTTTTGGTTGAGGTTCCCATCCCTTACCGAATTGGTAGGTGTAATCAGGTGTGACTACAAGAACCTTTTCGTTAAGGATTCGTAAGAATCCCATGCCATGTATACCTGTCAACCAAGCCATTGCTCGGGTGTCAGACATTGCGCCTTTAGGCATTGGCGCGTGTTTGAGATTATCCCACACAAAGTCTTCCCACTTGCCCCAATGCCCATTATGGGCTAGGACTTGTTCAACCCGCCCCTCAAGCTTTAAGCCTGTTCTCTTAGAGATAGGGAAGGGATGGCACAATTGTGGAATTGTTGGACCTGAAGAAGTCATACGAAAGTGAATTAACCCTCTCGTTACGCCTTTCTCTTTGAAAGTCATCAACTGCTCAAAAGTAATACCTTTGAAGTATTGAACTTTATCACCATCAGCATAGGCAATGCCTATACCATCTTTGTTCTGAGCTACGCCTGCGCGGAGAATCTCATCTGACGGCCATGCGCCGTCAAGTTTAATCAGTAAGCACATTAGTTATCTCCTTATTCTAGTAAGGAAGGGCTTATTCAGCCCATATTATGCGTTCAGGTTGTTTTCTCAGTTTTCCAATAAATGGTTCAAAAGTATAATTAGAAGGATCATCAAACACTTCCGCCTCTAGATGCTTTTCTGCGTATATAGCCATATTAGTCCCTTTTGCAAATATGTCTATTAACAGACAATGCCATCGATCTTCGTTATAGGCGGCATGTTTGTGAAGGCCAAGAGTTACACAAAGGTAATAATCTCCATCTTCAGCTTTAGCCGCCCATACAGGTCTTGCCTGTATTTCAGGCGTAACTTTAGTTTGAATTACAGGTTGAGCATGTTGGAACAATAGATCCAACAATACTTTATCTATCATGCTAGATCCTCCGATTTGTCCTAGTAAAATGGCGGACTTATGCCGCCTGCCACAATAGATTCAAATTGTCTTGATCGCTAGCGTGAAAGAAATCTATTCTATATATGTAACTCCTTCCGTTGGAATAAAGTGTAGTATCTGAATCATAGATACCCAAAGTCCCATCATTAAATACATTTATGTAGACAAATCTGAAGAACGATGAAGATAGACCTTTAGGTCCAAGATATACACAAACTTTGTATTTTACCTTGTTTTCAGGACGTATTCCAGGTTTAACAACCCACATAAGTTCTGGTTTGTAACCACGTTCGCGGGCGAAACCCCAGGCATAGTCCTGCATCAAATTTCTTCTAGAGTTAATATGGTCTAGGAGTAACTCCGCCAACAATTTGTTGTCTGTCATAGAATCCTCCTATAATATATGTAACTAGTAAAAAGGCACCTTCACAGGTGCCTTGGAACCTTTAGCGTACTGGCGTAAAGGTTGGAGCAGTTACCGCAGCAACCAACTCAGCTTCTCGGAACATACCGAGTTTCTTAGCTGGTTTACCCGCCTCCAGTCTTGCAAGCTGGTACATTACCGCTTGACCTGGAGGAGTTGTTTGATATCGAACAACGATTTTGTTAATGAAAACGCCATCGCCTGTACGGAATCCTTTAGGGGCTTTCACACGATCGCCCACATTGAATTTAGTTTCAAGTTTCATCTTGATTCTCCTTTTCCTAGTAATTTTGGCTTACCTAAGCAAGCCAGTTGCTGTATCCACATTTGCATAGTTATACGCCATAATTTCTGGCGCATAAGGTTCAGACGTATTGAAATATTTTTGATACCTGATTTTTGATGCCCTATGTATAGAGGATCTAAAAACCACATTGTAATAGATTCTGTTTTCATGTGGATAATGGCTATATATTACAGTATGCTTTTCTAGTCTCAATAACACTGGCTCATTTATTCTACTCTCAGGTTCCCATGCTATCAATGTTTGTCGAGCAGTAGGAAGCACTGCATCCCAGATAAGCTGTTTCAGAATTTCATCTGTAACAGTCCCATCAGGAATGTACAAATCCTTTTGCACATTAAATCCTCCTAAACATTAGTAAATGGTGGGCGGGATGGGAATTGCACCCATCAAAGAACCTCCCGATTCTTTTACGTACTTGTAGTTCCACCCTAAAAATAGCCTTGCAGTTTAGAGCAAGGCTTGGATTAATTCTATTCGTAGTAAAACCCAAAGCATTTAAGCTCTGGGAAAGATTGTTAAGCGTTTGCCGCCAACAAATCTGGATGACCGAAGTTAAAGATAAGAGGTTCAGATATAACCTCTTCCGTATCGGTACTGAGTCTGTCAAATACATAGGGAACTTCAGGATCTACCCAATCTAGTCGTGGAATACCCACAACCATATCGATGATCTCTTCCTCTTCAAAGGCTTCTGATGCCTCTATATCTACAATTTCTTCAGTCTCAATCGTTGGTTTGCCACATGTGTTTAAGAATGTGTTAATCATCGATATCAACCACCAAATTGCTTTGACAGAAGTGGTTTTGTGTTTGAACATAGGCAGAAGCCTACATTCAAGAGTACGATGAACGCCCCAGCAGAAGTTTAACTGTCTGTAACGTGCATCACACCGACCTCGTTCCGCCCACTGTCTATCAGGAATGAATTCCCGTTTACAGAATGTATTGTTGCCTTCAAATCTATCCCAAAATTTAGATTTAGGATGAAGATGCAATGGCGCCCATTCTGCCCACGATTTCTGGAAATATTCCCAGAAGTCATCATACATCAGGCGGGAATAGTCCGACTCATCTATAAAAGATAAGTGAACGTGCATACCGCAGGTTGTATCAACGTGGTCTGGGTAGTTTGCGAGAATGTAAGCTTCCATTTGATCGATATGCATGGGCGAACCAGATAGCTCGCCAGTAAACGCTCTGCCGGTATTTCGCCCAGCAGTGCGGGCATGACAATCATCCTCCCGATCTGCACAGTGATCACCATCCTCACAGCTATCACAGCCGCAAGAACAGTCAATTTCGGCAGTACCTGAATATCGACAATTCGAGTTTTGACAGGTTACTTCCACACTTCCATCACCGTGAGCGCCAGCAGGTGCTGTATGCCAGCATCCTTCCAGCTCCACTCCGATAAGGTTGATACGATTCATATCAGACCTCCTCGTTTACAGAAACTTCCATCCTCACGGTATATGGCGCCATGAATCCTTTGTACAACTGCATTGCCTGTTCTTTCAGGTGTTTTGCAGCTGCATCCAAAGCGGATTTGGCAACCATGCCAGAGAATTTGACAGTTAGTCCTGTCCCTAGCTCAGTTGAAGCAAGCAGGCACGTAGAATACGATTGATTGCCCGCCCCAACAAAGTCTGCCGGTGTAGCAATCGTTACCGCCCCACTCTGCGTTTGAGGAAGTTTATAGAACTTCTTTCCACGCAAATAGACAGGCGATGAGCTTGAGCTGACAGTTTGTGTGTCTAGCGAAGCAGCGGTAGATTGTTCTTTCATCCATTTATGAATACGTTCGGATTTGACAAACAACTCAACGCCGCCCTCGACAGGACTGTATTTGATCGTAATTAGACTTTCTAACTTTCCTTTCTTATCCATAATGGTCGTTTCTCCTTAATGAAACAAGTACTTCAGGCAGCATATAGGCAGGTAATTGCCGATTACATTATTCATTTAACCAAGCCATTATTAAATCGATTGGATACGATTCTTGGCACCTATATGCTGCTTGAAATTCTTGTATTCTAGTAAAACCGCCCTAGGGGCGGACTAAGCAGGTATCCCCGCCCTAATAAATTTAGGTTGGAGAATATCTGTTAGTTGTTTTTCAGAACAATACTGTTCTGTATAATTTTTCCCATAAGGGCGAGTTATACGATAGTAAAGTCCATTTTTATCAAACCTTATTTCAGCAATTGTCCAAGTATATTTAGCTTGGATAACATCACCAATCTTGTATTTGGATATGATTTCCATTATTTTTCCTCAAAAAGTACTTCATTAAGGGTAGGACAGTTGTTAACCAAATAAGCTCAAAGTATTAGGATCTACAGATCCGTAGTTAACTTGAGACTCACTTATTTCAGCAAAAGAATCACATTCTTGATAATATTCAAGATTAGGTCCGCATAGCGTAAACATTCGCCCTCGCCATTTTACAATATGGGGCGGCCAGTTTACTCTCATTCTATAAGAGCTATTTACTCTCATTTTGAACGAAACGCCTATGCTATCACTGTTCTTGTTTAGAACCTTATATTCAAGATCCACAACATTCATTCAAATCTCTCCTTAAGTATAAGGATAAATAAGTAAACTCCGCCCAACATAAGAGGAAGGGCGAGAGTTATCAGTAGATGGCTGTTTATGTTTAACATTAGCCGCCCAACGAATCGTTTTGAAGCAATTCGTTAATCAGTTCTTCTGTTAGTTCATCCAGATCATCATCGTGGCTGTCCACAAATTCAAAGTCATATTCAAAGTCCATAGGGCACCTCCGTAGAGTCCTACCCTTAATGAAACACTTTTCTTCTTTATTCCAAACTCCATATAGGGCGGAATTACTACATCTTAAGCAATCTAAGTCGATTAGGACAGTTTTCAACAGAATGGACTCTATTAGCCATTCCAAAGCATTTGCAGGAACAATCAACGAATGTTCCGCTGCCATCTTTCCATCTGTAGACAATAACCTTTACGCCATTCTGCGATTGGTCAATTATCTCATATTTCATCGTGCGGGTTTCCAGTTAGTTTGACACACTCCGCCAAAACAGTCTAGGGAGAGTAGGTAATCAACTCGTTTCTGAAGGCGTTCTTGCCACTCTACCACTTCTTTAGTGGACATTGCAGCAAGCTGTTCAGAAGATAAAACAGGTTCAAGGGCTTCGTCAGGCATAATCAATTACCTCCGTTAAACGTATACAATACGTCCTACTTAAGTTATATACCCAGTTTGTAAAATACATCACTCCGCCCTATATGAAGTATCTAGACAGGGGCTGAAGAGGCGTTTAGAACAGGTTGCTATCCCCGCCCTATGCCTTATCAACCCCTATCCAGATAAAGGAATAGAAGAAAATCTAAGCACTCACAATACGAAACCAGCCCTTCTAGAGAGGGACTAGATATTCATACACTTGTTTGCCCTAAAGCTTTACTAAATACCTTTGTTCGTAAGGGTAGCTAGTAGTAGGGTTTCCATCAAATAGTACGTCACATTCAACAATATCAGAGTAAACCCTAACATTAATGATTGTGGCGGGTGTTTCATTCATTCCAACTAACACCCTATCGCCTATTTTGAATTTAGCGATTTGTAGCATTTACACCTTCACTTTTGTTCGTTCCGCCAGGCGAAGCGCGATTAGTTCTATGAGATACATTAGACCTTGCGGTCTATCTGTAAGCTCAGGAACAGCTTCGCCCAAGTCACCTATTTTGGCGTAAGCCTCATAGTTTCGATTCCTTAGTAATTCACGTTCACAAGGAACATATTCACCAAAGTAATCACAACTGTTAGGGTTTAGGCTGAACTGAGATTCACACAAAGGATAACCACAAGTATAGCATTCTATACGAGCAGCTATCCTTGGACATTTGTTTTCCATTTGAATATCTCCATACACCTGTGTGCAAGTATCCCGCCCTAGGGCGGGATACAGCACCTCACATAAAGGTTTAGTATTTCAGTCGTATATTAGCGGCGGATAAGCCAAAGGTCGTTTGCAGAATTAACTCTTGCTCACGCGCCTTCAGTTCATTCCATTGAAGGAAATACCCCATTACAAATATGCGATGGGAGTATCCATCAAGAATTGCCTTCATTAGTCGCCCCGACACAGGGTTAAAATGAATATCCATAAGTTTGTTCTTAGCTAAATACATTGTGGTCATTAGAGCCTCCTTTGTATTGATTGCTTTCCTGCACACAGGTGTATGAATACCAGTCCCTTTAGCGAGGAGTGCTCTGGGATAGTATCTCGCCTGAGACGCTTCAGAGGCGGGACAGTAAGAGTATTAAACGATTGACAGGGCGAAGTTTAACAAAATGCCCTTTCTTGTTGCGATATTTCGGATAGAACATTTAGATTCTCCGTTGAACAGGTTCAAGCTTGCCAAATACAGCGGCAACGATATTGCCAGAATCATCTTCAACGACCAAATAGGCATTAGAGACTATTTGCTCAGATAATTCTTGGAGGCGAATATCGTTTGTGTATGGCTCAAGCAAGAATCTATCTTGTTTGTAAACAAGATAAATCATGTCGGGCGTTGTGATTAGATGTGCTCGCCAAGGAGGCCCAGGGCGAATATTGTGTAGTTCATGTGGCATCTCAATTCCACCTCGTTTGACCGGGGAGAACAAAAGCGGCGATAAACCACAATTGTGTCTCCCCGATGTACAATGCGTTGAACATTCTAGCGTTTGCAGAGACGAGAGAAGAGTTTCATACCCTTTTCACGTTCAGGAACGATAGTTTGGAATGAGATGTTGCCCGTGGATTCAGTAATTCGCCCTTCAAATTTCTTTGTACGGCGAATAGGTGTTCCACGATACTGACGTAGTGACAGTTTAATCATAAGAGATGCTCCTTCGCGGGCGTTCCCGCATCCAGAGCACTCCTCATTAGAAGGACTGGATTCGTATCTAGTGTAAGTCCAATCCGAGATATCCCCGACCTAAGCCAGAGAGTCTCTTTATGTATTCCAAGAACACAAGACTGCCTTATTCAGGCAGTAGTGTGCGGTCGTTATAGTCGGTTGTATTGTGATGAGTATCCCCAGATCTTCCAGGTATCATCATCTTCATTGTCGTCGTAGCCATATCCAGGCTCGCCCTTAATAATTCGTTCCAGTTCAGCATCGATATGCTGTTCGTCTGCATTATCCATTGATAATCACCTAAGAGATTAGACTTATGCTCTCATTGGAGTGAAGGCGCTGGCCAGCAAACTATAGACATCTTGCTACCTTTACCGGTGTTATCCAACCTACGCCTAGGTTATTAGGCGAATTGGCAGCGGTCATCGCTTCAATGCGTTATAGTTGACTTCACTCTAGTGAAAGCATAAGTCTAAATTGTGTTTTACAGTTTTGTACGGTCAACCCACAATTGTGGCTGAAGTCCGCCGCCCTGAGGCAGCGTTTCAGCTTGGCGAGTGTGATAGTCACGATTAGCCTTAGCTAGAGCCTTTGCAGCTTTAGCTTTGTCACGCGCTGCTTGTTTTGCAGCTTTACGGAAGGCAATTGCCTTTTCAAGCAATGTCTTTTCAACTTGAGACTGACCAACAATAACAACCGCGCCATTCCTTGCGTTAGAATCATTCTTAACGAATTTCTTAACGTTGTGATGTGCAGCGGCTGCTTTGTAGTCAACTTTCACCTTAGATTCAACTAGACCATTACCAGACATGCCGGTAGTAGCGAAGTTTTGGTGATTGCGCTTTTCTTTGTAGTTCACCCTTTCCAGGCGAATATCTTTCAAATGTTTAGTTTTCATGTTTATCCCTCCTGGGAATTGCAGTCCTGTGTTCTTGGAACACAAAGGGCTTCGCCGGTTTCAAAGCTTCGCTTTAGGAATTAACGCGGTTGTTAGCCGCCCCTAAAGTGTTTGCTAAGAAGGCATAGCCCTTTTAGACTTACACTTAACTTTCCTTCATTGCACAATTTAAGGAATTAACGCAGCAACAAGCCGCCCCTTAAACCGTCCCTCAGGTGCCTGGCTTTCATATACAGCCTAAGCCGTATACTTGCCTCTCCGTGCTATGACGCTTATTGATAATAAGTAAGGAATTTACGCAAGGTGAAGCCCCGCCCCTTATTCTCATCTCCGCATATCATCTGTTGGGATACTGGCGTGACCTAAGCCCGCGATATCGCTTTCAATCCCTGTTAGGGATATCAACAGTCAATTCTTGAGAAAGTTTGGCTAATCGTATTGTTTATACTCTAGGGACATTAGCCCGCCCTAGATATTGAAGTAATAGAACATGATTATCCAATTGGCTAAACCGTAGTCTCGCCATAGAGGTAGTAGCCCGTCGCGCCTCATAAGTCAGGTGGCTGGTGTCTACATGTGATATTCATTTGGGGGTTCAGTTGCGGTAAACCGCTTCAAACCCGATGACAATAGAATAGCAGAAACTAGGGAACATACAAGGGGTAAATTGTTGTCTGTAATACATTTTACAAGATATTCTTAAAATACCCTTGTATCGCCCACGGGCGCCTATTCCTTGTCGTAAAATAAACCCTTGCGGAATGAGACGGGCTTGCGACACTGGCGACATACCAACACCCTTGTCCTAGGCTTGCTTAACAATGGAGTTGCCTTAGAACAAAAAAAACACTCCGCCAACCAAGGGTAAGGCATACGGGCGTCACTTGCTTCTGAGCATGTTTTGCCATCTCCACCAAGCGCGATACACTTTGCCCGCCAAATAGAGTTATGGTGAGCATGGTATCCGACAAGGGCATGAGCTATCTCGTGAACTACTGTTTGTTTAACAACCTCCCACCCGTTGTTATCCAAGAGGTGAGTAGATAAGCCAATGCTCTTGCTGTTATGTCGGCATATACCAAGTGTGGTCATGCTGTTATTCGTGGTCACTGACCATGCCTGCCCTAGGTGCTGGTAAACAAGGTCACGCGCTAATTGTATGTTGTTCATGTGGTATTACCCGTGGTATCAGTGGGAATAAAGCCTAGTCGGATGATGTTATCTTAGACCGGGCATAGGTGCCGCCCTTGCAAGGGCGGCATGTACCTAACAGTAGTGATTAGCAGTGTGATAAGCAATTGCCTTGAGTAGACAGGATAAGCGTGCAAGGTGCTCTGCCCTGTCTACTGGGAGTAGTGAGTAACCTTGTATGTATAGGGCAGTCGAGCGGGCTTGCTGGTGTAAGTGGTTAAGTATGCAGTTGTTCATATGCGCCCCCTATACGGTTGTCAGAGTGTAGCATGGTGTACCTCGACTTAGAGTAAAGTAACGATGTATAGACCATATGCCCCATATGCAAGGGCTGTAACAAGCGCTCCTAGGAGCAGCACGTCCGCCCTACACATTGATTAATGAAGCGATATAGGGAACGAGTATCAATGCTGCAAATATCATCATTACAATGTACATTAAATGTTCTTCAGTAAGCTTGACATTCTTCATAAAACACTCCTAGTCGTATGTGTAGTAGGTAGGTACAAGGATTAATAGCTAAGGTGCTTCTCTCAACCTCGTAATACTAGTATAACAGCACTTTGTGGCAAAATCGTGGCAAACGAATGAGTGTAGTAGGCTTTTCCCTTAAGGTTTTTTAATCTAGCGCGCAAGGTGTGGAGTCTGCTCCAGCTTGTCCTACGCCGGGTAGTTGAACACCCTTTCTACTTTTTTAAGGCTACGTGCAGGGTTTCAAGCTTTATTAACTTTTTTTAAAGTTGGTTTCCAACTTACTCCTACTCCGTATAGATGAATAGTTGACTTCGTTTAAGTACAATTAATGTCTTTGCTCTCCAGCTGCTCTCTAACTGTTCAACGATACAAGCTAGTGGCAAATTGACATGGAAAAAATTCGGGAAAGTTGATAGCGACTTCGTGTAAGTATTTACTATATTATGTAGTAAAGAGGATAGAAAATAGAAAATTTTAGATACAATGTTTCCTGTGAAACATTGCTTTTTACAAATATCTAGTCTTTAAAAACTTTTTCATGTCTTCTAAACCCATAGTCTGATACTTTGGCAACAAGTTGTAACCTTGTAGCTCTGCCCGAGTAGTAAACAATACAGCTGTCAAAACCTCAAAATGAAGCTTATATACTAGAACAGTATAACCACGCTTCTGGGCAGACTCTATCTGTTCCATAAGCCTAGCCCAGCCATCTACGCTTTGAATAAAGTAACTCACACTCATAGCGTTACCCAGGCGTTCAAGTCTATACTAAGGTGTTGTTGATTCATACTTTTTTAGCCTGATTCTCTATTGCTATTTCTATATCCGTGATAATAGCTTTCCAACCTTCTACCGAAGGGTAATAAGAATCTATTAGCCCAAATGGCCCTACTATATCTATGTGAGTTGGAAAAACACCCATAAGTGTTTGGCGGAGATAGGGGTGAGTAGATAGATTCTCTAGACGCTCTAGTTCTTGGAGGGCGGCTGCTTTCGCTTTAATTTCTTTTCTATTCATCTTCAGGCTTACCTAAATGCCAAGTATCCTTACAGGTTTCAAATACAGGATTCATATATACAGGACCTTCTATATAGAAATGGGAATCACATTGCATATAAGTATTCATGCCTTGGTACTTATCTAAAGCCTCTTCAGCCTCAGCCTTATCCGTAAAGGCACATTGGGCTTCTACCTGACCATAGCTGCCATTCATTATAATCCAAACTTTATTCATTTACTTCCTCATACCTTCTTCCACCCATATGTTACCATCGCTGTTACATCTACGCCCATTAGAAATGTACCGTTAGTTCTTCATACAACTCGGCCAGAAACCCTTCTAAAACTCTCTTCTGTGTTGGCGTGAGTTTGTCTACCCGTTTCGCTATCAAGCGTTGGCCGATAACAAGTACAGCTTCTCCCGCCGCCTCAAACCCATCAAAATATGCTTCTATTTCTCTAGGCATTCGTTTTCTCATTCTTTACTTTCCCGCAAGCTTAGGATAACGGTCTGTAAGCTTCTTGGCATTATATGCCATAAGCTCTTCTAAGTCAATGTCTAACGCCCGCAAACCTAGGGCGAGATACCAAAACACATCGGACAGTTCATCTTTAACCAAGTTGTAATCTATAGGTTTACGTTTGCCAAACATATGTTTTTTAACCAACTCAGATACTTCAGCAGATTCTCCACATAACCCCATGGCGGCATGTAACAACTGATCGTCTTTCTTATTAGAAAGGTAGTCAGGTGTAACCTCTACCTTGGCATGGAATTCTTTATAATCTTCCCAATTCATAATGGTGATAAACCTCGTTCTTTTCTAAATTCACTAATAGCTAAAGCCTTGGCGAAATCAAAAGATTTAAAAGAACTATCCTCTGTTGGTGGGTTGGTCGCCAATATCTGAGCCGCTCTTTCCCATACCTCTGCCCATCCTTGAGCTATCTTCAATTCTGTTTGAAGTTCAGCTATAAGTTCTCTATCTGCTTCGTCAAAAGGATTAGGTGGTTCACTCATTCCCATAGTCTCTACTCTCCTCATACCTTCTATCTTGCTCTTCTAATTCTTTGGCGGATTCATATCTTTCATAAACTTCATTAACTCGGCCAGTCGAGTAATCAACAAGAATTCCACAATTAGAACATTCTTCTTTCATGAGTGTTTCTTTGAATTTTCCAGATCCACAGGCGAAACATGTTGTTCTAAAAGGTCCCATCAGAAATGCATACTCACTTCTATGTATAGGTCTGATATAAGTTCTTGCATAAGGTATTGCTGTGTTGGCGTGAGCTTGTGTTCTCTCTTTGCAATCAGTCTCTGGGCGATTATAGGTATTGCCTCGCCTGCGGCTGCAAAGCCTTCAAAGTATGCTTCTGTCTCTTTAGGTGTTCTCTTTTTCATTACTTTATACTTACAAAGATAATTGCTTTTCTCTCTATCCAGTTTATCAGAACTTTGGCAGAAAGTCTATGGCGGCCTGCTCTTATATCTAGAGTTCCAACTTTTTTTAATACGCGAAGTACAAGTCTATCCATTACAGGTCGTAGCATCCGTAAGAAGGACTTGATATACTTACTGTCTTACCTAAACCTTTATCTTCTAGTTCTTGGCGAAGGATGTTTGCAGCCAATTCTAATTCTTCTGGCTGGCAGCAAGACCGCTCTTTAAAAATGTCTCCGAATACAAAATACGTTTCACCACGATGGAGCTTGCTTAAAAGGATAGGTCTCGCCTTATCGGCTATGATCTTTGCCGTTTTCAATTTACGATTATAAATCTCATCGTGGATTGCTTGTATCTGTTCAACGGTGGGATAACCTATGGGGCGTGATTGTGTAAGTATAGGAGAAGGCTTTGGCGGGTTACCTGACTGTTCCGCCCCAGCAGCAAGTACAGTCATTACAACAAATAGGGCGATTACTATTAATACAAATTCCATTACTTATTATCTACCTTCTTAAAGTCTACATGTCTGGGGTGAAATAAGATAGTATCATCATCGTACCACACTGTCAATGGCATACAACCTGAAGAACCTTCACCCGAGGTTTCTAGAACGATACCTTCTTGCTTCTTATATTCACTGTAGACCCTATCGCCCAAGCTTAGCTTTACTCCGTTGGTAAGAGTAATAGGAGTCTGTGCAGCCAGATAGTTCTGTTTCCTTTCGAGTATATACTCTATCTCTTTGTCAAACTTTCTGGCGGAGTACATATCATCTTTCACTTGTTTAACTTCCATAGTCTAAAGTCAGGTACCCACTCTTCTCTAATATCTCCGCCCCACTTCTCTATACGAACTAAGTAATGAAAGCCAGGGCGAGTGTCTCCGTGATAGTTATATTGAACATCGCCCCAAAGAACTTCTAAGATCTCACAGTTAGGTACTTTATACATGTTTACAATAGAATCACCGCACCAGACATTTCCCAGTTTCTCGGCGCATCTGTAACAAGAGTCAAACTGCCAAGTTACTTTATCTCCTACATCATAGATTGTTTGGCTATCTACATATTGTCTTGGTTGTTTGTCTAAAGTAGGCACTGGCGGAACATACCAATTATCTCCGTGACTCATTCTTTACTTCCTTTGACTTTGAATGTAAAAATGCATATACCACCCACCTACAACAAATCCCATTATAAACCAAAACACAGGATTAGGAATCATGAACTATACCTATTTACTTTCTCTAGCGGGTTTGCTTGAGGCGAAGGTGTCTTGTCTAATTTAGGGATAATGAGATCTATCATGAATCCTTTGTAATCAAACTTGTAAACTTCTAGACCAGGATGATCATAATTAACATAGGTCTTTGTAATACCCATAATATGCATACTGTCTAGAAAACTACCCAGGGCTTGAACATCATGACTACCAGGAACAGCTACTATATCTAAGTCCTTCCAGCTGAATCCTGCATTGAGAACACCGCCACCAAGAGATAGAGCATATCCACACTCTAGAGCTTTAGGTTGAAGTCGCCTTATCAAGGCAAGAGCATCTTCTATTACCCATACATTTTTCATTCTTTACTTCCCCACTTGGGTAAGTCCCACTCTACAGGATAGCCTTCAAACTCAGGGGCGAGATACATAGGCAGCAATTTCCCTGGATAAAGGGTTATCTTTATAGTTCCTTGATCTATTACTGCGTCTTTAATGGCAGCACATGAGGCATAACTCCGCCAGAACTTTATTAAGACTTCTGATTCCTTATCCATTAGATGTTTGCCTCTGTTACATATAGACTGTATAGATACATGTCTATAAGGGATTTCATTTCTCTTGCTTTCTCGGGCGTCAGCTCATCTGTAAAAGGTCGATTTACAGTATCAATATACAACTTTCCGCCAAGGAATGCAAGTACTGCATTAGATCCTATCTCTAGGGCGAAGTCTTTATTTTTCATTCTGGGCTTCCTTTAATAGTTGCTTGTTCAGATTAACTAACCTATCAGCCTTCGATTGATATCGGCCCTGTAAGGCGTTATACTTTACCTTCTTCTCTTCATATACACGAACAAGCTTTAGGCGGAGTGCTCTCTCATCTTTCCACAAGTTATCCATGTATCTATAGGTTTCACTTTGGGTTCTAAAGTTGTATTCTCTAGCAACCTGTAACGATCTTTCCAAAGCAGTAATCTTTCTTTCAAGCTTTCGATACTGTTCATCATAGAACATATTCCTTAGTTTGCTAAACATTATTCACCTGCCAGTTCAAATACACAAGCTTTGTTTTGCCAAGCACTTACCTGCTCTAGGGTTGTTGAAGCAAGAGAGCGATAACGCCCTGGCGGAAGCAAAGCATTCTGTAAATCATTGAGTTCCTTACACTTCGCCCGAAGTTGATTGAGTATATACAACTGTTTCTCTGTAGGGCGAGAGTATTCAAATGGGTCCATTATTCACCTTTCCTATAGATTGCCCAACTATCCAAATGCCTTGTTTCCATTATGTCTAAATCTCCACGATAATCTTTAGTTATAACATGCTTTGAGCCAATATCGTCAATTGTTCTAAAGTTACAAGAATCAAGAACATCATACATTGTTAAGATGCTTCTCATAGCTATTAGATCACCTATCTTTAAATCCTCTTTTTTAAGTCCAGTTGACTTATAGATTTCAGGATAGTTGCCATAATATTTACTAGGCATTTGCCGCTCCTTTAACTGTCTTACGATTAAACCACCGCCTCAGAAGATAACTCCTTACAAAGGATATTAATGTAAACCATGCCGTTATCTGTAGGTTGGCGGAGGTAGAACAATGAAGCCCATAGAAAGGAAAGATAATAACCTGGGAGGTAAAGGCAACGCCCGCACCTACAAGTATATTAGTCAAACTCTCTAGAACACTGTGGCGTTTGCTTTGGCCGACCATTATTTATCTCCAAAAATTAGCAGGTGAATGGCAACTGCCACAATACCAGTAACTGTAAACAAGGCAAGAATAAACATACAAACAAACAGACTTTCAGGGTGGTAGAAAGCCAACCAAAGAATTAAGCCAACTAATATCATCGCCATTACAGTTGAGGCAAGAATCTTCATTTCTTTGTTACTACTCCAACTACTGTCTTGACTTCCACAGGCGGGGTTATCTCTAGGTAAGTTCTTGTGCATTTATCATCCATCCGTATGGATGTATCCGTAGAGTACCCCGCCTTCTCTAATTTCGCCCGTACAATAGCTATATCTATATCAGAGTAGTCTAAGGCGTAGTTATCTGTTCCAAACATCCTTTTTCCTAGAAGTACTTCTGTATAACCTTTGGCGTTAGACAACCCGGCCCTACAGGTATCTTGAAGGGACTTTGTTTTAGCGGAACGGACTTCTTGTATATCTACTGGCATATTCATTTCCTTTCGGTGTCAAATTCAACTATAGCAGGTTCAAAATAGATGTCAACGCCCTTGACATTGATTTAACCTTTTGCTAAAATAATAAGGCACGGATGGAGCAACGGCGGCTCGTCAGGCTCATAACCTGGAAACCAGTAGATTCGACTTCTACCCAAGCAACCAATTATAAAGGAAGGTAATTTCGTGGACTTAAAAGGATTCTTTGATTTCGGCAAGAACTGGGCTGATAAATATGACGAGATCGTCACGCCCGAACAGGATGCTGCCTTCAAAGCGGAGCTTAATCAGTTCGTTACTTTCGCCCTGAACGCCCTAGGTGCAGGTGCTATCTCATTTGTTACCAAGCTTCTTTCTGCCCAGATTGCTAAGCTTCAAGCAAAGATTAATGAGATGACCGCCCCAAAGCCTCCAAAGCCATAGATTGCCTTAACGGAGATTGTTGCCCTTACTGTATATGTAGATATAAGAAAACCCTCTAGAAATTCTAGAGGGTTTCGTTTCGCAAGGGGTAGTTTTAAACTGTTGGTTCTACTGGAGCAGCAGGAGTCAACTTATCGTCAATTGCTTGTGCTTGATCCACTGTTGCCTGATCTACGGCGTTTGCAGTTAGATCTGCTACTTGTGCTTCGGCCGCTTGCTGGGCTGCGACTGCTGCATCTTTTGCTTCGTTAGCTGCTGCCAAGTCTGCTTGAGCTACTGTAAGAGCATCTTCGGCGGCTTTTTGAGCTGCCTGGGCTGCTGCTACATCAGCTGCGTCAGTGCCAACTTCTGCCTTAAGGGCATCAACTTTGGCGTCGATATCAGTCAAGATACCTTTTAGTACATCTAGGTTTGCCATAATGGTTTGTAATTCTCCGAGAATAAGAAATGGAAAGAGGAATATAGTAGATAAGAAGGAAATGAGTGGTTTCACAATGTTATTATACCCAGGTTTTATGACGGAATCATCTTGTTTACAGTGTTTCATTAGAACTCGCCCTCTACTTCTCTAAAGATGAACCAACCAGCCCAATTCTTTATCCTATCTGGCGGAAGAATACAAAATTCACATTCCGCCAGGCGTTTAAGTTCGACAGCCAGCTCTTGAAGCTCCCATCCGTTCATGTTATAGCGGTTGCTTCTGCTCCAATTCTGGAAACAAGTCCAGCAGATGAGCTTAGTTTGCATCATTTCTATTTTACGTATCTAGGAATATTAAGGGCGGCATTGTACAAGAGATCAAATTCTTCAGATCTTTCGTCTAAATAGTCCAAATAAGCTAAAACTTGATGGGCAAGTTGCCCTAAAGCACTCTCTCGCTGCAATTCAATGACTCTCGCCTTGAATTTCCTGTATGCAGAAGCTACTCTATTCTTCTTATAGCTTGCCTTCTTAACCCATAGGGCGTAATCCTCGCCTTGAAACTCAGATCTAGGCAAAGAAAGTTGAAAAGTCAGATCGTCTAAAGCATCAGATAGCTCATTCTTGGCGGCCACAGCCTCTTCTAAGTCAAATTCTGCAACATTTACAGTCAAAAGGTAGTTAGTGTTGTCTTTAGCAATGCTATTCACTTACTTTACTTCCTTTTCTACGTCTTTTGGTGGTAACATCGCCTTGAATATCGTTGCCATTAGGCAAATCTGCTCTTTGTTCCACTGATCCTGTTCCTGCAACAGCTTTATCTGCTGTTGCTGGAGGTTGAACTGCACTTCTAGCTGCTGCAATCTCTGCTTTAGTTCGTCTAACTCTTTTTTGTGGGAGTTGAAGAGGCTGTGGAACATTAATGGGGCCATTTACCTTGTCCTTTGGAAGAGTATCATAGATTTGAAGGGCGAGTTTGTCACATTCAAGCAGCTTTTCTAGATAGAAATTGTACTTGTGATGCACGGAATGAACCCAATCGCCATCTCTGTATCTAAGATCGCGTAAAATAGACTCATTTTCTTGCATAAGCCGCCCTAGCGTCAGCCTGGAAGCCTTTAGTTTGTTGATTTCTTTGCTAAACTGCCTACGAAGCGGTAGCAAATCACTACCTTCGGCTTTAAGTATAGTATCTATGTCGTCGTGATCGATAGAATCTGCAAAAATTCTTAAGATTCCATCAATAGCAGCTTGGCGGGAGTCAAAAGTATCCATTAAATATCACTTTCTCCGTTACGTTGTTGGCGGAACGCCTCTAAACTCACAACATTGTCTTTTACAGGCTCCGCCAGCGGATTTCCTGCTATCTGAATACTGACGAGTGAGAACATAGCCTTAAGAAATCGCTCTATTCGCTCTTTAGAGTACTTTCCGTCAACAACTTGCTCCATGATATTGTCTAAAAGCTCTTGTTTATTCATTATCTACCTTTATTTAGAGAAATACCCACTATCAAAGGCTTTAAAATACCAATCCTGAAGTGGTGGAACATGCTCATCTACTTTGTATTGAGGTTTCCAACCTAATGTATCACGTATTTTAGAAGAATCTATCTTATACTCTAAATCATAACCTTTTCTGTCTTCGACAAGCTCATATGGGGCGAATGGAGACAGGAGCTTTAGGATTTCTAGTGGTGAACGTTGTTCTCCTGAGGATACATTGTAGATTTCGCCTGCCTTACCTCTTTCCAAGATAGCAAGAAGGGCAGAGCAGTGATCTAACACATGCAGCCATTCTCGTTTGGCAGGTGTTTTAAAGATAGGAACCGGTTCGCCCGACAATACCTTCCTACATATTGTAGGAATCAGCTTATCTTGCTGGCGGGTGCCATAAGTATTAGCGCCTCTGGACACACGTATATCCGCCCCAAAAGTCTTAAAGTATGACAATGCCATAAGTGTGCCAGCTGCTTTGCTGGCAGCATAAGCTGATGTTGGGTTTAAGATTTGATACTCTTTATACCCTACACTCTTAGTACAGGAACGCCGTCCTGAAATATCTCTAGAAGCATAATAAGGTCCATACTCTTCATCTGTAGATACGTGTACAAGAGGTATATCCATCTGAGTGGCTAACCATGCCATATTACTAGCGGAAGATACATTTGATTCAAACGCCCTAGGGTTTGTAATGGACGTATCTACGTTTGATAGGGCGGCCACATTAATTATTGCATCTGGTTTCTCTTTAAACCCAGCAATAACTAAGTCTTCAACCCTTTTATACACGAATTCACAATTAGGATTGATGTTGTTCTGATTGCTACCCTCAAGCATCGCATCCACCGCCAGAACTTCATAACCTTTGTCTAACGCCATATCTACAAGGTGGGAACCTATGAAACCTGCCCCACCCGTGATAAGTAGTTTCTTATACATTGTTTAGTTTCCTATCAGGATAGCAGTCGTAGCAAACACTTTGACCTCCCAACTTATAAGGACGATAGACTTGTTTAGTCTGTCTGCACTTATAACAATACATTGGATATTTAACCTCTTCTATCCAATTATCTTTGATTAATTTCTTAATCTTGAGATCTCTGGCAAATTCATTCTCAATTTTACAATTTATACAAGACATTTAACTTCCTCTTATAGTGGAGTTGTTTACATTCTCTTGAGAAAAGTCCGAAAAAACAAAATATCTATTAAATTTTGTTTTTTGTGTAAACACAACATTTCCAGAAGGGTCTATACTCTTACTGTATGTGTAGAAATTAAGTTGTGTTAAGGATGTATCCAAACCTCTAACATGAATTTTAGACGAACTTTGATAACAAATATTTTCAGCGGCAAAATTAATAATAGGTTGTATATATATATCTGATGGGTATATACCCCTATATAAAAGTTTATCATCACAAAAGCATATCTGTTCTGTAGGTAATGGAAAAGCTGCTAAAGGATAATGTTGAGATTCAGAAGTAAGTATTCCATGATCATAAGAAATTAACCCTATAATCTGGTATTTTTCACCTATTCCGGCATTTGCAGATGTGTTATCTCCATGATAAGTTATAAAATACTCTCCATTTAAAAAAAAACCTTGTGTAGTATAATTAGTGCCTGGACGAGTTGCTATTATAATACCCCCAGATAAAAAATCTGGCGGAATACCGCTTTCAAATGGCGGAGAATAAAATTTAGTTTCTGTTTGTCGTAACTTTGATACCTTGCAAAGTGCTATAGCATAGGAGTCATCAGAATTATATAAAGCTACACTGGTTTGATCAGGCATAAAAAGTCCTTCAGGTAGGAAATAATCTGTGTACCCAGAATCGTCATTTGTACAATGTCCAGTTAAACCTTGCGGGGAGTTAGTAGTAAAGCAGTCTCCAGCAATATGGTAGTCAGCCAATGGAGGAGGTAAAAAATGCCCATTTGAATCAAAAGCCCCATCAGGGTTTCTTTCTCTAGCTGTATATATGCGTTTAGCTATTACTTGGTTTTGTCCTGTACTAACTACAGAATTTCCACTAACATAAATGATTGGTAATCCTTTATCATCTAATGTAAAATCAGCTTTAGACCAAAAAATACTTTTATTGTTATAGCTAAAAACAAGAGCTGTCCCAAATGGATTCGCGATAGTACTTTCCTGTGGCCCTAAAAATAATGATCTAGTTACAAAACCTACTGCATCTCCATCAGCTGGCAACGGAATATTTACTTCTGTTATGCTAGAGGAAAATGTGAAAACATAGTCTTCCTTTATTTTCTTAATGTCAAAATCCTTAAATAACTTGTAAGAAAAATATTGATTAGGGGTGTCTGTAATAGTTGTAACTACCTCAGAAACAGGTATTAAGGCTATATCTGTCAAACATGATCCAATTCCAATAACAGGAGGAGGGCTACACACCGAAGTGATAGGTGCAACAACTGTTCCTGTAAAAGATGTACCATTTGAAGCTGTAGAAACACTACCAATTCTATATACAAGCAGGTGTCTTCCGTCTTGACTGTATACAAGATTTTCTACGGGGTTATTGTCTGTAACTGTTCCATCAACATCTGTAAAGGAACTAATAATTGTCAAATCGTCTAAAGGAACATAGTTTGAAGCCGATTTTAAAACATTATTTTTACTTAACTTATTAACAGTATAACTATAGTTACCTTGAGAATCCTTAACAGGTAAGCCAAAATTATCAGGATCTGCTAGAAAAAAGTCAAAAAAGTAATCTAATCCACCCCCATCTACGTTTATAAACTTACTTTGTTGAGCGTTTACTATAGCCTCAGAGTCTGAAATCGCTACAGCATATTCAAATTCTCTAGGGTTACCTGTAAAGGAGAGGTTATATACTTTTCCTGAAGTAGTATCTGTGATTTGAGATCTGTCAGCATTGATTTGCCCAAGAAAGAAAGGTGTTTCTTGGGCGGAGTTGTATTGGGTCTGTCCTTGTAACACAGAAGGAACAGCTTTCTGAACTTCTCGTTTTACAAAATCTTTGCCTTTCAAGCCTTGTTTGTTTCCTATTGGGCGGTTGTGCCATTATAGATGTAGACAGTATCGCCTATACCTAATGTTCTCTGACTATCTAAGTTTACAGTATTTACCTGTCCGTTGACAAGTACATCTGCCATTAAATTATCGGAAGAGATAGAAACTATCGTTCCGAGGGCAAAAGCTTGATTACCGTTATTTATTCCATTGTAAGAGTTAGACTGAGCAGTAGATTGCTGAGAATAAATATGGATAATATCTTTAATCTTGTCCCTAAGTCCCACAGCTGTTCATCCTTTATGATGTACTTGGCCCAACACTTGGCCAAGGGAAATTGTACTGAAGCTCCCTGTACTGAGCTACACCTATTGAAAGAAGTCCGGGCGGAGTGAAGCTTACGGTTTCAATAATACCTGAAATTGTAGTAGAATCAACTGTTGCTGAGGCGAACATTCCTGGAATAGGAATAACGCCAAAGAAAGCACAGTTGATTGTGCCTTGGAACACTCTTACATATTGAATAGGAAGAGGTAGGACTTGATCTGCATTGCTTACAGGTATCTGGCGACGAGTCACGCCGATAGAAAATACAAAGTTGCCTGCATCTACTGGTGGAATATTTGAAGGGAACAGAGTGTAATCCACAACTGCCTGAGGCATATAGGTATTGCCAACAAATGAATACTGGACTCGTCCAGACTGTTGCCCTAAACCAGATTGGTTTGGAATACCAGGACTTCCCAACCCAGGTGCTGGTAAAGGAAACCACTGGTTAGGATCATCTGTAACGATATTTCCAACCATACTTGCAAATGAAGTAGAGCCTGGCTTTACCAAGATCTGGCAATAAACGTCTAAGAAATCTGGAGGAAGTGGAACATAGTACGCAGGATCATCAGAAGTAAGAAGCTTACCAACAGCACCAATTGGATCTACAGTAGGAGCGTTTACACCACTTTGAGATTGAGATAAAGGGGCATTGGAGATTCCGTTACCAATAGAGTAATTAACTGCCGGAATAGGAAGAGAATACATGCCCTGATTTGGAGCATAAGCAGAATTAGGATTAACAGCTCCGCCAATACCTGTTTCCATGTCAAGAATATTCTGCCCTTCTATTCCGCCAGCGGAGATAAGGTAAGGCGAAGGTACAACAAACGCTCCAAAGGTTTTATCTGGATACGCAATCACATAATTGTTGTTTCCGTCCCATCGTAGTACTCCTGCACATCTAGAAGCAAGGCTGTTTAAGGCAGATAGAGCGTTCATGCCGGATTCAAACGAGAAATTAGAAATAGGAACATCTCTAACAGCCCATGTCAGGCTTATGCCTGTAAGCCCTGCGATGGCTTGAGCGATTGTAGAAGCTTGAAGACGTGGCTGTTGAAGGAAATTAGTTAGGTTGGTTAGTCCGCCAGTGTTAATAAGGCTTCCCGCTACAACCAGGTTCAGCTGCTTGTTGAGTTTTGGGTTGCCAAAAATACCAGATGTAACATATCCGTAGGACTGGTTGTTAACAATAGGCCCTGTAGCGGTAATTGTTCCATTTAACCCAAAGATTTGCAACTGTTGTGCAAGGCTACCAACAGACTGGGTTGAAACAAGGTTAAAGCTACCTCCGGCGTAATCTAGATTAAACCCATAGTTATATAACTTATTCCACGGTAACCCTGCTATGGCGGAATTAGGTATGTTTATGTAGACAGTCGTGGCGGAAACATCCACAATAGGTGTTGGTCCGTACAGAATAGTGCCATGTACACCTACGGTTGGGTTAAAAGGGTTAGGTTGATAAATGGGAGCACCACCTGAAGCAGGTGTAACAAATGTTCCGCCTGTTGCTGTTGCTCCTACTAACGTTTGCGTTAAACCAGATATCTGTGTGGAATATTGGATTGAGATAGGAGATTTCAGCTGAATAGCTGTAGAGTAAACCTTATCCCCATAAATAAGGCCTTGAACAGTTGTTCCATATACCTTAGTTATTACACTTTGAGAACGGGCGGACTCAGTTGAACCTATAAATTCATGAATAGTCTTAGAAACAACACGGGTGGCTTGATCCACCATTCCTTGCCCTTCATCTATAAAAAATGGCTTAAGGAAAGAAGATAAATCGTTAGACCCTATAAACTCGTGAATTGTACGAGAAACTGCACGAGTTGCTTGATCAAGTAACCCCGCCCCTTCTGGTACAGACGGGTTTTTAGGTTGGGAGTAATCATTAGAGCCAATAAACTCTTGTACTGTTCTAGAAATAACTCTAGAAACAGTGTCCACCATTCCTTGCCCTTCCATACCGCTGGCAGCAGTTGTGCCAATAGTACGAATATACTGATAACCAGATACACGGAAATCAGAAGAAAACGAACCTGTTCCCAATAAGGTTGCAAGTTGATAAGCCTTAGGAGAAGATTGATAAAAGCTATAGAAAGTTGTAGAGGTACTATTCGACCCTAAAGGCTGAGGAGCACTGTGTAAGGGTTTAATGTTAAATTCATTGCTCATATCTTACCCGCTACGTCGAATAAGACGAGCCGCTCCACAATGCAGTAGCGCCTTCCCCTACCTTCTTTACTTCTATTATAGATTTTCCTGTAGGTACACGATAAGTGGCAGGCGACTGCATAATTGTGTCAAAGCAAACAAAATTATTACCTGCTCCGCCAGTGTCGTCTATAAGGGATAGCCTACACCTTTGATCCACACCTGCTATTTGAGCAGAAAATGTACGAAGAGTAGACGCCCGAGGGATAACTTTAAAGACATGAAGTAAACTTAATGCAGGTTGTATTGCCCAGCCTATGTTAGTAGTAGGGTTTATCCCTGTAACTAGTGTAGATGTATTAGAAGGGCCCCACAATTCATCACGAATGAACAAAGGACGATAAGCTATGTCTAACTCTTTAAACGTAGATCCTATATTGGGCGTAGTATAGCTTTGTATACAAACACCACTGGCTGTGTTAGATAAAGTACAACCCGCTACTGTTGTTCCTGTTGTTGCCGGAGAATATTTAATTTGAGTTTTGGTAGACCAATCGTAAACAAAAACTCCTTCTTCTGTTCCTACTGTTAGAAGATTTTCAGCGTATGATAAGTTGCCAATAATTGGAAGTGCAGCCAGGGATACTCCCAAACTTGTTCCAGTTGATGGTTGAACAGATATTTTAAGTTGGTCAGTTATGGCGCCAGAGGCATTTAATTCGTATATATAACCGTATTGAGATCCTACAAGCCATGCTCCAGATGTTCGTAATACAATACACTCAAAAGTTGCGTTTGTATCAGCTATCGAAGGAGTTACGGTTGTAACTGTTTGGGGGGAAGCTTTAATAATAGCCACCGATCTTCCGTTACCCACTGCTAAAGCTATTCCTGACGCTAAATCTGTAGCAACAAGTTGGGGGCGGGCAAAACTGTTGGCAAAACCTCCTGCTACAGCTTGCTTATAGCCAGAAGATAGCTCTACATAATCCACGGTTGTTGTATTAAAATTAGGAACCACAGCCGAAGAGGCGTTGATAAGGGTAACCCCTGCTGGAGCGGTGGTTAAACCAGTAGCAGCAAAAGTCTGCAATAAAGTAGAAAGACTATAACCTCTTAGACTGTTATCCGAATGGACTGTGATAAGCCTATTGTTAGGAGTGTCCATGTAAGCATCTCTAACAGTAGCAACAATACCAGAGGCTCCTAGGTAGATTAAACTCATTAAGCGGTAAACTCCCGAATATCAAACTGAGTTCCGCCTTCAAGGCCTATTTCAATATAATTTTTTCCATCTGTGGCAGAGATGTTTGTCACAGCAGCAGGGATATTTGTGTCATTTTCTATACTTAAAATCCCAATTCCATCGTCTCTAAGTCGAATAATACGTGCTGCCACATCCGTTCCCGGTGGGTCCTGGAATCTAGTATCCACGTTAACTTTAGCAGTAGGTGACATATTGTAAGTTCTAATTTGCATAAAATTAGAAGCATTCTGAATACTCCAAGCAATATTTAATGATGGTTCAAAGCCTATAGCCCTAGAGTTGGCATTAGATTCATTCCAAAACACTTGCCCTATTGTGGGATCACAAGTTTCAAAGTATAATTCTCCAATTTCGTTAATACTTGTACTTAAACCTCTTCCAATTAAACAAGTGCCGCTAGCGGCAGGGCATAAAAGTGCCCCTGCTGATCCGTCCCAGCCTCCTAACAAAGCTCGGTAAACAAGAGTCTGAGTTGTCCAGTTGTAGATGAATAATTCTCCCCTATCTGTTGTACACGCCATATTAGGAGATGCATATGAGATACCTACAACTTGAGTAGTTGCAGTTGTAGACGTGGAGGTTATAGGTAAATTTAAAGTCTGAACAAGAGCGCCTTGAGCATTTATTTCATAAACCTGCCCTTTACTTGAACCCACAAGCCAGGTATTAGTTGTAGGTTTTACAGTTATTACTGTAGAATTTTGTCCTGTAAAAACACTACTTGGATTTAGAGCTGTTGCGGCCTGGGTAAGCGAGTTGATAAACGTCACACCTGACGTTTTAGTAGCCATGGCAAACCCTGTATTAATATTGCCAGCTATCTGTTGCCCATAATTTGAATTAGTAGTTCCTGCTGTTCCAGATGTAATTGTTGTGCGCTGTCCTGTATTAACATTTACAAAATCTACCGTGGCAGTAGCGTATGAGATACAAGCAGTAGCAGTGTTTACCATAGTAATACCGGTGCCTGTAAGACTTACATTTAAAGGTGCTATATAGTTAAGCGCTAATGTGGAAAGATTATAATCTCTCATGTCTGCCACTCCGGTAACTACATAAAGATGGTTGCCAGAAGTAACAGCATCTTTAAACGAGTTAGCCGCTGCCGGGAAAGCAACATCACCACGTTGAGTTAGCATAAAACCTCCTTTAGAAGTGGAGGATTATTGTAATAGCTAAGGAAGTGGCGCCATCTAAGACCGTAGGACTTCCAAAAACATATCTATCCAAGTAAACACCAGAGGCAGTTGATGGGGTTGCCGGAACTGCTCCGCCAGCAACAATGGCTACTTCCGATACAGGTTGATTGATATTAAGTGTTGATGAGGAAATAGTACCAAGAACAGAGCATTGGCGATAGTAGACATACGAGGGAGAGTAGCCAGTATCTGTATAAGTTGTAAGGGATACTGCTGCATTTGAAAGTGCTGTGCCGTTGGTATTTGTAAGCTTTACTCTAGTTCCGTCTAAAATGTGTTCGTAAAAAAGCTGGGATTGAGTATGTGAAGCACCGGTTGAGCTGGCGCCATATGCCATGAATTGAAATATAGCCGATCCGGCCATGGCGAACATGTTATAAAAGACAGCTTGTCCGCCAGCATCCAGGATAACGTTCTTGTTATCACCAGTTGCAATCTTCGGATCTTCCCAAACTACTGGGTTTGTAATGTTGCCATTTTCATCAAATACAAGTCCACCCGTAACAGGATCATTTAGATACTTACGAGGAAAGAACTCAATTACTGAACCGTTTGAAGACATTTACAAAATCCTTATTTAACTAACACGATTCTATCTAACTACAATCGAGATGCCTGTGTGGCAGTAAACCCAAGTCCGAGGTTAATAAGATTGCCTGGAATACCCCCAAGGGCATTTATAGGTATAGTTATCCTAGCCCAATACTTTCTACCGTTGACAAAAACTGTTTCACCTGCTAAGTGGTTATAGTTAAACCCACCAATAGTTATGGTACTCCCTGAGACATTTGTAACTTTAACGTTCTCCTGTGTTCCATTTCCTAGGTTTACCCAGATGTAATCTCCTGTTGTAATGGCTGAGGCAGAGTTAACCACAAAAGTTGTTGCGCCACTGGCAGCTGAGGCAGATAAAGTCGTAAAACCAAACATTTCACCTACATACAGGGTTGTACCAGTAGCCTGATATCCAATAATATTGCCTGATGCATCGGCACAAGAAAGTTGCGACCAACTGGTTTGTGCCCCTGCTGCTGTAGCTTGATTAGAGAAAAATAAGCCTATTCCGTTCTGCCCTGGGGCAGATAAATATGTAGTAGAGGCAATTGTGGAGCCATCATCAGCGAAATAGAAAGGAACATCTATAACGTTCGCAGACCCTGTAACACCTGGCACAGAAGTTTGATCATAGCCGGTGAAAACAAGAGTAGATACACCGGGAACAACTATCTGCGCCCCATTTGCCGGTGCGGTCGAGAAGGTAAAGGTTGAACTGTTATTAACTGTGTATCCGTTATTGTAACGAGAATAGTACAGCGTTCCTGCTTGAACAGTAGCTGCCATAAAGGTTGTAGACTTACGTGTCAAGGTAAACCCAGTCTGGACTCCATTTCCCACGAATGTGTCTACAAGATCTAACTTGTTAGTTGAAATAAAGGGAAATCTGGCATAAAGATCTGGCATACTAAGAGTCTATCTAAATCGTTTAGGCGTTGAGGTTGGTTATTTGAATTTGATCCAACACCATGTTCCAATTGTAAAGAACTTTTGCTCCAGCATTGATATCCCTTACTGCTTCGGCCTTAAAAGAACGGATAAACATATTGTTTAAAGTTCCAAATGTAGTTCCGACAACTGTTAACCCAGTAGTAGTTAAATAAGCAAAAGTTTGGGATTGCAAGGCCAAAAGCTCAGCAAAAGATACATCTTCGGAGGCAAATGACTTATAAGCCTCAAACCTATCTTGATAGATTCTATGGGTTTGGGAAATATTATAGACAGTACCTATATCTGAAGAAGTAGATAGGGTACCTTGAAAGTTAAACCGTGTAATGTAAAGTTTCTGGTAGATGGTATCTAGGGCGGAGTCTTCAGGAGTTAACGCCCTTGGAGTTGTTGTTACTGAACCTGAAGATAGAATTTGGCAAGGTACGCCAAAAATCAGATCAACATAAATAGGTTTTGTTCCGTCCGATTCTTTTGCCTCACGTTGTTTGGCATGAGTCATTTCTATACGTTTCAAAGGCTCAGTGATTTTTTCAAAATCAGCTGCTGCCAAAAACAATACGGCGCTAGAAGCTCCGAGAGTGAATGTTACATATCTACCTTGAGGGTTAAGTGCCATGGCGGTCCTTTAATTGAAGTGGCGATTTAAACTGTCATAGAAAGCATCAGCTGTTTCATTTTTAGTTAAAGGCTTACTATAGCTACTATCATTTTTCTCTTTACCAAAGATAGAGTCAAAATCAGATATGCCTGCAAATGTTTTGATAGACTGCTTGAAGTTTTTAATATTTGAATCTGCAAGTCCGCCAGTTAAATCTGCGGCGATAGTAGCGCCTTTAAGGGTAGTCTTACCGTTTGTACCTTCAAACCCTGCTCCAGATACTCCCGCAAACAAGCCTGCGGCGATACTCGCCCGTTCTTGTTGACCAGATAGAGTTTCTATGGGTCCTGCATATTGAGGACCTAGGAATTGACCTGTAGATGGGGCGGCAACAGCTTTTTGGAGATCCATAAGATCTCTGGCGGGCCCGTTCAATGCTTTATCCCAACCCCTTTCCTGGGCTCTTTGCTCTTCTTGAGCTTTATTCCACTCTTGACCAGCGTCTTTTATAAAATTCTGAGCATCAGATATAGGATTAGTCTTAGAGAATGCACTCTTCCATGTATTAAACACATCTCCAAGTCCTTTGGTTATAGCTGGACCTGGGTTTTCTTTACCTGCTCCATTATTGAGCTTGTCCAACATTTTACTATAGTCTGCTCTAGACTGTCCTTGATCCCCATAATCAAAATCAGTATTAAAGCGGTTATACTTAGCTAAATCGTCTATATTAAATCCTTCAAATGGATTCATTGTTGGTTTTTTTGGATCAAATCTGTTGGCAGAATCAATAGGAATAGGACCATGTAAGGCATTGTTGTATCTATCCAAAATAGTGTCTGAAGTAGGTGGTTGTGAACCAGGGGCATCACCATCATCAATACTAAGACCTCCGCCCGACTTAAACTTGGAATTTAGTATTAAATCCATAGCATCTACTCTAGGGGTGCTGCTATCCGGTTTAAATGGTCTGTTAATAGATCCCTTACCTTTAGGTCCATATAACTTGTTAAGGTCTTTCTGTTGCTGAAGTATTCCGCCTGCAAGTCCTGTATCTGTATTATCATTGTCTGCACTATCCTGTGCGTTGGCGGCTGCCTTAGAGGCAGGAGTAAGCCCCAAAGCTTGCAATTGCGCTAACTGTTGATTTAACAATCCAACAGACTCAGCAGCTTGTTTGGCGGAAAGTTCAAGTTGATCCAAAGCAGCAGTTGCCAAAGCTCTGTTCTTACCTCTAAGACCTTCTGCATCTACATCTGCGCCTTGGGCAACAGTAGTACCTTCTTTAGCTAATTGTGCCCCTGCTAAATTGCTGTTTAAAAAGTTCTGAAAGAATGAAGGCAAATTGCCTTGAAGCTTGGTTTGTTCCTTATCATCGTTGTTAAACCCATTGATGTTTGCTTGGCGGGCTTTATCTAATGCTCTTTGGGCTGCGCGGATATCTCGCTGATGTTGATCTTGCTCTTCACCAGTATCCCCAGAAGGTCCATTATTAGCTGCATCTAAAGCTTTCTGAGCATTAAACACATCAGTATCTCTACTGTCTTGGCGCTCTTCAAAACCATCTGCAAAATCATTGACAGCTTTTGTGGCAGCGTTTAAGGAATCTTTGAACTGCTGAAGTCCTTTGGCAGCAGCTTCTGAGGCGGCAACCCCGGCAAACCCAGAAGGCCCGCCCTGAAATCCTACTCCCCCTGCTTCTCCAAACTTTTGAGCAGCAGAAACAAAGGCAGACTGACGCTGAAGGTTTCTCAAAGGCCCTTCTGCATTAAAATTATTTCTGTCTCTTATGGCGGCATTTTTAGCATCATCAGCCGCCCCTGTTTGAATTGCTTGACGAATTGGTAGGTGGTTTAATTGTTGGATGGTAATAGCAAGGTCGGCAAAAGATTTAGCTATTTTCAACGGTTGCGCCTCTGCTTCCTTTAAGGCGTCCCCAAAGCTTTTAAGCTTTTCTTTTAGCTTATCTAATTCTGTATTTAATTCCCCTGTAAGAATGCCTTTTTTTAAAGGGTCTTTTTCATTGGCTATTGCTTCTCTACGGTTATCAACAATCGCACGTTGAGTGGAAATTTGACTATTTAAGGACTTAATGTCAAATATAGTTTTTGCAATTTGCCCTGGAAGGTTAGAGGCAAAATTTCGATCTCCAATTTGCTGATTCTTTTCTTGACCTCCAGCAATTAAACGAAGTGCTCCAAGTGAACGTTCGTTGGCAGTTTCCGAATCTAACCCTGTTCCTGCAATACCCGATTTTAACTGTTGACCCTGAAAGATTTGAACATTAGGATCATTGGCCAGATTAGCTAAGTCCGATGAGGTGGTCTTATTAAATTTTTCAGGATCAATTCCTAGGCCTGAAAGAAGGGTAGCAAACTTTGATTCAGGAGTAGGTTCTGGTTTGAGTGCTCCACCAGGCTTCTGTTGCAAACCTCTAGCTTTAGCAAGATTGGCAAAAGCTCCGCCAATATCTGGAATACTGGGTGTAATTGCATTGAAAGGATTAAAGTCGTCTAATGCATGAGGGACGGCGTTAATGAAGTCAAATAACGTAGGTTCAGCATTGGGGATGGTTATCGTGCCCTTAATTCCGTTGGCTTTTAGGTTTTGATTTATTCCGGCTTCGATACCGCCAGTAGGGACAGAACCTTCTCCTAAGGGCGAACGGGTTAATCGAGCAGCTTCTTGAAGGACCTGTGTTACAAAACTTCCAATATTACCTGCAAGAGTTTGTAATCCAGTTGAGATTGCTGGATCTTCTAATACCGTTTCAATTGCTTTAAGGCCTGGCAAAAGAGCTTGGTTGAATGCTTCTCCGGCGTCTTGCTGAACAATGTGGAATTCACCTTCCAGCTTTAACCTTTCTGCCAGTGGCGTATTACCTTCCTTTAGGGCGGTGATATAAGCTTCAAGAGGACGAGTAGCTTCTTCAAATTCAGCAGCGGTACGAGCTTTGGCTAAATCTGGCGCAAGAGCACGAATACCTGGACCTGCGGTAATCTGACCAACACGTTGGTTAAGAACAATATCTCTAAGTTCTTTGGCTTCTCTGGTTTCACCTAGATTAGGTGCCAGAACTTTAATGGCGGCAACAAGTCTAGGAAGTGTTGTTTTTAGGTCCTGTTCTGAAACAGCAACACCTGTTTTAGTAGTCTGAGCTTGGATAAACGTGTTTGTAAGAAGTGATTGCTCCGCTCCGCCAACCCCAATAGGAGCAAGAGAACCTCTACCTGCCTTTTCAAGACCGGTAGCGATACGGAACTGTTCACGCAATTGAGTACCAGGATCAACCTGAATACCTCTAGCATCTACGATACGAGTGGTAGCTTGAAGCGTACCTACAGTAGCAACAATAGAAGCTTCAAACTTATAAGCAGCTTCAGAAGCTTCTTTAAGGGGGTTGATTAAGGCAAAGATGCCTGCTTTGAACTTCTCAAGTGAGAATAAGGCAACATCTAATCCTAGGTTACCTGAAGTAAATGTTCCAACTCCAACATTAACCGAACCAGGATTACGATTAAAGGTGCCGAAGTTACCTCCGCCACTGCTTCCTCCTGATCCTGCGCCAGGAATAGAGCCTAGACCAATATTAGAAAGTCCTTTAATCTGTTGACGGATTTCATCAATGTTGGTTATTTGAAGCTTGATTTTAATCGTACTGTTATCAGCCATTTAAGATACCTGCTGCTGCATCTTGAGCACGTTTAACCCATCCTGCTGTAAACTCTCCTTTACGAGGCGGAGAAACTGCTGCAAAGGCTTCTAGGGACTTCCTGTACGAAGCTCCACCATGCAGTCCTGCTAACCCTATGTTTAAACGACTCGCCAAAGCTGCGTTAGTAATAAGTGTTTTAGAGGTAGTATGATCTGTATCTGGGATGTAAATCTCTCCAAACTGCTCTCTTGTTCCGCCAGTTCTACCGGGCGGATTGGCTCCGCCATTAACGTTTTTAAACTTGATTTTTATCGCGTTACGGAGTCCACCTTCTTCAAATGGAATAAATGATTTGAAGATGTTAACAGCGGTTTGAGTCTTGGCGTATAGCTCGTCTTCTTTACCTTGTAAAGCGAGTTCCCTAATACCAGGTAGAAGCTCTTCAGCCTCTAGAAAAGATAAATCGTAATCGATGTAAAGACGTAATAACTCAAGCATAGCTAGATTCTATCTAGTCTGAGGACGTGTTTTTCCCTATGTCTTCCATGATAGCGTTGAAGACATTGATGATGCCGGTTGCAGTATAGTTGTGGAATCTGCCTTCTTCTGCTTCAGAGTGATAAAAGGCAATCATCTCTCTTAGGCGCCACTTAGGAAACGAGTTGAAATCATTCCAATTGGAAATAGGGAAAACCTTTTGGATGAGAACTGCTAACTTGTTATCAGTATCAATCTCATCAACGTCGATTGGCTTGCGTAGTTCAGCAAGCATGATCTCACGTTCTGCAAAACACTCTGCTCGATCCACCCGTAAGAGTTTCTCTACTTCATCTCTTGTATATCGGCAGGTGGCAAAAAAAGGGAGGCTTCTTCGATTTCATTAGAAAGGAATAGTTTAGCCAGTTTAATCTTCAAACCTGTGTAAGGAATCAAATCAAACCCTTCACGGGTGACCTTTTCTCCCTGGCCGAATTGAGTAGCTAAGACTTTAAGGCAGCGGTAAGCGATTTCCATAACATAGGATTGATCTTTCTGAAGACCTGCGGTGATTTCTTCGGCCCGCTTCGACGCCTCTTCGTCAACTTTTTTTACCCTCTTCTCGTAAGCGGCGGGAGTTTCGTCTTTCTGCTTCTTCAGTTTCGCCTTTACTTCTTTAGACAACTCTAACAACAGTTCTTGGGCGGTTGCTAACTCTTTATCGTATTCCGCCCGAGTTTCACGAATAGCAGCTTTAAGCTTTTTAACTTCAAAACCGTTCATTAGATCTTCATCTATGCGAAGCTCTTTTTCACCTAGTACGACAGTAAATATTCTTTGCGGATCTTTCGCCACGTCTTAAACTCCAAAGGAACTTTCTTTAGTATCGTTATATCAAATTCAAAGTGGAGTCATTCCGCCCATCTTGGAAGATAGGGCGGAAATAGAGCCATAATAGAGCCATTCTGACATAGAATTGATGGTAGGAGAGAAAGTAGCATCTGGCCCTTCAAACCTAAGAACGATATCCAAAGTAAACGGAGCATTCTTTTGACGATTAAAAACCGGATTAACAACGGTTTGAACTTTAGGAAGAAGAATAGATGAGTTAAAGTTAACAGCGTCCACTAAGAATACAGTGTATATAGTGTTAGAAGGCTTGGTGTTTAATGTGGCGGAAATGCTATTTCCCATTGCTAAGTTATATGCTTGAAGCTCGTCTGACTCAAACGCTAGTTTCAGTGCTATCTTGTAAGTTCCAGTTTGTTCGTACTGACCAGTAGCAAAGCAGAACTCTTCTTGAGGAAGAATGTACGATACTTCGTAACCTTTGGTTCCAAAAGCGTTTATCTGTGTTAGAGGCGTAGAAGTAGCTGTAGAATTGCCTACATACAATCCTGAGAATGTTCCAGCTAAAGGCTTAATAATCGACATACTACTATTCTATACAAAGCAAAACCGCCCCTTACGAGGCGGAGATGTTGGGTTTTAGGCAGCGAAAGCTTATCTAATAGCTCTTGTGTAAACGGTTGGCTGATTGTTAAACAGCGCATCGTTTGGCACTGGCTGGAATTGGAATGGAACAGCAGTCTGATTCTTCTTGCTCCATGCCATCGCAACTTGCTGTTGGTTTTGAAGCAACAGTGAGCACAGTAGCATCTGTTCAGCTACGCCTGTAGCAGGGTCTTGAGGCATAGTGATGATCAAAGGCTTGTTACCTTTAACAACGATCTGAGCGGTGTTGATACCGAATTCAGATTCGTAGTAGGTATGTCCGCCCATTACAGCAGAGTAGTAATCTCCAGCCGCGCTTTGAGCAATTGTCTTAACGTCGTTAGCAAGAACAGAGAACTGAACCGAAACAACACGAGCACCTGTAACGCTGAAGTCGGCTCCAGTGTTAGGGCTGAATGTAACAGAGCTTCCAGCTTCGTAGGTGATAACAATATCGCCAGTTGTTGAGAAGTTGCTGTAGATGAAACCAGTAGGGTTTCTGTCTCCAAGATCTTGCTGAGCAAGAGGGTTACCTGATGATTGTAGGTTTGCCAGAGTGAACTGGGTAGCTACGCTCATTGGCGCCATTGCTACTAGCGTATAGAAATCGTTAGCTTGGTCAAAAGTTGTGATTGGAACAGCTTTACAGAATTGGTATGATCCGCCAGCAGGTTGTACGAACACAGCTAGGAATCCAGCGTATTGGTAGTTGGCAGGCCAGTTAACCAAAGGAATCTTAACCTGAATACCTTGTCCAGCTGTAAGTGTTACAGGACCTGCGGCAGCAGAAGCACGACCCACAGACCATCCGCCAGTTGTTCTATCTTCACCAACAAGAGCTACACATACGTTATAGGCGGTGCCTACAGTAAGTGGGTTACGGATTGTGTTATAGAACGAATCGGCCAAAGTTATAGCTGAAGCTTCAATGGCTACTGTAACCATTGAAGGAAGAGCTGTCGTTATTGATGTTGGGAATGAAACTACAGAGGGTCCTGCTCGATACGAGTACTCGGCCACTTGATTAAACCTCTTTAATGCTAAAACTAATACCTGTACTATATATTGTAGCTTTGACTTCGTTTTGATATACTTATTTCAGTATATATAGGGTAATTTAAATATAAATGCGTTCCAGGTTTACCTCTGTAGAAGATCTTCTTAAATTTAAGGTTGGATCTATAACTGCTATAGATGTCAAAACAGATCCAACCTACCCAAATAGGGTTGGGAAGTGGGTAGCAACAGTTAAATGTGAATGTGGAAATCAAACTACTTTCAGTACCAAAGAGTTATGTGACGGTAAAGTCGGATGTAGTCGGCTATGTCCTTTTGCTACTAAAAACAGGGGCAAACATGATCGAAAGCATGAACTTAAACCTCCTGGTGAAGCAGCCTTTAAAAATCTATATTCAGAATATAAAAGATCCGCCAAGGCCCGGAATAAAGCATTTCACCTTATTCCTATGGAAGTTAAGGAGATTGTGATGCAAAATTGCTTTTACTGCGGCAGAGGGCCTCAAAAGTTTAGAAAAACTGCCTGGGGCGACATATTTCCCTACAATGGCATAGATAGAGTAGATAACTCTAAAGGGTATACCGTAGATAACTGTGTACCGTCTTGTTATATGTGTAATACTGCCAAACATCAAAGAACTCAAAAAGAATTTGAAGATTGGATAGAACGCCTAGTAACACAATCGCCAAGCTTGGCGCCCATTCCTTTGCAAAACTTAAATAGATATTTTCTTAAATATCAATATAAAGCAGCCAAAAGAAATTATGTTTGGGAGCTTACTTATGCCGAATTTTACCAGCTGTTGGTTTCACCATGTAATTACTGTTTCTCTCCTCCTTTACCAGGAGAAAATGGCAAACTCTACACGGGCATAGACCGACAAGATAATTCAATCGGCTACACGAAGAAAAATAGCGTTTCTTGCTGTAAGTTTTGTAATCTAGGTAAGCATCAGCACACTTTAGAGCAATTTCAAGAATGGCTTGAGGCGCTTAAAGTGAATTATCTTAAAAATAATCGGGCATAGTGGACATGGAAACAGAGAACAACTGCTTTATCAGAAGGTAAATTAGTAATTCCTTCCCAGTAGCATTTAATAGGGTAGTTAGGGTTTAGAGCGAAACTGGCATGGGGGATAGAAGCTTGCAGTCCTACATTCATACGGTAGTTCCAATCTAGAAGTCTTTGAATACGTAGGGCGGCGTTAGCTAGCCTGTTCATATCCAGCGCCTGCACAAGTGCTCCCCCTTTTTTCAAGTAAATAAAGATTTCTGCCATTTCCGCCCCTTGTTCATTAGAGGATTCTTCCATAGCTTCAGATCCATCTATAATTCGACTTACAACAATATCTACTGTATCGGGTCCAGATTTACCGTATCCCCACGTATCTACAACATAGTTAGCCAGCCAATCGGCTGTAGACACTGTTGGAACTAGAATATCCCTTAAACTTGTATAGAAGTGCAAAGGAACGCCTGAAGCACCTGTTGTAAAGATTGAAGGGTAGTTTGCAACAAATGTTGAGGCGGGAGTAGATGTAAAATCTCCTCGTAAAACATTTGCCAGCGATTCTGTTACTCCTACAGACATAATTATCCTTGTGATGGTGAGGCTAGAGTTATAAGCGTAATCAGTCCGATATAGTCAATCTTGATGATACTGAAAGAAACTCCAGTGTAATTGTCGATGAAAGTATCGTCTTCTCTAAGATTCGGGCGATTGTAGATGATAATCTGCCTGTCCGCAGCTTCTAACGCTTGGGGAATGTTTGGACCTAAATCTGTTGTTCCTTTGTATCCACCTACGTTGATATAGTCGAACAGTACATTTGTGTAAGTATCTGTACCGTTACGGTTGAAGGTACAAACGGCGGGAGTACGAATAACAAGCGGTTCTTGCTCATCTGGGTCTTGGCAGACTGTGACAGTTGGAATATCAGTTGAAGAGCAGGTAATAACATCCCCAGGTTGGAAGAGGTTTCGGTTGCCGGTAATGATGAAATAGTTAACGCCAGGAACTTTGTCCCTGCTCAAAAGCCCATTAGATGGTTCAATAAAGAACTGACCGGTTGTAATCTTTCTGCCAACTCCACTAACAGCGGAGTAGTCAGGGCGGCTAATAGTGTAGATGTATGATCCGCCAGCAAGTCTAGCAGTTTTCTGTTTTGCTTGGTTGATTAAATTTTGAATGAAATCACTCATTAGATGTAATACAGGTTGTAGGTTACAAGTTCTGAGACAATCGCATCTATAGCCTTTTTATCGAAATATTGGACTTCAAATGTTCCGGTCTTCAAGGACTTGATACCCGCAGCACTGCCTCCGCCAGAGTTAGCCAGGCTTGAGTTCATAAGCTGTAGAAGGGCAAATAGAATATCTTCAGGGATATGAGCGTTTCCGGCCACGTAAGAGCAGCGGATTTCGTTACCCCAGGCCACCGGCTCATATGTGTTGACAAGGTTCTGAGCAGGAACGTAACGTAAACGCCCCTTGTCTTTCATGTAGTTCCAAGTGCTCTTAGGAGAGTATCCAGCATAGATGGAATAAATATAGGAGGCGATAGGTTTAACTCTTACGCCGTCAAAATCAATACCGGGCAGCCCCTTGTTTAGCTTAAGATCCGTCTGCCAATTGCCCGTATCTTCTAATACAAATGTGCAAATAACAATGTAATTGTTACCTAGGGCGGCAATAAGCCTAGACGACATTACAGAAGAAAGAAGAGCAAGTTGAGCATCTCCAATATCTGATCCGTCGAGTGCTTGTAGCCCTACTCCTACAAGGCCAGCATTAGCTCTGATATAAGGAATGGTAAGAAGGCTTGGCCGAGGTCCAATATTAACTATAGAGCCTAGTGTGTTTGAGCAAGAAGAAAGATTAAACGTAGATTCTGAGAAGAACGAGATAACGTGGTCGGTAAGCCCGAGACGAAATGTAGCAGCTGGAGTTTGGTAGGAAAACGAAGGTACTCCGCCATAAAGTAACCCAGAAGCGGCAAGCTGAGAATTAAACTGTGCAAAAGCCATAGCGGCTTGAGAAGCTGGAGGGTAGTTCGCCCCTATACCTGTAGCAACAAGTGTAAAGGTAACATTGCTTGGAACAGCAGTTACGTAAGGGTCTGTAGCTACGTAGGTTTGATTAGTCGTAGTAACAGTAACTGAATACTCTCCCTCTACTGAGTTAGCTGAAAGAAAGCTAAGGAAATTAAGATTTGTAGACAAAAGATCACCTGAGGATGCTACTCCTTAGATTCTATCCTGCTACTCCTTTGGCATCTCCCATACTTCCGCCCCAAACCTATCCCAGGCGTGTCTATCTTCATCTGGTTCTTCAGCATTGAAGAAGTTGTCTACTGCATAGAATAGGTTGGCATCTTTATAATGTGGATTCTTTACGCCGTGTATCACACCAGCAGGGATCTCTAACACCGCCCTATTAAGGCACAAGCGTTGAAGAGTACCAAAAGTTGGAGACTTATATCTCTCGTCAAACAAAACCACTATCAAAGGTTCTAGAGCATACCAATAATCTGTTTGATAACTGTGTTCATGGAAAGCCTTGATTACCTGAGGGCGGAGGATAGAGTGATTCCATTGAAGCTTATCCTTACCTTCAAACCTCTTTATTTCAGCAAACTCACCATCTAGAGACTGGTGGAACTTTAAAGGCGTCAGTACTACATTTGCTATAGTCCGCCCTTCACTGTAATCTTGTTTCATTTATCTTTCCATCCGATTTGGTTCCATGTCTTAGGCGGAGTTGGTTCAAAGTAACAATGCCATACTTGGTCGAATTTTTCTTCAACCAATGACCAACCTATTGAAAATTCCCGCTGAATTATCTTAGCATACTCGAAAGCGGTTGTTGTTCGATCTAAGATTATGATTTTTGGCACTTTACTAATTCCGCCTGAATCAGGCTATCTATTTCATCCATTATGTAGAACCTATTTATTGGGTCTTTGCTTTTCTTCCACATCTGGAACAATCGGTGCAGCTTATAAACAAATTTAATTTCCACAAGCGGATTCCTCCGCCAATGGCAGCATTACTTCCTCTATATAATCAGCTATTTCATTAAAATTTTTACGTTCAGCATCATTCATAGCAACAAGCCTAGAACCATATTGTTTTAAATCAGTACGTTTAATGCCTAACTTATCATAAATAATATAGTAAGAGTCACTATTAGATTTTATGCCGCAGTGTAAGACTTCATTCGCTACACCTAAGCAGCAAAATTCAGTCTTTTCCCGATTAAACAGTTGACGGGTTGTTTGCTTATACTTGCCAGAGCGTAGGGCAGCTATCCATATTTGAAGAGACTTTCTGTTCATTAGTACCTCTCGGAGTCGATAAAGCAAGCATAAAGCAATCCGCCCCTTTTAGTCAAGGGGCGGAAAGATTAGATATTCAAACTACATTAAGTGGAAAGGACCCCAGGTTATATAGATGTACCTAGAATACCAGGCATCTCTACAAACTCGATTGTCTCTATTCTCTCCTGTACGGCGGGATGGCTGTTTACCTAGATGATCAATAGCCTCTAATAGAAGCTCTGGACGTTCAACCCGGTTAAGCTCAGGCCACCTTGGAAAGGTTTTCCAAATAAATTTTCCGCCCGCGTCTTTGACAACACGAACAACTTTTTTTCCAGATAATAGATCTAGAATAAGCATAGTTTACTTCTTGTTACGTTTTGCTTTAGGAGTGAAGTCTTCCAAAGGATCTTCTTCTTCCTTAGGTTCCTTGAATGTGCCGTCGGCCTTAGCCAGTCTTTCATGCTTAGGCACGAATTCATTCTCAGGTTTAGCGGCTTCAATTTCAGTCATGATCTCTACAAGGATAGCCTTATAGTCTCTTGAACCTTCATCCACAAGCATCTTAAGAGCATACTTCGGCCAGGTACTTCTTTCATCTGCTGGCAGACGCATAGCAATGCCTCTTTCATATTGAGGAAGCAACTGCTTAACAATAGAGATAGCAACATCCTTGTCATAGGTGTCATAATCTCCGGCTTTGTTAGCACGGTCGATGAAACCTTCCTTCATATCATCTTTGGTGTGGTAGTGTTCCGCCACAGCCTTTACACCCATGCCCAAATCAGGCATAGACTTCTTATCATTCTTTTCTTTGTCAATCCAGGTTTGGTATTCTGGACTGTTCTCAAACGCCATAAAGTAGGGGCGTCCGGTCTTAATTCTATTGAACGGTAACTTCACTATAAACTCCTAGTAAAAAAGTTCTACTTCTATCTTTGTAGCATAGTCAAAATTACATATTGTGCTATACTTAACCTATTAAATATGTTATAATGTGTATAGGTTCACATTTTGGAGTTAAACATTGGCAATAAGAGATTTAACAGGTTTGACAGTTGGAATATTTACAGTTTTAGAGTTTCGGGGTATACAAGGCATCCGCCATAACACAAGAACATCTTCATTATGGTTAATTAAATGTAGTAAATGCAAGAAACAATCAGAAAGGGCGGCTTATATGATACTAGAACAATATAAATGCTGCCAATTTGAAGATTGTAAGCTAAGGGTTCGTCAGGAGATTATGGCAGGAAATGACAGGAATGTCAAACATGGGGATTCTAAAGATAGGAAAGGCAATGCAAGGCATGGGGACGCCTATATAAGGTTGTATGAGATATATCAAAAGATGAAAAGACGTTGTTATAGTTCTAAAGATGCCCAATACTTTAGATGGGGCGGCAGAGGTATAACTATTTGCGAAGAATGGTTGAATAAAGAGACTGGTTATTCTACGTTTAAAACTTGGGCATTGGCCAATGGCTATGCAAATGATCTAACTATAGATCGTATAGACAATGATGGAAACTATGAACCTGGCAATTGCAGATGGGTAACCATTAAAGAACAATCCTGGAATCGCCGTTCCACGGTATGGGTGGAATTTAAAGGACAAACTCTGCCGCTAACGGTAGCTCTCAAAGAAGCAGAGATAGGTTATGGAGCGTATAAGGAACGAATTAAAAGAGGTTGGACAGTACAAGAAGCTTTAGAGACTCCCCCACATACCTACCCGAAAAGAATAGGGCCAGGTTATAAAACCCAGCCCTAGTCAATGTTTCAAGGATTATCTGATTTGTAGATCAGGAATAAGTGCCCGTGATACATGCACGAGTTTCAGGCATAGGGTCAACAAGAGTAAACATGTTGAACATAACATCAAGAGTATAAAGATTTGTTATCGGACGTTCTATTACCCAAGGACCGAAGTTTCCTGAAAGTTCCAGAAGTCCAAGTCTTGGAACATTACCCTTGAAGAGGATAGTTGTACCAGTTGGAAGCTGTTGCTCACGGATGAAAGGAATAGCTTGAGCGTTGTTGTCTTCGTACATCATCTGCACTGGAACACCAAACATTGCAGCTCTGCCAGCAAGTTCCTGGTCGTAGTCTTTCTTGGTGATAGCAGTTGTACCAGGGTAACGGTTGATCATCAAGTTTCTTACTACTGAGATTTGACCTTTTGTAGTCAAAGCTACCAAGTCTGAAAGTTGGTCATAACCGAACTTAGCAGCGATTGCGTCTACAGCAGCGGTGATGTAAGCATCTGTTAAGTTGCTTGCGCCGATAGCTGTGTTGTTTAGAACCGAACGGGTTACAAAACCACCTGGCTGAGGAATTTCGTTTGGAATTGCTTCACCAGTCTGTTCCAAGTTGCTTAGCAAGTAAGCGTTCATAGAACGATCTAGACGAAGGCCAGCTTTCTGAAGCTGAGCTGCCAATTCGTCTCTACGGTAAGGTGACTGAGCGGCCAGTTCCTTAGCCAACATAGAGATTTGGATTTGCTGACCTACAGCACCAACAGTGTTGGTTACTTCTGTCAACTTGCTTTGGTAAACAGGTGGCAGAGAACCATCAACGTTGAAGAATGGAAGAAGGTCAGATACGATATCTTCAACTGGGATACGTACTTGCATATCAGTACAACGGTAAGGAGCGCGTCCACGAAGGATGCTCAAGAACTTAACTTCGTCGTTCTGGATCTGAGAGATGATTGGGAACAGAGACTGGATTCTTACAGGACCCATTTCTGCTGAGGTAACGTCTTTGAAGACGCCATTGCTTGCACAAATAGACTTGAAGAGCTTAGTTTTTGCACCGTCACCGTTGAATTGGTCGAAAAGAATTTCGTCCATTGATTTGAAGTCAGGAGCAACAACTGATTTGCTCTCAACTCCAGCCGCCTTTAGCGACTTTTGTTCTTGGATTTTTCCAATTAGGTCTGTGAGTTGGAAAGACATTATCTAGTTATCTCCTTAACTATTTAGTGGTTGGTTGATTGAAGGACAGTAAACTCTTTGTCCAGTCTGAAGATTTCAAATCGAAATTTGCACTCTTGTTATCAGCGGACAATTCTACGGCGGCATTCACTAGCTCTGAAAGGTTTTCCAAAGTAGTTTGTGAACTTACTTCCATAGCTTCCTTGACTGATTTAGCCAATTCTTCTTGAAGGTTCAACAACTTTTCAATTCTTTCGTTTTGAGCTTCCATGTGCTTGTTGGTAGCGGCTGCGCCATCTAGCAACTTCTGAATGGTTTCGCCCTGAGCTTTGTTAGTTTCGATAAGAGACTTTACAGTAACATCGTAACCATTAGCCTTTTCAGCAGCGTCCATGAACTTCTTGTAGGAGTCTTCTAACGCAGATACGGACTTAGTAAGTACTTCTGCATCCAATGATTTTTCTTCTGCCTTAGTTTCTGAGGCGGACTTATCATCAGCGTCTCCGTCACCAGCAGGCTTTTTAGCTTTCTCATCAGCGGATTTCTCGTCAGCAGCTTTCTGGTCTGCTACTGCCTTTTCTTCTGCTGCTTTTTCATCAGCTGATTTGTCTTCGGCAGACTTTTCTTCTGATTTGGTTTCTTCAGCTGCTTTAGAGGTATCTTCAGCGGCCTTAGCTTCTTCGGCGGTCTTGTCGACAGCAGCCTTAGTATCTAATTCTTTAGTTTCTTCTTGAGCTTTGTCAGCCACAATACTACCCTCTATAGTTTTATTAACAGTTTCTATTGTATCGATGTGAGATTTTTCGTCTTTCTCAGGCGGAATTACAGCTCCGCCAAG
>ERZ869925.85-NODE-85-length-51250-cov-5.595078_pt1 | contig 51250 bp, 78 predicted proteins | sample MGYA00579311_ERZ869925 | MGnify/ENA primary metagenome ERZ869925 (study PRJEB32216, sample SAMN09231817) | wastewater metagenome | place: USA: Maryland | collected 2016-07-30 | study: EMG produced TPA metagenomics assembly of the PRJNA472060 data set (Reclaimed water...
GATTATCACAAGTATGACAAACAAATGATCCTTTAGGTATTTTTACTTTTAGAATGTAGAGCATTACATAAATATGTGTACGGATAGGTTTATCTTTAACCCAAAAATTACCATAACCATCTTTATCTGTATGCTTTGTCCAGAGCCAACATTTTCTTGTTTTCTTTACTCTTGTCCAAAATACTTCAGGAGTGTTTGTTTGTTGTCTTGGCATCACTTTACTTCCTGCAACTCAGGGAATAAATTATTTGCTCTGCTGAATCCTTTTTCATTTCCTCCATAAATCAAATCGTCCATTGGATTTTTTCTACCCTCTAAAACATAATTATAAATTCCGCTCGGATAAAGGAAGTGGTGTTTGTTAGGACAAACAGGTTCATAACCAGCTTTAGGATTTGGGAATCCTTCAGCATCATCTTTACACTCCCATTTATTCCAAGGATCAAATGGATTGTTCTTAATAGAATCATACCAGTCACACAGTTGCTCTAGGATTGGATTCAGTACCCACTTCTTAAACTGCTCCACATCCTTCTGTGTGACTTCTACTTTCAGTCTAGCAAAGAAAGAAGGTTTGTTAGCTTCAATCACTGTACCTAGACGAGTGTAGAACTGCTCATCAGTCTCAGCACCTACTTTCTTCTTACCTCTGCCTTTCTTCTTTTTGATGTTGAACCGCATTCCAGAGAGTGGCCTACGAACTACATTGTACCTCACTCCCTTCACAGGAATCTTTTTGTAGTACTTCTCCTTGGAGGAATCAAAGTTACCCTGCTTGATTAGTTCCTGCACAGCGATGATGTACATCATAGATTGCAAGTCACAGAGTAAGTCTGACTGTAACTCCTCTTTCTTAATATCAGACTTGCTCTTGTTCTCCTGAATCCAAATACCCTTATCAATCAAGTCAATGGAATCAATTTTGCCTCTGAGCACTACTACCCTACCACTTGGGAGAGTATAATCCACTACGAATGGTTTCTCTTGGCTGATAGGTGTACGTTTCTTTACATCCTCATTCTTTGCCCAATGAGTTACATAGATAGGGAATTCTACTTTGATACAGTTGTAGAGTTTGTCAATCTCTACACTGCTGGTGGAATGATCTTGAGCTAGTTTGATGCAGTACACTTTCAGACTAGCAAGGATGACATTCATTGTCTTACCAGCAGCAAACAACTCCTCACAGTAATGCCAAGCATTCCCATACTCCATGATGTAGGAGAATCCCTCATCTGCTTTCAGTCCCTTAATCACTCTCAGCCAGAATCTATGCCTACAGCAAAGGAATCTAGAAAGTAGTGAGTACGTCAGTCCTCCATTCTCTGTCTCTGTATAAGGACCATCCCACAGAGGCTTATTCAGTTCTTCAATTGCATCCTGTAAGTCTGGTAGTATTTTAGGCACTTTGATACACTCCTGCTTTATTACGTAGTTCATCGAACAACTTGATAGCTACCTTTTTGTTCTTGATTGGCTTCTGTGCCATCAATCGCTCTGTTCCATCTACCCACACATTGAATGCTTTCTCTTGTGTTTCAATGATGAGGTTAATCTTTCCTTGCCTAACACTGTTGTCTACAGAAGGATGGTTATTCCCTCTACCAAAATAACTAGCTGGTCTAAGCTGGTCATTCAAAATCTCAGCAGTTTCTTTATCACACAGAATTACGATATCAACATCAGATTCCCTAGTAGGTTTACCATAAGCATAGCTGCCAGTAAGGATACTCTTCATGATGTTGATTGTTGGTGTCACTTTAGGCATTATTTCCCTTTCCCTTATTAATAAGTAGTGTTCCAAGTAGTTCAATAAACTCCTCTTCAAGCCTCAGTATAGTACGCTGAATCTCAAGAGGCTTATGTACATCATCCAAGTTCAGCAACCAGGAGGGATGATAGAACTGAACTACTTTGCATTCCTTCACCATATCCCATTTCTTTACAACAGACTGCTTCTCTGAGATTTTACCAAGAGTGATAATCAGCTTAGGCTTACAGATACTAAGTAGTTTATCAATTCTAGGAGCACAGGCTTTAATCTCATCAGGTAGTGGTACTCTCCCTTTACGCTTAGGATTCTCATCCTTTGGAATGCAGCCTACCAAGTTCATAAATGCCATACGTAGCGATTGTCCTCTTGGCATAGCTTGACGAATCATGGAGTTCAGTAAGTCCCCTGCTGGTCCATAGAAAGGGACTCCATAGATGTTCTCATAATCTCCTGGTGCTTCTCCTACAAAGCACACTGTAGCTGGTACTTGTCCTCTGACCATCACTACGCTCTTACGCACTGCATGTAATGGGCAGCGAGTACAGTCTTTCCAATCATCAATGAGAGTGAGAAGAGGTGTTTTCTTTATGTCAGTTATTTTTGGCATTCAGTAACTCCCTAAATTTCTCTCTGAATAACTGATTATGTTCAATCAATTTCATAACATGGTTTTTTGTTGGTGCTGTGAAGTAGAGCAGTGCTATTGCTGTCTCTTCTTTAAGTTCAGGAGCAACATTTTTCAAGGCAGCTACTAATGGTTGTAGATTCTCTACCTTCAACATATCCTCAGGTACTACTTTTGTCATTTGAATCCTTCCTTATTTGTAAGTATGTTTTCTACGTTTGTACTCAGCCAGTAATAAGGCATCACAGATTGCTCTTTGCTTCTCTAGTGCTCTTGCTTCTTTCCACAGAGGTAGTTTAGGAAACCATCGCTGTGCTGTCTGTCTGAGCCTCTCCTTATGCTCTGCTCTGTGTTTGTTGGTATTACCTCCCTTGCTTGGAATGTTGAACACCTTTTGCCATGTAAGTGGCCTAACAATCTCATAGGGAAGCCTAGCAGCAGTTAGAGCCATCTGTAGAGCATAATAGTTACCACCAAAGCTGAATGCTCCTACACCTCCCATCGTAGGGAAGTAACTAACAAACTCGATACAGGCAATCACGTTGTACTGAGTGAGTAGAGGAGTCTCTATTATATTCCAGATATCCTGTACTGACTCTGGCATAGATTCATAGAAGAGTACTCTACCACTGTAATCAATAAGGCAGATACCTCCTTGCTTACCAGGGTCTAGACCTAGAAAGGCTTCATCCCTATCTTCTTTGATTTTAGGCATTACTTTTTCTTTCCTTTTTTGAATGCATAAGCCTGAATAGTAAGTTTCTTCACTTTATCCTCAGTTCGAGATTGCCCTTTCACTCTCACCCTACATCCATGCCTCTCAGCTTGGAAGTAAAGATGATTGGTGAAGGTTCTGCTGGCACAAGTAAAGTCTTTACCTTTTGTGACTGTGTGAGTCTCTCCATTGAACCACTTATCAAAAGGGTAAAGCATTTGTCTACGTTTTTTCTTTATTGTCATTTCACTCTCAAGTATTCTGCATACTGTTTAGGTATCCTCCTGCTGTGAATGTCCTCTACTATAGCATTGTACCATACTGGCAGCTTACGCTTCAGCACAGCGAAGATGTACCTAGCTGTGGCTGCATTGCTCTTGTACCTCTGTCTCAGCCAGTTAGGTACGCTCTTAGGATTCCTTGGCAGGTACTTGATTGTCTTTTGCTGGACTTTGATAAATGAAAGTTTAACTCCTCTACTGAACTCTAAGAGTTTATGGCAGTGATGACAGACAGTGATGATTGCACCAGGATTGATACCTAACAGTGTGGCTCTGCTGTAAGACACATGATGCAGTGTGAAGTGATACCTTCGAGTAGTGCAATTCTTCAGTACACACTTGTAGCTGTCCCTCCTCATCACGATTCCTCTGATTGTGTGCCACAGTTCAGAAGAGAGATACTCCTTATAGGAATCAAAGTTCAGTGAGGAGAGAACTGCATCTCTGTCTGAGTATGTCTCAGTTGGTTTCATATTACTCCTTTATTCAAGTCCTCAATCAAATCAGCAATCCTACGTAACTCATCTGGTAGTAAACCTGTATCAGTTCCCTCAGCTACATAGGAATACCCTAAAGAGGAGTTTACAACACCACCAATTAAGTCACCACCAGCAAATACTAGATGAGCCTCTTTACCCTTCTTGATTACTAGTGGCTTTGCAATTACTTCTTGTAGAGACTTCATTTCAATAGTTCCTGAAAATACATAGACCCAATAAGTAATATCCCTGTAACCACAATCAGCACAGCTACCCAATCAATGCTGTTTTTCATTCTCGAATCTCCTTATTGAATAAGTCAGCGGAATGCACACTGCCTGAATGTAACTGCACAGGGCAGGTTGGAATTACACCTCTAAACAGTTCATTGGCACAAGTCCAACAGAATTCTAACTCACCTTCCTTAACTGGCTGATTAGTTAATGCAAGTCTCTCTCTACGCTCTAAAGGATCATAGGAATCTTCACAGGCTCTACAGAGATTCATGCGTAAACACTCCTCTCTCGATAATCCTGATGAATTTTGAATTTGTGTCTTGGTCCTGTTAAATCCCAAATATGAAACTTCCTTTGTTTCTGCCACTCATTCCACCAGTTACTATTTGAGCCTCTCTGCTGAGTATCGAAGTTATAGAACTGATGGCACACAGAATAAGTGGTTTGAGTGATTCCAGTAGTAGAAGCGTACAAACCGGCATCAACCATTTTCCTTGCTATGTCTTTACAGAACTGTACAAATTGAAGTCCTGTGAGATGCTCTGAGACTTCCCAACACTTCAGCATGTATTTGTATCTGGCTTCTCTCAATGCCTTGTTCAGTTTCGAGAATGCTTCTCTTGTCTCTTCCTGCTTCTTTACTCTCGGAAGTGCTACAGGTTTGAATTTGAGGATTTTCTTATTCATGTTTAGGAACCTCCAAAGGACCATACCATTCACCACTTGGATTGTACTGAGTTTGAAGCGTAGTGTTCCCTTTAATGCACTGCTGCATAGGAACAAACTCTGTTAAACCAAGCAGTTCAAACTTCACAATCTCATAAGGCATGTACTCCCGTTCTCTGAACCAGTAGTACCCTGCTTGCTTAGGCACTTCTTTAGTCCATCCTGCTTTATCCACGATTATTCTCCTTGGCAATACTGTTTAGGCCACAATCCACGAAATGTAACTCCATCATGTGTGAAGTCTACAAGCCAATGGTTATTACAGTCTGCAATCACCTCACCAACTGTAAGAACTTCTACAGCGTTGAAATTGATGCTCATCTTCACTCGATTTATCACGGGCTATTCTCCTCCCCAGAAAGACGATTCAGAACGTACTATTACTTACTCAGTCTCTAAGAAGTTATTCCATAGAGGCTCTAGTTGTTTCCAGACTTGTAGTTTAGAAATTCGTGTTTTTACATGCTCTCTAAGTTGTGCATTGATACTTCGCTGCTGTTGATACCACACTGAGATTCTATCATCATTTCGAACCTTCCTTAATCCAGTGAGTAAAGAAAGTACTCGATTTGATCTTAACCATTCTTCTTTGAACAATTCCTTATTAACATCTGTGTCTGCCAATAAACAATGTTTAGTACAGAAAGGAACTAGATAGGTTGGATGAATGCCTATCAGTGTAGGAAGGGAATAGTGAAGGAATCTTACTCCTGTAGGTCTTTGGTTGTCACACAGCTTAGCTCTACAGTGCTGATAGTGGAATCTAACCACATTTCGTATCTCTCTAAATAGGGAAGTAGAGAGGTACTGTGAAAGAGATGTAAATCCTAATCTCTTTAGATTATCTTCTAAGGAATACACTTTACCTTTTTTCACTGTTACTCTCCTACAGTATTAAAGCCTCACTGTTTCCACGATTTATTCGGTATCTGTTGACACCTATCTTGCCAGCACGTTACTTAGCAGCAACTTAGCTTCCCTCCACCCACAATATAAAGGAGGTATTTAGGAGTTGTCAAGGGGGTATCCACCCGCCCTAGGAGTTCCATACCTTTCACTCCCTCTTGGCTGAAGTGCATACCTTTCACTCTAGTTCTCTTCCGATTTTGAGCAAATCCGTTCAAGTCTGATCGGAATTTTCCTACGTCTTTCTCTACGTTTTCTACGATTTTGCAGAATTCCGGTGATTTTGTTCAAAGTGGTGTTGACGCAGATTCCGAAAACTGTACCATAGTGAAAGTGACGAACGAAACCACTGCTGCGAAGGAAACGAAAATGATGACCATCGGCCAGAAGTACAACAAGCTGTGTAACGTCATGAACTCTGAAGAGAACAGCAAGCGTACTTTGCTAGTTCATGGTGAAGTGGTTGAGTTTTGGGAAGTGTTCTGCAATGGCTGTAACAATGCTCGTCAGACTGATTATAAAACAGATGGTCTTGATGGAACTGAGTATTCAGAAGATTGGTGCAAAGTTGCAGTTGGTACGATTGAGATGTATTTTGATGAAGCTGGTGAGTTCAGCCAGTTCAAAGCGTTGTTGATGAGCTAGGAGCCTCTTTTACAGCGTTCTCCCACAGGGTAGGGTCAAAGTACTCTACCCTCCCTTTCATGCGTCTATACAGCTTCCTAGGAGCCTCAGAATGACTACCAGAGCAGAAGCCTTAGCAATGCTTACTCCCCTCAACCGCAAGACTGTGGAAGAGACTTCCTATGAGCTAGGAGTGTTCCCTGATGGCACTGTAGCAATCAAGGTTGAATGCTCTCGCTGTGGAGGTAGTGGCCACTACTCTCTCTGTGAGATGTATGGGACTCGCTGTTTCAACTGCAACGTAGCGAGTGGTGGAAAGTTGATTGGCTTTGTGTGGAAGAATGCCACTAAGTGGGCAACTGCACTAAGAAAGAATTTGAAGCAGGCTGAGAAACGAGCAAAGGAGTTTGAAGCCAAACAAGCTGAGTGGGAGAAGCAACGTGAGGCACAGCGGATTGCTGAAGAACAGCGTCTAGCTCGAATTGAAGCAGAGAAGATTGAGAAGCAGTCTAAGCAGGAGTGGCTAGGGACTGTTGGTGAGAAGATCGAAGTGGTGGCTACAGTTAAGTTTTCCAAGTTCTTTCCAGCACAGAATTATGGATGGTCTGGACGAACCTTGAATAGCTTTGTAACTGATTCTGGTTCTGTGGTGATTCACTGGTACACAGGACGAGATGAGCTAGAGGCAGGTAGTAAGTGGACTGTGAAAGGCACTGTGAAGGAGCACGCTATCTATGAGAAAACTGGTGATAAACAAACTGTCTTAACAAGAGCAAAGTATAACCCTGTAAATATTCTGGAGGAGAGTAATGCCGCGAGTAATTGACGAACCAGCAGTGATCGGAATCAAGAGAGTGCTAGGAGGTACGCTCCTCACTCTGTCTGATGTAAAGAAGCCAGTGCTGCTATCTCGCATCACTACAGTAGGTTGGGATAAGAAGCTGAAAGATGCTCCTATCTATGTAGTGAATGAGAAGCAGTATCAGAATCGTATTCCGCCGGATCAACGTAAGCAGTGGTGGAAGAAAGAGATTGAGATGACTCAGACTAAACAGGAGAAGTCCTTAGCTGAGCAGTTGAAGAGTGGTGAGTTGATGGCTGAAACGAACATGATGAAAAAGGGAAAGAGGTAGTTGACTGTACCCTAGTGGGTATGGTACTGTACTGAACCGTTTCGTACTAAGGAGTTTTGCTATGTCTAGTGTTTGGATTGTGGTTGAGCAGATGTATATAGAGGATGTGGAGTGTTCCTCTTGTGAAGAAGTAGTTCGTTCAAATGAGTACAAGGGGTTTGATAAACTCCACTGCTGTACTACTTCTAAGATGGTGGCTCATGCTGTGGTTGCTCGAATGAAAGGCAGGTATCAGGCTGTGGAAGTATCTGTTATCACTAGTCCTGCTGAGTGGGAGAATTGGCCACTGAGAGAGGATGTGATTCGTAGGACTGCTCTAGCGAAGTTGACAGAGAGGGAGAGGGAAGTTTTAGGTATTAAGTAGTTTCGTTGTTCACACATAAAGGATTGCTGCCATGTGTCGCGTGATAAAAAGTTCAGACTTGTATGCCAGTGGTGTTGATGTTCGTAGTGGTTCAGGTATTGATGGAGTAGGTTGGCGAGATTGGGATTCTATGAGCGAAGATCGGGTGAACCAGTTGATTGAGGAAGTCTCTAAGCCAAAGACTCCTACACCTGCTAAGAGAGAGGTGAAGAAAGTAGCGTTGTTGAGTGGTGGTATTCGTAAGTAATTCATCCTGCTAAGTATTACTAAAGGAGTTCTCAAATGTTATCTGTGTTCAATCGGTTGGCTGTAATTAACATCCTCATCAAAGAGCAAGCTGACGGTACTCGCAAGAGTCAATTTGATGCTGTTGATGTGGACGCTAAGCAAATAGTTAAGGAGGTTGTGGAGTCTAGTGATGTTGCAAATAAGATGATGCAGAAGATGAAGGATATTATGGGTGAAGCTAGTATGTATCTATTTGCTGAGTGCCATCAGAATCTCTTGGACAATCAAGAGGAGGCTGTTATGTTTGCACAGCAGTTCATTGATATGTGTAACGCTGGTCATCAGGTAGGAGTCAACTAATGCCAAGGATTAAAGAGGATACTCAAGAGATTCTGTACCCAGAGTATGAAGTTAGATTATTTCATTCTGATAAAGTGAGGATGCAACAATGGACCAAGGATAAAAAGGCTAAGCCTGCTCCACTCGATTCTGCTGTGGCTGAGACTCTTCTAGGATGGACTACAGAGGATCAAGCAGAGCAATCCTATGGTGATGATTATCTGCTGATTGATAATAATAGTCAGAAGATTCGTTGTCTCCATAACCTTTCTAATCGTCCTTTCTATGGTCACTTAGCTGAAGCCTGGAAGCTAGAGATTCTTAGAAAGAAGTGGAAGCTGAATGGTGAAACAATCATCATTGACAAGTATGGTAATGTCATCAGTGGACAGCACCGCTTAGTAGGTCTGATCCTTGCTATTCAGGAATGGTACTTGGATCAGAAAAAACCTACTGACAAACAGGTATGGTCACACTTCTGGACTGAACCACCTTTCATTGATGCTTTGGTAGTCTTTGGGATTGAAGGAGATGATGAAACTGTCAATACTACTGATACAGGGAAGCCTAGAACTTTTGCTGATGTGATCTATCGTAGTGAGTACTTTGATGGGATTCCTAACAGTGCAAAAAAGGTAATGTCTGTTACTGCTGATTGGGCAGTCAAGCTAGTGTGGGATAGGACTGCCCAAAAACAGGTATCCTATTGTCCTAAGAGGAGTCATAGTGAATCCACAGACTTCATCTCTCGGCATGAGAGGCTCTTAAAGGCAGTGCGGTTTATCTTCGACTGCAATAAGAGCAAGCTGAAGGACAACGGCAATTACAAGGGATTGATTACTCTCGGCTATGCTGCTGGTCTGCTCTATCTGATGGGTACAGGTAAGAGTGTCTATGAGAAGTATGAGGCTTATAAATCAGAGGGAGGACTAGACTTCGCTGATTGGGGGAAGGCTGAGTTCTTTTGGAAAGACTTGGCTACTAATGGGAAAGTGACTGAGGCATTAAGAGAGGCTCTGTTACGCTTACCATCGAATCTAGGTGGTTCTTATGGCAGGGACTTACGCTGTGGCATCATCATCAAAGCCTGGAATCTATGGATTGAGGAAGAGAAGATTACTAAGGATGGAATCGAGATGGATACCTATGAGAACACCATCGGCATCACTTGTATAGGTGAACATCCTAAGATCGGTGGCATTGATCTTGATTACGCTCCTCCTGCTAAGAAACCAAAGGAAGAGGAAGTTAAAGAGGAAGTGGCAGCACCAAAAAAGAAACAAGAGACTGGTGAGTGTCCACAAGGGGGTAAGCATCAGTGGGAACATGATGATTTGGGTACGTACTGTTCCAAGTGTAAAGAAACCAAACAAGTGAAGAGGGGAAAATGAATACCAGAGAAGAAGTGTTAGCACGTATCCACACTAAGTATGAAGAGGCAGTTAGGACTGAGCCAGCAGTTGCACTACCTCATAGAATGTTTCGCATAGGAGAAGTAACAGAGATTGATTCGTTGAAGATAGCTATTGTGGCTCTGGTTGAGATTCAAGAGAAGCTAAGGAATCAGGTTCTTAATAACCCTCCTCCATTGGTCATCTTCAAAAATGAGCCTCCTGTTAATTCTGAGCATGTTCAAATAATGAAAGCGATGAAGGATCAGCTTACACAGTCAATGGGAATTCCAGTGTCCCTAATGGATGCTGATGGGTGTAACTATTCAGGTAGTAAGGTTGCTCAAGAGATGTTTCAGAAACAGTTAGGAGTAGAACCAAATGAAGATCAGTTCAGATAAGGACAAGTACAAAGGTACTGGTGAGTATCGACCACCAAAGAAAGGAGAGTTCTATTTCTCTACAGTTCAGGCAAAGGTTGTGGAAGCATCATTTGATTTTGAGTCTGAGCAACACATCTATACTTTGAAAGAGCCTCATGCACAGCGAAAGAATAAATGAGAAGAGTATTACACTTGTGGCTGAACCAGGAGAGAGGCAGGACTTCACTAGTGAGAAGCAATTGCTGTGTGATCTTATCGAAGTGATTGCCACAGGTGGGGTAGTGCGAATCGAAGGGCCACATGCTGAATGGGAAACTGAGCACAGGTTCTTGCCGAAAGAAACGAAAATTGATCCAGATGAGTACGCTGGACTGTTCAAACCAGAGAAAGAGTGAAACAATTCCACTGCATGATTTGCCGGGTGGAATAACTATTTTGAGAAAAATTCACGTACTCCTCTTGCACTGGTCGATGATTACTGTACCATAGTGAAAGTGCAGTTCGGATTCATAGTGCAAGGGAGTTAGTCAGATGACAATCACCAAAGAACAAGTCTCAGCAGCCATTCGTACTACTCAAGCTGTGGCTGAAGCCATTCGAGAACTGAAGGAAGTTCCAAGTGGTCAGCTTTATGCACGATTGATGAGTGTGCTGAGCCTCAGCCAGTACAACCAGATTATTGATGTACTGAAAAAAGCTGGTGTTGTTTCTGAAAGCAATCACCTCCTCAAATGGATTGGAAACTAGTTATGGGTATCACCAAAGGGCAGTTGTACTCTTCATTAATAGGTTCCTTTAGCAATTTTCATTTTATGTTCAAAATCGACGATTACAAAATGAGCGATGGTAAACTTCGCTCTTTCTCGGATGTTGGCTGTTATCCGATTTTCTATCTTTGTGCTGACAGTGGCGTACTCTGTCCTAAGTGCTGCAATGAGAATCTGGAACTGCTGACTGATAAAGATGACAAGCAGTGGTGTCTGACTGCTGCTGATATAAATTGGGAAGATGCGAGTCTCACCTGTGACCATTGCAGCCAGCGAATTGAATCTGCCTATGCAGAGGATCAGTGATCTGTAGGAGCCTCACAGGAGCGATTGGACAGCTAGGGAGGGTCAAAGTACCTTCCTACTGCTAAAGCCCTGTAGAATGCTTCCCAAGAGCCTAAAAATTGAATTAAAAGAGTACTGCCCCTTCACATTTTCAGGGAGAGAGTAATGCCTAGGTTTGTCCCCTATGTCCAGGTGTCTCTTACGTTGTCCGTTGATGAGGATCATCCAAGGGATGCAGAGTCAGCAGAGGACAGTGTTATCGCTTCAGCTTTGCGGGTGAAGTTGCTTCAGATTCGAGATGAGCTAGAAGAAGAGAACAAGAACATTTCCATCAGTTTTGATATTCGGTTAGAGGGAGAGAAGAAATGACTATCAATTCCTTAGAGGATTTAGTAGATCAGCAAGCAGAGCGAATCAAAGAACTTGAGGAGATGCTTGCACCTCAAGCTACAACAGTTCACAATTTGATTCAGCAGAACAGTGCTGTTGTTTTGGATGTTCGCAACCTTCGCTCTGCTATTGGAACAATGGTTCCTTCAATCTGTAGAGTGCTGCTGAAACTCTTGCCTGCTGAGAATGAGGTAGATCGACAAATGACAGAGGCAGTGTTACATCGGATTGAACAGGCAATGAATGCTACAGAGCGTTACTGTGCAGTTCATGAGACTATTGTTGTTGAGAATGCTTCTATTCAGGTAGTGAACAATGGCTGAAAAATTGGTTTGGCTAAGAGATGGTAGAAATAGATATAAAGCATCTCAGTACCTTATAAAGAAAGGTGCTAATGCTAAATGGTTCTGGCAGTATACAGGTTGGTCACATTGGAATCCGATAGCTAGTCTTTCTAGAGCTAAGCAGGCTTGTCAACGTCATGCTGAGCATACTCAAAAGTTATTTGAATAATTTATAGGTAGTACAAAAATGAGAAAATTCAAGTTTAGTCTGTTTACTCTGCTGAGCCTCATTACAGTGGTGGCTCTTGGGCTAGGAGTCTATCAGTGGAACAAGCCTCAGCCGATCATGTTCCAAGTAACTGCTTTGGTGGAGGTGGAGAAAGGGAAAGTGATTCAGGTTCCAGCTTGGACGTATGCAGTGCCAATTCCTAAGTTAGACCCTTCACAGGCTCAACTGTACAAAGCAGTGAAGTGGTCTAGGGAGAGGTTCTTAGATGTGGCTGAGGCTGACCCTTATACACAGTATCACACTTGGTATCCAATGGAGCTATTGGAAAGTGATAAGGGAGAAAAAGGGTTAATTCTCCACACTGATGATTACAACATTACTAAGGTAAGGTGAAACTATTCTTTCCAAAGACTCAAAGGGCAGTTAGCAGTTTGCCAAGTAGCCTTAGTTTCCAAGTCACAACCACAGACAGAGCAGTTCCCATTGTTCCGCTGTGGACACATTGTACAAGTCTTTAGACGAGCAGTAAGAATCTCTAGAGATACCTTCTTAGCACCGCTTGCTACGTGACTGGCCATAGCCTTTGAGAAGTTAGCAGCCATTGTGATTAGCCCTGGTAGCTTAGGCTTGTCACTATCCAGGCAGCCTAGCAGGGTCATACCCATCTGTTCTGTGCTGTGGTACAGGATTGACCACTGAGGCTTTTCCGAGAGGAAGCGTCTAATCCCTGGTAGCAGTCCTGGTGTTCTTACTCTCTCTGTACTTCCCTCTCCAAATTCATCAAAGACTTTGGTGTAGGGGATGATGATGTAGCGAGAGACACTAGGAGCGAATCTAGCCAGAGCCTCATACACCTTGTGGGCCAGTCCCTTTGTGTGGAGGTAGAGCAGTTCTGTAGGAGCAATCTCTAGAATCTGGTCTACATTCATATTTTGAATTTGTAGCTTGTTTGGTTTGAAGTCTCTACGTAGCTGGTCCTGTAGAGGGTCAATCTCGATATTGAAGGACTGTAGTAAGCCTTTGCAGTTGAGAAGAGGGATGGTTGATTCTCTTCTGCCACTAATCTCAGTCACAGTGGTAACAGTGCTGGCAATCTCAGCAATCTTATCGAAGTGTGCATTCAAATCTCTTGGAGCAGCTTTTGCCCAAGCAAGATACTCATTTACTTTTGTAATCTCTTTTGGTGGCTGAGGAATTGCATCATTAGGACAAGTGCTACAAGTCTTTTTCTTAGTGTGAGGATTTTCACTGTGGCGTAGTGGATCAGCAATTAAGTATTGCCAATCACTATCAATCATCGTGTTTTGTGGACGATACTTCTCGGACATTCCCTGCCCTAGTACAAAGTGCTTGTAGATAGGTTCTAGAGGCTTCCCTATCTCATTCCATTCTAGGACGTAGTTACGTACCTTGTCCCAAAATGGAGCAGCATAGCCTACTCCTGGTACTTCATTATCCTCTTTATAAAAAGAGTGATTCCATCTCAGCCAAGGGAGATTAATACATTTGAAGCCAGCTTTACGATACTTATCATGGATGTAGAGTTCTTCTCCTCCAAATGCTCTACAGTTGGGATTGAAGCCTAGCCAAGCATCAGTACGACAAGCAAACAAGCCTAGTCCTTGTCCTGGTATCTCAAAAGGTTCTTCATCAGCGTGATGCCCTAGTTCAGTGTAGCCAAGGTGTTCTAGTGCCTTGTGTCTTTGACTGTAAGAGACTTCCTCTACTGTTGGGAATGGCTTACCACAGCCTTTGCAGACTGTCACTGGTTGAGGATTCATCGTGAGGGATACAAACAGAGGGGTATCCTTCTCTCCCTGCCACACACTGAAGTAGGTACATCCTTCTAGGTTGCAATTGCACTTCCAAGCAGTACCCCAAATACCATGCATTCCCTCTCGCCATACATCATCAAAGTGTGTCTCAGCTTTTACTAAGTTGTCGTAGACGATTGGACCAGAATATAAGTGTGGAGTATCCCAATTCTTCTCAAAGTATTCAATGGTTCGATCAATAGCATTTACAGCGGTTTGGATATGAGAATCCATACACATTGTAAATCTACCCTTGGCTCTTTTGAACACTTCATTCCTTGGAGGTGATGTACCTCTAGGTTGATCGAGTTCAATGTAGTACGCTCCTAGATTCTTGTATCCATGTACATCATTTTCGATGTAGGACTTCATGAAGGATGATTTTTTAGACTCTGGCTTGTTGTTGATTACAACAAATTCGCAATCAGTAATTCGATCATTCGTAGAGCGTATATGTTGGATGGTTTCTTTGAGTCCTTTGAAGTCCTCAACTACAGCCATACCGATAGTCAGAATTGGTTGTTTAGTCATTTTGTTCCTAGCAAGTAATATCTGCACAATCTAGACCAGGATGGAAGGTGTTTCCAAGTCCTTCACAGGCAGATTGATCGTATGTACCTGAAGCATAGCAGATATGGGTAACAGGGTCACAGCAGCAACCAGGACCAATTGTAGTACAGCTAAGTCCTGCTGTGATTAACTCAGCACAAGTTTTGAATACGTAGTAGGTTCCACCACCAATAGCTGCTGCATCAGTTGGGTTTAGGTAATCATAACAGGTTCCACTTGGAACACAGTAAGCACCAACAGGACCACCAAAGCAATCACCACCACCACACTGCTTATAGTCATATGAGGTGTAGGGGAATGGGGGACGTTCACCAGCACCAAATGTTTCTAATGGATTAATACCAGTGTAGTAGTCTAAACAGTTTGAGTCAGCACAAGTGTAGGCAGAGCATTGACCACCATAGGAGGGAACATCACCTGCTAGGATTGCTCCTAGGTTCCATTTACCACAAGTAGTCACTTCTCCAATTGTCCCTCCTACATAAGAATCTACACAAGGTAAACATTGTTCTGATGCTGCTGGACAAGTACAGCCTAACGCTGTGCAGTTGTCTATTGTGAGTGCCCAAACTCTTGTAGTAAAATTAAACGAGTAAAAACAGTTACCTTCAGCAGTGGGACAGCATACAGCAGCAGTGGTTGTTGTAGTTGTCGTAGTGGTGAAGGAAGGAGCACACTTAGTCCAGATAACTTCGCAATCATCCACACCAGCAATAGGAGGTGTTAGACAGGTACAACCAGCAGTACAGGTAGTAGAAATTAGTACCCACTCTTCTATAGAAGCATCCCAATCAAATTTACAATCTCCTGTACATCCAGTAGGAGGGGTAGTAGTTGTAGTAGAGGTGGTTGAATAGCATCTTTGGCAAGGGTCAATCTCATGACTAGATTGGCAGTAGGTAGTAGCTCTAGCACAGTCGAATCCTGTGTAACTAGGCTTCTGACAGTAGCAACTTGAATCTACAGTAGCACTACAATTACCATAAGCAAAATACCAGTCATCAAGAGCATCATAGTAAATGTAAATACATTCGCCACTACATCCATAGCCTGCTACTGATATTCCACCCAAACCAGAGCAAGAGCCACTAGTACCAAAGTTACAATCAGAGGAAGGTTCTTCTGCTGTACAGTTGCCAGTACAGTTATCATCTACTAGTACCCAACCAGTAGGAGTACAAATGTAATTAGCACAGCTACTACAATCAGGAGTTGTTGTAGTGGTGTTACAATCGCAGCTAGTTGTAGTGGTACATTCAAGAGTGGTAGTTACATAACCAGCAACACAATTAGTGTAGGTACATTCTCCATCGTCAGTACCACAGTAGGCAGGATAAGAGCAACTACAAGGGGATGCTGTAGTTGTGGTAGTAGTAGTAGATGTAGATGTATTCGTAGTGGTAGTGGTTCCACTAACACACTCACAGTCAAGAGCAATAGTAGTAGTTGTTGAGCCTGCTGTTGTAGTAGTAGAAGTAGTGGTAGTGGTAGCAGTACTACAGTTACTACTATCTAGTTCCCAAATCTCATTGGTTAAGTCCCAAATCCATTTACACCTACCTGAACATACAGCAGGAGTAGTTGTAGTTGTGGTAGTTGTTGTAGCATTACTGCCGGATAGATTTACACCAGATTCATAATTCCGTACTAGGTAGAGAGGTAATGTCTCTCCTAGAGAAGTGATTATCCCTGTGAGTCTAGCAGGACCATAGTACTGCCCTTGAGTAGCATTGACTTGACCAAGCAAATTATCATAGTCATCTACAAACAGTAACCAGCAGGCTTCAAGAGTCTCCATCGTACCATTCACGATACGCTTTACTTTGGCTCTATGAAGTCCATTGATATTTGCTGAAACTGTCTCTCCTCTTACCCCTCCATCACAATGACAGACTTGAACAATGTTCGGAAGTCTAGGATAGTTTGGGAAAGTTCTTCTACTAATATCTTGAGAAGTGTACGCTTCATATTCTGGGGGAGAGAGTTCTTTTGCGGCATACAAACCTATTCCGCTGCCATTCCCTCTACTGTATGAGATGAAGTCTGGACCAGCGATAATCTCAGTGTTTGTCATTCCAAAAGCATTGTTCACATCACCGTAGTTTCTCCACAGCACTGCTTTGATTTGACCACCAGGGAGATACGTATCGAGAATGCTTGTATAGATTTTGTGAACTAGATCAATGTTGTAGCGAGTAACATATCTGCTTTTTCTGTTGGTGGCTCTAGTAGAGAGTCCAGCAGTGTTGATGTTGGTTCCATCCTCACCAAGAATCCAAGGCATATCATCCCACAGTGGTTTAGTACCACTTGCACCTGTTACACCTGTAGCAACTAAGAGGCTGTTGTTTGCTCCACTGAATACCCAATTATCATCAATGCCTGTATCATTCTCTTGACCATAGTTTTTGTGATGCTTGGCAAAATAGATACGGACATAGGCAGCGATATCAGCAGTACCACTGATTGGTTCACTGTTCCAAGCAAGTCTATTTCTATTTTCAGGAATAGCTTGAGCAGCACCTAATTGGACGATTGAATAAGTGCCTAAGAAGGGATTATGAGCAATGGCACAATCCAATTGATTCAGGACTGCATTCAAGGCTCTGTAGGCATTCAAGCCAACTAAGAAAGTACTCTCTGGTACTGAGTCAATTGGAAGTCCAGCAGGCATACCAGGGAATGCACCTAGGGTAGCACAGCCATTCCATAGGTCAGTGAGAAGTGTAGTCCAAGTCTCGCCAGCAGTTTCAGTGTAGTAATCGTTGTACTGAGCCTGTGATCGAATGTTTGCTAAGATAGTACCAGAATCAGAATTTTCATTAGCAAAGTATCTGGCATCTGCAAACTGACAGAGATAGAGAGAGTTATCTTCTTCCTCTCCACCTAAGAATAGTTTTTCTGCTTGGACTAGTTTGAAGTCTTTGAAAGTGTTAGTAACAGTCTGACTTTGCTGCCTACTCTTTACTTTCCAAACAATATCATGTGCTGCACTTGTGGATAAAGCACGAATAGCTTTACCAGTGAGGAGCAACCATGCTTCAGAGTGTGCAGCACCAAGAGGACAGAAGATACTGTTTGCTTTCATCCATGCAGCAGTACCTTTTATCTTTCCTTCTTCAGCCAGCGTAACAATCTCTCCACCGACAGTAATACTAGTTGTGAATTCCATATTATCAATTTCAGTGGAGAGTTGTTAGTGAGGTACTCCCTTAATTAGCAGGAGGTACATCAGTGGGTGAAGCAGGAACAATTCTACTTGGATTATCCATTGCTTTGAAGAGTGGATACATCACAGCGAAGATTCCGAATATCAACATGAATATCGTACTGGCTGCTGGTTGTCCATTGGGGACAGTGAATTGAATGTTTCCTTGAGGACTGATACCAAGGATTACATTTGTTGGTTGAAGCTGTGGAGGCTGTTGCTGACCATTCAGGATTGGGCTGTTACTCATGGCAGTTAAAAAACTCTTTCTCTTTTGTTGATTTCGTTTGTCTAGTTTCTTCTGTGCTCTGTTGATACTTGATCTTGTCATTTCATTTTTGCCTCACTAATGTTTGAGATGTTCTACAGGATGCCACTTACCACCTTCACCAAGATATTCTAAGTGTTTTGCTCGAATACCTTTTGTGTAATAAGAATCACCAGTACTTTCTTTTTTCATGTATTTCTTTTTCTTAGTACGAATTAGAGCAGGAGTTCCATGTTCAGGAGCAAATGATTTTGTTATCTCTGGGTTATGATGCCAGTAGCTACGTTTTTCTTTGCTTCCATCTGGCCACTCTCTTTGATCTGTTCCATGCCAAGGTTTATGTGTTTTTAATCCACCAGTCTTAGCAATCTCATGAAGATTTTCATGACTAGTAGCATGGTAATGATACTCAGGCTCTCCCTCTACTTTACCAGCTTTGAATAAGTGTGCTGGCTTCTCAGTGAATTGTTCTTCTTCATCATCCCATTCTTCGCTGTGTTGACTTGTAGCAGGAGCAGCATCATTAAAGGAAGGATCATCAAAGGGGACTGGTGGAACCATTTGGAAAAACAGCGGTTTAGTTGTGTTGAGATATTGGTAGAAACTACCTTTCTCAATCTCTGCTGTCTGCTTGGCTCTATCTACCCATTCTACAGCCTCCTTCACTCCTTTGTTGGCTGCTTGTACTACAGTCACTCCATAGTGTGAACAGCGGCAACTGTACCACCAACTTGGGCGATACTTGAGGAATACAGGATCATCAGCGTTGTAGATGTTGGTGTTATCAATCCCTAAGTGCTCTAGTGCTTTGTGATGTGGTCTGGTTCTAGCATCAGCAGTAGCGTTGTAGGCTCTGTAAGGGAATGCGTCAGACACCAAATCTGATTTGAGTGTTCTTTCCTTTGCATTACTCTTTTGTCTCAGTGTGTTTGTTCGGAAGATGTTTTCTAAGTGAGAATCTGATAATGGTCCTCTACCTTCAAATATCTTCTCTTGAACAGTTTCAATAAACTCACTGGCTGAATGTCCCTCACTCATTGCTTCAGCTAGAGCTAGTTGCACCTCTGTAGATTGATGCTGTGCAATGTCGCCAGTGATTGCAAATGCACCTGCTTTAACCAGTTCAGCAGTCTCTTTCCAGTCAGTACCTACCATCGCTGTAGGACGCATTAGCTGCATGATAGCACGTTCTAAGTCTGGTAGCCGTATTTCCGGTGGTATTGGTTCTCCAAGAGCCTCTAGGGGGCTTTTAGGAGGTTTGGGAGGGGTAGGGATATCACCCTCAATTGAAGGGGTAGGAGTAATAGAATTGCCAGTTGGCTTCTGTACTTTCTGCTCTGTAGGGAGATTTTCATACTGCTGAGATACTTCAGCAATTCCCTCAATTGCTCCTTGGTAGCCTACGTGAATCAATCCCTGATTCAAATGCTGATCTAGCTTTCTTAATTCCTGCTGAACTACTTGAGCTAATTCAGGCAACTTCATTTCAGTTGCTTTCCACTTCAAAGAGATAATCTCTTGTTGTGTGGATTGAATCTGATTTGCAAGAGACTGGCTGAGGAAGTTAGCAAGCAAGTCATTCTCAGCATGTTGAGAATCAGGATGCTTGTGAAGAAGTACAGGCACACTTTTAATCCCTAGTTCATGTGCTGCATGTGCTCTATGTCTGCCATCCTCTTTACCATTGTGGTAAATCGAAAGTGGGTCTAGTTTCTTTCCATTCTGGATGTGTCTTTTCAAATCATCAATGTTGTCTCTGCTGGATTCATCAATATCCAAAGGACGTACTTTCTTCAAGTATTCCTGTGGATGCATGTGGACTAGTTGAGCACCAGTTTTTTCATAGTCAGAATGAGAGTACCAAGTATCCTTATGTGCTAGTGGATACTCTTTTTCTGCTAACTGAAACGTACTCCCATTGGATGGTACACCTCCATCAGATTCCTCTTCATACTGAGAGTTTGGTTCTCTCATCATATTTGCAGTTACGCTCAAATCCTTATTCTTTTTGAATCCGAATCTACCATAGAATTTCTTTAATCTGCTTGCTGAGGTAGTTCCATTATGGTCATCTTTAGTAGCAGTGGTAAGACTGATTTTGTGATTGTGCTTGTCAGCAAGTTCAGTGAGTGATTTAAGAACACTAGAACCAATCCCTTGCTTACGATGTTCTTTGTGAACTTGTAAGTCATCTAAGTGGATTCTATTATCCTGTGGTTTATGATTTAACCAGAGTGATTTAAGACCAGGATGCTTATCATGCATCTCTTTAGTGAATTGATTCAAATGCCCTTGTGAGAATTTCTCTTCACTATGTTGAGATTGATGCTTACCTGCTTTAACTGATTCAATCCAATCATGAACAGCATCCACTGTAGGACTTTTGAATACTTTAGAGTGTGTATTGTGCTTATGATCTACATCAACACTTAATTCATGTTTGTATCCTCTAACATGCCGAACAATATGTTTTAATTGTTCTTTATTATGAGGACCATGAACATGAATACCAAACTCTTGTTCTGGATAAAGTCTAATAGCACCAGTCTTTTTCATGAAGTGGTGCATTCCTTCTGTACCACCCTTTCCAACAACAGGATGAACTTCACGATGATCTACTGCCCTACTTCCTGCTGAGTAATCACGTTCACCTGCTTTGCTAACGACATTTTCATTATGCTCATTTCGTTTGTAGGTACTTCCTTGTTGATGCCTACCAGTGAAGTCAAGCATCTTCCCATCATGAAGTAGATAACCAGCTTCACGAATGTTCTTAGTCTCTCCAAAGTGCTGTTTAGCTTTATGAATTAAATCATGATCTACTTCACTGAATTGATGAGCCTCTTTGTTGAGAGGGAAGTAAACATGATTCCTATCAGTGTCAGAAAACGTAAGAGTATCAAGAGTAATCTCTTTGCCTTTGAGAGTATTCAATTTCTCAGCATACTCCTTACCCTTACCTTTCTTCACATAGGCAATAGTGATGTGAGGTTTATAGTCTGGAAATGTCTGAGTGTTCTCTACAGCATTCTCTACTTTCCTACGTAGATTGTGTAAGTCCGTAGAGAGAACATGAATGATTACTACATCATGTTCCTCTGATTCAAATACTCCTGTATCACCAAGAGTAATCTTTACAGGACCATTGCCTTTGAGGACTTCGCTAAGTTGATTCAGTTGTGACATTACTAGTGTATCCCATAAAGCAAAGTTACGTGAATTTCGTTTTCTCTACCAGACTTGGTTTCTGTTCCGTAGTCTGTTGGTACTAAATCCTCATCAGGAATTTGCAAGCCTAGTGCCGTAATCTCTTCAGCCACAGAACCAGAGAGATTGAACTGTGTGGAGCAGTAAGAGTGTTCACCAAACTGTTCACTGTGCTGAGAGGAGACTTTGATAGGAGTTAAGGAGGGTTTACCATGAGTTTCGTTCAGGTATTTTTCTAACTCTTTGGGAGTCTTATTTGTTTGATGGGGATACTGATATCTTTTGGTATTGATTGAACCAGAAGATTGACTAGTAGAATGTCCATCATCATGAGAGATAACCTCATGCCCAAGATGTTTGGATGTTTCTGGCCTACTGTCTGTTTTACGAGTGTCAATTATTTTATCATGAGTATCAACTTTGGTATCTTCATAATGCTTTCTAGGATTCTTGACGTACCTATCAGCACCAAATTGATCGTGTCTAGCTGCATGAGTAAATCCATGCTTTAACAGAGCATGATGATTCTGATTTGAATGTTCATACTGTAATTGGTGATTCTGTGGTGAGTGTCCACCATCCTCTAGTGCTGCATGGAAGTCATGAATCTTATGCATATCAGCAGGCAACTTATACAAGTGCTTGCCATTGCTAAGAGCATAGGATTTACCACCATGAGCAGCTACAGTTCTGTGAAAGTCATCATGCTCTGCTTTATCATCCACTTTATCAGCATGATAAATACCTTCTACGTACTTCTTAGCCTCTGCAAATTGATGAGAGGGTTTAACAGGAATACGCTCTAACTTAGCTTTTGGAATATGTTTTAAGCGTTTCAAAAGTGCTTGTTTATTCCCTCCAATTGCATGAGCGTATGAATTACCATACTCCCAATGCTCCCAATCACCTGACTTCTTAGGCCAAACAGTATCTCTAGTGCTAGGATGTTTATAAAAAGTAGAACCACTAAGATTATTAGTACCTTTTACAAATCCTCTTTTTAATAAAGAATGTTCAAGTCCGTTATCTTGAGTAGTATGTTCCATACTATGATAAGTAGAATCATGGCTGTGTTCTCTACCATCATGCCCACTGGATACAAATTTATCAGTGTGAGGATGATTATTCAGATGAGCATGAAAATCATGGAGTGTATTATAATTCGCTGGTAGCTTGAAAAGATGTTTACCTGATTCAAGTTTATAGACTTTACCACCATGATCTGCTACTGCTTGGTGGAAGTGATGAACATCTTCTTTCTCTAATTCAGGATGATCAGCATGAAAGATACCTTCAACCATCTTCTGTTTTTCAGCATGTTGTGAAGATACTTCAATCTTTTTTGGCTGAGGATCATCAGCATGAACAGTATGAAGATAACTAGTCAGCTTATGTGGTGCTGTACCAGTATTCTCATACTCACCAAGGCTCATATGCCTCCATCCCTTTTTACCTTTTTGTTTAGTGACATACCCTAGAGAAAGAGCATGATGACCATTCACATAATGAGTGTCATGTTGCTTGAAATGATACCCTACATTCTTACGATGATTCTCTTCACTAGTATCAAATCCTCCTTTTGGGTCTTTGTTCAAATGATGATTTAATAATCTATCTTTCCAAGCAGGATAAGACTTAGAGATATCAATCTTATGAGCCACTTCATGAGCAGGAGTTTCTTTATACCCATACCGATGAAGATAATGAGTGTGTTCATCAGGATGGTCATATTGCATCTGATGATGTAGAGGAGAATGTCCGTTATCCTCTAGTGCAGCATGAAAGTCACTCAAGTTACCAGAGGTAGCTTTCTTGGCAGGGAATCCATAGAGGTGTTTGCCAGTACCCAAATCGTAACTCTTACCTCCATGTGCTGCTACGATTCTATGGAAGTCTGCATGTTGATCTTTATCATCAACTTGGTCTGCATGATAGATTCCCTCTACATGCCCTGGTTTCTCAGCATGTTGAGAAGTGCCAGTAAGTCTAGGCCAAACAGAATCTAAGTGCCTCTCACTCTTTGCATGGATTCTTTCACCATGAGCAATGACATTATCATAAAAATCATGACCTAACATCTCTGAAGTTTGCTTGTGGTCAGCATGTGAAGCATCCCAAATATAATGATGCCCTTCTTTAGAACGAATACCCCTAACTTCCTTGTACTTGGTATTTCCTAAGAATTGCTTAGCATCATTAAGAGAAGGATTTTTTAACACTGTGAACTTAGGACCACCCATGTACCCTTTATGTTCTGATGGATCAATCCTAATTACCTCAGCATATTGATACTCACCATCTTCTTCACTGTGTTGAGAAGTGCCTGTAAATTTATGCCAGTTATCATTCAAATCTTTTTCACTAGCAAAATGTTCTCTCTTACCATGTTCAAGTACTTCATGCCAATCATGCCCTAATTTAGTAGATACAGGCTCATGTGTTGCATGATAAGCATCCCATACATAATGATCCCCTGCCTTAGTTCTCAATCCTCTAATTGAACCTACCTTAGCTGCTGCTCTAATCTCATGTGCTCTTTCAAGAGAGACATTCTTATGTACTGGAAATTTCTTTCCATTCATTTCTAAGAATTCTACAAATTGATATTCACCATTATCCTCTTCAAATTGCTGTCCTTGCTGTGGAGGAGCCTGTAAAAGCTGTACAGGAGGTTGCTGCCCTGGTTGACCACCGATAGCACCTCCACCCATTGGAGAACCTTGTGTATCATCGCTGAATGTCTCTACAAGGTTACTAGGGATAATCTCAAAGTCTGGTTCCACTCCCCAATTCAACCAGATAACAGGTTCAATCAGTCTACGAAAACACTGCACCATTTCTACCAGTTCATCATTGCAAACTGAAAGCATGGTGAGGAATGGAATTGATCGGCCACTATAACCACTGCCAGTCTCAGCAGCCTCAATCACTTCTCTAGGTACATCTGCTGCTTGCAGAATCTTAGAGTCAACCAAATCATTCCATTCAAATATCTGAGAAGCTGACCCTGTATCCTGGGGAGGAGTGTAGCGTGTTAATTCCTTGCCGTTGGAATCAAGGAGTAATGGCAGAGTGAGAACATTACCGCTAGTGCGGTTCTCTCCAATTTCTCGGAACACATCTCTCCAAGGCATGGATTTAACACCACCTTGACCATCAGGAATTTCTACAATCTGGTCTGGTGGATACCAGAAGATATCTCCAATGTAAGCATCCTTCAGCATTCTCAATTGAAGGAGTTTCTTAGCACCATGATTCATCCACTTCTCAAACCATGCTGGATACATGCGTCTAAGAATACCAGTGCCATAAGGATTACCAAACTCACTACCAAATGTCATCCACAGTGCTTGAGGTGAGAATACTCGTTTACCCTTAACAGTCATGCCTACAATACGATTATCTTCAACAAGGCACTTACTATCTTCAGGTGAGTAATCCTTACAGTCTGTGAGAGTGAGGTAGTCTCTCTCATCCAGTTTCCAGACTGCTTGTAGTGCTGCAAATCCATACTTCTTAGCACTGGTGAATTTAGAGCGATGGTGATTCCAAAGAAAATCCCACTGCTTTTGAATCCAAGCAGCATACATCTCATTTTTGGCTTTGACAGTAATCTCAGCAGGCATCAAAGCAGCATTGCGAACATTGATAGCAAACCTTACAAGAGGGTCACTATCAAGCATTGCCCTACCAATCCAGAGATACCAAGGAGGTAGACCCTGGATAATCAACTCACCCCAAAATGAGGTTCTACGATTCTCATAGTCTGCCAGAGGATCAGTAGTTGCTACTGTGGCTTTAATCTCTTGTCTAGACTTACGATTATTCAAGTTGGTGAGTGTCTTAGCCATGATTCTCTTTCTTTAGACTCCTACGACATAGGAGGTTTGTTACCATTTGCCTTATAGTGATGTAAGGCAATCATCTCTGTAGCACGAATAGCAGCCTTTTCAGCTAGTTCAGGATTATCTGTTCTAGCAAGTACTGCATTCCGTACTCCCTCTGGTGTCTTAGCCTCTACCTTGTATCTTAGATCATTGATCCATGCTTGTGCTACAGGAATGTTCTCTATCCAGGCTTCTTTAAGATACGTAGGCCAGTCTAGCCAGCAGTTGTCTGGTTCTGTTGGGAGGGAGTGGTAAAAGGCTGAGAGGATACAATCTCTTGCAACTTTTTTTTAACAGTTCCAGTAAACACATTCATCAGAGTCACAATTTGTTCTCTGAAGTCATATGCAGTGCTTTCAGCAATTTGAAGATTGTTTGGATCATCCAAAGCATACCCCATTTGTGCAGCAATCCAACTCTTCAAAAAAGCGTATTTGCTTTCTACTGTTGGTTGCCTATCAGCTTCTTCAATTGCTCTAGAGCAAGCAAACAAATCAACGATTTTAGGGAATTCAAATCCTGGTAAATCAAGTTCGATATACTGAGGTTCTTCAAATTTCATCTTGTAGTTTGGCATGATTCTCTCTGTTGGTTTAAGTGTCGTAGTTTGTCTTTCCACCATTCAGTAGTGTAGCACAATCTGTGTAACTACTCGTCCCCCCTACTGCTGAGATAGGACCATTCACTTTGTAGATGCGATATCCTGTAGCTGACCAGACTGGACAGTTCACACTATCAAAGGCAGGAGAAGGAGCCTCAAATCTAGCCTGTACTTCAATTGGCACATTTCCACCAATCTTTGCAATGATCGGCAGTATGGGTTTATGCTTTACCCGTAAGCATCTGAAGCGTAGAGCAACAAACATCTCTGGTAATCCGTTGAACTCGATATCATGCTTCTCAGAGTCACTCGATTGAGAGTAACTAGGAGAACCAAGATTCATTACAGTCTCTCCTTGAGAATTAATCGGAAGTGCTGTCACAGGATCAGGCAGATATGAGACTGCTTTACGATGTGTTTGCAAAGAAGTATTTCGCAACACTTCAATCTTAATCTCATGATAGAGCCATCCACCATCAGGAGGAATATCAGGACAAGTGAACTGTAGAGGAGCATTGTTTACAGGAGTACTATCTGAAATATCTCCTCTACCAAATTCTACTTGAGAAGTGTTTTGGCATAGATCAATAATCACTGCTTCTCTTGGATCATTACCAATCTTGTTTCCATTGACTAATGCTGCTCCTCTATTACCCCATAAGTTTTCTACAGAGGTACGCCACTGCTGATAGTTGTTTGTGGTAAGTGGTTCCCAAATCTTAGCTACCTTCATCAGTGAGGTGATGCAGTAAGACGTAGACCAGGACATAGTAGCTGAGGTAATTCGTGCTCCATCATACTTCCGATTCACAATGCTGAAGGATACAGGAATAACTGTACCACCTGGATTAGCAGCAGTCATTTGCTGTTGCTTAGTAAGAGCAGCAGTAAGGAAGATGTTACCAGCAACAGAAGGAGCCACAGAGGGACTAGTCTTAATATCCATCGAGATAGAGACAGCACCCTTTACAAATCCTGGTCCCTGTGTTGAGAATGCACAACTACCTTCAGCAGAGATACATCCTTGAGGTGGAGCAGTACCAGGGAGTACCTGATCTACGATTACAAACTGTAATTGATTCTTCTGTACTCCTTCTCTCCAAATGTTGGTAACTCTTCTGAATCCATTAGGGACAATGATTTTTACTTTCTCTCTAACTTCATCAGCGATATGTGCTGGAATGTTTTGACCGACTGCTTTTCTCTTGCCAACAATTTCCACATGCCCTGCAATAGTTCTAGTAGTGAGTCCTTCAATATCATTCGTCCATGAAGTTTCAAAGTTGAAGGAAGTAAAGACAACACCTCTAGAACTAGAAGAAACACCAGTACAATGCTTAACACAAAATTTTACAGTCCAAATACATTCCCAAGCAATGTTACCAATCGGCTGCCATTCAAAGTGCTGTGGTTTTGGTCCCCATTCTTCATCATGGTCAATAGTTCCAAATCCAATACCAATACCAATAATTTTTAATTCTTTTCCTGGTTGTGCTAACTTGAGTTTCAAATCATTAGCAGCTTGGCTCATCAATGCTTCAGAACTATTATAAAAAATAGTCTTAACAGATAAAACATATTCAGTATGCTTGACAGCAATCCCTCCTTGGTCATATACGAATGTGCCAATAAGAGAGTAGGTAGGAGGAACAGAAGAGTGATCTGAATCTCCACCACCAAATTGAACACCATTATAAGTAACTGTCAGAGCAGCTAGATTATCAGAAGTAATAACAGCCATGAGGAGTCTTTCTCTTATTAGTTCAATTGCAAACCAGGAATAGCATCAAACTGTACTCCTGCTGGCTGTTCTCTCGCAACATCCATTGCATTAAAGGGTATTGGTAGTGGCATCATTGGAACAGCATCATTGAACCAAGTGTACAAATCAAACTGTTCGTCCTTTGTCTGTTTGTCAGCAAAGAACTTCAGCAATCCTGGTACTAGGAAACCATATGGACCTAGACCAGACATAGCAGCACCTAAACCGATTGCATAGTCTGTTGCTCCTGCTAGACCAGTTCCTAGAACACTGCCTGTAGCAACACCTGCATTGTTCTTATTCAATCCTTCTAAGATATTTGCTAACCCATTCAATTGAGTGTTAAGATTCTCAATAATTGGCTTCCCGATGTTATCTCGAATCCCTTGAGCAGCAGTACTAATTCTACTGGTGTTTTCAATGTAATCGGCTGCTGCTGGTCCAAGAGTGTTAGCAGTGTTTAAGTCCGCTCTTAACTGACGTAGTTCACTAAAGGCATCAGCCAAGGCTACATCAGGTGAGAACTCTCTAGAGAGAGATACAGCACGATTAGCCTCATTAAAGGATGCTCCAATAGTGGCAGCAGCTAGACCAGCTACAGCAGCGATAGGAGGAGCAGCAGCAGTGATGGCACTCCCAAAAGCACCTAATTCACTGCTAATCAAAGGTAGAGCACTGACTACTTGACTAGTGATAGGATTATTCATCCTAGTTGCATTCAGAATCAGATTGATGGAGGAAGCCACATCTTTGCTAGAGGAGTTAGATGGTACTTCTGTTGGCTGTGAAGGTGCTGAGGCAGGATTCTGCTGAGGCATCACATCATCTAACAAACCACCAATGTCAGTAGGGTCATCAAGTCCCTCTGTATCTCTCCGCAACTGACTCTGTGATTCAAGCTGAGTAAGACTTATGCCAGTAACTGGGTCAATTTCCTCCCCAGAAGATGTGGCAGGTGCTCTTGTAGTTTGTCTGTTGATGAAGTTACTAGGAGGACCATCATAAGGATTACTAGGGTCTGGTGTCCAGTCTACAGACTGAGGTACAGACTGTGGGATAACAGCAGGTTGAACAGGAGCAGTGTTTGCTTTAGCTCTATCAATTAGCTGAGTAGCATGTTCTGGTTTAATCCCTAAGAAGGAAGCTACTTCTTTGGGAGTGATATCGGGAGTAGCCTGAACTAATCCAGCAACAAGACTATCAATACTAGGAGTACCTGTGTTCACTTGAAAACCAGGACCACTAGGATTGAGGTAGTTAGGCTGCTGCTGAGGTATATTCTGCTGAGCCTCAGTAACAGGATTCATCCTAGATTCTTGAGGAGGAGAACTAGGAGCCTGAATACCTGTATTGGTAATCTTCTCATGGAAGCTACTAGTAGAGTCATATACTGCTGGTGTAGAAGAACCTGCTGCTACACCTGGATTACCTTGACCAGTAGAACCACCTTTTTCAACAAGTTCAATTGTGAGACGTGGATTATCCGACATTAGAAGCCTCCAATAAATGCTTCCAGTGCTTACCCTTTACAATTGCAAAGATAGACTGAGCAGTTACGTTAAATTTCTTTCCTAGTTTTCTGTAACTATATGGATTAGATTTTTTAGCTCCATATAGTCTCTGTCCCTCAGCATAGAGAAAACGAATCTGTACTACTTCCTCTTCTGTTAAAATGTGCATTCCGTGAGAAAGACCATGACAGTGCCTTTGCTTCTCCATTGCGTCATAATGGTTATCTTTCTTTGTTCCTAAAAATAGGTGTTTAGGATTTACACATTTTCTGTTATCACAGGAATGACAAACACAGAATCCAGTAGGAATTTTCTTACCTGAATTCAACGTAAAAGAAACTCTATGTGAATATGTTTCTCCTAGATAATTAATAATGTATGTACGTCCATACCCATTAAGCAATTTGCCATTCCACTCCCAACACTCAGAAGTTTCTGATTTGCTATATAAAGGCTCAAATAGTTTAAGGAGCCTCTCTTTAGTTTCATCAGTTAATGGCATTTTATAACTCTTTAGTAAGTTATCAGGTATCAGTGAAATACTTAGGTTGACCAACTGTAGTACTGTTCTGTTCAGGAAGTGCAGTAATCACAATTGGAACATTACGCTCTACTGGTCCAAGAGCAATATCCAAGTTGTGACCAGGAAGCAAACCAGCAAAAGGATAGGTTCTAGTTACTGGTCCTTCAGTAGCAGCAGGAGTACCAGCAAGGGCGGTAAAGACTAGTTGACCTGTGAAAGTGTTGTAGAGCGTACCTGTGAGTGGACCAATACCATGAGAGGCATTGAAGGGCCACATCAAAGCCTTACTGTTTGTATTCCATTCCTTGAGTACGATAACAGCAAATACACCCATACCTTGAATGATATAGTCAATGATATTTTGACCATACAGAGAAGGTTTGATAGGTGAAGCAATCAGATTTTGTTGGTGTCTGATTGGTCCTTCCATCAATCCTACTACTTGACTCTTATAGGTCACTTCGTACGGACCAGGAGGAAAATCACCAGTGATAACAGCCATTTGAAATACCTCTTAGAAATTTATAGATTGAATTGTCACTATGAGAATAAGAGGGTACTTGGCAGCTACCACTGATTCTGAGTTACTTTGCTTTGATTGTTTTTGCTGGATCAGAATTCTTTTGCAGAGTATTCACTTTGAGAGAGGCTTTAACAAGAACCTCATCAATGGTTTCTTCTCGATTCCTTCCGTCCTCATCCTTCACCTTGTCAAAGGGAAGAAGTGTGTACTTAGGATTCATCTCATTCCATTTTGAGAGTGCTTCCAAATCCTCTAGCATGAGTCCTTCAAGGATGTATCCCCAATGAGAAATACCTGCTTCTTCTGGCCAACTATACATAGGCATCAGAGGAAGTGGTTGAGTTTTATGAAATGTACTCAAACCAGATGCTTCAATAATGTTCGGACGAGTATCCTTCTTCCGAACTAACAGCAATCTTTTAACACCTGCCATGACTAACCTTCTTTCTTAGTTGATTTTGAAGCAGCGAGTCTACTACCGAAAGTACTGAATGGTTCACTGAATTGATGTGACTGTTGCATAGCAGGCACTACAGCAGCAGTAGGGAGTACTTGTTCTGTAAACTGAGTAACATCACTCTGTTCAGCGTGTTGTGATGGTTCCTCTTCTCTTGGAAGTATTTCCTTTTTATCTCGATTGGTATGGGTAGTTTTTCTATTCCAATGGAACTTCCCAAGATGAACATCTAGAGCACTGGCTGAGTCTCCTTCAGTGTGTTCAGTGTTTTTACCACCAATCACCTTTCCATGTGCCCAATTGCCTTTTTGACCAACTGTTACACTGTGTCCACCTTCATGCTGGAATACATTTGAACTACCTTGTTTTTTGTATCCATGTTTCTTTAGCACTTCTTCATGTGCCATAGTATTCTCACTGTGTTGTGAATTGTCTAAAATTTCTAAATGAGAATGATGAGGAACTACTGCTGAAATAGAACCACTATCTTCACCTTCATTTTTATAGTAGTACCCTTTCTTAGCAGTTCCTTTTTTAATTTGCCTACTCATTGTACTGTTTGCTCTTGTGTCCCCCATTGCCGTATGAGGTAGATTTGTCATTGCTCCTTTGATACTAACTCTGAGCATAGTTGGTTTATGCTCATGTTGTACTCTATCTCCATTACTATACTTTGGTAGTCCTTTAGTGTGTTGATGTGGAAGATAATCATGTTCTGGTGCATCTACATTGTGACCAGTAATAGGAATTTTTCTTTCGGTTAATGTTTTTCTACCAGCTAAAAGAGTTTCTCCATACTTTCTATTTCCATCCCAAGAACCATGTACAGGATGACCTATTCTAGCTGTTAATGCCTCTTTAGCTGCTTGGTGAGAACCAATATGAATTCCAGAATGAGAACCTCTTAACTCTCCACTAGGAGAACCATGATAATAAATTTTCGTCATTTCATTACCCTAGAGCATAAGTTGAATTGTGTAATTTCTGTTCTCTTGAAAGGCCAGAGAATTTGAGTATGTACCCAAAGAATACATCTTCAGGATTCTTAGCACCAGGAGCAGGTATACTTACCATACCACTCCTACCCCTATAATAAAAGGGGAATCGAAACTCAGCACCATTTTCTTCATGTGGTAAATTCCATCTATCATTTAGTGCAGTCATGAAAGCATAGTTTTTATGGAGTCCGTAGAATTTGTTGAGGATAACTTTCCTCTCCAATTCTGCCAGAGTCCAACTACCAATCAAGTATTTGTCTGTTTTCATGGAGAGTTGAGCTACTCTATCTTTCATGAGATGCTCTTTTCTTCTCCATACACCAATGTTGAGATTAAGTGTTTCTTTGAGACTCTCTGTGCTTGGTTGCCCTGTTTCTACCCCTCCATCGTCGATACTTACAAAGAATGAACCAGAATCGTAGGCAGGTATTGAGTTGAACTCTACTCCACATTGATTCACCTTCCAATTATATTTCTCTCTGAACCATTCTTGAACATGTTGAAGAACTAGTGACATTGACATACGTTATTCTCCTTTAGTATGCAGATGTTTCCAGCGAACACCATGTACAAGATTATGAATAGCTGATCGAGAAAGATTGTATTTTTTACTTAAGATATATTGACGTATTCCACTTTGGTAAAGAGATAATATCTCTAAAGCTTGTTCTTCAGTTATTTTTGCTTGTCCATTTTTCTCACCCTTTGGAATTGCTTCAGGATGAGAGATAAATCCATGTTTATTCCCACTAGCCATTTGTCCTTTAAGAACAGCATCCTCATAATTATCTTGATGAGTACCTAGCCATAAATGTTTTGGATTAATACAGGATTTGTTATCTTCATTTGGGCAGTTATGTAGTACCCATAGTCCATTTAATATTGGTCCTACGTTAAATTCCCATGAGAGTCTATGTGCTAGAAGATTATCTCCAAAAAGACCATATCCTTTTTTATGTTTTCTACCAATCCAAATCCAGCAACCATTCTCATTAATGACATAGAGTTTTTCAAAATCTTCTCTTGTTAATTTTTTTGTCATATACGGAAAATCTCATTGATTCTTTGTAGACCAGTAATACTAACACCTAAAATCTGGTTCCACCAATCATCTGGGAAGGAGTTAGGCCACAGTGGGCGATACCCGTTGACTCCATCCCCATGATGATACTTGGCATATGCTACATTAGTACCTACTACAATTTGATATGGTTGTTGTGATTCAAATACTTGTTCTAATCCGCCAAAGATAGGAGGTGGACTATAAATTGCATTTGGCCCTTGTTCAGTTAGTGTTCCTGGTGTTATCGAACCTCTCAAGTAACCAGTGTCAACTAGGATTTGTACTTTGCGATTACCAAACACTTCCAGCTTTGTTTTACCGCCAGCTTTTTTCACCACAATCCAAGCAATCGCTGCTGCATGTGCTCTAGCAGCCTCATCAGGTTCACTCCTCACATACCAAGCAAATCTGTCTGAGAATGTCTTACGCCAAAGCTGTAGCTGTGATTGGGTGAGGAGTCCTTTAGTTGCTCCTGGTCCATGCCTGTTTTTCTGTCCCTTTAAGCCAGCACCTTTCAGTAAGTCTCTCTTTTCATTCTGGCCAAACCTACGCTGATAGGCTAAGTACTCTTTACTCAAATCTGGCCACTTCTCTCCATCTACTCCTGGTTCACCTCTGCTGAGTGTCTCAAAGTTCTCTAGGATCAATCCTAGCGTTGCATGACCGATTCTAGCTCTAAAACCTTCACCTATGCCGTAAGGGTCTGCTACTCGTCCTGTGAGGATTCCAGGTAGTGAACGTAACACCCCCATTAATTCTGCTTGGTGGTCAAGTGATACTGTAAAGTGAGTGTCCATTAGTCCTGTGGAGTGTATATCAGAGGTTTACCATTCTCATCTCTGACTTGAGGGAGTAGATGAATTCCACCTCCACTTAATCGAGTCTCTTGTAATTCTTGGAACACTTCTTTCCAAGTCATCAAACTGTATTGAGGTGGTGGAAGTGTGTCAGCAGGGAAGAAATAAACTTCTTCAACATAAGGAGTATCTTTGGCACACATGGCAGGAATTACTTTCCGGTAGTAGAGTTGCTCTTTGTTAGTTCATTACGGATACCTGTAAGTGCTACAGTGTTATCCTTAATTACTATTTTACATTCTGAAAGAGCCTCATGAGTGTCCTTAGTTAGAAGTCTGTGAAACTCTCTACTGGCTTCACTCATTTCCCTATGAGCCACATGACAAGTATCTACAAGTGTTGACATATGCTCATCACTGGCTTTTAGTCGTTCATGAAATTTAGCATCCTTTATTGCTTGGTCAGCTTGGATAGACTTCATGTGAGTAAGGAATACGTACACTACTAAAACTAAAACTACCAAAGCAGGAACTTGAGCAGCAGCATGTGTGAGAGTTTCAAATAATCCAGCTTCAGCAATTTGAGCTAACAATAACATCATGTATTCCTTTTATCTTTAAGTCCAGTAAGAAGGGTAATTGTTAGTGGTAACTCTGCGTCTGTCTCCTACAGGATTAGGACCAGTACTTTGAGCCACATTCACAGTAACAGGTGAGGTAGTATTGTTCAATTGAACTTGCATACTACTAACAGTAGGCAGATGATTGAATGAAGGGACTTGATTAGGGAGTCTCTGCCTACCCCATCGAATTTCTTCAAGTGTGGCTAGTACATCCTGATAGGCTTCTTCAACACTAGACTCAGCAGGGTTTCCCCTTCTAGTTCTGAGCATGAATACAGCCACAGTAGCATTAGCTTCTTTAAGCCAATCATTAGCAGCTACATCAGCTAGTACATACTGCTGACGAACATACCCATTGATTTTATTTGCTGCTCTTTCAATGGCGCTAGTAATGTAGGAAGTCTCTTGAACAGACTCTACACCATCATCAGCATCATCAATAGCAGCCAGTACACCAAGTTCACCAGCAATATCTTCTAGCTCATCTCTAGTACAATATGTTTGAATTGTCATATTTATGCTCCATTCTCAACTACCTCTAATCCATCCTTTGACCAGCGTAATCTACCCTTAGCAGGAATAGAGGTTTTGGTAAGGGGATAGATTCAGTAGCATTTTGTAGGACTAAAATAGGGTCCATGTTTATACCTTTTAGTTAAAACCATTGCCATGAGAGAGATTACCAAATCCACCCCCACTACCGAAAGAAGCGATACCAGAAGTAGGAGAATTAGGAGTTTCTGTAACTGTATTTGATAAGCTACTTTCCCCTATTGCATTGATACTAGTAACTGTCCAAGGACCAGAAGCAACACCTCCTGTCAGTCCAGTAACTTCATGAGGACTAGTTATGTTGTCAGTGTGTTCTGCTCCATTCAGATATAGGGTGTATTTTGTGATTGCTGATCCACCATTAGCGGGAGCAGTCCAGGCGAATGCAAGACTACCTATCCCTGGTGTTGCAGCTAGATCATCAACGGCATCGGGAACAGTAGCAGGAGTTGCCCACTGGATTACTACCCTACCAATAGCACCAGCACCGCCTGCATAACTTCCTCCTGAGCCACTACCACCACCTCCACCACCTCCTGGTGTATATCCTTGATTCCCGTCCCAACCCGAACCTCCATACGCTCCTCCACCACCATCGACAACGTCTCCTCCTGACCCTGTTGCTCCTGTTCCCCCTGCTCCTCCACTATCGCCTGATGAACCTGACATTCCCCCGCTACTGGAACTAGCAGCACCTCCACCTCCACCACCTGTATAAAATCCGCTTATCTCTCCACTTCCGTACCCGCCCCCATTGTATTGAACATCCCCAATCATGCTACCGTTTTCAGCACGTACTAAAACACTCCCACCAAGTCGGAATAAACTTGCTTGTCCAGCAAATCCAGAACTTCCTCCGTTACCTACTTCCACGTCATAATCAGTGAGGGGGGTAAGTCCTGTTAATGTTTTACTGGCATACCCTCCTCCGTCACCGCCGTTACCTCCATAGGAATCTTGAAACCCATAGGAGCCTCCGCCGCCCCCTTGCCAACAATGAACAGTAACTTCAGTAACGCCAGAAGGTATTTGAAATACAAATCCGCCAGCAGTGTCATATACTTGAGATGGCATTGTTTAGCTCCAACAAACAACTTCAACCACAACACCAGCTTCAGCACTAGCTACGTAAAGAGTAGCAGCAGCCATGTTCAACTTCTCAGGACTGGTATAGGCTCCTCCTGATTTGATCGTAGCGAAGGGAGCAGTTGAAGTAGCTACCTTAGCCGTTACAAAGGCAAATCGAACTGCAAAGGCAGTACGACATTGAACAGAGAAATGCTTAGTGCCACCAGGGATACTAATGGAGTATTCCGTATCAGCGACAGTGAGAGTTTGGTTTAGGAGCGTAGGACTAAGGATTTCACTCATCATAATAATACTCTTTATGTAAGGAAAAAGGGCAGTAAGAAAAAGTACAACCTCTCCTTACTGCCCCCCAACCAACATCAGTAGGAACCTGCCAAATCCCTACCTCAGTTTATTCAAGTGTGTCAAGTTTCTTCTGAGCAGCTTCAATCACAGAGGTTCGAGTTTCCATCACAACAATTGCTTCAAGCTGAGTCTTGTTGAATTGACCATGCTTAATAGCATGAATGGCTTCTTGAGCACTGAAAGTCCTAGCAGGAGAATCTTCAATCTCATTAGTATTTTTAACTTCAGGCTCATCAGAATTCTGGGGAGGAGTGATACCTGATTCATTCAGAAGTGCAGTATCCTCTTCATCCACAGCAATAGGAGGAAGTTCAGGTACAGGAACTTCAGCAGCTTTCAAAGCAGCCAGATAGGCATCAATCTTATTCCAAGTCACAGGCTGCAATACATCTCTAGCCACTGTGAGGAACTCTAGGCCACTCTTGACCCTTTGAGCAATGGTAAGGAGCATATCGAGTTTGCTTCTACCAGTACCACTGTCTCTCAAGTGGTTGAGCAAATCTGTAATTTGAGGAGAGATGTTTGAGGGGACAGTGAAAATTCGAGCATTCTTCATAGCAGTGTACCAGTACAAATAGTCGGTTGTTAAAAACTTAAAGCCATTACGTTTCATAAAATAGGGAGATAAAGTTACTTTGGATATTTAAGGAAAGGCTCATGTACTCTCCAAACCCTCTGTCTCTTTATCTCCCTATCCGGTTGAGGTAGCGAACCTCTCAATTACTACTAAGGTGTCACATCAGCACAGACAATCGCATTAGGATTCATCAAACCAGGGATACCATTGTGATGTGTGCAGATATTCCAACCTGAAGGATTCCAGGTTTGATATCCGAACTGGTAGTACCCATAGCGAAGTTGTCTCGTTCCATTTGGTCCTTCAGTGATAGGTTCACAGCCATTGATATACTGTGTCCATCGTGCTGTAGGAGTTGGGAAGAACGAAACTTGGTCATCAGCAATGAGGGATGTAGTGGCAAATGCACTACCATTCCAAATGTCAAGAGTGTAATCAATCACATGCCATTGCACCCAAGGAATAGCACGTAACTGAATTGCGAAGTATCCTGGTCCCTGTTGCAAGTAAGTAGCAAAGGGAGTGTTAGCAGAGCCACCCTGATTGATAACAGCAGTGTTCTTGATAACGTAGGCCCAAGTATTGCTATTCAACACAGCATGATTGATACCCATACCAGTAAGGGCATTCATGGCATTGTTAATAGCAAGCACATCACCAGGGATATCAGTGCTGGTAGTAGACCAAGGAGCAGCAATGATATCACCAGCACCCAACATATTCAACTGGTTCTTATTGCCAGCAGGAATTTGGAAGTTGATGGTAGTTTCACCACCACTGAAACCATGCCGTAGTTCATCACCAACTTGATCGAAGGTATACGTACCTCTCAACATAGCAGCAGTCTGGAATTCAATCAGATTCGCCACTTCTTGAGCATGAATGCTCTTTTGGTGGAAAATCCAATTCTCTCCCATCTGGTCAACCATATTCAAGGCTTGACCTAACTGCCTACGCTGTTGCAAATCCTCATCAGTCAGCATCATCATCTGTGCTGAACGTGGAATCACATAGCGGAACTTCTTAGGTGCTTGAGGAGCCTTGTTAGTGTTTGGCGTACCAGGAACACTAGCAGTAGCAACCTTTCTCGAACGATTGAAGATATCAATGCTACCTTCTCTCGTTTGAGATTCAATCATGTTCCCCTTCTCTTGAGCATCAGGGTTGCGTGCAGCCAAACCCCAACCAAACAAGTCAGAAAGGACAGTACCAGGAAGTTCAACTTGCGACATTTCCCGCAAGATTACTTCTGGCGACAGAAGAGTATCAACTGACTGAGCCATAATAAATCTCCAAAAATAACCTTACGAAACACACAATACAAAATGAGGGAGTTTCTTAGTTCTTTGTTAAATCCGCTGGAGGAGGATAAAGAACTAGTTACCTAAGAAACTCCCTCTAACTTTTAATTACTACTAAGCAGTGGTCACAGTGCGATTGACCATCAAAGCGTACCAAGACAGAGCACCAGCAGGACCATCGTAGTCTGCATACATAAGTGCATGAGCACCCATCTTTGCATTAGCAGTACTGAAGGTGAGGGTAGTAGACTTAGCACCACCAGCATCACCACTGACGATGGTATTAGCAGCACCAGTCACAACCAAGTTGGCATCTACAGCGTTGTAAATGAATACTTGGAAGCCTCTACCAACAGTAGCCAAATCAGGTAGAGTGAAGTTCATTGCTGCCGTAACAGCAGTCAACATACATCCATGATCGGCTGCAACAACTGTGTAAGCACCTGCAAGAGCAGTACCATCCTTGAAGTAACGTGCTTTGAATCTCAGACCAAAGGCAGAGCCATGAGGAGTGAGAGTAGTGAAGCCACTATGCAGCAGTACCGACAAGGCTTCCAAGTCACCATTGATACCAGTGATATCAGTAGCAGCCTTGAGGATACCTCCTGTGGTAACTCTGGCATGTTTGTCAACAGCAGTAGGATTCTGCAAACTCTCATACATAGAGAGTCCAGAAGTGCCACCCCAAATGCCTACAGCATTCTGAGTACCATCATTGGCATCAGGATCAAGAGGGTACAGCTTTTGGTCAGAGTCCTTCAGGCCAAACACAAAACCAGGACGTAGAACGTAGGTGCTACCACTGTTACCAGCATCAACAGTAGAGTCATCAATTGGACCTACCTTCTGTTCGATCAGTCTGTGGTTGTTATCTCGCCCAATGTAAAACAGTTGTGTTTCAACTGAGTCTTGAGCAGCGGTAAAACCAGGAGTGTTATATTGTCCCATTGTCTATTTCCTTCTATCTACAAGAGTCTTTTAATCCCTATCTCAAGAGTACATTTACTCTCTCATATGTTTTCAGGATTACGAAAAGACAATTATTTCATTGTGTTAAGTGGATGTGCTTTCAAATCGTTCTTCAGGAATTCATTGATTGAAGCCACACTTGCATGAGGTTGAGTAGCACCATGACGAGTACTCTTCAACATTGGATTGTTAGCAACCACTTGACGAGCAGTAGCAGCATCCACATGCCCATTAGGTGTAGCACCTTCAAAGAACTGTTGACCCTGTTTAGGGGCATCAGCTTCCTTCACATCAGCTTCAGCAAACATCATTGAAGCAGGCATAGCACGTTTGATAATCGCTGCCACATCTTCAATGGTGTAGGTAGGCTGTGCCTTACCATCCTCACTGAACTGAATTGTGTTCATGGAAGCAGTAAGTTGCTTCACTACATAAGGAGGCAGACCATAGCTCTTGATCTTTGTCAGAGAGTTATTACGAGCAAGAGATTGCTTGGCTGCTTTCTCATTCTCAGCAAACTGTAGCTTCTCTTGTTCTGCTTGCTTACGATCAGCTTCAGCTTTCTCTACGATGGCTCTAGCCTTGGGAGTCAAAGCAGCAAGTTCTGATTCACTGAATTGAGTTTCATTATGCTGTGAATCAGCACCATCCAAATGATCTTTCAAGTGAGAGTTGATATCCATCTTGCCATTCAGCTTAGAGAAGCTACCAACTTGTTTTCCCTTATGAAAAACTTGATGGAGTTCACCGTCTCTATCTTTGCTCTTACCAAGATGTTCAATGTGACTTCTAATATGTTTCTGTTGAAGTCCTGCAATCTCACCAGTAACACCATGCTTACCAGAGAGTTTAGTACCATAGCTTTTAATACTGTACTCACCACCTTCTTCACTGAATGGCATAGGAGCCTCTGTAAGATTCCCCTTCTCTTGCTGTTCAGTTTCCATAGCAGCCTCAGCTTCAGCCTCTTGCTTGCTCTTAATGGCTGTATTCAGTGCAGCAAGGAGGATATCAATTGAACCTGGATTAGCAAAGTCAAAGTCACTAGGAAGAACAAGATTAGCAGCCTGATTCAAACCAGCGATAACAGCCTGTAGCTTGCTTCTATCATTGGCCACAGGAGGCATATCAGGATTAGTACCTTCATTGATAGGTACAATGTCCGGTGGTAGTCCAGTCTCAGCAGGAGAATCTGGCCGTTCATTTCCCATCTCGTCTAGCAGAACTTCATCATCTACTTCATCTTCAGCATGTTGAGAATCCTTACTCTTTTTGCTGAGTCTGTTGAGTCTACCCTTGAGGAATTTATCAAGATCAGCTTTATGTTTTCCTGTGTAGTGGCTTCCACTACCTCCCTTAGAGACTGACCAAGAGGAGTTACCATCTTTCAAATCAACACTAGCATGTTGATCTTTATGATCTGGATGAGCATAGCTGTGAGAGAGGTAGTATTCCCCATTAGGTCTACCAATTGGGGTAGAGTGGCTGTACTTGTAACCATGCTTTGTGATTACATCATGGTAGGGATTAGTGTTGTGGCTAGGTGATTGTCCTTGACCACCACTCTTTTCGTTTGGATTCACAATATCAAAACGATTCTTCTTCCCTTCAGCGAATTGAGGATTCTTCTCATTCATATCCTCTTCATTTTCATTCACTGTTTCATCTTCATCAGTGCCATCTTCCTTCTTCTTTTTCTTCTTACCCTTGGTGATATCAGTCTCTTCATCAGGGTCTACTTGCCCATTGTCAACATCATCAGGAGCAGCATTTTCATCTGTGACTGCCTCAGTATCTTTGTCTGATTCGCTGAACTGAAACACCCCTAGTTCAGTCAGAGCGATGGATTCAAGGGGTACAAGTTCACCCTGATGAGGATTACCAGGAAGTGGCGTGAAGGTGATGTGTCTTACGATTGGCCCCTCATAGACACCTTCCTTCTCATTGGTGTAAGAGTCTCTGAACTCAGGTGAAGTGAATCGTTTGTGTCCATTCCGAACATCATCAATGACATTCTGTGGAACATCCTTGGCTTCCCATTCAATCGAGTCATTCGCATCTAGGGAGAGTTTCGTAAGCCAACCAACACCTTGAGCATCAGCCTCATCAGCAGTCTCTTTATCTGTGGCCCCTGGTTTAGCGTGCTTACGATCAAGCAGAGGAATCGGTACACCAGCAGCAATAGCTTTGTTAGTCCCTTCCACGTATCGCAAGAGCCTATCTCTATCAAAGGCAATGCCACGATACTTACCAGGACCAAAGGAGGATTTTTGCTTGAGGGTAGGCATACAGATATTTCCTCTTTGACTTACTTGCTATTACTAACCGGATTGAATACAACGATATGAGGCTTTTAGATTGTTTACAATAGGTCTTAAAGAGATTCCTTCAAAGAAATTTTACAGAGAGGTTAAAACTGTATGGCTACAAAGATTGCACGTATGGATGCTTTGGAGGTAGCACAAGTCTCTACTATCACTCCTACACCAGCAAATAGCACGAATTATCAGGTAAGCATCAACACAAAAGTTGTGGCTGATTACACCTCTGACGGCTCTGCTACTGCCCAAGAGATTGTAGAAGGGCTAGAAGCTGATTTGACAGCTAGTGAAGTGCCAGAGGCTCTAGAAGCCACTTACGCTGAGAATGACAGTATTGTTACTGCCACAGGAACCACAGGTAAACCCTTTACCCTAGTCTCTGCTGGTACTGGTACACTCACCATCAGCAACACAGTTACAGCAGCCAAATCTCCCAATCACTGGATTGCTGAGAACTTTGATGGTGCTGGATTACCTGTGAGTAATGATACTGTCATCATTGCTGAACTGACTGAGGATCAATCCATCTTGTACGGATTAGATCAGAATGCAGTTGATCTAGACTTGCTGGATATCAGAGCCAACAGCCAAGCATTGATCGGATTAGGCTCTTACGATGACAACGGGTATTACCAGTATCGAGATACTCATCTCAAGATTAGTGCTGACTTAGTTCGGATTGGTGATGGGGATGGAGATGGTAGCAGAAGAATCAATCTTGATCTTGGTACAGGAGTCACCATAGTTACGATTGTCAAGACTGGTGCTCAAGGGATTGATAATGATGCTCCTGTAAACATCATTGCCAACAATGTAGCAAACATCCTCTACATGAATAGTGGTATTGTTGATCTTGGTACTAAACCAGGGAATACGGGAGCATGGGCATCACTGTACGTAGAAGGTGGAATTCTAGAGGTAGGCAGTGGAACTACTCTAGTGAATGTGACTGGTAGTAATGCTGCTGTTATCTCTCTGGCCACAGATAGCACGATTACAACATTGAAGCTGTTGGATTCAGCCACCATCACACTCTATGGCAGTCCTGATATCACTACTGCTGATTTGAATGGAGGACCACTAGTTATCAAGAATAATGATCCTCTGATTATCACTACGCTGAATGGATACTCTAACAGAGTCCTAGATTTGTCTGGTGCTAATACTAATGTGACTATTACAGATAGTAACATCTACGCTACTGCTGACAGTCCTTTCATAATTATTGATCCTCACAATATGGCAATCTTCACAAACGCCACTTACCTACCTAATGGAGCAGCTTCATTTAGGTACTTGAGTGGCGTTGAACAAACAGCAAAATATGCTCCTACTTAGTGAGGATCATAATCAAACACTGTGGGAGTGAATTCAGCAGATGGTTTCTCTCCCACAAATTCAACAGGCAATCTATCAATGATTCCAGTGTTTGCATTAATCATGATATGTCCAAGAGTATGAGCAATGTGAATGAATGCAGCAGCCAGATAAGTTGCTTGACCCTTGGAGATTGTCTTTCCTAACTCTGTCTCAAAATACCCTTGAATCCTTCTAGCAGACAGAGGTAGAGCATCTAGAACACTCTGGTAGTTCTCAGTCCCAATCTCAGCAAGTAGTTCATTTTTCATTGCTTCACCTCTTCAATATCTACTCTGTTAAAGCCTCTCTGTTTTACTCTGTCATAAACATAGTCAGGAATTTCTAAACCCCAAAAGAGATAACCAGCTTTCAAATCACCTACATCTCTCTTCAAACGATAAAGAACAGTATCTACCTTTGCTGGAATTCTGGGAGGGAATGTAGGAGGAATTGCCTGGATGTATCGTGCTTGCTCGCTGAAGCAGCCAGAACCAACAGCATGAATTATAGTTACTGTTCCATTTGACAATTCTTTCCAGTAATAGCCTTTCTCTAGTGGTGTTCCTTCTTTATCAATCACAGGCTGTTGTAGAGCCTGTTGCATGATGAGATGGAAAGTTACCTCTTCAGCACTACTCTGATCCTTTGTCAGAATCCGGCTGAGGACAGCTAGGATACCCTCTGTGGTCACGCCTAAGCCACGTAGGACTTGTCCAGCGATACCTTCTGGTTCAGACACCATTCCTAGTAGCAAGTGCTCTGTACCGATTGAGGAATCACCTTTATTTGCTCTCCAATGGAATGCCCACTCAATTACTTTCTTAGAGGTAGTAGTCTGTGGCAGCTTTCCCATCGTAATCATTTCAGGACCAGACTGTAACAGCTTCTCTATTTCAAGTCTGATTTTGCGTAGATCAACATCTAACTCTTTGAGGATAGTGCAGCCTAATCCACCTCCCTCTTTCACTAGTCCAAGGAGGAGATGTTCTGTACCAATGAATTCATGATTGAATCGCTGAGCCTCCTGATTGGCCAGTTGCATAACTTTCTTAGTTCTGTCTGAGAATTGTTCCATGTTCATTATGCTTTCCCCTTTTCTTTGTCGATTTGATCCAGCTTGTTCTTCAATTCTGCTACGTTCTTACCACCCATAAACCAATTACTCTCTATCGCTTTCTCAGCATCTATTGCTGGACGTACATTTGTTTCATACCACTGTTTAATTTCTACGTAGGCTGCTTTTTGTGCTGTCCTAAGTTCAGGAAACCAGGAGGTACTACCAGTATGGATAGCTGCTGTATGACGAGCAACCATTAACTCAAGAGTGAGGATAGCTACATTTTCAAATCCCCATTCCTCTATAGCATTCAGTTCATTAGTAGTGAACATGCCATGAAATACATCCCACAATGTCTTAGGGTATCGCTGAGTCATTAGTCACCTGCTTCTAGTTGGCGTAAGAGGAAAGTTACATCACGATGATAACAAGCCTGTGGGTCAGTCAAGTTACCTTCTAAGGACAATTCTACCCTACGTTTGATATCAGTGAGTCTCTTGTTGTTCATGCAGATTTGATCTAGGTAGGATTGTCCTCCTACATTCTTAGTGAGAGATTCAGCTAGTTCTTTGTCATCTTTGCTCATTGATAAAACCTTTCAGTGCAAATTTGATAACTCCCATATTCTCCTCTAGAGACTTTGTACGATCATCTAGGTTGTTCAGAGCATTAAGAACGTGGATGAATGCTTGTTGCTGTCCTTCTACCATGATGGAGAGTTTATCTACTTGTTCTCTCAGTGCTGCTACAACTTCCTCAGCCATTACAGAATCCTTATAAAAAGAAAAACATTATCCTACACATCCAACTTTAGAGTCATCAGGTTTCGCGGCTGATGAACAGAATTGATACAGATGTTCGTGCCTACCCCTAGCCGTCAAAGTAAGGGTACTTACCGCTTTTGCCAAGCAGCACCATAGGATAATGTGGACGCTATCAGTTTAGTTCTTCTTGATAGTCAGCTTATCACCAGCAACAGTAGTAGTGATATTGTAGCCTCTGCTCTTGGCATACGTAGACACAGCCACTCTAGCTGTTTCAATCTTAGCTACACCAGTCTGCTTGAGAGTGAGGTGATGCTCCTTACCATCCATGTACTTATCCCACTTAGAACCTCTTGGATTCTTTACTACTCCATCAGCAGCAGGCTTCTTACTCTTCTTAGGAGCAGCTTTCTTCTCCTTCACCTTCTTACTCTTTGGAGCAACAGCACCAAGAGCCTGATTCAATTGAAGATGAGACTTCTTCTGCTTCTTAACAGCTTTCTTCACTGGTGCTGCCAGATGGTTGATAGTCTCATACTGTGCTTCAACAGCATCCAACATATTCCGAATTTCTCTAACTTGTAGCAACTCATTCAATCGAATCAGTACCAATCCCTCATCGTACTCAGTGTGGCCAATTACCTCATTAGCCATGAGGATGTGATACTTACCTTCAGTCCAGGGCAGCAGCTTAAACATGATTCATTACTTTCTGTTGGTTGTTACTCGAAACTCTTCCGATTGTCTTTGTGTATCTCATCATCCATGATTTGTCGGTTATCCCTAATCTCATTCACTTCTACTTTGGTAGTTGGTTTCTCCTTTCTCTTCACTACAAGTCTTACTAGTGCCTTACGATTCTCAGCACTAATGAGTAAGTCATGACCAGGATATCTACGCTGATATCGCTGAAGTACTTGAATTATACCAGAGATAGAACCGCTGTAGTTCTCTAGTTCTGGGAGGGAGATGTATGTGTCATTCCTAGTCATCGTCATACCATCCTTCTTTAAGAGCCATGAGAACCAAGTCAGCAGCTACCAGAGTAGCAAAGGAACCAGTTTCAGTGTGTCGAATCTCAAAGGGTGATTCACACTCTACTTCCCATCCATGCTTCTTCAGGAGTTTGATATTACTCTTCTTCATTTGTTCTCCTCAAAGTGTTTGATTGCTTTACGAGCGATAATCTTAGCGGTTAAGACTGTTTGAGTGTTTAGATCAATCTGCCTAAGAGCCTCTAGCAGTCCAATACACATCATCTTCCAGTGCTCTACTGCTTTGTACTCCTCCATAGGCAGTACTTCATCTTGCTTTATTTTAGGCATACAGTAATCTCCATAGCTCTACACAGATGCCAACTCCTACAAGGATAATAGCAGATAAGACAAGAAGAATATTAGGCCAAACAGGACCATCTTTAATCCCATTGATACTAGTTGGATTTTGCTGTACCTGTGATTTGGGCATCAGATACCTAGCCTTTCCTTTACCATCTGCTCTAAGAGAGTGTACAGAGCTTTATCATAGGGATTGCTCCACACATCAGGACCAACATGGAACTCCATAACTTTCTCTCTGTAGTCAAAGGGAATGTGATTAATATAGTTTCTTTCTAGGACGAGAATCTTATTAGCATTATTACAGAGGAAAGGAAGCCATTCAGGAGCAGTCCCTAGACCAACTGCAATAGCTTGCTGTCCCTTAGCATGGAGCACCCTACATAGTGCTACAGAGCGTGAATGTCCATATTGGCAGACACATAGATAGAGTGGTTTATCCATTTATTTTCCCTTAGTTAAGCAGCAAAGAATCCAATAATCAAACCAATACATAAGCCAAAGAGGAATCCTAATACTACCCCATCTCGGAATACTACAAGTTCTCTCATTTACTTTGACTCTTCTTTACTTTAGCTTTTACAGCTTCTTTGTGGATGGACCAACTGAGTCCCTTGTTCCTTTGTAGCTTAATCTTCTCATAGCCAGCACCAGGGAATATACAGGACTTCAGATAGTTCTCTTGAGTGATACCCTTCTCTCTGGCTGCTCTGACTACAGCTACTCTCTCCTCAGCAGTGATGGTGATGGTTAGCTTCATTGATTTTCTACCTCCATTCGTAAATCATTAATCTCTTCTTTCAATCTAGCTACTTCATCAATGGACTTCTGCCAATCAGTTAAAGCAGCACAGAGAGGACATTCACGTTCATTATGTACGATTGGCTCATGATTCCTGCATACTTCCATTTAGAATCCTCCCCAATTACCTTGCCCTTGGAACTTGTTCTGTAGTGGCTGTATATGCCTTGGATCATCTTGCACAGACACCACTCGCTGGTAGTTGCTATTAGCTTCTAGAGCAGCATATGCCATTATATCCCATTGGTCATTAGTCTCATCCTTCATACCTTGGATAGCCAGTAGTTCAGACTCTAGACCAGGAAGCCAACTGTTATTGTGTTTAGGAAAGTAAATCTCCCCTTTACTAAACATCTCCATCATCTTGCCTGCTCTGGCAATCTTGTCTAACCCTTGTGTGCTGATGAGCCTAATAGGCATCTTACCAGTTAGTAACTCACAGAGAGGTACTCCTAGTGCCTTATCCTCTACACCTACTCTTGAGATGACTAAGGGAGAGTCTTGATTCCAGTTCTCATACGTAATCTTTGTTTCAGCTACGATCTTGTTAAACGTCCATCCTCTTCCCTTATTGATGTGCCTTACAAACATAGCCTGTGATTGAGCAGAGAATCTCTTTAAGTCAAACACTCCCATAGCTGTATTGGATAGCTGCTTGTTCTTAGCTGTGTCCTCTACTTCCTTGACACCACCAGCAGTGTCAATGGTGATGTACCTTCTGCTGCTACGGATATCAAAGGCATGGATAATCTCGTCAGTGTGGATTACTGAGCCATCCTCCTTCACAATGGTTTTAAGCATCTCCACGATGTAAGAGTTACCAGCACGAAACTGGTAATAGCGGAAGTACTCAGGCACTAGTAAGCCTGTGGGAAGAATAGACCAGTCACCAGCTAAGAGCCTCTCTCGAATCACAGGAGGCAGATGCATCAGGTTCGCTACATAACTGGCGTAATCCACTGCTGGATTATCTTTGATGCGAGAAGGGATGAATGCTACTTTCTTCACTGTTTAAGTACTCCTATATGACAGCATGGACAATTCATACCTTCTTCTATTTCGATATCTCCAAATACCATTCCAAGGTAAAACTCCTGCCAACAACCATCACAAGTTAGTAGAATCACATCTCACCTATCTGCTTCATATACTCTCTGTGAATCTTCAGACAGTCAGCAGGAATGTCAGCACTGCTATTAGCCCAACTAGTACCAATGATGTTACCCTCTCCAAGAGAGTTTAACTCTGCTTTCTTATCCTCTGGAATATGAAAATAATACCTCCCTTGACAGCTACTACAAGATGGACGTTTACCTAAGCAGTTAGAACAAACAGTATCACAGATAGCACACTCTCTTCTCTCTCCACATCTAGCACAGATAAGATTGCTTCCTATTGTTACTGCTTCTGTAGGCTTCAGAAACCTCATGAGTGGCAGAGCACTAAGTACACTCAGAATCCAACTACGTCTATCAGTTACCATTTGTCAACAACCTCCAACTTACCTTTACTTCGCAATAGTCTCATCTCTGCATACTCCCTTAATTTAGGATCACATGGATGAAGGACGTATACCTCATCAGGCAAACATCCCATAATACCCTCTGGCTTATTCGTCCAATGTGCCTTATTGCCTACACCAACTGAGAAGCCTCTTTGTTTTGCAAACAGCATAGCCTGTACATAAGTTCCACCAATAATGAGTCTGAATGGTGGTGCTGTACTAGCAGGTTTATCAAAAGGAGCAGCTTCAAACTGAGCAATCATCTCATACATCCAGCTTCTATGAAGAACTAAACGTCCTTCACTCAAAGGATAGTTCACATAGATAATCAATGGGTCAAGTTCCATTAGCGAATCTCCTCAGCACCACCATAGATAGTTTGATTACCTTCAATACCTTCCACATTGCCTGCTTGGTTTACGTAAGCATAGAACAAAGGTGATTTAGCATCTCTGTACTTCTTAATCTGTTTCTGTTTAGTAGCGGATAGCCATTTATCAATCCACTCTAGCCTCTCTTTATCACTGAGAGTTTCAGGACAGTTGAAACCATGCCTTTCTAAGAGAAGATAAACATCTCTCAGCATAAATTGATGTGCAATAGTCATACTAAGCAGCCTTGTAATAAACTTCTTTGAGAATACCTTGCTTACGATCTTCCTCAGCCTCTTCACTGATGAATCGGTTCTTCACCCAATCGTGATACCTTCCACCTGGATTAGAGGCACTAAGCATACGATAACAGATATTGGATTGTTTCCTAATGTCCTCAGTCATACGTAAACGTGAGAACATAAACAGATAGTCCTCTTCTGGAAACTCTGTGAGTTCATCCCACTCGATGCAATTTCTGTTGCATATTTGGGATGAACTGATATAATGATTAGCATCTGCAACAGAAATATCATACACAATTCTTTTTCCTACGGGAGTAAATGACAATGGCGAAAGTCGGCAGACCAAGGAAGAATTTACATATTCCTTCTTATACGGGTGGAGGTACTTATCTTTCAAAGGATGGGTATATCCATGAGTATTTTCCAAAACATCCTGCTGCTGGTTCGAGAGGGTACATACTTCAGCATAGATTGGTAATGGAGGATTATCTTGGAAGGTATTTGACAAGCCAAGAGATAATTCATCACAAAGATAGGAATAAGCAGAATAATTCTGTTGAGAATCTTGAGATAACAACTCGTTCTGAGCATAAGAAGTTGCATATTGATGAAGATGGTAATTGGAATGAATACTCCCATTTAACTGATTCTGTTGTCTCTGAAGCATTGAAGAACAGAACAACTCTTGAAGCTGCTGCCTATCTTGGCGTCTCTCACAAAACTCTTCGTTATAATTTTGATCATTTGCTCCATAAGAGAGTATCTCCTCACAGCCTTGATGATCCTGAAACGATTGAGATTGTTCGTGAAGGTGCTTTAAGTACAGAAGGTTATCGTGAATTTTCAAATCGTACCAAAATTTCCTACTCTCTTGCAAAACAGATTTGTAAGAAGTATGCAATCGTTTGGGTAAGCAAGCCACGTTCTGATAAAGGAAGGGTAAGAGGTCCACATAAGAAAGCCAACCATAAGAAGTAAGTATTTTATGGTCAATGGATTGAATTTGCTTTCCTATATCAGTAGTTACAGCAACACATTCCTTAATTCTTGAGGGAAATACTTTAGTTATTGGTTTGAGTCCCTCAAGAGTTAAAACAGAATCGCCCTGTTTAAGTTGTTCTATAGGAATTTCCCCCTTGTCTGTTTTTATTTTTGTTCCTTCTGCAACACAGGTGTACTCAGAGGAGCCATAACGATACTTATCATTCTGGTTCTCTAAGTAACCAAACTGAATCGTAGCAATGCGATTACCAGGACCAGTATCAAACTCCCAAATCTTCTCTTTGTCTCTCCACTTAGCCTTATCATGCAGCCATGATTTAGAACGTGGAATCAAACCACCTGCTAAGTTCAATCGTGCAAAGTCTCTTCTAAGGATCAATGCAGAGTAACCAGGAACATGTACATACTGAAGTGCAGCCATGAGTAGTGCTGAGGACTTAGAGCCTCCTGCTGCACCTCCAAAGAGACACTCCAAAATGGATTGATCTTTATCAGGCTGCAAACTAAGAAAGAGCCTCTGTTTCAGATTAGGCTCTTGTGGGCAGTACTTACGAATAGGAGCAATCAACTTCTCTTGTCTTTGAAACTCCCACAACTCTTTCAGGAGTTCAGCTTGTAGGATTTTTGCTTTCTCTTTGGTCAATGATTTTGTCACCATCAATAACCAGTTCTCTAACTCCAAGTCGTTCAGAGAGTTCAATAAGAGCAAGTTGTTTATCGTCAAGTGCTTGAACATTGTTATTGATGATATTGATGTTGGTGTTAGAGGCTAGTTTAGGTTTGAAAGATTCCACTCGATTCACATCATCCTTATCCATCAGTGCCAAAACTCTAGCACCTGCAATAGCGAGTTCATCAGCTTTAGTCTCACTATCAATCACACCTTCCTTAGTCACTACCTCTCCTGTTTTCTTCATCACAATCTCTTCAATCCGTTTTCGTATCAATCCTTTGTTCTCAACATTCCAACCCTTCCTAACAGCAGATTCGACTAACAAGATATCTTCTTTTACTTCATCTGGATTTGTCAGAATCGTGTTACTCTTTTTTGGAACTGTTGGCACATACTGACGTTTGAGAAACTTCTTACTCTGTTTTCTCTGGTCAGCTTTTTTCTTCTCACTTGCCATTACATATTATCCTCTTGAATGTTCATCACCATACTATTCCAATTACACAGCTTTGTATCGAACTAATCAGCTTCATGCTGATTCCATGTTCCCTACTGCATCTGTTTCAGCAGTATTCGTTTCACTGTATCAGTCTGTTTTAGTTAGCTTCCCTCTACTACCAAATCAGTACTAGTCATTCTCAAATGGAGATTAGCAATTCCATTACTCATAGAAAAATTCACAACCTCTATCATTTTCCCTCCTCCATGAGCAGAGGCAAAATTTAAGCCTCTTTGAATAAGATACTTAAGTTTTCTTTCAGTACCTTCTGACACATCAACTGATTCATTAAATTCAAGCATGTTCATTCTCCTTAACCCACTTCATACCCTCTGGTAGTTCTTTGCCAATGTTAAATGTAGCGTCTACTACACCAATACCTTTCGCTACATCTTCCTCTGTTATCTGAATGGGACCAGAGTAAGTAATCTCTCTCCCATCAGTCAGCTTCAACTTTACAGCTTGTACTGTGTTGCTGTTATCCATTAGAGCCTATCTTCATTATTATCAAGAT
>ERZ869925.86-NODE-86-length-50662-cov-4.672852_pt1 | contig 50662 bp, 76 predicted proteins | sample MGYA00579311_ERZ869925 | MGnify/ENA primary metagenome ERZ869925 (study PRJEB32216, sample SAMN09231817) | wastewater metagenome | place: USA: Maryland | collected 2016-07-30 | study: EMG produced TPA metagenomics assembly of the PRJNA472060 data set (Reclaimed water...
GACCCACATCCCCTTGTAAAAGATTTAGTTTTCGTATTACCAGCACTATCTTTTACAGTGATGGTATGAGTACCATCAGATAGGCTGATAAATAACGAGTTACCTTGATATGCTCCATTATCTATTTTATATTGAACTTGTCCAGATGCTCCAGTAACACTTGTAATCGCAACAAATAAACCAGTATTGTTACAACCACTTTGATATGTGAAGTCCAAGCTATTAGCAGATGTAGTAACAGTTGACGTTACATCTACACACACTGAATCTAAGAAACTCCAACTTCCACTCTCAAATAAGGTGGTGGTTGTTGTTCCTTGATTTTCTGTTTGGAGGCTACAATTAACTTGAACGGTGATAGATGATTTACAATCAGGTCTATCTTTCACTCTCACCCAAACAGTATACAAACCGTCCGCTAAACATTCGCTCATATTTTCATCATCATAATTTTCGTCAAAATCACCACTGAAAGAGTATTCCAATCCCTCCAATGTTCCTGTTAATTGATTAATAGCATTTACTATTATCCGTCCTTTCGGATAACCTGTTGAAAAGAACTGTAATCCACAATCACATATATAATTAGTATATGGGTAAGGTCTAATAATAGGCACACAAGGGGCTAATGTTGTACTAGTTGTTGTTGTACCACCACTCCCACTTATAGTTGTACTAGTTGTTGTTGATGTTGTCGTAGTTCCTATTATTGTTAATTCTAAATAAGATTCATCGTCGCCGTCATCAACCACTCCATGTACGGAATCTAAATCTGTTTCATTAGCTGACATTATTTGGGCAAAATTTAAAATCTCTTGCCCCACACTCCCGCTAATTGATACATAGAACGATATTGTGTCATATTGATTAGGGTATATTATAGGAATATTTCCTATAACCGAACCTGATATTAAATTCGTTCCGCTTGATATAGCAGAAACATATGTCATACCAGAAGGAAGTTCATCTTTTACAACTATATTTGTAGCAGATGCAGGGCCTCTATTAAATACTGAAAGATTCATTCTTATGGTTTGACCGCTATAAGGAGATGTTGTTTCGGCATCTTTTATAAGTTCCAAATCAGCATATAAATCAGCATTTCCCTCTGATGCTCTATCTGGGTCTGTTGTTGTTGAAGTGGTCGTCGATATAGGAAGAGTTGTGGTTGTTGTAAGAGGATTATAATTAAATTTAAGAGTTTTTGATAAATTATCACACCAAGTTGAACAATTTAATGTTAAATAACTATCACCGCTACCACTTGCAATGGTAACTTCTAACCAAAGTCCATCATTATCACTTATAACGCTTATACCACTTCCACTCGTAATCCAATTTGTATAAGCTGATAGATAACCATTAGTTAATTTAGAAAATACTAAATAGTTATTAGGGGTACTTGTCGGTAAAATCTCTAATACCAATTCATCTGCTGTACATTCCTCATTTCCATAACAATCTCCATTAAAATAAATTATCTTTTCACATGTCCCACAACAATCAGTAGCAGCCGTCACTTTAATACTTCCTCTACATCCTATAACAGCAAGTCTATTTTCACTTAATGGTATCCCAGACATCTCTCCTGTGTAAGAATAAGAGGATGATGAAATATTACATCCACTACTCAGAACTTTATAAATGTTAGGATAGCAATTTGTAGACGGTATATCATAATAGTCATATTTTTTCTTTTGATTAAATCCATAATCATTTGAAGACAATGGGTTCAATTGAAATTGATACTCTACAAATGAACTACTTGTATTTGTAGCCCTAAGTAAAAATGAGAAATTGTTTTTAAAAGGACTGTCTGTTGCTAACAAACTTGTACTACCAGAAATGATAGAACTTCCACTTAATAAGGTTTCATAAGTAGCTCCCCCATTTTTACTAATTTCCCACGTTGCATTGTCAGTAGAAGTGAAAGATAACATAAAATCCTTTATACCGTTAGCTCTACTCGAGGTTAACATAGAAACATTAACTCCAAAATCTATTGGATATATTGTAGAAGTACAAGAAGAACTTAATGGAATCTTTACGAAATCTATATCACAAACATTAGATGTACATGGAGAGCTACTACCTGTATATGCTATTTCCGTAACATCTACAAAAAAATCACAATCCCGATAAACCTCGATATTGATGGTTGAAGGATTACTACATAATCCGTTACTATCTTTGAAAAAATAACTTGACGAATAACTACCTACGGTTGAGTTTAAAAATACAAAATTAGAACCAGTGGTTGAATACAGAAACCCACTACTTGTTTCAAAAAATTCTATAGAAGAAGTATTAACTGTTGCTCCGCAATATGTGATATCATTACTTAATAAATTAAAAACTTTATTAGCTGTTAATTCATTGAATCGAAATGTGTTTTTTACAGCAACAGGTGGAATTGGAAATATACATTGATATAATTCATTTGTAATAACTACTATCCCCTGCTTATAAAAAATATTACCGATGTATTCGTCGGTGTTGGTATCAATTATATTACCATAACCATCGTCTATAATATCATATGCAGATGATGATAATGTAAAATTATTTGGAACTATTTCATTTCCATAAAACTTTTTAGGAATAGATATTACTCTAATAGTTGAATTCGACGCTGTTGGAAAATATTTTACTATCCTATCATTACTATTATAATCAAAGTAAGAAGAAGTAGCTCTGAATTGTGATGATGATACATAATATAAAGACTGCTTATTTATATCATTATCTATCTCTTCATCATATTGTTGATAATATAAATGATTGATACTGTCATAAATAAGTCTTTGATATTCACCTTCACTTGTTGCTTCTAATTCAGGAGTAAAACTACCTGTTAGTTTTGTCCCCACATAGATTTTCACCCCATCATCAGACCCACTTACATTTGAACATATTCTGCTAAAAGTGTTATAGGAAAGATTGAAAAGTTTATTCGCTTCATAAGGGGATGTGATAACATCCGATTTGTGTAATCTTTTATAAACTGACAAGTTACCAACTCAATTTAACTGTAAATAATAATTGTTGAATAAAATTCTTTTTTACGGGAGATGATAGTTTAGCAACACCCAATAGTTCGTTATTATCACTATAAAGTCCTATCGTAGTAATAAATGTTTCTGGACTATCAACCAATGTACTGTAAATCAAATTCCCATTTTCATCTATTACTGATGGATTGGTGGTGTAATTGAAATCTGTACTCGGTGCTGTAATGAAAAAATAACGAGAAGTAACAGTTTCCTCAGAAGAAAGTTTAAAAGATTGCCCTGAAACAATTAAATCGTATAATCGTTTAGCATTATTATCCACATTTGTAGTTGTACCGCTTGCTATGCTAAGAGCCACTCCCTTATTACCACTTGACAATGCTAATGCGTTAGGATTGAAAACAATAGTTCCTAAATCTGGGAAGAAAAATCCATAGCTACCTCTACTAGTGTTTAATATACTCTGTCCAGTTGCCATCCCCCCATCACTACCACTTACAATATCATAATATCTATTAGATGCTAAATATTTAGGAGATGATAAATCTTTTGAATTATCTGTTAAATTCAAAACAGTTGAACCGTTTTTCAATTTTATATTAAACCCAGAAGGTTTCAGTGATTCTTTAAAACAGTTACGAGCAACGCTTAAAACCAATATACCATCACTAGAACCACTACTTCCTCCAAAATCAAATAATGAATTTTCATTTTGAAGAATCAATGACCTATATTGCCCATATATTATTCTTGTGTAATAGGTGCTGTCTTGTAAACTGCCAATTGAACCGCTTCCAGATACGTGACCATATGTAACAGAAAATTGTGGCTGTGTATATGGATTTGCTATTGGTGATTCTTTATATACATTGATATAGTAATCAGACTCGTTCAAGTTTGGAGTATAAAAAGTTGATAATGTGGTGGTTTCACCATACCAAGCAGGTCTCACTACTTTTTCTGAGCTTACAACCGAATCTTTTTCTGTTAATTTTAAGTAACTCACGTTTTTTTATTTTTTAGTAATTGTCAATGGAATAGTAATCCTCGCCCCACTATCTCTTCCAACAACTGTTATATTAGTAACTATACTTGTAGAACTTCCAAAAAGTGTATCTAAAGTTGTACCAGTTAATGTGAAGGATGTTCCTATTTCTGTTTTTGATAAATTAGTACCAGTTGTTGTTGAAACAACTTCTGTAACAGCTTGTCCATTTACCACTCCCACCCCTTTAAATATCGAAAGAAATCTGCTATCACTCACAGTCACCGCATATCCATTAGGCTCGTAGGTGGAAGTAACATTTAGATAATTCAACGTTTGCGGTGTTATGGTGAGAGATGCACCTTGTTTTAAATTAATAGAATTATATCCAACCGATACCACTGGAAGTTTTGATGTTCCTCTTGGAAGTGTTACCAACTTAGATTTCAACAACTGCGTTTCATCTGGGAATGCCTCTAATATAGGAGTGTTTTCTATCGCTTCACCATAAAAAGCAGAGCCTTTGGGGTGTGAAGGATTGTATAAAGTGTAATCTATTTCATCATCACCAAATGCTACTTGAGTGATTTTAAAAGACCCGTCATTTTTGGCTAATAATTCTCTACCTTTTTTAGTCAAAATTGCATCTACTGTTATTACTGTATTACTTAAATAGCTCACGATGTTTAGTTTTTATATAAATATAGGATTTAATTAGGTGTTATGTTAATATTGTTTTCGTTGATTAATTTAGTTTTAAGTTCTTTTATTATTCCATCAATATTATTCATAGTTTCTTCTGATATATTTTGAGGTATCACCAATCCATAAGACGTGTTCAAATCACTTATATTATAGTTTAACATAACAACAGTTTCGTCTTTTAATCTTCTGTAAAATAATACTTCTGAATAACTATCTGTTGTTAAACTATCTAATAGAGCTGGGGTAACACCTAATGTTATTTGAGGAAAGTATAGGTCTATGTAATCACTAACACCTGTCGCCTTTGTAACACTTGTTATTTGATGAATATTATATTCATTCGTATTTTTATTAAAAAATCTTATATAATCACCAACTTCTAATGAAAAATTACTCTCCACATCTCCATATTTTTTATACAATGTTGAATTTTCAGGATTAAATAAACTTTCTATATTAGAATGATATGATAAATTACCATTAATGACAACTGAATTTCCACTCATAGAGAGTATCAAATCTTTTGTCTCGGGGTCGAGTATTTTACTATTAATGTTAACATTAACTTCACCACTAATAATCCGAACAGTATCTATATCTGTTTCGCTTAAACCCTCCTCCGATAATATAAAATAAACCTTTTCTCCTTTTTTGAAATCGCTGCCTAAATTCAAATTAACATTAGTGGTAGCATCAAATGGTAATCTGAAATCTAGCATTTTTGTTGAAACAAATCCAACAATATCTCTATAATTACCATTTACTTCGTATATTTTAGGAGTGCTGTAACCATATTGGTTACTAAATATAGCCCACGTACCAGTTGAATCCAATCCAGTTTGACTTTTTGTCCAAATAGCAGATATATTAAATGGTATTTTTAGAGATGCGTTTTCATTTATCCCCCAATATGAACTAAATAGGTAGTTCCATCCACTATTAGAGGTGTTAGTTGTTATAAAATCATAATAATCTGTTGTTTTCGTATTAACGAATTCCAAAGTTTCAGACTGTAATAAATTAGTAACATCTAATGGTGAATTTTTATATATAGCTAATGTATATTTCGCAACACTATCTCTTTTTTTGAGTTTTATTTTTAAAGATAGTTTTGCATTGAATGTGTATTGACCTGTTGATGGAATGGTAAAAGAACTAAATGTTTTTGTTAATTCAGACCCAACCACATAATTGTCATTATCATCTATTTTAATACTTGGATATAAGTCATATAATATCGCTTTTTTACTAATATCTCGTGATGATGGTTCATATGCCCAAAAGAAATTATTAACTTCACTGACAGTTTTATTTTGATTTTTAGCAGAATTTATATTAAAAGTTAATAACCTATCATCTTCCGAAAAATATAAAGATGTGGCATATCTATAACCTGAATTATATATAGGTTTCGCTCCATCTACATTACTTTGGTTTCCATATTTTTGATTATCAAATAATGATATTATCAAATCATCCCCATCTTTAAATGTATTCTGCACATCGAACCAATTTTTATTTCGAGAGTTTAGAGATGTAATATTACCTTTCTTATCAACCAAGTATTTAATATGTACTTGAGATAACTCTGGTAATAATACATTTTTTGTTATTTCAGTAAAAACTCCCAATCGACTTACATTAGATTTTATTGTTGGAGTTTTATCATAATTAACATCCCCTACATTAAATTCATTTATCGTTTTTATAGTAACTTTACATCCATCATACCTCGCTCTATTTGAAGACGTGTTATATTCAATATAATCTTCAACTTGAGCAGAACTACTCACCGCAACTCCCCCTACATTTTCATGATTTTTTCTAAAATAAGAATATCTATTTTTATTAAAATTATTTCTCATAACATCCCAATCGCTTTTTGGGAATAAATTGTAATTAGGGCGAATTTGAGTTAAATATGGATTGGTATTCAACACCTTAGCCTTTTCTCCCATCAACAAAACACTTCCACTGATATTTCCATTGAAGGATTCAACTTTATTAGTGGTGAGTATTGAATATAAAGAACTACTATTGTGTTCAAATAAAGTTCCACCAAGATTTATATTATATATTCTATTTTCAGTGAAGGAAACCCTCGCATTATCCATTTTTATTCGTTCAAGAATATGTGGCTTATAGATAAATCCTGTACTTAATGTTGATTTCGCTACTGAAAAGTCTTTTAATGTCTTAAATAATGAGTTATTAAACCATTTTAATATTCTTATATAGTCCTGATAATTATATTTTGAAATATACTCTGTGAAGTAGTCATCTGACACCACACGCAACTCATCATAACTTGATGAATAATAATATGAGGGATTACCGATTATATCTTCTACATTAAAATAGCCCAATTTAGATATAATATCAAAATCTATTTCATCTGACGGCGAAAGTCCTATTTGATAGGTATTATAATTGTATTTACTTTTAAGTTCCTCTTTTTTAACAGTTGGAATATAAGCTGATAAGTGGTTATCCTCAATACTAGAACTATCTATACTTATTTTTGTACTATTAACTTTAAATCCAGCTATGCTTGGACTGTCTAAATATATATCTTCATAGTTGTATGAATAATTATAATCATTTGTATAATTCTCAAAGTTCAAATTATCCATTGAACTTGTTAAATAATGATTATGTTTATACACATTTGTTCCCAAATGATTACGCACAAGAACGCTATTATAAGAAGATGTTAAATTTCCTCGAATAGATAATGGATTTAAAATGTGATTTTTGAGAGAATAAGTATTCAAATATTCACTCCACAATCGAACTTCCTGAATTTTTCCATTTGGTGAAGTTAAACTTCCAGTTTGACCAAATACATATCTACTATTTACCCAATTATACGATGAAGTTACGGACAATGATGCCGATTTAATAACAGGAACATCATACTCATCCCTCCACCCAACATATAAATTATGTGTCAAAATAGAACCTGATACAGTTCTATCTATTAAGAAATTAAACCATTTATCTTGATGTATTGGAACTTCATTTAAACTGCTTGAACTACCATTTAGTTTAAATGTAACGGTTGAATATATTCCATCCTGACTACCATATTGTACAGATAAACTACCTGTTACACTTCCACTCGGACTAAATGTTACCAAATTACCACTTCCGCTATTGATTTCTTTGAATCTGAATTCAAATGAACTGAAATTTGAAATAGACGATGATATTATATCAGAGTAAACTCTATTAGAACCGCTTAGTGTAAGTGCATAGTTGAAAATATTTCTTTTATCTTCTAATGTCGAATTGTCCTTATCATAATATCCATATTCAAAAATCCTTAACATAGTGTCAGGTATTCCAAAAATATTTAATAACAACTTAGTCCCATAATATGAACCTTTTGATTTCAATAATATAGGAAGATTGTGATAAATACGCTTGTATATCTCTTTTTTTAATATATCTCGATTTATATGGTCGTTATTAGTTATTGTATAAGGATATTCACTATCATAATCTAAATCGGTTTGAACAATTGATTCTACTAAATCATAATCATCTTTTACATCGTATAACTTTACACCAAAAGAAGATAGGACATCAACTACTATATTAGATGATATTCCATTTTTATAATTATTAAATCCCTGATATAAGGTTGTTGTATCTTTTATATAAACCCATAGGTTATCAAAATGATGGGCAATCATATTAATAAACACATCGTACCCATTATTTCTTTCATCTATTCTGATATATTCAGGTGTAGAATATATCAATCCCCCCTTATTATCTATATCATAATAAGATGCAGATAGAATGATTCCACCATAATTAACATCAGACTCAATATCAGAACCTATCCAACTAGTAGAAATAGAAGATGTGATGGAATATGGATTCCCATTAGACTGTTTAGGAAAAGAATACGAAGAACTCTCATTGTATAAAAATCTTTCGTAGTGGTCGAAGTTAAACTTAATATCTTCTATTTTACTGTCTATTATATCTTTGTTACTGCTAATGTATTGTTCACTAGATGATATATCATTGACATAATATAAATTAGATTCAAGAGATTCAAGAAGTTCAAGTTTATATAAAAAATTATTTATTCTTTGTTTAGCTGAACTGAAATTTATGAAATTAGAGAAGTCACTATAATCTATATTCAATTCAATTGATTTATCATTGATATATGAATATAAACTGCTTGTATATGAATTGTTTAATAAACTGTTTCTATTCTTATAATCACTTGTGATTGAAAGTTTTTCATCTATCTCTAAATCAAAATTTGGACTTTTGATAACAATTCCCTTTACATCTTCTATTTCATCAAAAATCTCAATTGAAAACTTATTAGAATCAGATATTTCTTCTAAAAAGCTAAATGTCGATTTTACATCTATGTCAGAAGATATGGGATTGTATAATTTTATACATAATTCAAGACCACTATCCGTTATTCTATAATAAAAGTTAGTAATCAGATAAACTCTGTTCTTTCCAAAATTTAAAACAAAATTATTAACATATGATTGTGAATTTATATCATAAATAAGTTTATCCAGAGTATCAATCACAGACGATTCAGTTAATTTTATCGTCTTTACAACCAATTCAGTCCTATCTGATGATATTGTATTTATAAAAAATTCATCTTGGATTTGGCTAAATATATGTCTAAAAAAGGAATAATATAAAATAAAACTACCATTGGTTATTCCATTAGTGACACAATCTTTTTCTAAATCAACATCAATAGACTGTATAAAGCCATCTTCTTTGACTTCTAAATCTTTATTTGGTACATATCCCTTATAATCATAGTCGCTTTTTAAATAAACTCCTGTGTTTGTGAAAAAATGAAGTTCGGAAAAATCACTCCCTGTTCCAAATTTTTTATATACGGATTTATTAGTCAATAAACTTGCGTCTTTTTTATTAACTCTTGGAACAAGTTCTATATTCTGTAAGTTTATTATTTTCATGTAAGGCTTAAATCTTCAATATCTTTAAAACTGTCAACTAATTGTGTTTTCAATGTGGTAACTTCATCTAATAAATCAGTTATATCAGATTTACCATTTTGTACTCCTAAATATTCACTCACCCTATCATATATAACTTGATGCGAATTACTATTTCCGTATTTAGGAATATTATAAAACACATCATCGAATATTTTAAAAAATTCTTCTATCGACACCTCGTTATTGATAACTTCGGGCTGTGAGAATTGGGTGAAACTATCATCTACAACATTCTGAAATGTTTGTTTACCGAATGTCGTAGAGTTTAAATTAAGCGAAACTATCATTTGTTTTCTAAATAGAATGTATGTGTATCTGAATATATAGAACTGCCACTTATTTCACTTTTTACTTGTAATTCATAATAACGATTTGGTTCTAGGTTATGTGTATATAAATGAAAATAGTTACAAACATCATCCGCAGATAATTTCGTGTATATTTCATCATAATCCAAAATAACTAATCCAGCTTTAACATCCTTTAATCTATAATATGAACTACTTGGGAGATATTTATGAACATTATATAGCGAACTTGTAGAAAATGTTCTTGTTGGATATAAATCTCCACCATATACATTTACCCTCACTTTACTATCCACATGCAGCCTATCTTTATTATTTTTTAAACTCAACCTAACACGTGTTGTGCTTAAAAAACTAGACGATACGGGTGGTGAATATACACTATCGACAAATTTACATTCCAACTTTGGGGAATATATGGTGTTAGTGTCTCTTGAAAAGAATCTAAGTTGCGTATTCAGCGAAGAACTTTCTTCCGCAGAAGAAAACATCAATAAATATCCCGTGTTAGATGCTGAAAGATGATGAGTGAAAATATTTTTTACAGAACAATCAATATCCTTAGTTCCATAGTAAGTAAATCTTTGACTACTGGTTGGACTAGCTATAAAATAACTACCAGACCAATAAAGTGAAGCCGAATAAGATTCCCAGTTTGCAGGGGTTACAGTGGATGGGTAATAAGAGTAGCTTCCAAGTCCCATTTCCCACGTTTGAGAAGGAACTCTTATATCAACTGTATAATTCTCAGGAAGTTCTCTTGAATTACATTCATATAATTTTAAAAAAACATCATAAGTAGAGCCTGATAGATAATTTGAATATACATCATTAACATCATCGTTTGAGAATGAAATTAAAGCCCTACTAACTCCTACATCACTCTTGGTTAAAACAGAAAGTTCTAATAATTCATCAACTCCAGTATTGAGTGTTGAATTATACGAATAAATAGTTGTGTCTTTATTAGGTAATATTGATATAACTGCCATCTAAAATCATTTTATATAAATAGCAGATATTATCCATATAATCATAAAATAACCTATTCAAACTTATACCAACTATTACTATTTAATGGCTCTATGCCGTTTTTCACTTTTTATAATCTTGACTCGGTACACATTCTAATATCTTTATCTTATCGAAATTAAATATAACATATTCATATCCACGTTTAAATCCATCATATCCAAGTTTTTTAAAAAACATCGAATATAACTTATTAGCATCATATCTAAATTTACCTAATACTTCTTTTCGTGCCATATCAAAATCTCTTCCTATATATTTTTTCAACATATAGATGAAATTATCATAATACATTTTTTCATCTTCACTCGCATCTGATAATTTTATGATTTTTGAATAATCTTTTAAAATATCTTCTGTAATATCGGCATCGGAATCTTTTATATTTAATTCACTCTTATCTATTGATATGACAAATCTACCATAATCCAATGCCTTCCATATACTATCTGTAAAATAAAAACCCCATCCATATATTCCTCTAGCACCATCTACTATTTTAGAATCATCAAACTTATTGAAACATTGATTGGATGCGTGATATAGTATATCATCCCCTCTCATAACATCTTCTATTATTAATTTTAAAGATAGGCTATTTTTCATAATCTAATTTATGCGGGTTTATATAAATTTTACCAATACCCTGTAAATGTAGTATTGATTCCTATTAACTTTGAATATCTAGGAAGGCGACAAGCCCAATATTTAGGCTTAGTCTTATCTTTAGCATTAGGACAATCCATTCTTTTTGAAAAAGATTGTCTAGCTTTGGGGTCGTTTAATTTTACTTTTAAACCACCACCAGCCATTCCAAAAGAAACTTTTATCACCTTACCTGTTTTTGGATTTTTTGTAAAAACATAGAACTTTTTACTACCACCTCTTTTTGGTTTATTTAATTCCACCTTTTTACCTTTATACTCCGCTTCTGCAATAATCGAATCTATATCTAATATACAGTCTAAAGGAACACTCAATCCATTATATTCTCCAAAATTACCTATTTCAGTTTCTAAAATTTCATTGTCTGTCTCATTTAGCTCAATAATATTCATTTCCATCAAATTTCTAGCTTCTCTAAACAGAGAAAAATATTTACTGGAATATGGTCTAAATGTATTCTCACATAAAGGTATATTATTAGTTATATGATATTCCATACCCTCTGATAAAAAATTAATATTTTCTTTTAATGTTTTTAGTTTCGGGCCTTGAATACTATCTGAATTGCACTTACACATGGTTGGTTATTTTTATCTTTAAATCTTTTCCACCTTTTATAAGTCGGTGAAATTTATATTTTTCTAAGAATATAAATTCTTTTAAATTTATAGGAATATCATCTTCTATCTGATATTTCCAATCCGTATCTTCTAAGACTTCAATTGTTCTATCCGTCTCATCTCTATGCCACATTAATTCTATTGGGTCAATATCTTCCGAAAATGTTCTTATAAATGATTTTTCGGAAATTATATCATCTGTATAAGGACGCATCACCAACCTGATATATGTTCATAAACGGACTTCCCATTTTTTCTGACCATCCTAAGAACTTGTTTTCTATTTTTTTCTTTTGAAACGAAAGAAACATGTACCCATGATGGATTATTATTTTTATCAGGTGATTCTAATATCAATTGGTCGAAACTTAAATTTTTCAATATCCAATTGAATAATTGTTTATTAGTCGTTCCTGTCATACCATCACAATCTATATCAATAGCCTCTCCTGTCATATGTTGGCTGGTTTTTGAACCACCTATCGCTGTATTCAATTTTTTGCATCTAAAAAAAGAACTGATAGGGAGTTTTCGTTTAAAAGCATTACAAATCGGTTCATAAACGTATTTATATGTTTTTAAAATATTAGCAAATTGAGCATCGCTTGGCTCATTGTCTATTCCTTTTCTTAATGCTGTTTGAGATTTAAACGTCTCAGCATATGTACACCATTTTCCAACTTCTTTCATCTTATTAATAGGTTATAATTCGACCTTTTATGTCTATATCAGGAAATCTTATTTCAAATATAGAAGGGTCTATGGATGGATAAATAATATTATTTCTTTTAGCACTTGTCATATCATATGAATATGGAGAATAATTCCCACCACTAATGTTTTTTAAATCGACTTTGATGATAGACTGTACACCCGATACCATTGATATTCTATTATACAATTCACTTAAAATAATAGGTTGGTTTATTTGCCACGAATCTATCTTGAAAAAATCTTTTACAGCATCTATTGATTTCAATAACACCTCTTTATTGTTATAAGTAGGAAGAACTATAATATCAAAATCAACAGTGAAATTTACATAATAAGCATCTTTTATATTGATGCTATCAGTTATCATTCTATATTGACTCAAATATGTTCTAACATTCTTCTTGGCAAGTTCACTTACATTAGTTATTTTTTTATCAACATCATATCCCAATAGGTATAATGATATATTTGATACTGATTTGTCAAATTCACTTTGGAATATAGGCTCATTATCAACATATGCTTTAGCTATACCACCATACTTAGCTGGTAGGCTTAATGCTCTAATTAAGTAGTCATTTTTAGTCACTACTCTCGATTGACCAGTGAAATTTGAAAGCGCATTTAAACGTATTTCATCAACAGTTTCACCATCACGACCTCCTTTTGCAGAAGATGGATTGTTAACTGCTATTGAATTTCTTACAAAAGAACTTATTCCGATATTTAAGTTTGATTTAGGAGTAAGCACTACTGATGATATATTAGAAATGTCATTAGAAGGCACATTTGAATCAAATCCACCACCAACTAAATATCTTATTGTCAATGTGGTGTTACTAGGAGAAAGTCCATAAGTGTTAGTGAACAAGAAATTCAAACTATCATATGAATAATTCAATTTACTCTTACTATCAATTAGACCAATTCCTACATTATCGGGGTTTGGTACTATTTCTTCATCAGCATAATTAGAAGTTCCTGAACCGAACTCTAAAACCAATGTGTTATCATGTGTAAATCTACTTGTAAATCTCCTATTTACCTTTTTTATCTTTAAAATATACTCAGCTTCTGAATTATCAGACTTTACATCTTCAAAAACACTATCCTGAGCTAAATAATCTACTTCATGCCATTTATTACCATCACTGTCATATATATCTAAAATACCAATTATATTATTATCATTTATCTCAATATTTAGAAACTTTTTGCGTTCTCCCACCGAATAAGTCGTAGATTTAACTTCTGCTGAGATAGCTGATGCTTTTTTTGATAATAAATAATATTCTGGTTGAGAGGTTGATACATTCTTACTATAAACCTGAACCTTTGTTGGATTAAAAGATGAAGAGTATGAAAAATCAACAGCATCTTGAATTAAAAACGATTTACCAGTCGAAACTGATTGTAACACCGTCTCTGGGGACAAATATAATGCGTAATCGAAGTCAGGTATAGACGACCCACTTATTATTTTTGATGGAATTTGTTGAAAAACATCAATTTCAACTATTGAAGGAAATGTTACTTTTGGTTTATACCCCAACTGATAAGATATTGCATATAGGTTCTTTTTTTCCTTTGCAAATAATAAAAAATTCTCTTGAATTTGGGTATCTTGATAAAAACTCAATACATCAGCCACCATCGCAGCTTGCTCCATGAATATTAAACCTATACTATCCTCACTGAAGTCGTTATAGGTATTCGGAAAATAGGTTTTGGTTAAATCTTTTAATGACTTTTTAAAATCATCATAGGTTTTGTTGATATATTGTATATTGCTTTTTTCCATTAAATTGTAATTTCTAGTGTATCCTCTCGTTCTGACCTATATTTGTATTTTATCTTTATTACATAACCATTGTTTTCCCTACTCATACTAACATCCGACGTAATAACGTCTGAAAAATGAGAATTAATCGCATCTTGTAGAACTCTTTCTATTCCATCACTTTCTTCACTCTGCTGTTCAAAAAGATAATATGATAGATTAGCCCCATATCCAACATTCATGTATCGCTCCCCATGATTGGTAAGTATGTAATTGATTAAATTATATCTAACCTGTTCACGTGGCGAAAAGGTGGAAGTAAAAACTCCACCTGAGTTGAATGGTAGGGAAATACCATATCCTAACTTTCTATTAAACTGAACAGTGTCGTTACTTATGAATCTCATCCCAATCTAAAATTTAGAAAATCTTCTTGTTTCATTCTACCAGCCACGTCTTTGAATAAATTGGCAACGGACGCATTTTCATTCACTTGATTGGTAGGAGAACCCACACCTCCTGCTCCCACCTTCACATCTCCCCCAATAGCTCCAAAATCAGATAATAATTTTTGACGGAAATCATTTACTTCCCCTTTATTACTATCTTGTGGTTGCCTATTAGTTACATTAAATATCGGCTGTTTAGTTTCAACTAACGTATTTTGGTTTTTTAACAAAAGTTCAACCAACAAACTTTTAAGTTCATCTCGGATAGCCTTTCTTACACTTTCTTCGATAATTCCAGTTAATTCACTAGCTTTCATACATATAAATATTTAGAAATTGTTGTTTATTTATTTTCATCTATTTTTAATCTCAATTCTTCTATTAAAACATCTGGATTCAATGTATATGATGACTGTGTTCTGTATTTAACGACCATTTCAGAATCATATGCCACCGCATATCTTTTCTTTGCTCCCTCCACTTTACTAACATCTTCAATTATATCAAATTTATATCCTTTGTACATCATTCCCTTTATTATAGCAAATTTATAATCAGAATTGATTGGATTTATATTTTCTTCTGAATACACTATCATAGCCGATGATTTACTTTCAATTTCACTAATATCCCCCTCAACAGTGTTTAGTAAATTTGAAGATGTTTTCAATAATTGGGCGATTGAATCAATTATTTTTTTCAATTCTATCAACTTAGATGAAAGCTTCATAATCAACCCAACGGTAATAGGAAAAGGTGCAGTTGGTAACGGAAGAATACTGAATACACTGATAATTTTATTTAAACTATTTATTAATGTTGATATTCTTTCAATGAATTTTTTCAAAAAATCTATATCAGACTTTGTTTTGTTGATAAGCGGTAGAATTTTATTTATATCATCCCCCCTATCAATTGAAGCGTTGATAGTTTCTATATTTTTAAATATATTTTTCAGGAGTGTTGATAACAATCCACCTATCTTCTCTATCATATTGTATAATTCTGTTTAGATTTTATTCTTTCTATATCTTTAAGTAAATTGTCCACTGAAACTTTTAATTGCACAGAGGCAGTGTTTAATTCCAATATAGGTGTTCCCATTGGTGTTGATTTAACAGAAGAAAGACTTTGTGTGAAAATAGATAGTTTTTTCAATAAAGTTTTTAGTAATTTATATGTACTTTCTCCTAACAAAAGAGGTTCTTTTTCATTCTTAGATTCAACCCCTAGATATATTTTAGGGGCATTAACAATAAAATGACTTTCGCTGTCTATATTTACACTTCCATTAGATGCTAATAAAATTGATTTATCAGCGAATACAAGCACAGAATCTTCTGCTGCATTAAAAACAAGTCTCCCTGAGTTCAATACAATTTGCCTTTTCTTATATGTATTTATATCTTCTGGTTTGTAGCTCATTGATTATTATATAGTTCGTAGCATTTATTATATATATCTCTAACATCCCTCATTGAGAATCTTGTTACGTGTGAATAATAACTGATATTCTTATCGGGAAATTTTGGGAAACAATCCCACTGTCTTGATAATTGGCTAATAACAGGTGTTATATGATTATCATCATTTATGTACTTATGAAGAAATTGATAGTATAAAGGATAGTTTTTAAATACATTTTTTCTCAAAATAGAATCACATGCTAAATCCTGATTCTTTTTATTAAACTCAAATGATGGTTTATATGTCTCCCATGTAGCCTTTATAAATTGGTATCTACCACTCGCAGATGATAATAATTTATATGTAACCCCATCACTCCCCTTAAAATATGCACCATCTTTCAATATAGTCGTGGGATGACCCCCCGTATAATTAACATTCCAATCAGATATAACTAATGATTTAGTTCTACTATATCCTACAATTATATCATATCCATTTTTACTCTGTCCCAATGTACCCTCACAATAAGATATAGTGTCTAATAAAGCTCTTATCTGTAAAGGAATAGATGAATCAACCCCTCCAACATACGGTGATTTCAATACCGATTTATTGATTCTCACAGGTTTTACCTGTGCTGGTAGTTTTCCTTCAACTATTTCCATATCAACCGTTTCTATTTTCCCCATAAAATCGATATATGATATAGGGGTGACTACTTCCAATACACTTTCATCACTTTCACTAAATTCTTCTCTTTTAAATACCTCTAGTTTCAATGAACCTGTCGGAGTTAGGGGTATTTGACTATAATCTGATGTTGAAAATTCTTTACTATCACTCTCTATCTTACTTTCAGTTGGAATATTTTCTATCTTAGAAATACCATCTGATGTTTTAGTTACAACTAAATCCACATCAAATGATTTCAATTTAGTATATGCAGGAATTATAGGTATCACTATGTTATTAGAAACTAACATGAATGAATCTTTTTCATAATCTTCGGTAACAAATCCATTTCCTGTATTATTTGTTCTATTATTTATGATGGTCAATGAATTACCTTTTCCATCATTCCCCATTCTTATAGAATTACCCCATCTTCCCTCTAATATAAAATCACCTTCTCTGGGTAATAATGGAGTGAAATTGTTATTTTTAAACTCCCAATCTTTTAGCTCTTCTTGTGAAAAAAATAATTGATTTACTTGAGGGTTATTAAATAAGTTGACATCTGAAATATAATAAGTGGAACTATATGAATTCTTACTATCTGTAAGAGCAGAAGGAAGTCCGTTGACAATAAAAATAGTCTCATATCGTATGGGATAATGTTTTACAAATGGTAAAAGTGGATATGCAATTAAATGAGTATTTCCGTTTTCACTTTTATCTTCGTTTATCAACTGATATTTAACCACTCCAATAGAACGTTCCTTTCCTAACTTATCATATTCCTTATGAGAACTATCTAAGATAATATCTTCAACTCTTCCAATTTGAAATGAAACAGACTTATTACTATCTAATGGTAAAAAAGAAGATTCTCCTAAATATGATTTAATCATGGAAGTTTTATACTTTTACTATTTTTTAATAATTCTGACAGTTCTTTTTCCAATCCACCCATTTCTTTGTCACTATCTCCCGCTTCTTTTGCCAAGACTTTCTGCAATATACTCATTAGCATTATCATGTTAGATGAATTCTTAGCCCCTGCATCTAAATATGATTTAATTATAGGGGTGAAATGAATAGCATCTGACTTTTCTGAGATGAATGGTACGATTTGTGAAATCACGTCGTCTATCATCTCTTTTTTATCTCTATATTCGTTATAAATTTCCTCAGTTAAATCCGAATATTTGATATTTTTGAATATTTTTTCATCTAATGTCGTTTTCGACTTCATATTTCTTATATATTTTAATCAATAGTACCTGTTTGTTCATATCTTTCGTTCAATAATAAATATAACTTTTTAAGGGAAAGAAACACTTCGTTTATTTTTGGTTGAGATACCTCTGTTATAGATTTTATATACACATTAAGTGACCTTCTATCAAAGATTTCAACTTTCTTTCTCTCTTTTAAAATAGAAATAAACGAATCAACCACCTGTCTCTCTGGTTTTCCCTTGAATAAATATCTATCATTTTTTTCCAAATAGTCTATGAATAAATCTGTAAAATAATCCGTCGATTCTTCATGTTTTTCATATTCATTCAACTCATATTTGCTGTACGATAGGTCAAGAGCATCCACTTCAGCAGGTTCGCTTTTCTGAATAAGACGTTTGTGATTTTTTTCATTATATTGAATGAGAAATCTTTTAGCAGCCGTTCCAAAATAAGAATAAGCCTTTCCCATCGCAGGGTTGTATAAATGTAGATTATTGTATAAATGAATTATAACTTCATGTTTCAACTGACGCATTGAATCCACGTCGGTATAATAAAACTTAAATTTATGAACAATATTTTCTACCAATTTATCAAACACATTATGAATAAACTTTTCATAAATCGCATTTTTAGTAACATAACTTTCAGATTGATTATATCTGATAATAGCATCTTGTGTTTCTTTTGTAAAATAGACAACACGTTTTCTTTTATAATTTTGTCCAAGCATATATAAAAACAATAAAGGTTTCAGTAAAACTGAAACCTTTATTAACAAACAATTTAGTAACCAACAAAATATTATAACAAATCTTTATCTGCGTCGTTTAATAGATTTTGAATTTCTTTAAGCATGGTGAAAAAATAACCAACTTCATCATCTGCTTCAAAGCTACCTTTATAATCTATTTCTTTCAATTTTAAGTCACTGTGCCGTATTATTTTAGACATAACTTCTTTCTTTTCTTCCCAATCCACCATATATTTTTCATACTGGTTCACTTTTCGCATTGATAAAATCAACAACACTGATAATATCAAACATATCACTGATACTACATAAATCATTGGTTTGAAATTAAACTTGCCTGATGTATTAAATGGTGTAATTGTCTAGTTTTCAAATCAGAATTAGACATTATATATCCTTTGTTTTCTTCTTCATACAATCCCTGATATAATTTGATTGCATAAAATTCATTTTCAGAAACAGGAACTCCTATATGAGATAAATTATATAAAGTTCTGTCTGAATTTTTCATAAATGGTACTTCTGGGTTGTTCTTAAATAAGATTCCCTTTTTTACCTCCCAATCCACTGTATTTTCAACAAGCACTGGTTTATTTAGGTGTAAAACTTTTCCTAATTCACACAAAATAGCAGAAAATAATAGTTCATTCCCATTATAGGTGATTGGTGTATATTTAGACCAAATTCCATGTAAATGTTTAGCAACCTCTACTAATTTTAAGGTTTTCTCAACAAATCCTCCATAATAACAATACCCAATGTCAGTAAATCTATTAGCTGGTGAGGATGCTACATTATCAGCGTTATCTGAAATGTACGACATAATAATAGATTTTCTAGGTTCTGTTAATTTTTCCAACAAAAGACAATATTTATCAAAATTGTCTTTTATTTGTTCTGTTGTTAGCATGTTTCTTTTAGTTGGTTTTATTTATTTGCAAAAGTACAAAGAAAAATTAATATATCAAAATATTATTGAAAATATTTTATTAGATGACAGATATTTAAGAAAACCCATCAAATTTCATCTGAGATGAATTTTATTAAGTCTGACATATATTTTATCAATTAAAAGAAAATAATCGAACACAGGGCAAATTTGGTGGCTTAAATTCAATTCTGATAGTTATATTATATGATGTTTAATGTTTAGGATTCATTTGTATATTTCATTTTTTATCGTTAAATTTGCATATGTTTTTTTTTTTGAAAAAAATATCAAATATTATTTGTAAATGTGAATTATTGGATTATTTCACGCATACGTGTACACATGCAGGCGCATTATATAGTTTTATCATTATTAACCTTTTAGACTATAATTTAAAACAAATAGACTAAGAAAACATTTAAAATAATTTTAAAACATTTCAAACATTTAAAATATAATTCAAAAAAAAACATTTAAAATATCATTTAAACATTTTAAACATTTAAAATTATATTATATACTAATTTAATAATATAAATAATATTAATAACACGTGCGTGTATGAGAAAACAATTTAATACGTTTGTTCCAACATTTATTTCAACAGAAATAGACCCAGTTGAATGGTCTGATATAGTTTTTAAACATAGAACTAATAAAATTACATTTTTTGTTAAAAACAGAGCATCTCAGAGTGAAAATTTTGAGAAGTTAGTTGAGATATTAAAAAAATTAAAAGAAGAGGAACTAATTTACTCTGAAAAACTGTTATGTAATAGTAGAATTCTAAACAAAGATAGTTTACAGAAAACATATAGTAAATCAGGTGTAAAATTTAAAACATTAAGTTCTATTTGGAAAGAAGTACCTATAACCAAGTTAAAGTTAGATAAAAATTATTATTATTGTATCACTCAGAATTCAAGACAAGCCACTAAAAACTACATAGATGAAGATTTTTTTAACTTTTTAGAAAATAATAATATGCTTGAATGTATATTCTATTCAGCTTATAAAGAAAGATATATTTTAAATGAAAAGGGAAACAGAGTAGCAGACTATGTTTATAAAAAAGTAGATAAATCTTTAACTCCTATGAGAGAGTGGATGAGAAACAGAGCTAAACGTCTATCAGAAATTAAAAAAACAAGAAAAAACAAGAAAAATGTACAACAAAGTTCATCTAATTCCTAAATTATCAACATTGACAAGTAGAAATCGAGCTAACACATCAGTAAGTTTCGCTAATGGTATATGGAACACTCCTGTTATACCAGCTAACATGAAATGTGTAATAGACTTTGATATGGCAGAAAAACTAATAGATAATAATCATTTTTATATTCTCCATAGATTTTACAACCAACAGACTATTATAGATTGGGTCAAATCATACTCCATAAGGAAAAAAAATAGTTATATATCTCTTTCTGTTGGAGTAAAAGAGGAAGATATTGAAATGTTAAAAAAAATAAAAGATAATGGAAACTATGTTGATTGTATAACAATAGATATAGCTCATGGTCACTCAGTTTTAGTAAAAGATACAATTGATAACATCAGAGATATTTTCAATGACACTTTTATCATAGCAGGAAATGTTGCAACTGCTAATGGAGTTGAGTATTTAACAGAATGTGGAGCAAATGCTGTTAAAGTTGGTATATCTATGGGAGCATCTTGTATAACTTATAACAAAACTGGGTTTGGAGTACCTCAATTCACCTCAATATTAAGTTGTTCAGAAAGGAGTACAATTCCTATCATTGGAGATGGTGGAATTAGAGAAAACGGGGATATAGCAAAAGCATTGGTTGCTGGTGCTACAATGGTAATGGTAGGGGGAATGTTTGCTTCTCTAAGTGATAGCCCATCAGACATCATTGAAACATCTTCAGGTATGAAAAAAATATATTATGGTTCAGCATCAGAGTTTAATAAAGGACATAGGAAAAATATAGAAGGTAAGCGCATAGAAATAGAATACACTCCAATGACCTATTTAGAAAAATACAAAGAAATAAAAGAAGACCTACAATCAGCTATTTCTTATGGAGGTGGCACAGACCTATCTTGTTTTAACTCAGTCGAATATGGATATTTATAATAAAGAAATATGAAAAAATCATTCAAATTAGAAGAAAAGGCAAAGCTATTGCAAATTTTTAACAAAATAAAAAGGAAATTTGAAAAAGCTAATAAAATATTCTCATTTAACGTAACTGATGTCAATCCGTTAGATGGTGTCTTTGAAATAGAATATCCAAATGAATATTCAACTATTATTGATTCGTTTTTCAAAACATATCATAGTAAAACAAGAAAATAGTTGAGCGAAATAGAGGTTTCGATTATTCACATAATCAAATAATATTATGAAATTACAATTTCCATATGCACAGAAACCGAGAAACGAAGGTAAAAAAGTAACATTAGAAGAAGAATATAATTTATATTACATAATTCTTTATAATTTGAAAAATCTAAAAAAAATAAATGAATCTTCTTATGCTCGAATAGAAAAAATGATAAAATTTTATGAAGATTCGGAAAATTACGAAAGATGTGCGTTTTTAAATAACTTCTTAAAGCAGTTGAAATAGAAATGTATATTAAAACGATTAAATGAATAAATGGGGAAATTATTAGAACTTCTTTTAAGAGATAAATTAAATCGTTGTAATCATTATTTCAATAAAATTACATCTGGTGAAAAAGTTGAAGAAGAATATATTAGAAAAATGATTAAAGCATTTGAAGATATTGAGGATTATGAAAAATGTCAATTTTTAGTTGATTATTTAAGAAATAGACAATAACAATGACTTACGAACAACAATATCTAAACATCTTACACAATATATTAGAAGATGGATGGAAAAAGAAAACGAGAAATGGTAGTACAAAGAGTTTATTTGGAAAATCAATTAGTCACAAAATGTCGGATGGATTTCCCATCCTAACCACTCGTAAAATCAATTTTAAAAACGCAGTTGTAGAACTTCTTTGGTTTTTAAAAGGAAACACCTCAATAAAATTTCTTTTAGAAAACAATTGTCACATTTGGACGGGAGATTGTTACTCTAAGTATCTAAAATTCACAAGGAATTTAGAAGAACCTGATTATAGATATTTAGTTGATAGTCCAGAAGATAATAAAATGAGACCTTTCACCGTAAAGGAATTTGAAAATCAAATTATTAATGATTCTGCATTTAGTAGTCAATTTGGTGATGTTGGTAAACTTTATCCATATCAATGGAGAACATTTGACACGATTGATGGTGCAACCATTGACCAAATTCAATATGTTATTGATGAATTAAAAACATCACCCGACAGCAGAAGGATTTGTGTGGATAGTTGGGATGTTGAGAATTTAGGAAATATGATTATTTATCCATGTCATCCATTCTTCCAATTTTTTTCACGAGAATTGACATTTACTGAACGATATTCTTATTTCTGTAATCTGATGAACAAAGGTGGTATATCGTTCAATATAGAAGAAAATCATCAAGGACTAAGTGAAGAAGAAATAACAAAAGAACTTGATTGGGCTAACGTTCCAAAACGTAACGTTTCGCTACAATTTACAATGAGAAGTAGCGATGTCCCATTAGGGCTTCCTACAAATATGATGGTGTATGCTTTATTATTGGAAATGGTAGCAAAGGAAGTAAATATGATACCAGACGAGTTGTTATACAATGGTGGCGATGTTCATATTTATGAAAATCAAATAGAAGGAGTAAAGGAGCAATTATCAAGAACTCCATTGGTTCTTCCAACATTGAAAATGAAGAATAGAAAATCTATTAATGACTATCGAGTAGAAGATTTTGAGTTGGTAGATTATAATCATCACAATCCCATTAAATATCCATTAAGTAATTAAATGAAAACACATTAATTGTAATTGATATTTACGATAAAATAAGGAATCTGCGGATGAAAACGGATAAATGGGTTGGAATGAAGGAAATTGTTGAGAAGCTTTCTAATGTAAAAATATATGAACTTTAAATTTACACAAGAACAAAAACAAATTATTGAAGATTGTGATGAAGAAAAAGCATTGGCTTATTTATTAAATAATAATTGTTGTTTTTTAAATACTATCAAAGTTCCTTTTTCAAAAAAAGAACAATACACTACAATAATTTATGTAAATGTAAATGATGTTTTTTGTTGGGGATGTGCGGATGCAGAACCAATTAGTAATAATGATGGCGAATATCCAAGTGAAATAATGGATTTATATAAACAACATATAAAAAACAATAAATGGGGCTTGGAAAAATGGGTATGTTTGAAAAGAAATATGCAACCACAATTTGCCATAAAAAGAGACATGATTGCTGATAATTTTTGGGATATAGAATTAGAATCGTTACCTAAAAATATATATGATAAACAAAAATTACAATGAAAAAATTTAGAATCATTCAATTATTAACATTTATTCATTACATACATCATATTCGCTATTCTTATGGATGGAAAATTCCGTTTTTTAATTTTGCATATTTCAAAAAAGATGGAATAAAACGAATCGAGGATAGTTTATATCATAACTGTACTTTATCAGGACGTTACTAATTATTGGATATTTTAGATAGAAGAATTATACCACTAACTAATATATTTGATATTTATATCAAAAATAGCAAGTGTTATCATTAGTCCAACTTCTAACTGAATCTATTAACGGGGATAAAATAAAACAAGCCATTGAAAATGGTGATGTTATTGAGTTCTTTTACAAAAATATCGACGGAACACCTGACGATAAATATCACAAAAGATTTGTAGAACCTTTTACATTAGGTTATCATAGAAAAACTGGAAATGAAGTTGTCGCAGGGTGGCATGTAAATGGCTGGAGTAAAAGACAAAGAATACCTGAATGGAGGTTATATCGAATAGATATGATGAAAAATATTCGTATCGTTACACGTAAAAAGAGAGTGGTTCGTAAAGGATATAACCCACCAGATAGTCGAATGGCTACTGTCACATCTGATATGTCAATGTTCTTCGCACCATCAACTAAGAGAAATAAATTCAATAAAGGTCGAGCGAAACAAAAAATTGTCAATGCTGACGAAGAGACAGAAATAAGTTAGAAATTATTTGTTTTATAACTTATTTCTGTTTAATTTTGCTTTTTATTCTAAAAAAACAAAACAAAAAAACAAAACAATGATAACTTTAAAAGAATTTACCCTCGATAAGGGTACAAAAAACCTAAATGGTAATTATGAATTATCATCTGAATTAATTGATACCTATAAAGATGAGATTTCAAAATTAAAAGAATTTAAAAATGTTAAACTGACATCATTTCGACGTGATAATAGGGATGTTCTCAATGAAATATCAGTAATATTGTATGATAATGATGAATTGAAAAAAGATATTGCTCTATATAGTGTTGAGTTAATACCAATTGGTTATGCTTCTGATTGTCTTATGAACCCAGTGAAAGATGGAGCAACTGTCATTCAAAATCTCATGAAACCAAATCATAGCATTGTTAGTTATATTTGTTTTACTGTTAATGTTGAACAAACAAAAGAAGAATCGCTAAGAGATGATTTACATTCTATTCTCGACAAAATATTAGAAAATCCAACAGAATATGTAGCAACTCCTATTATGGGATTGAAAATAACTGGAGTTTTTGGTAATTGATTGATAAAAATTGAAATATATAAAAGTAATTTTTTAAATAAACAAATGACAAATCAAGAATTATTTGATAAGATTTCAACTATTCTACAAGATGAAAGTGTTGAAAAGATTGAAGTGACTAAGGGACGAATTAATGGAGATGAAATTGTATTAACAATTAAATGTTTTAAGACATCATTTGAAACCGAAATCGGATTCAGTAAAAAAGAAACAATTGTGGAACAAGAAGTAGTAGTAGCAGATGCTCTTTCAGAGCGTGTAATCAAAGCATTGTTAGAAAAAAAGAATGTTTTTGCAGAATTATCTCTTTCAAAAGAGGATAAGTATGAGATATTGAGTAGATATGGGCTTCAACCAAGTGATTATTACGAACAATTTTGGAAATAATGGAAAAAACAGAAAAACTTGTCCTTTTAACAGAATTGTTAGATAGAGTATATGTTCAAGGAACTATGTTTGATACCTTTATTGGTGATTCTGATTTGTTTAATGATAATCAATATAGTGATATGTTAGAATCAGTAGAAGATGTTACAGATGCTATGGCAAATCTATATCAAAAAATAGCACAAGCTATTGAAGAACAAGTTATGTATCAAATAGCACATAGTATATTAAAATCAGTTAAATAAATATGCTTCCTATTGAATTTTTAGAACAATCTATTGAATATTATTCCATAAACCCGACGTTGAGAAATGTTGGGTATTTGTGTGAGGAATCTAATTTCTTTTCTAAGTTTTTAACAAAAATACCAACAAATATAACAAAGGAAAAAAAGTCTGAGATTGAAGGAATGTCTTTTGTCACTATATTTGAAAATTATCCAACCAACATAGTAAAGGATATAAAAGATTTTTCTAATAAATTCATACAGGAAGTTGAATATCTATCAATAAATGATTATTTTTGGAATAAGGATGAATTAAGTGACGCAGGAATAGATAGAAAAAAATGGATTGAAAGTAAATATATTTGAAATGAATTTTGACTACTTAGATATATCTGAATATTCAAAGGAGTTATATAATATCGTTTCAATTGGATATAGTTACGAACATATGAAAAATTTCATAGGATGTATAAGATATTTGGATGGAAAAATGATTTATTTTTTAAGATAAATTATTTTTTTGTTTATATTCCATATATGTATATAAAAATATGAATATATGGAACGAAATAATAAATTAACATCCACTGATATTTTAACTGAATTGCAGAGAAGTTTCAAATCATTGGCAATTATGAGAGATTTTAGCCAACAGAAACTATTAAATAGAGCAATGCATTTGTATTTAACTGACATTGAATTTAGAAACAAGATAGAGGCTCATTTAGATTTAAAAACATCGGGAAGTCAATATTAAAATTTATGCACAGTTATATAGAAAAGGAAAAAAGAAAAAAGATTCTTTTAATCAGTGATGATATTAGGACTCATAGTGGAGTAGCTACTATTTCGAGAGAAATCATAGTTAATTCTGCTCATGTTTATAATTGGATTTGTATTGGGGGGCTTCAAGCGCATCCCGATAAAGGTGTTAGATTTGACATGTCTATAAGTGTCAATGAGGTGGCGAATTTAAAAGACAGTTGGGTTCATTCAATAGCAGTAGATGGATATGGAGATGATGATTTAGTCAAATTCCTAATTAAAACAGAAAAACCAGATGCTTTGTTGATAATTACAGACCCTCGTTATTATGGTTGGTTGTTTAGTGTTGAGCGTGAAATACGAACACAAATACCAATTATTTATTATAACATTTGGGATGATTTACCTCTACCGATGTATAATAAACCGTTTTATGAATCATGTGATGCACTTCTTGCTATATCAAAACAAACTCTTAATATCAATAAGTTGGTGTTAAAGGAAAAGGCGGTAGATAAACACATTTCATATGTTCCACATGGAATAAATCATAAAGCTTTTTATCCACTTGTTATTGAAACAAAGGAATATTTGGAATTTAAGAATAAACTTTTCGGAGGAAAAAAATTAGATTTCACTTTGTTATGGAATTCAAGAAATATCAGACGAAAATCTCCTGCTGATGTCTTATTGTCCTTTAAATTATTTTGTGACAAACTTTCTAACGACGAAATAAAGAAAGTTGGACTAGTTTTACATACAGACCCGATAGATAATAATGGAACTGATTTAATAGCAGTGAAGGATATGTTGTTTGGGGATGATTCTAAATATAACATCATATTTACTAACTCTAAATACGGAGTAGAAGATATGAATTTTCTATATAATTCCGTAGATGCAAGTATTTTAATATCTTCTAACGAAGGGTGGGGTCTATCGCTGACAGAATCGATGATGACTGGTAGAATGATAATCGGAAATGTGACAGGTGGTATTCAAGACCAAATGAGATTTGAAGATGAAGATGGAAATTGGATAAATTTCAATGAAACCTTTCAAAGTAATCATAGAGGTAGGTATAAAAAATGTGGAAAATGGGCTATTCCAGTTTTTCCATCAAATATATCTTTACTGGGAAGTCCTCCTACACCATATATTTTCGACGATAGAGTTGACCCACATGAGGTTGCTGATAAGATATATGAAGTTTATAAAATACCATTAGAAGAAAGATTGGAAAATGGATTGGCTGGAAGAGCTTGGGCTATTTCCGAAGAAGCTAAAATGCGGTCAATTGATATGGCAGATGGTATTATTGATGGTATAGAGGCGACATTAAAGAATGTTAAAAAAAGAAACAGATTTGATGTTATTAAAGTTAAAAAGTTAGAAAATAAACATTATCAAAAATATCCAATTTCATTGTGAAAAAATACGCTGTAATAACTTCTTGTTTCGATACGCTTTCTGGATATGGGAAAAAATCATATGATATTTGTAAATCTATCATTGATTTGAAGCATGAAGAATGGGACATCCATTTAATTAGTTTAAAATGGGGAAATACTAAATTTGGTTACTTACCAGATGACGATTATGTTAAAAAATATTCAAAAGATAACACGCTTCATAGAAAACCAGACATTTACATCCATGTTGGAATTCCAAATGAATTTAATCCAATAGGGGAATATAATATATTATTCACATCGGGTATTGAAACTACTATTGCACCTTCAGGATGGATTGAGGGGTGTAATAAAGCAGATTTAATCATTGTTCCATCTGAATTTACAAAAAAAGTATTTTTGGATAGTAAATATGAATTAAGAGATGATTCTAACGGAACAACTACTCCTATTGAAATAAAAAAACCTATAAAGGTGTTATTTGAGGGGTTTAATGAAGATATATTTAGACCACTGAACTCTATGAAAGATTATAAATCTGAAGAATTAACTAATATGATGAAAAATATTAGTGAAGATTTTTGCTTTCTATTTGTAGGAACGTGGTTGCAAGGAAATTTAGGTCAAGATAGAAAAGATGTTGGAATGTTGATTAAAGTTTTCTTAGAAACCTTTAAAAACAAAGTGAATAACAGACCTGCGTTGATATTAAAAACAAGCGGGGCTACTACTTCAATTTTGGATAGAGATGATATTCTTAATAAGATAGACTCGATTAGAAAAACAGTAACAGCTACTATCCTTCCTAATATTTATTTGATACATGGGGAACTGAGTGACGATGAAATGAATGAATTATATAATCATCGTAAAGTTAAATCTTTTGTATCTTTCACTAAGGGTGAAGGATTTGGAAAACCCATATTAGAGTTCACATCTGCAACAGCTAAACCTATTATAGTTTCTAATTGGAGTGGTCATTTAGATTATTTAGATAAGAGATTTGTTAATTTGTTGGGTGGTAGTTTGACAAAATTAGACCCAAGTTCAGTTGTGAAAGATATGTTGATTCCAGAATCTTCTTGGTTCACTGTTAATTATCAAGATAGTGCTAGAATCATGGCGGATGTTTTTGATAATTATAAGAACTATACAAGCGGGGCTAAATTGCAACAAATATATTCGAGTAAATATTCATTAAGTATGATGAAAGAAGAGTTGAATCGATTGATAGATGAATGTATACCAGTTGAAAGAGAAATAATACTTCCAGATTTTGTTAAATTTGATTATGATTTACCATGAAAGATAAAGACTTTGAATTAGAAATGGAATATACCTTATCAACAGATAGGTGTCCATGTGGAGAGGGGGAAGAAGTTGTTAATATCAATGAATTGAACAGCTCTATATGTAAATCATGTGGATTGACCTGTGTTAAATCTATCAATGAGGTAGGTATAGATGGGAATCTCATGTTAAAATCGTATATGAAATCGGATTTAGTCCCTGAACTCTATAAAGACGTGGCTATGTTAGATGGAAATGGGGAATTTTGGTCTCCTTTCTTTTTCTCTAATAAGAATTTAATTATGTTCTTAGATGGTTCTAATAAAGAAGAATGTAAATGGCGAATTTGTCCAATAGAGGATGGTCGTGCTAATTTTGAAAAATCAATCTTATATCCCTATCATTTTTTTGAAGAAGCATGTGCTTCAATAGGATTGTCCCTTGATAAAGTATGAAAATAACATATTATATAACGGTGTGTGATGAAGAAGAAGAATTAAAACGACTTCTTGAAGCTATAGTTCCTAAATTAATGGAGGATGAAATAATTATTCAATATGATGTAACACGGGTTACTGATAATGTGAAGATTGTTATTGACTCCTTTATAGAGAAACATCAAAACATCCGAAGTTATGGGTATCCATTGAATAATCATTTCGCTGAATTTAAGAATAAAATATTTGATTACTCTCCAACAGGGGATTATATAATTCAAATAGATGCTGATGAACTACCTTCTGATTTATTTATTAATTATATAAAAAATGTCTTGGTTGTAAACGATGTTATTGATATATTTGCTATTCCAAGAAGAAATAAAGTTATAGGGATAACGCCTGAACACTTAAAGAAATGGAATTGGAAAATGGATGAATTTGGTTGGATAAATGGAGAGGATTACCAATGGAGAATTTTGAAAAACAATGGAAAGATAAAATGGATTAATAAAGTGCATGAAAAATTGTCTAATTATAAAACATATTCTTATCTTCCTCCTAAAATGTATTTCAATCACATTAAGACAATAGAAAAACAAGAATCACAAAATAACTATTATTCTAATTTATAATGCCAATTGATGTTATAGAATATAAAGGACACACCTACCCATCATTTCAGACGGAAGGTAATGCAGCTCAATTTATTATTCCTTTTGCCAAGAAAGTGTGTAAAGGAATTGGAATTGATGTTGGATGTAAACATAAAGATTGGGCGTTTCCAACTTCCATACCTATTGATTTAGAATTTAAAGAGCTAGATGAAAAAGGTCAATTATTTCAGGCATTAAATCTTCCATCTGGAAAGTTCGATTATATATTTAGTAGTCATTGTTTAGAACATATCAATGATTGGGTAGGAGTGTTAGATTATTGGAAAACTAAACTTGTTCAGGGAGGAGTTTTATTTCTTTATCTTCCTGATTACAGTCAAGAATATTGGAGAGTGTGGAATAACAGAAAGCATATTCATCAATTGCACCCAACTATATTAAAGGATTTTTTATCTGATAGGGGGTGGAAAAATATATTTACAAGTGAAGTGGATTTGAACAACTCATTTTGTGTAATGGCTGAAAATAATGGATAATAACATAAGAGATAATATCAAGAAAACAATCAATAATTTAGAAGAGGTTGTTAAAAAATACAATGAACTTGTTGAAGTCTATAAAGAGCATATAATTATGTGTGAAGATATGATTAAACAACTCAAAGAATATATAGAATGGAAGGAAAAGTGATATATATTCAAAATACACTTCAATGGTTCTATAATGGAATTGATAGAGATGATTTTGATGATTTGATAAATAGTGGTGAATTGCTGAAAACAAAAACTGAAATCCAATACTTAGTGATAAAAGAAGAAATTGAATGAATATTCATCGGGTAATAATTATGTTGGAAAAATAGAATGAGTTTGATATTTATATCAAAAACATCCCTTGAAATCATTTATAATAAGCCTATTTAGCTCAAAAGGTGCTATATCATCAAAAAGATTTGCAGCTCTCACTACATTATTTGTAATAGATGTTATATCTATTATAGATTTGTTAACAAATTATGAAATAAGTAAATTCATATTCGATGGGCTATTGACAATTGTTCTTATTGGACTTGGTTTCACAACTATCGAAAAATTTAAAAAATCAAATAATGAACCTGAAAAAGATTCTAAAGGAGAGCCTGAGCAAAATAGTTTATAATGGAGTGTCTTATAGACTTAAAATAGATGCAAATGAAGACCCAACAAAACAGGGTATTCGTATTCAATTGACACCATTGAACGGAGAGCCTGTATCGGAAGAATTATCAACTCAATTGCAATTGAGATTAAATCAGAATTTAGGAAAAATTGGGTTATCCGTTGATATAGACGGAGATGTTGCATATGAAAATACTGTTGGATATTTAATTAGACTTATTTATTTTGAAAAATTAATCAAAGATAGCTTTGTCGACCAAACAAAAAGTACCTGATTTATTCATTCAATATCCAAGCGAAGAAACTCTATCGGCTTTGGAGAAAACAGATTGGTTTCTATCTGCCATATATGATAATTTATATATGACATTAAAGAAGTCGATAAAGAGCGAATACGTCAATCTTTTTCATGTTAATCACTCTGGATATTGTGTCAAACTTGAAAGAGACCAATACGGAATAGCACTCGACAGTGCCATATCTTATTATGAAAAAATGGAAGACTTTGAGAAGTGTCAAAATTTATTAGACGTAAAACTTAAAATAAATGAAAACCCCAGACGACAATATAGAAAATATAAAAAATAGTTTAGAAAAAATAACAAATTCTAAACTATCATTAAGTAGGAAAAAAATAACAGAGGATGATAAAAAGAGGATATTATTTGAAAAAATAATAACACTCTTGGAACTTGTTAATAACAGAACTAATTTAATCTACAAAGATTTTGGAATAGATTTATCAACTATTGAGGAGAGATTTTATGAAATTGTTGATAATCTATTAGAATATTCTTTTGATAAATCAACAAAAGACCTTATATATTTTTATTGTTTTAGTAGAATCGACGATGATGGAAATTTGATTCCACTTAAAGATACAAATGGTAATGATGTTTATTTAGAAAATATCCAAACTCTTTGGTTTTTTATAAAAAATGACAAATCGCCAGCCGAAACTAACAAAAAAAAATAACGAAAATATCTTCACAGAAGAAGATATAAATTTCGTATGTACTAATTCACTAACATTTGAAGAGATTGCCCTTAAATTAGACATAACTTCTAATTTATGTAAGAATATATTGAAAAATTTTAAAAAACCAAATAGTACAAAAACTTGGTTTCAACATTTTACAATATTAAAGACTAATAATGTATATGTTAAGAAGAATTTAAAACTTAAATCGCTTAAATATGATGAAGTTGAATCTAAACATATAGAATTGTTCAAGGATGGTCAACTCCATAAGTATTTAGGACATGATGATTTTAAACACTTTTTATTTAGACATGGATTTATAATCGAAAAATGTGATGAATGTGGATTTGGAGACAGAAGACCATCTGACTTAAAAGTTCCTTTATTATTATATTATAAAGACGATAATCATAATAACATAGATATTCATAATTTAGGAGTTAAGTGTTATAATTGTTATTTTTTAACTGTATCAGATGTATATAATAAATTACAAGAAAGACTTTTAGAAGAGAGAAAACTCAAGGATATTGTTAATATGAATAAGGAGAATGCGGTAACAGAAGCCAGTGTGATGGAATTGAGTGATGAACTTTTGAGAAATATGGAAAAATTAGGGATAGAATTTTGATTATAAGAAATATATACATAACTTTGTAGTCAAATAAAAACAAATAAAGATTATGACAGAGCAAATGGAAGTAAACAATTTAATTTTAGGGAATGTAGTTGAAAGAGAAATCAACTTGTACAATGAACCCTATAATTTAGTTATTCAAAGGAAACCAACATATGATACAGTGGAATTAAATTTCTACAAAAATCATAAAAAACAGTCTGATTCTCAAAATTATGATACAAAGATGGAGTGGATAGCAACACTATCTGATTCTATTTGGAAATTTAGAGATGGGCATAATAATAAAGATGAATTTTTTCAAATGTATAAAAGGAATAAGGGTAAGATTGATAGATATAAACGTAAATTACTTTTATATGATGAAAATAAACCATCTTATAACAGTGAATTAAGAAAGAAAGCTTACATATATACCAAGAAAGCAGTGAGAAGGGCATTGCTAAGTTTTATTGAGTTATTAACGAAAACGCTAAAACGAATATGATTATTAGATTTAAGTACAACGAATTTGAGGAAGCTGTTAATTTCCTCAAATCAACCCCAGATAATTTTTACAAAGGATTCAGTCGATATGATACTCTTTCAGATAGAGATAAATCTAGTATTTTATCATTGGCTAATAAATTATGGGAAGAAAAAAACTCTGTTAAAAAAGAAATATTATTAGACTAAATGATTCATTTTTATGAAAATATCGAGGGGTGGTTCGACTATGAATATTTCTATAAAAAAATAATAAGCTCACTCTCTGAAGGAGCTAATGTTGTAGAAATTGGTTCATATAAAGGTAAATCCCTTAGTTATTTTGTAATAGAAAGTATAAATCAAAATAAAAAATTAAACATATATTCTATTGATTCATGGGAAAATGAAGATGATTTCAAGCAATTTGAGAAAAATATATCAAATATATCACATCTAATCAATTATTATAAAATAAATTCTCATGATGGAGCATCTTTATTTAAAAATGGATATTTTGATTTTATTTTTATTGATGCGAATCGTGCTTATGATTATGTAAAGAGAGATATAGAATTATGGTATCCTAAGTTAAAAGATGGTGGAATAATAGCTGGTCACGATTATGACCCATGTTGGATGGGTGTAGTAGATGCTGTGAATGAAAAGTTCCCAAATGATTTTCATAAAGAAGGTCATTCTGTTTGGGTTCATAATAAACATATTGGGTATAAAATTGACAAAGCTATTTATATCAATTTAGACGAGAGAGTTGATAGAAAAACCAAGTTTGAAAATCAAACTAAAACGTTTTCGTTTCCAATAGAGAGGATGAAAGCAGTGTGTCTTTCTGATGAAGACCTCATAAACATAGGAATAACGAAAAATAAAGACCCAAGACAGCGTTTCAAAGTGTCAGGTGGATATTCTCATTATAACGCAATTTCAGAGGCACATGTCCAAAATTTAAACAACATTTTGATTTTTGAGGATGATTGTATTTTTGTAGATGATTTTCAACAAAAATTTAATAAACTATTATCTGAGCTACCTGATGATAATTGGGATATATTATATTTAGGAGGTGAACCTAATAATGATTGTTTAAAAGTAACCGAAAATATTTATGAATGTTTAGGCGGGGTTTATGGCGCACATGCGTATTTAGTGAATAAGGTTTTCTTTGAAAAACTATTAAAATATCATCCAAAAGAATTCACAACAATTGATTATTTTTATGTAAATTTTCCAATAGAGCGAAAATTCTATATATCAAAGGAATGTTTAGTTTATCAAGACGATAATAGTTTTTCAGATTTATGGGGAGATATGCCTAAAAGAAAAAAAAATTACGACGATTCATATAAGAAATACTTAAAAATATGATTATTTCAAGGATAAGTTGTAAAATAGCAATAAAAATTAACTTTCACAATACTATGTGAATAGTTATAATAAATTAAAATAAAATGGGAACTAAAATTACGGAAATTCTATTATATATAAACAGTAAAAACGATTTATATGAAAAAGCATTAGCATATTGGATTGTATTTTATATAACAATGCTTTTATTCGGACTTTAAATTTTAAACAAACAAACAAGACAAAAATGAAGACTCTGACGATTAACAATCAAAATTACAGAATTGGGTTTAAATACAATCGACCAAATCCATCAACACAGCACACCATTGCTTTTATTAAAAATTTAGATGCTGATGTTGTTATTGAAGCAACAGCCCGATGTTCTAAAAAAGACAATTTTGAAAAAGAAATTGGACGTAAATTGGCACTAAAACGAGTGCTTGAATTCTCTCCATTCAACAAAGAGGAGCGTTCTCTAATATGGACTGCCTATGAAAATCGAAAAACTATTAATTAGTTTTTTCTTTCTTTCATCTTTCTCTTCATTTTCACAATCTGATTCACTATCTCTTACAAGTCGTATAGAAAAAACTATATACTTGATAAATAAGGATAGTGAATCTTTTTCTAAAGAAAATTTAAAGAGATTTATAAAGGAAATGAAAATAAATAACCCTAAAATTGTATATGCACAAGCATATCATGAAACAAATGGGTTTAAAAGTAAAGTGTTTAAATCGAATAATAATTTATTTGGTATGAAAGTACCAAGAACACGACCCACAACAGCAATCAATCAGAATGATAAGAAAGGATATGCTAAGTATAAACATTGGAAAGATAGTGTTTTAGATTATTATTATTACCAACAATATCGAAATATAGAATTGAGCAGTGAAAAAGAATATTTAGTTTTTCTTAGAAAAAACTACGCAACAGATAAGAAATATATACAAAAAATTCTTAAATTTGCTGAATAAAATGAAAAAAGGTAAAGAGCGATGGTATCCAAAATATGCTCCACATATTATATTAGGAACAAATAAATCATTTTTAGATGAAATATATTTTCAGAGGAAAGGTTGTATTTGAATATGACCCAAAAGCTAAGTTTGATAAAGTGGTGCAACATAAAATAAATGATGCGCTACCTGCATTTGATTATTGTACGATGATAGATGAAGATTATAAACTACTTGGTGATTTTTTCAATACAGTTTATAGACATACACAAGGCGAAGATGTTGAACTCTTAGATATAAATGTGCAATGAGTTTTAAATAGATATATTTTTAAATATGAGTTACTGTAGAACTCCTTGAACTATTTGCCATCCGATAAGGATGTGGTCTGAATTAACAGATACACAATGGTTTATTTAAAAATTTTTAAAATAAAAAAAAAGCATGAACAAATTAGACGAATTATTAAAAAAAGCGTTTGTAAATCAACGTAAAATTGACAAAGTTCTTAAATTTTTCAAAGAGAATAAAGAACATTTAACAAAAGAAGACAAGGATAAAATACCTGATATAAAACGAAAAACGGAAGATGAATTACTTCCAGAGATTGAAAAATTAGAAAAAACAATTGAAACATGATAACTAAAAAATTCAGAATTGATTTTTATTCAGATGGTGGTGCATTAACATTAGACCCGTCAGAAGTATCGGGAGATGGTTGTATTCAATATGGCATCGTTCAAGAAAAAAATCATCCAGATGGTTGGATTATTAGGGGTGAAATTCATGATGATTATTATCAATGGGTAAATAAGTTTGAAGCAATTCATCCCATTTATGGGAGAGTGTGGGGCGATTTTGAAGAGGAAGTTTTTGCTGATAGTGAAGATGGATATGCTCATTTTTATGAAAATCATAAACCATATGCTTGGGATTATGCAGACATTTAAAATGTGATATGAAATATGGATAAATATTCACAATGTGTTGAAGTTGGAGACAGTTTATATTACATTATAAATCCTACAAGTAAAGCTGACGTTCCTTCCTCTTTTTATGAATCATTAGAAAATGAATATGATAGATGGATTTCTAAAAAAACGACACTTTCATTTTATGATTATTGTTATAAACAAGTGGTATTCACAGATTATCAAATCGGAGATGTTGTTTATACAATCACTAATGGTAGCATCGTTAGAACAAAAGTGATTAAATTGTATGATAAACATATTGCTGTATATTCAGGAGAATCTTTTCCTTATGAAAAACACTATCATGAAGTTGTAAAAAATAAAGAGGAGTTGGTTAAACTTTTTGTGATAGAAGATTTATGTGAAGGTGCAAATCGTTGGTTAGGATTTGTATAGTATTTGATGGTAAATTAAATTTTTTAAAAAGATGAATCTTTCTCATAAAAACATATATATCACTGGTGACACGTGTTATCATAGGCGTAACATTGTTAATGGTATAAGTGATTGGAGAGAAGAAACTCGACCATTTAAGACGCACAGAGAACATGATAACACTCTTATTAAGAATATAAATTCATGTGTTAAAAAAGAGGACACTCTTATTTGTCTTGGTAATTTTTCTTTTGGTGGAGCTTATTATTTGCATGAATTTTTTGACAAACTTAATTGTAAAGATATTTATTTGGTATTAGGTGAATTTGATAATCCTAAATTAACAAGAGATGTTTTGTTCACTTATGTTGAGTATGAATTGAGTTTTATTTATAGGGGAAACATGATAACTTGTACACATTCTCCTATGTTACATTGGAAAGGAAGAGGTGGAAGAAACGGTCTTCATTTTCATGGAAGTTTAAGGTCTGTTGGAGATGATAGATTTATAAATGGAAGGTCAATGGATGTTGGAATAGATGGAAATCCTGACTTTAAACCATATTTATTAAAGGAGGTTATACAAGAAGTCAAAAAAATAAAACCATCATATTTCAATGAACTCTCTTTTACTAGATATGCAAACAAAGATGCGGAAGAAATTGAAGACATCCTTAGCATGTTTGGTCAAGAATGATGTTCTTAATGAAATGTATTCATATAAAGAGATTTCTGATAAATATGCAGAATCTTTTGGGCTTTTTGAGTATAAAAAATATGGAATTCTGGTTGGAAAAGTTATAGTGGAAGAATGTATGTTATTTTTAAATGAAAAAAAATGGATATGAAAAAAATTGTCTTGATTACTATGATGATGATATGCTCTATATTTGGTTTTTCTCAACCTAAATATTTAGGTTGGTATAGAACTGATATAGTTAAAAATGATGTTTCTATGAAGTTCATAAAGAATGAAGATGGTGTCTTATTTTGTAAAATGGAGGATGAAAATATCATAAAAATTTATTTCATAAACACATATGATAGATGTGATTGTATTTGTTTCATTTTTAAAAACAAAGATTCATATGTGCAATTTTATAATAAATTGAAATCTTCATATAAAAAGCCATACCCATCAGAAAACATTTGGATTATTGATGATAGTGTCATTTGCCGTGTTTATTTGGAAGATGAACTACCTGTTGTATATTATTTAACAAATTAAATTACTATAAATCATGTTTATGAAAATAATAACATTAATTTTATGCCTATATTGTGGTGTAGCATATTCTCAATCAAGAATAGGTCATAAAAAGGAAAGAATACTCAGTGAAATTGAAAACTCTATAGACACCGTTTTAAACGGAAAACATAGGGTTATTTTCAAATCTACAACAAACTATACTCATTTTTATTTTTTAGATAGCTGTGGGGTTTGTATTCATTCAATGATAATTTGCTTAGATGATTTTGGCAAAAACTTGTTGGTGAAATCTTTTGATGTAATAACTAAACGTGAATCAGATTCGTTAAATGTTTGGTTTGATGAAGTTGAAAATGTGTACATCTACCTTCTTTTCAACGATGATTATAAAAAGTATTATTTTTGGTTTGAAAAAGATAAATAAATGGACAGAATCAGCAGAAGAAGTTATGGTGATGATTTCTTAAAATTAATAAATAGTGGTGGGTTACATCATTTAATAGATAACACTATGAAAATAGCATATAGAATATCTGATGAAGAGTATGATATTTTATGCGAAAAATGTACAGATTTAGAACTAAGCGATTTAATGGATAGTGATAGTAATTTTTCTTTAAATAGACGTAAAATAATGATTCTAAAGAAATATTTATAAACAAATGGAAGGTTATGGGTTCGGAATAAAAGATGCGATGAATATGATAGAAGCATATCCAAATCTATCATTCACCACTAAATATAAAGATGAAGTTTATCATTTAATTGAAAAAAAAATAGTATATTTGTTGGAAAAATATCATTCAGATATGATTGAAGATTCTTCGTTTAAAAAAAGAAATAAGTATAAGACTTTTGAAGAAATGAAATCTATATGGATGAAAGAAAACTTAAATAAAAAATAAACATGGTATTAGAAATCAAAACTACGTTAAACAAAGATGATGCTAACAGACGTTGGTATAATCAGATTACATTACAGAGAGAAATTCAAAACCCAAGAGGTAATCACATTTCATTCGATGTGTATAAAAAATCAAAAGAAGAAAGAGACGAACTAAAATTAGCCATCTCTAATTACAAAAATGCAATGAAATCGTATTATGGAAAGGATTGGAAAAAATCGGGATATATGAACGTACCTCTTTCGTATATTTTAAACTAATATTAAAAATATAAAATGTTAAAAAGCAACGATATACAGAAAAGATGGAGTATTTTTCCAATAACACATGGGGATTTATGGAACTATTACAAGAAAGCAGAAGCGCAGACATGGACAGTAGAAGAAACAGATTTAAGTTCAGATAGATTTAATGAGTTATCATTATTAGAACAGGAATATTTAAAGAATTTATTAGCATTTTTCACCATAAGTGATGGTTTGGTGTTGGAAAATTTAGCTGTCAATTTTCTAAACGAAGTTGATATATTAGAAGCACAATTTTTTTACGGACATCAAACTTTTATTGAACAAGTACATAGTAATCAATATTCTGTATTGATTGACACTTATATAAAAGATAGAAGTGAGCAATTGAGAATGTTTGATGCTATTTCCAAGATAGAAACGGTGAGAAAGAAAGCAGAATGGGCTTTAAAATGGATAGGCCATAAGTCATTTGCTCATAGATTAGTTGCATTTTCGTTAGTAGAAGGTCTTAGTTTTTCATCTACATTTGCTGGTATATTCTATTTTAGAAGTAGAAATAAGATGATGGGATTGTGTTCAGCAAATGAGTTGATAATGGGTGATGAGAATTTACATTATGAATTTGCAATACATTTATACAATAATTACTTACAAGATGAATATAAGCTATCTAATTCCGAATTAGAAGAAATTATTCTGAGTTGTTATGAAGTAGAAAAGACATTTGTAGAAGAGAGTATGCCAGATGGATTAGAGGGTATCACTAAAAGCGATATGATATTATTCGTTCAATATGTAACCGACACCATACTCATCAATTATAATTTACCACCACTGTTTAATGCTTATAATCCATTGGAATATATGAGTAGAATAGCCTTAAAGAGAAAAAATAATTTCTTTGAGAATAGAGTGGGAGAATATACAAAAATAGAAATTCCAAGTGAAAACGAAAACATATTTACTGAAGACTTTTAAATAAAAAAATATGAAAATATTGAAAAACGATGGTACTTCTCAACCATTCATGCCTAATAAAATATTAAACAGAATAAAAACTCAATCAAGAGATTTAAAAGTCAATCCTGATTATATTTTTCAAAAAGTAATCCCTTCTATTTCTGATGGGATGAATACAACTACTATAGATGAAATTATTGCCTTTAAAAGTGCGGATTTGATGATAGAGCATCCCGATTATAGCATATTGGGAGCTAGAATATTATTAACACGGCAAGGAAAGAGGATAGGTGTAGAACTCCAAGATGTTGATTTAAAATATGATTTTTTCGGAGCTGTTACTTTTTTAAAGAATTATAGCTTACGTGATGATAATGGTAATCCTATTGAACTTCCATCTATGATGTATGATAGAGTTGCTAATTTTTTAGGAAAAGATGATGAAGAAAGGGAAGAATTTTCCAGAGAATTGAAATCGAAACGAATTAGTGTAGCGACACCTATATTAACCAACTGTGGAACTGATAGAAAATCTTATATATCTTGTAATTTAACCTCTTTAATAGATGATAGTAAAGAAGGAATACAAGAAACTATTAATAATATTGCAAGTGCTTCAAAAGAAGGGGCTGGTATAGGTCTTTTAATAGACCCTATTCGTTCAAAAGAAAGTTTAGTTAGTTCATTTAAAGGAAAGGCGAGTGGATTGGTTAGACTTGCAGATATGGTTCAATCTACTCTTAGGTTTTATAAACAAGGAAGTAGGTCTGGAAGTTGTGCATTATATTTGTCGGTGTGGCATAAAGATATAATGGATTTCTTAGAATTAAGACTTCCAGTTGGAGAAGAAAAATTAAGAGCAAGAGATTTGTTTACAGCAGTTGTTATAAACGATAAGTTTATGAGATGCCTTAAAACAAATGAAGATTGGTATATTTTCTGTCCAAATGACATTGTTAAATCTGGACTAAAACCTTTATACGAATTGTGGGGGGACGAATTTGAAGAAGAATATCAAAAAGCTGTTGATTTAGGAATTGGTGAGAAGATAAATCCTAAACGCATATGGGATGCAATTATTCGCTCACAAGCAGAATCTGGAACTCCTTATGTTTGGTTCAAAGATAATGCTAACAAAACCAATATGCAATCAAATATTGGTGTAATTACTCAGTCTAATCTATGCGTAGCTCCCGAAACTAAAATCTTGACAAAAGAACATGGATATGTACCTATTCATGAATTGGAAGATATGCTTGTCACCGTTTGGAATGGTAAACAGTGGAGTGAAACTGTTGTTGTTAAGACAGGAACTAATCAAAAACTAATAAAAGTGGTTTTTGAAAAAAATATAAACGATGGAAATGGTAAGTTCAAGAAGGAAATAGATGAAATTTACGCAACTCCCTATCATAAATGGTATGTTTATAATTCTGTGATAAAGAGGGATATGGAAGTTAGAACTATGAATCTTGTTGAAGGTGATATTACTTGTTATTATGTTCTACCTGATGTTAAAGGATTTAATTATTCAAGAATAATATCAGCAGATGAAGTTGAACGTACATCTGACACGTATTGTGTAAAAGAAACTTTACAAAATAAAGTGGTTTTCAATGGAGTTCTTACAGGAAACTGTATTGAGATAACAGAAGTGTCAAGACCAAATTATACAGCGCAATGTACACTTGGACTTATTCCTCTCACCTATCATAATAGTCTTGAATCTATACATAACTCAACAAGAATATTAACTAAAATGTTAAATAGAGTTATAGATAAAAATAAATGGTCAGATGAGCCGTCACGTTTAGCTGGTCTTGACCAAAGAGCTTTGGCTATTGGTATTGGAGGATTGGCTGATTTCATTGCCATGAAGAAATTATCTTTTACATCAGATGAAGCAAAAGAATGGAATGAAAAGATAGAAGAAACTATCTATAAAGCGTCATTGCTTGAATCTAATAGACTTTCTGTTGAAAGTGGTATAACATATCCATCTTGGGAAGGAAGCCCGTACAGCGAAGGAAAAACACGAATAGAAGGGTGGAATCCAATGGGAGAAGGTGTACCTATACCAATGTTAAACAGTTTATTGGTTTCAAATATGCCGTCTGCGTCTTGCTCTGCGAAAGAAATGAGAGTAATAACATCAAAAGGTGTAAAATCCTTTGAAGATATATTATTAGAAAATGATGTAGATGTTTTTGAATTGGAAAAAACAAATAATAAACAGTGGATTGAAATAAATAATATAGAAGTAAAAACTTTAAACGGATTTGTTGAGACTGATTCCATTTATTATAATGGAATAGTTGAGACCTTGCAAATAGAAATGGAAGATGGAACAATATTTACATGTTCAGAAAATCATAGATTTTTAGTTGATAGAAATGGAATATATGAGTATGTAAAAGTAGAAGATTTATTGGAAGGAGATGATATTGTTAATATTTTCAATTAAAGTGGGCATATAAGCTAAGTTTATTATATTTATATTAAAAATATGAATATAGTTGACTTTTCAAAATTTAAAACATTGAGGAGTTTAAGTTTAGGTCTCAAACAATTTGAAAATAATAATTTTTGTTTAATAAATGTTGATAATTTTTACACATTATTCTCTATTAAAAACAGAATAAAATATGATGATGTTTTATTTTTAATAAAACTTATTTATGATAAAAGTTTAAATAGTTCCTATTTAAAAAAATACATATCCGACTGTGATGGAATTTTTAATTTCGACATTTTTATAAATTTTTTCAATTATCAATCGAATAATCCAATTGAAAAGAAAATAGCTTCCAAATCTCTTTACTTTTATAAAATGAAATATGGAGAAGATATTGGAATTTTGAAATATAAAAAAAACTTGGAATTATTTCATATGAAATCTCCATATAAAGTCAAAAGATGGATGGATTTAGGATATTCTGAATTACAAGCTATTGAAAAGATAAAAGAATATAAAAGTAAAAAAGCTACATCGAAAGAAGGGTTTATACAGAGACATGGTGCTGAAAAAGGAGAATATTTGTTTAAAAAATTTTTAGAAACATCTTTACAAACAGAGGATGGATTTATTAAACGATATGGTGAAGAAATAGGAAAATCTAAATTTAAAGAAATGTGTGATAAAAAATCACAAAATAGTGTTTTTAAAAAAGAATATTGGATGTCGAAGGGATTTAATATTGATGAAAGTGAAAAATTAAGAAAGGATTTTTATGATAAAAATTTAGCTACAAATAAAGTTGATTATTGGATTTCAAAAGGATATAGTCAAGAAGATGCAATTGAAAGAGTTAGAAAGATACATAATTCACATGATGTTAAATTTAATTGCGCTTCTAAGGAAAGTTTAAAAATATTCAATAAAATAATTAAATTTTTATGTGATAAGAATGTAGATTATAATATAGGACTTGATGGAAAATATGAATTTTCTCTTTATTGTAAATTAAATAAAAAATTATATTTTTACGATTTCCATATTCCTTCTCTTAATATTATTATAGAATATCATGGAGAAAAATTTCACCCAAATCCAAATAAATTAAATGAATATGAATGGAAGAAATGGTTTACACAGACCAAATTAGATAAGATAGATGCTGATACAGCTTATAGAAAAGATTTATATAAAAAACACTTAGCTGAAAAAAATGGATTTGAATATATAACTGTTTGGTCAAGTGAAAATAAATCTGATAAAATTAAAGAGTTAATTGAATATTTAACAGAAAAGATAAATGAAAATAAAGAAAATATCTAAAGCGGGGCTGTCCCCAACATGGGATTTACATATTCCAAACGAAGAGCATTATATAACAGAAAATGGATGTGTAAGTCATAATACTTCTATTATATTGGGTATTAGTGAATGTTTTGAACCATTTACCTCAAATATATTTGTAAGGAATACGGGAGCAGGTGAATTCGTTAATATCAATAAATATTTAGTTCAAGATTTAGAAGAGTTAAATCTGTGGGATAAGAGAATGTCTGAACTTATTATTTATTATGAGGGAAGTATTCAGGATATAGATATTATACCACAAAATATAAAAGATAGGTACAGAACTGCATTTGAAATCTCACAAAGAGATATAATTGATTTAGCAGCATTGCGTCAAAAATACATAGACCAATCACAATCAATGAATTTATTTTTTCCAAAGGTAACATACACTAAAATAAGTAGTGCATTAATGTATGCTTGGGAAAAAGGACTAAAAACAGGAAGTTATTATATTAGAACTGAGAGAAAAACGGACAAACCTAGACGACTATATATGACTGAATTGAAAGAAAAGCCAATAGATAGTCCTTATGAATGTTTCGGTTGTAGTTCTTAGTGTTTTAAACTATCTAATGTTAGATTATCAAGGACTTGAGGTTGATTTTTAAGTTCTTGGTAGTCTAACCAAAATTCACAACCTAATGGAGCATCTGAATTTTTCCAAATTATTGTTTTTAAACCTCCCTTTTCAGAAACCGTCCATAAACAATTACCCATAAAACTCTTACCTTCTCTATCTACTCCACGATAGATAACATCTGAACTGAATATTTTAATACCAAACTTAGAATCAGAAGGAATAGTCATTCCTGATATAAATTTCACTGCGTTTTTTATATATGATAGTTTATCATGTGACAGACTTGGATATAACCATCCTAAAACTCTATCATTGAATTTTACATTAAAATGATATGTTCTTAATATTTCTGATAATAATAGCATTTTAATATAAATATATCATTATTCACCTTGAAAATACCCCCTATCAACACTATCTTTCCAATTCAATTTTTCTTCTATAAAGATATATTGTATATCCCCTCTTTCTACATAGATGGTGTCAAATGGACTTTTTCTTTCCAATATAGATTTTGACACATAAGTGCCGTCTTTCTTCAACTCAATCAGTTCTTCATTTAATGGAATATGAATTATTATCTTATTAGATTTGGTTTTATCGGAAGCTATGTAGAGAAAGATATAAATTAACAAGATTAATGATATTGGTTTAAATATTTTCATCATCGTTTTGGAATTAAGTATGTATGTGTTTTAGTATTCATTTGTATCACTTGACCAATATATAACTTCTCAATTGGTTTAATTTTATACGAATCTATACCATTAGAACAAATTGTTTTCTTTGGTGTTATTTTAACCACCTTCGTCATTACAAAGGTGGGTTGATAACAGCTACTTATTGCAAATATGACAAATAATAAAAGTGTATTTTTCATTTTAATTTTGTAATTTAGAATAAATTAAATAGATTACTCTCTATTGTTTTCAAATCTTCTTTATGTTTATTATTCTTATCAGCATATGTTCTTTTAGCTTCAATAGCATAATTAACATTTTGAATACATATGGTTCTACCTAAAAGATTGATTTTAGAGTGGCTTAATTCTTCATCTGAAACTTTAAAACAACACACTTTAACCCCATTGACGATAAGCCCTGTTCTTTGAATTTCTTTACCGTTTACGTTTGTTACTGTGTCCGATAAGATTTCTGTATTCTCTATTGGCAAAAATCCATTTCCAGTTAGAGATTCATCTAATGGAAAGAATATATCAATGTCGGAAACTTTTCTATTTATTAATCCAACAGCATTTAAAGCTATCGAACCACCAAACACAACATTTGGTGTTTTTTCAATTATCAAATAAATAGCTTTTAATATATTGTGTGGTAATATATCTTTATTTTCTAAATTATTTCTCATATAGATAATTGTTTAAGTAATTTTGTTAATTCGTTTTTATTTTTACCAACTTGATTTAATTATTAATTAACCATCTATTAAGTAATTTAGCATCCATTTCTGATGTAAAATCAGCATCCCCCATATCATTTACGGGGATTTCAAAATACACTCTTTGTTCACTTAAATCTGCATAATAGTAAGCAATTCCCTTTCTAATGTATTTAAAATGAGCATTTGGCTTTTCTCTATAAAGACTTTTTTTGATTTCTGTGTTTTTCATGTTATAATTTGTTTAAATTTTAAGTGCGCCCTGATGGAATCGAACCACCGACTATCTTGTTATGAGCAAGGTTATCTACCACTGATATAAAGGCGCATGTGTTTTAATAAAAAATAGTGCAACAATAAAATTATTGCACTATCCAAAATATCCCCTAATCAACAAATGTTAGAGCGATGAGTGGGATTCAAACCCACAACCCCCGACTTGGAAGGACGGTGCGCTATCAGTTGCGCCATCATCGCTTAATATGTGTCTTTCCACATCGTCAGATTGTTAAGGTCGCCAAGTTATTCCCCTGCAAGGGCGACTCCACGATAGCGCAGGGCGAGATGTCATCTGTAACAACCATTGATGACCCACGAATCTTAAATGAAAATATTGTGATGGCAGATGGACTCGAACCACCAATGTATCTAACGTAGCTGATTTACAGTCAGCCCCCTTCAACCAGTTTGGATATACCACCAAATATTAATAATATAATTCTTTCACAAAAGTAATACATTATTTATCAATATACAAGAGATATGTTAATAAATATTTCATATAATTACATTTATGTGAATTTTCTATTAAGAGTTAAAAACAAATTACTATCTGTTTTTGTTAAACTATTTAATTGAAAGGGAAGTTCCTTTATGATAAAAATTTGACTGTCAATCTCAGAGTGTTCAATAAAAACATCATCACTATTATGTTTAGCGATAAAAGATACAATTTTTCCATCATAGATGTATATTTTGATTCCTATTTTAACATTAGCTTCTATGTTACATATATTTTTGTTTTCTGAATTTTCTGAAAATGTGGGGATAACTTGGAACATTTTTATATTTTCATTCCACCTCCACATCCAACCAATATATTTGTAATAAAAAAACGATTTGATTATGTTCAATATTCCATTTCCATTTCTAATTTTAACTCCTCCTCCAAAATTCCAAAGATTTTTATTATTTACGAATTTCATTGTTGGGTTAAAATCTAATTCCCATTCAAATAGTTTTTTCCCTGAAACATCTCTATCTTTATAAAAATGTTTAGGTAGTCTATCTCCTTTTAAAATTAGTATTTTAACTAGTTCCATTTTTTGATTAAATGATAAGTTTTGTATTTTTTTTTTTACTATCTCAACAAACACTAACTGAATATGGATTCATAATGAGAACGGTTTCACAATCCCAACCATATAGATTTATCGGATAGTATAGATGTGTTTCACTTTGTCCATTTTCTGTGAGCCAGATAGCATCATAGTTTTTCGCTAATAATTCAAAATCTAAATATCCTCTATTAAATGAACCTCCAATATTTACACTCAATAATGGAGCATTTTTTAAATTGTAAATAGGATGATTTATCATCCCACGAAGAACTTTAATCTCGTAGATTTTATTTACAATTTAAAGGGCTGTGTTAACCTCGTTGATATTTTATTAGAATTGTTGACCTAATCAGTTTTTTATCAACTCTCTTATTATTATCAACTACATACACTTTATGTATTATGGTGTATGGATTTTTTCAACCTAAGTTGAATTTTTTTAATAAAACTTGTGTGTTGTTACACCAAAATTATAAGACTATTTACAACTTTTATTAATTTCTTTTTGTTTTTCTATAATGTTATTATTGTAAGGAATACATTGTCTCCACAACATACTATCGCTTTCTTTTCCTGTTATAGCTCCTACATACCACCCATCATCGGTTTTTCTAAGGAAAACAGTTGTTTTCCAAAACATATCATCACTATCTCTCACTAATACCAAATCACCTGTTTTAAATTTACATAAAGGTTTATTTATAATTTCTGGTATATAATTTTGACTTAAAACAACATTTCTAGTAATATCGAACCTACCATCAAAACTGAAACTTCTCGGTAAAATACATTTATCAAATTTAACTTCAATAGGATATAATTTTGAAAAATTTGTAGAAATAACAATTCCCTTTCCGAAAAATGAACAATATACGGTTTGTCCTACTTCAAAATATTCTTCTTGTTTCATTTTTATTTTAGTTAAACTATAGAGCAGATGTGCAAGACCGTTTTACACCACCATCACTACTCTGCGTTCAGGAGAAGATTTGAACTTCTCATCCCTTCTGTTGTTCTCTATAGTTATATTTTAAGATTACTCTTTCAATGATTGAATAGCTTTTATAACACCATAGAAGCTAATTAGAACTGAACTTAAACACCATCTTGAAAACCATTTATCTCCATTTCCCATAAATGAATTGATTAAACCATTTACTAAAAATACAAATGCTATATATAATAGAAAATTAGCAACACCGTCAGTAATTTCTTTATTACTTATTTTAGTTTTCATCCTCCATAAAAATAATCAATGCGTGTAAATCATGTGGAGCAACAATCTTAGATGCACCTTCTCCTCCTAAGAAGAAATATAACTTGTAACACACAAACTCTTTTCCTGAATTTTCTTCTGTTATGAAAATATCTTTACCTGTATTATCTCTAAATCTGTAATAGTATTTTCTATCTTCTGATGATTTTCTAATTGAAACATCAAAAGATTCTCCTGCTTTCACTTTCATAGCATAAGTGAATTTAGGTGGATTATTACCATTATGACAATAAGTACCTACCCAAAAATAACCCTTTTCCTTTGCTGGTGTGAATCCTACAACTGCCCCTGCATCCTGATGGTTATACAAAAATCCACCTTCACCTATTCCTCCACTTTTAAATATTGGTGTAATTTCACCATAATAATTAGAAGCACAAGGAAACCATGTGGATTCCATATAAGTTATTCTTAGTCTAACAACGTCACCTTTCCAAAAACCTCTACCTTGTAATAAGTTACCCACTTGTGAACCATCCCCCTGTGAACCCTTTTTAATTGTAGCCTGATGTTCTAGATAATCCTGAAACAAATCTTTACAAGAAGATAATGCTAATGTTAATAATAATGCGAGTGATAATGTAAATCTTTTCATTTTTTTTTTAGTAATATTTTTATTTATTATTCTTTTTAACTAAACTTTCAAGTAGAGCTAACACTCCTTCACCTTCTGGTGTTTGTTTTAATCCTTCTATAAGTCCATTAGTGGCAAATGCTCCCTTTGAACTAAGAATATCGGAAAACTTATTCAATCCTGAGTTAACATCTCCGCTATTCACAAGTAGTTTTAAATCAGCACCATTTAAAGCTGTTGCCAATGATTGATATTGTACTTTATTAACTTCTCCTGTAATTTCAACTTCACGGATTTTAATTAAGTAGTTTTGATAACTATC